>WNFD01001811.1_pt1 | contig 31009 bp, 21 predicted proteins | sample 5400491 | NCBI WGS metagenome assembly WNFD01 (sample SAMN13153343, study PRJNA577476) | soil metagenome | isolation source: 120 cm saprolite under Douglas fir tree site 2 hole 2 replicate 2 | place: USA:California | collected 2015-04-18
AGAGGGCTGGATGTGTATTCAAGATCCGCCCGCGGAACCGACTGAGCGTCTCGGGCCCAATCTGCTTCATGTACCCCGCGAGAAGGATGACATCGACGTCGCACTCCACGAGGGCCCGACATATGGCCGCGTCCAAGTCGGCCGCGTCCGGATTGGTGTGACTCTGCCTTCGTGGGACGCGAGGACCCCGATCTTCACGTGGAGGCGATTCTCACTCCGTCCGCCCAACTAATTAGAAGTATCTAGACCTGGATAACTCGGCGTGCGCTGCGGGCCCCGTCAGGCTAATCCGACTAGGGCGCCTGGGGCCTTTGCCGCGCGTCGCCTTGTCTGACAAAAGGTTGGCGCCCGCTGCTCCGGCGGCGCCCCGTATTACACGGACCTGGATAATTCAGCACGGGGAGGCGCCCCCCGCTAGGTCGAACTCCAGGCAAACGGCGCGAAGTGGCCGTTGATCTTGCCCGAGGTGTCGTCCCAGTTGATCCCGAACGCGTGCATGTGGCCCCGGGACGCCTTGGCGAGGGCGAGGCGGCTCGCGGCGGGGTGGCCGACATTGTCGAGGTAGATCGGCTCGGTCGGGCTGGCGCCGGGAATGCCCTCCACCGCGATGTCGAGCATGCCGGGAATGGACGCGGACCGCTGCATCGCGCCGCGCTCGATCCGGATCGGCTTGCTCTCCACCCCGGCAAACTTGCTCACCAGCGGCCCGACCGCCGCCATCGGGCCCCCGCCCTGCCCGCTGCCGATCGCCACGAGCGCGTCGCGCTGCTCGGCGGTGGCCCGATCGTCCACGATCATGCCCACGGTCCAGTTGCCCGCGATCATCGGCCCCGGGGTGTGCAGTAGCACCGCGAAGCTGAGCCCGTCGAGCTTCGTCGTGCCGTGCGAGCCGCGCTCGACGTGGAAGACGAGGCCCGCGTCGCAGGCTCCTTTGGTCGGTTGCGCAGCCAGGCCCGAGGTCGGGCATGGGCAGACGGAATCGCAGCTACACGCTTCGAAGTAGTCGCCGCTGATCTTCCACTGAGGGTTCGCCATGGTCATCCTCCACTGGTGATGCGGGCGCTCACATCGCGTGCCCGCCGCGCAGCACCGTCACGAGATCGGGACGAAGGGCCACCGTCACGCCCAGGAGCAGGAGCGCCCCGCCGGCGGCCCGCGCAAACCATTCGCCGCCCGGGAGCAGCTTCTCGGCCGCCACCACCGCGGTGATGAGGAGCACCCACCGGAGGCCCATCGCGCCGGCGGCGACGAGCACCAGCATGAGCGCCCAGCAGCAGCCGAGACAGTACACCGCGTGCGACCAGCCGAGCGCCAGGCTGCCCCGACGGCCGGCGCGCCAGTGGCCGAGGAGAAAGCCCAACGGGCTCCGACACGCCCGCAGACACACCTGCTTGAGGGGCGAAAGCTGAAACGCCCCGGCCGCCAGCAGGATCACCGCGATCGCGTAGGCGAACGCGGACCCAGCCAGCGTCATCAGGAGGGTATGGGCGAAATACACCGGGATCCCGCTCGCGGCCCACAGGGCGAGGTAGACGAGGGTAAAGACCGCGACCGGCACGCCCTTGGTGGCCGCTCCGGCGGGGCCCCGCTGAGTGGCGCCGTACAGCGAGATCATCGGAAGCGCGCTCGGCAGCATCATCGCGGTCATCATGACGCCCCAGCTGACGACGAAGGCCAGGCCGTCCGCGACGGTGGCCGGCATCGGCATTGTCATCATCATGTCGTCGCCCCGCAGGCTCGACCGGACGACGGACACCCAGGCCGCGGCCGCGATGAGCAGCAGGACGACGGAGGTGAGGACCGTGACCCGATCACGGACCGGTACCGGATCCTCGTTCGAGCCCACGCGGCGATCCGCCTTCTGGGAGCGGTTAGACGCTGAAGCCGGAGGTGCCGACCCAGCCGGTCTCCGAGACGTCGACCGTGACGCCGTCGGGGCCGGTGTACTTCACCTCGACGTTGCCGTGCGCCTCCCGGCCGTAGCCGACCCCGAGGGCCTCGTTGATGTCGTGACGCGGCTCGGAGCCCGCCGCGGCCAGCCGCTCGGCGATGGCCTCCAGGCTCTCGACCTGGAACCCGATGTGATGGATGCCGCTCCAGCCCTTCCCGCGCTCGACTCCGGCCACCGCGTCGTTCTTGAAGTTGAGGATGGCCAGGTTGAGGTCGCCGTCACTCAGGTAGTAGCCCCGGGCCCCGGGGCTGTCGATCCGGGCGATCTCCTTCATGCCGAACACGTCGATGTAGAACTTCGCGGTCTTGTCGACGTCCTGAGTCGAGAGCGCAATGTGCTTGATCTTCGCCATGGAGAGTCGCCTCCTCTTGGAGCGGGTTAGGACAAGAGTGTAGCGCGTTCAGCGGGCGTCGCGCCAGTCCTGGAAACGCTTCCAGTGCACCACGAGCGCCATGGCGGGCAGGCGCCACCGATGGAGCGGGATCGGCTCGATCGGGGTCACCGGCCAGCCGATCTCGGCACGTGAGGCGCCGAGCGCGCGATCGGCGAGCAGCTTGCCCATGACCGTCGCCATGGCGACACCCCGGCCGTTGTAGCCGAGCCCGATCAGCACCCCAGGCCGCGGCTCGTGCAGGTGCGGCAGGTGATCGGCGGTGAGCGCGACCCGCCCGCTCCAGCGGTGCTCCCACGGCGTGGCTTCGATCCGGGGAAAGAACCGCCGCGCCACCGCCTCCAGCCGGGCGAACAGGGCGGGATCGCCGCGGTCGTCGAGGGGGCCGCGCCCACCCATGAGCAGGCGGCCCTCCGGATCGAGGCGGAAATAGAACAGGATGCGACGCAGGTCGGAGACCACCTGCCCGCCGGGCAGCACCTGACGCCGCACGTCCTCGGGCAGCGGCCGCGTGGCGACCTGGTAGCTCTGCACGGGCAATACGGTGCGCCTGAGCCCCGGCCACAGGTCGTCGGTGTAGGCGTTGGTGGCGAGGGTGACTGATCGGGCGGTCACGCTCCCGGCCTGCGTGTCCACCCGCCAGCCGCCGGGCGCCACCTCGAGCCCGCGTACAAGGGAGCCTCCGTGGATGGCCGCGCCGGCCTGCTGGGCCGCCCAGGCCAGCCCGCGCACAAAGGCCAGCGGCTGGAGCGCGCCGGCGCGGCGGTCGAGCATGCCGCCCGCGTAGCCGGTGGTCCCGGTCAGCTCCGCGATCCGCTTCGCGTCCAGCAGCTCGACGGGCGCGCCGCGCCCCTGCCACTGCTCCGTCCGCGACCGCAAGCTCTCGAGCGCGGCCGCGTGTGGGGCCGCCGCGATCCACCCGCACCGCTCGGCGTGGCACGCGATCTTGTGCCGGGCGATGAGCTCGAAGACGAAATCGGCGGCGGTGCCCGCGATCTCCCACATCCGGCGACCCGTCTCCTCACCGAACCGCCGCTCCAGCTCGTCCGGATCGTCCTTGAGCCCGGGGATGATCTGGCCGCCATTCCGTCCCGAGGCGCCCCAGCCGGGTTCCGCGGCGTCGAGCACCACCACCTCCGCGCCGCGCTCGGCGAGGTGCAGCGCCGCCGACAAGCCGGTGTAGCCGGCGCCGACCACCACGACGTCGGCGCGCCGGGCGCTCTCGAGAGGTCGCGTCTCGGGAAGCGGCTCGGCCGCGACCGTCCAGGCCGACGCAGGCGGAGCGGAGGACGTCGGCTCAGACGAGGCGGGCGACACGAGTCCCCTCGAGGATGGCCTGGTGGATGCCGCGCGGGGCCACGCAGTCACCGATGGCGTGGAGCGCGGCCACCTGGCCCTTGAGAGCCCGGTAGAGGACGTCGATGGAGCGACTGCCCATCGACAGCACCACGGTGTCGACGCCCTCGATCCGCCGCTCCGCCCGCGTGTAGACATTGGCCACCACGACCGCCGAGCCCTCCACCGCCACCAGATCGGTGTGCGGGGTCAGCGTCACGCCCTTGGCGAAGAGCCGCGAGTAGAGCGGCGCGATCGAGGTGACCCCCACGTCCTGGCCGGCGTAGAAGAGCCGCGAGATCACCTCGACGCGGCGGCCGCGGTCGAGGAGGTGCTCGGCGGTGGACAATCCCTGCTGGGTGTGGACGTCGTCCACGACGACGACCCGCTCGCCGACCTCGGCCCGATCGAGGAGAACGTCCCGGTCGGTCACCACGTGCTTGCCGTCGAGCCCGCGGAGGTCGGGCACGTGGGGAGACGATCCGGTGGCGATGATCACGACGTCGGGTGACTCGGCCAGCACCGTGTCCACGCTGGCCTCGACCCGCAGCCGGCAGTCGACCCCCAGCTTATCCACCTGACGGGCCAGGAAGCGGAGGATCCCGGCATACTCCGCGCGCGCGGGCGCGCGGGCGGCGATCAGCACCTGCCCGCCGACCTCGGCCTCGCGCTCGAGGAGGATCACGTGATGGCCGCGCAGCGCGGCCACGCGGGCCGCCTCGAGGCCGGCGGGACCGGCGCCGACCACCACCACGCGCCGGCGCATCGCGGCCGGGACCGGCTCAGCCAGCTCCGTCTCCCGCCCAGTTTCCGGGTTCTGGATGCAGGTGACCGGCTTGCCCTGATAGATGCGGTCGATGCAGCCCTCGTTGGCCCCGACGCACAGACGCACGTCGTCGAGCCGCCCCTCGATGGCCTTGCGGGGCAGGTCGGGATCGGCGATCAGCGCGCGCGTCATGCCGACCAGGTCGATGGACCCGTCGGCGAGGATCTGGTCCGCGTGAACCGGATCCACGATGCGGCCGGCGTGGAAGACGGGCAGCCCGGGCACCGCCGCCTTGATCGCGGCCGCGAGGGGGACGAAGACACCGTGCGGGGAGGCCATGTTGGGGACGGCGAGGGCCTGCAGCGGCAGCGTGTGCGCTGCGCCGCCGATGATCGATAGGAAGTCCACGAGCCCGGAGGCCGCCAGCCGGCGGGCGATCTCGGCCATGTCGCCGGCGGTGAGGCCGCCGGCGGTCATCTCGTCACCCGAGATGCGGGCCCCCACCACCCAGTCGCGCCCGACCTGGCGTCGGATCTCGCGGAGCACCTCGAAGCCGAAGCGCATCCGGTTCTCGAGGCTGCCCCCATACTCGTCCGTCCGCCGGTTGAAGAGCGGGGACCAGAACTGGTCCACCAGGTGGTTGTGGGCGAAAGAGAGCTCCACGCCGTCGAGGCCGCCCTCGCGACAGCGCCGCGTCGCGTCCCCGAACGCCCGCACCAGCATCGCGATCTGCTCGGGCTCGATCTCGTGGGGCACCTCCCGGTGCACTTTCTCGGGAATCTGCGAGGGCGCCAGCAGCACGTGCCAGCTCTCGACGTCGGACTGCGACCGCCGCCCCATGTGGGTGAGTTGGCTCATGACCCGGCAGCCGTGGCGGTGCACCGCTTCGGCGAGGCTCCGATATCCGAGTATGACAGCATCGTTGTGGTTGGCGATCATGTTCCAGGCGCTGGCCGGCGAGGACGGGTGCACGCTCGTCGAGCCGCCGACGATCGTGAGGGCCGCGCCGCCGCGGGCCTTGGCTTCGTGGTAGGCGCGGAGACGGGGGCCGGGCTTGCCATCCTCCGCCATCGCCTCGGCATGCCCGGTCGAGAAGATGCGGTTCTTCAAGGTGAGCCCGCCCACCTGCAGCGGCGTGAAGAGGTGGCGAAACCCGTGCGGCATGGGCTCCAGCATGGACGGGAGCGAACGGCTCGTCAACGGGTGGCCAGCAGCTTCTCCACCCGCACTCCGATGAGGCGAATCTTCTTCCCCTTCGGGTTCTCGCGAACGTCGAAGAACGGCTCCAGCAGCCGGCGGACCTCGGCGTGCAATTGCTCCGCGCTCGTGAAGGGCGCCTTCCCCGTCCTCGACCGGCTCACCGTCAGGAATCCGGAAAAGCGTACCGTGATGGTCACGGTGCGAAAGGCCTCGAAACGCTCGGCGACGAAGCGCCGAAACACCGTCTCGGCCAGCTCCCGCGCCCGGCCGAGGATGAAGACGGGATCGAGGGTGTCCGTCTCGAATGTCTCCTGCTCCCCCACCGACTTGCGCTCCCACTCGTTCGATACGGGATCGTCCGAGAGCCCCCGCGCCTTCCGATGGAGATCCTCGCCCCCCTTGCCGAACCACTCCCGGAGCTGAGAGGGGTCGACGCTACGGAGCTCGGCCACGAGCTTGATGCCCTGCCCGTGGAGGAATCCTTCCGTCTTCGGCCCGACGCCCGGGATCACCCGGATCGGGAGGCCATCCAGGAAGCCCTGCACCTCGTCCAGTGGCACGACGGTCAGCCCGTCGGGCTTCCGGAAGTCGGAGGCGATCTTCGCCACGAGCTTGTTCGGCCCGATGCCGACCGAGCAGCTCAAGCCTTCCCGCTCGACGATCTCCTGCTTGAGCATCCGGGCGTGGCCCTGGGCTCGCTCCAGGTCGGCCAAGGACGACAAATCCACGTACGCCTCGTCAATGCTCGCCTCCTCGAAGGCGTCGACGCCCTGGGCGATGAGGGCCATGATCCGGCCCGACACCTCGAGGTAGAGCGCCCGGTCACCCCGCACGAAGATCGCCTCGGGCTCGCCCTTGCGGCGGGCGGCCTCCGCCAGGCGCCAGGCCCGCGAGATCGGCAGCGCCGACCGGATCCCGTACTTCCGCGCCGCGTAGCTCGCGGCCGTCACGACCCCTCGCCCGGTTCCCCCCTTCGGGTCCGCCCCGACCACGACGGGACGCCCGCGCAGCTCGGGGTGATAGCGCTCCTCGACCGAGGCATAGAAGGCGTCCATATCGACGTGCGCGACGATTCTCATCGCCGGCGAATGCGGGAACCGTCAGGTCTTGAGTGCCAGCACGCGGAACGCCGGCACCGGGCGGGCGAAGCCCTTGAGGGTAAGCGGCTCCAGGGCCTCGAGCGACGCGAGATCCTCCACGGCCCCGGCCACTCGCCGGGAGACGAGGATCTCGCTCGGCCCGGCCTCCCCACAGAGCCGCGCGGCCACATTCGTCACGGTGCCGATGGCGCCGTAGTCCCAACGCCCTTCGAAGCCGATGGCGCCGATGGTGGCATATCCCTGGGCGATGCCGATCTTCAGCCCCAGGTCATAGCCTCGCTTGCGCCAGCCTACGTCCAGCTCCTGGACCCGATCGCGCATCGCCACCGCCATCCGGATCGCTCGCTCGGGAGCGTCGGGCACCGGCACGGGATCGTTGAAGAAGATCATCATGCCGTCCCCGGTGAACCGCTCCAGCGTTCCCTCGTGCTCGAGGATCAGCCGCCCCATCTCGGCGTGAAACTCGCGCAGCACCCCCATGACTTCCTCCGGCTCCGCGGTCTCGGCGAAGGCGGTGAAGCCTCTCAGATCGAGGAAGGCCACCGTCACCTCCACCCGGTGCGTCTGCAGCGGGTCGGCGGCGCCGCCCGTGACGATCAGCTCGGCGAGCTGCGGCGAGAAGAAGCGCTTGAGACGCCCGAGTCGCTCCACCTGGCCCACCTGCTCCGCCACCCGCTGCTCCAGCGTACGATTCCATTCGGCCAGCTCGCGCGCGTGGTGTGCCTGCTGATCGCGGAGGCGCTTCTTCTCCAGGCACGCGCCGATGCGCGCGCGGAGCAGCACCGGGTCGAAGGGCTTCGGCAGGTAGTCCTCCGCGCCGAGCTCGATGCACCGCACCACGCTGTTCACCTCGTCGAGCGCCGAGATCATGAGGACGGGCAGCTCCCGCAGCGTCGCGTCGCTCTTGAGCTGCCGGAGTACCTCGTAGCCGTCGATGCCGGGCATCATGACGTCGAGCAGGACCAGGTCGATGGGCGGCGACGAGTGACGCCCGAGGGTCTCGAGGGCCGCCTGCCCGTCCGGGGCCGTGTGCACCGCGAAGCCTTCACGGATGAGGCGACGGGCCAGGAGATCGCGGTTGCCCTGATCGTCGTCGACCACCAGGATGACGCCTCGGAGCGCCTGTTCCACGGCGGGAGCGCTCGCCCCATCGGTCCCGGCGCCGGCCGCCGCGCCCGGGTCCCCGGGGGTGAGCAGCTTCGTCAGGCGGTCGGCGGCCTCCGCGATGCGCGCGAGATCCGGAAGCAGCTCTCGGGCGCCGAGCGCCTCGGCGCCGCGCGCGAGCGCCTGCGTTCCGGCGCCGATGCGGCTCACCGGATCGATCACGGCTCGACCGAGCGCCGCGACGTCCACCGTCTCGGCATCCTTTCCCGCGGGGGCGAGCCGCTCGTTGACGGTTCCGAGCACCGTGCGGGCATCGTCGAGCAGGCGCTGGAGGTCGGTGGCCAGCGCCGCCCGGTCCGGCCCGGCATCCTCGAGCAAGAGCTCCGCGTAGCCGATGATGTGATTGAGCGGCGTGCGCAGCTCGTGGCGGAGATGGGCCAGGCCGCCGGGAGTGACGGTCACGAGCCGGCCTTGCCCTTGAGCAGGGCCTCGATCTTGCCGAGCAGGCGATCGAGATCCACCGGCTTGGTGTCGAAGTCATCGCAGCCCGCGGCGAGGGCCTTCTCCCGGTCGCCGGCCATGGCGTGCGCGGTGAGCGCGACCACCGGAATGCCCCGCGTCTCCGGCGTGGCCTTGATCTGCCGGGTGGCCTCCCACCCGTCCAGCCCGGGCAGGCTCATGTCCATCAGGATCAGTGCCGGCGCCTCCGACCGCGCCATGGCCACGCCCTGCTCGCCGTCGACCGCGATGGCCACATCGTAGCCGCGGCGCGCGAGCCGGCGGGATAGCATGTCGCGGTTCATCTCGTTGTCCTCGACGAGCAGGATCTTGGCCATCAGGCCTGGGGCCTCCGGCGGGCGACGCTGCTCGCTACCAGCTCGCGCACCTCGGCCAGCAGCTCATCGCGGTCGTACGTGCCTTTCTGGAGGATCTTCTCGACGTGGCCGTTGAGCCGCTCGCGGTCGTCACGGGACAGGTCTCTCGCCGTGATGACCACGATCGGAATCGCGCGCCAGCCCTCGTGGCGCCGGAGCTCGGCGACGAACTCGAAGCCGTCCATCTCCGGCATCATCAGGTCGAGCAGGATGAGGCTCGGCGTCTCGCCGCGCAGGCGCTCGAGCGCCACCCGGCCGTTCTCCGCCTCCACGACCGCATAGCCCTCCGACTCGAGCATGCGCCGGAGGAGCTGCCGCACTTCGGCGTCGTCGTCCACGACGAGCACCGGACGGTCGCGCCGGTGTTGCTTCAGCACGGTCACCAGACGCTCGCGATCGATCGGCTTGGTGAGGTAGTCGGAGGCGCCCAGCGCATAGCCCAGATTCTTGTCGTCGACGATCGTCAGCATGATCACCGGGATGTCGGCGACTTCGGAGTCGGCCTTGAGCGCCGACAGCACCGCCCAGCCATCCATGCCGGGCATCATGACATCCAGGGTGATCGCGTCCGGTCGCAGCTCGCGGGCCCAGCGCAGGCCCTCCTCGCCGCTGGCGGCGGTAACCACGCGGAATCCCTCCTTGATGAGGAAGCGCTGCATCAGGTCCCGCACCGTCGCCTCGTCGTCGATCACCAGCACGGTGCCGACGCCCGGTGGCATGTGATCGGCGAGCGGGGCAGGCGCGACCGGCTCCTCGGCCGCCTCGGCGACGTGTGCCGGAAGCCGGATGGAGAAGGTGCTTCCCCTCCCCGCCTCGCTCTCGACGGTGACGTCGCCGCCCATCATCCGGCAGAGCCGCCGGCTCAGCGCCAGGCCGAGACCGGTCCCGCCGTACTTGCGCGTGGTGGCCGCGTCGGCCTGGGAGAAGGCCTCGAACAGCCGCGCGAGCTGCTCGGGTGTCATGCCGATGCCCCAGCGAGATCGTCCCTCGATCGGTGAACTTGCAGGCATTGCTCAGGAGATTGAAGAGAGCCTGGCGGACCTTCGTCAGGTCCGCCCGCATCGTCCCGACATCCTCCGGGCAGCGCAGCTCCAGGCGGTTCGCGTTCTTCCCGGCCAGCGGCTGGATGACCGCAGCGATATCCCGGACGAGGGCGGCCACGTCGAAGCTCTCGAGATACAGCTCCATCTTGCCGGCCTCGATCTTGGAGAGATCGAGCACCGCGTTGATCAGCTCCAGCAGGTGCTTGCCCGCCGCGTTGATCCGCTTGAGGTCGTCCGTGAACTGTCCCGCCCCCAGGTCGGCCGCGTCCTCCTGGAGCATCTCGCTGTAGCCGATGATGGCGTTGAGCGGTGTGCGCAGCTCGTGGGACATGTTGGCCAGGAATTCGGACTTGTGCCGGTCGGCGAGCTCGAGCTGGCGGCCCTTGTCCTCGATCTCCCGGAACAGCCGCGCGTTCTGGATGGCTAGTGCCGACTGGGCCGCGAAGGTCTTGAGCAGGTCGATGACCTGTGGCGAGAACTCCCCGGGCGTCTTCTTGTTGACGGTGAGCCCACCGATCAGGTGGTCCTCGCGCAACAGCGGAATGGCCAGGAGCGCCCGCGTTCCGGTCCTCAGCAGCACGTCTCGGAGAGGGCTATGATAGGTGCTCTCGTCGCCGATGTCGGGAATCTGAACCGGCTCCCGCGTCACCGCCATGCGCCCGAGGGCACCTTCGCTTCGGGGGACCGGAGTGCGCCGGGCCAGCATGACCACCTCCTCGTCGAGGTTGTCGGTGGCGCGCAGGTGGAACGCCTCGCTCGGCTCGTCGTACTCGTAAACGGAGCCCCCGTCGGTGCCGGCGAGCTGGTTGGCCCGCGAGACGATCGTGTTGAGCACGGTCTCGAGGTCGAGCGTGGAGCTGAGGGCCTGGCTGACCTCGCCCAGCGCCTGGAGCTCCTGGACCGAGCGAGTCAGCTCCCCCGTCCTGGCTTGCAGCTCGCTGAGCAGCCGCGCGTTCTCGATGGCGATGGCCGCCTGGTCGGCGAAGGTCTCCAGCAGGCTGATCTGACTGTCGGTGAACAGCCGGACCTCGTGTCTGTTGACAGCGATCACTCCCAGCAGCTCGTCCGCCCGGAGCATTGCGATCGCCAGCACGGTCCGCATGGGGTCGACCTGTTTCGCACCGTATGTGTACTCGGGATCGGCCATGACATCGTGGATGTGGATCGTGCGCCGTTCGAGGGCGGCGCGCCCTGCGGCGCTGTGGCGTCCGGGAGCGATGGGGTTTCGCTCGATGAATTCTCTGAGCTCGGACGAGGCGTTGTGGGTGGCTACGGCTCGCAGTACGTGACCGTCGAAGCGGTAGATCAGCGCGCGTTCGGCCTCGCATAGTCTGACCGCGTTCTCGGCCAGGGTTTCGAAGACCGGCTGGAGATCGAAGGTGGAGCGCCCGATGACCTTGAGCAACTCGCTGGTCGCCGTCTGCTGCTCGAGCGCGACCCGCAGCTCGCTATTCCGCGCGTCCAATTCCGTGAACAGCCGCACATTCTCGATGGCGATCACCGCCTGGTCGGCGAAGGTCTGGAGCAGCGCGATCTGCTTGTCGGTGAAGGGCTTGACCTCGGTGCGCCAGACCCCGATCACACCGATGGGCTGCCCCTCCCTCAGCATCGGCACGCCCAGGATCGTGCGGACCCCGATGAGCCGCCCCGGTGCGGTCTGGTAGTCGGGATCCGTCTCCAGATCTCTCGCGTGCACGGTCCGTCGCTCGACGACCGAGCGGCCGATCGGGGTGTCCGGGCCCGCCGCACGCGGATACTGCGCCCGCCACGCCGCCACGCCTTCCGGTGACACGCCGTCGGCGGCCGCGACGTTGACGCGGTCACCGTGGACGATGAAGACCGCGCTGGTGTTCGCGACGCTCAGCGCCTGCGCGCTTGAGACGATCGCATCGAAGACGGGCTGGGTGTCGGTCGGCGAGCTCGAGATGACGCGCAAAATCTCACTCGTCGCCATCTGCTGCTCCAGGGCCTCGCTGAGGTCGGTGTTCTTGGCCTGCAGCTCGCTCAGCAGCCGGGCGTTCTCGATGGCGATGGCCGCCTGGTCGGCGAAGGTCTCCATCAGGGCGACCTGGCTGTCGGTGAATGGCAGCATCTCGTGCCGGTAGATGAGGATCACTCCCAGCAGCTCGTCCGCCCGGAGCATGGGGATCGCGAGCACGGTCCGGAAGGGGTCTACCTGTGACGCCCCATAGGTGTATTCCGGATCGGCCTGCGCATCGTGAATATGGATGGTGCGCCGCTCGAGGGCCGCGCGCGCGGCGCCGCTGTAGCGTCCGGGAGCGATGGGGTTCTGTTCGAGAAATGCTCTGAGCTCGGGGGAGGCGTTGTTGCTGGCGACCGCCTGCAGAACCTGACCGTCGAAACGGAAGATGAACGCGCGTTCGGCCTCGCATAGCCTGACCGCGTTCTCGGCCAGAGTCTCGAAGACCGGCTGGAGATCGAAGGTGGAGCGCCCGATCACCTTGAGCAGCTCGCTGGTCGCCGTCTGCTGCTCGAGCGCAACCCGTAGCTCGCTGTTGCGCGCGTCCAATTCGGTGAACAGCCGCACATTCTCGATGGCGATCACCGCCTGGTCGGCGAAGGTCTTCAGCAGCTCGATCTGTGTCGCGGTGAACGGGCGCACTTCAACCCGCCGGATCACGATGACGCCGATCACGGCGTCCTCGCGCACCAGCGGGGTGGCGAGGATGGTGCGGAAGCCGGTCCCCCGTTGCAGCACCCGCCCCTCGAGATAATCGCCGCGGGCGAACTCCTCGAGGATGTCCTCGACGTGAATCGTCCGCCGCCCGAGGATGGCGCGACCGGCCGGGGTATCCGGTGTCACCGGACGTACGTCCATCGGGATGACGGCCACCGTGCCGACGTGCGCCACCCGGCGGATGACGTCTCCCTCCACCCGATGGATCAGCGCATCGGTGGCGCCGCACAGCCGCGCGGCGCTCTCGGCCACCGCATCGAGCACGGGCTGGACATCGGTGGGCGAGCTGGCAATCACGCGCAGGATCTCGCTGGTTGCCGTCTGCTGCTCCAGGGCCTCGGTGAGATCGGCGTTCCTGGCGTGCAGCTCGCTGAGCAGCCGCGCATTTTCAACGGCAATAACCGCCTGGTCGGCGAAGGCCTGGAGCAGTTCGATCTCGGCGGGCGCGAACCCGCCGGCCTGACTCCGGGTGACCGCGATGACCCCCACGACGTCAGCCCCATGCAGCATCGGTACCGCGACGGCCGAGCGGAAACCCCGCGACCGGGCCTCCTCGCGGAACTTCGGGCTCCAGGATGGGTCCGTGTGCGCGTCGACGATGTGCTGCAGGGTGCGGGTCAGCACCGTTCGACCCGAGAGCGAGCCCTCCTCCGGGCGGTGCGGTACCCCGCGCTGCTCCATGAACGGCTCGATACTCCCGGGCAAGCCGCCTCGCGCCGCGGCCAGGCGGATCAGATGGTCCTCCTGGCGGAAGGCCCACACTGAGGCCGCCCAGGCTCCGAGCAGCCGCATGCTGCTGTCGGCGATGGCCTCGAAGACCGGCTGGACGTTGGCCTGCGCCTGGCTGATCACCCGGAGGATCTCGGCGGTGGCGGTCTGGCGATCGAGGGCGTCCGTCAGCTCGCGGTTGCGCGCCTCCAGCTCCTTGAACAGGCGCACGTTCTCGACGGCGATCACCGCCTGATCGGCGAAGGTCTTCACGAGCTCGATCTGCGCGGGGCTGAAGGGCTTCACCTCACGCCGACCGCACCCGACCACTCCGATCGGCACGCCATCCTGAAGGATAGGGATCCCCAGATACGTCCGATAGGGCGCGGCCCGCTGCAGTACGTCGAGCGTTCGCGAATCATAGTCCGGATCCGTCCGGACGTCCTCGACATGCACCGGCCGGCCATCGACGAAAGCTCGACCGATGATGAAGTCGCGCCGCGGCGGCCTCGGGAACAGGCTGCGGTAGGCCTCGGTCTCTTCCGGCGACATGTTGTTGACCGCCACGAGATGGAGCAACCCGCCCTGCAACCGCGCTACCGCACTGAAGGCCGCGTCGCACAGACGAGCCGCGTTCGCCACGATGGCCTCGAACACCGGCTGGACGTCGGTCGGGGAGCGCGAGATGACGCGCAGGATCTCGCTCGTGGCGGTCTGCTGGTCCAGCGTCTCGTCGAGGTCGTGGTTCCGGGCCGCTAGCTCCGTGAACAGGCGCACGTTCTCGATGGCGATCACGGCCTGGTCGGCGAAGGTCTCGAGCAACGCGATCTCCGTGGGAGCGAAGCCGCCGACCTGCTGCCGGGTGACCGCGATGACGCCGACCACGTGATCGGCCCGCCGCATCGGCACCGTGACGATCGACCGGAAGCCCCGCATCCGGGCCTCGGTGCGGAACTGGAGACTCCAGGTGGGGTCGGCATCCACGTCGCCGGAGTGCTGCACCGCGCGAGTCAGGACGGCCCGGGCGGAGGGCGAGCCCTCGGTCAGGGGGCCAGGGACTCCGCGCTGCCGCAGCATCGTCTCGGCGCTCCCGGGCAGCCCGCCGCGCGCCGCCGCCACGCGAATCAGCCCGTCCTCGTAGCGCCACACGGTGGCGGCCCAGGCGTCGAGCAGCCGCAGGGCGCGGTCGGCGATGGCCTCGAAGATCGGCTGGACGTCGACGGGTGCGCCCGAGATCACCTGCAGGATGTCGCTGGTGGCGGCCTGCCGCTCCGTCGCCGCGGCCAGCTCCTCTTGGAGACGGGCGGTCGCCGCGGTCGCTTCGTCGAGAGTCTTGCGCAGCTCCTCGACCAGAGCGGCCAGCTCGACCTTGGTGGGCAACCCCATGGTTGGCGGATATTACTCCGGCGCCTCCGCCAGGGAAAGGTCGATGAATTCTTGACTCCCAACGCCAGTTATCGCAGGATCACGCCCAATCTCTCGGGAGGTGTGCTCGATGCTCATGACCGCTCGGCCCCTGATCCTCTTCCTCGTCTTCACGCTGCTCGCCGGAGCGCCCGCCACCCAGGCGGCCTCACCGGACGGCACCCTGGCCATCGGCGTGCACGTGACGCTGGTCTCGCGCTGGCTCGACCCCGGCGAGACCGAGGCGCTCATCACCCCGTTCATGGTGCTCTACGCGCTGCACGACGCGCTGGTGAAGCCGATGCCGGGCAATATCAATGCCCCGAGCCTGGCCGAGTCCTGGACGCTCGCCAAGGACGGCGTCACCTATGAATTCGTGCTCCGCAAGAACGCCAAGTTCCACAACGGCGATCCGGTCACCGCGGAGGACGTGAAGTTCTCCTTCGACCGCTACAAGGGCAGCGGCGCCAAGCTCCTCAAGGACAAGGTGAAGGAGATCCAGACCCCGGCGCCCAACCGGGTGCGCTTCATCCTGAAAGAGCAGTGGCCCGACTTCATGGCCTTCTACGGCACCTCCGCCACCGGCGCGGGCTGGATCGTGCCCAAGAAGTACATCGAGCGCGTGGGCGAGGACGCCTACAAGAAGGCGCCGGTGGGCGCGGGACCGTTCAAGTTCGCCGCCTTCACCCCCGGCATCGAGCTGACGCTGGATGCCTTCCCCGACTACTGGCGCAAGGCCCCCCAGGTGAAGCGGCTCGTGATGCGCTCCATCCCCGACGAGGCCACGCGGGCCGCCTCGGTGAAGACCGGCGAGGTGGACCTCGCCTACCTCTTCGGCGGGGCCATCGCCTCCGACCTGCAGCGTACGCCCGGCGTCCGGGTAGTGGCGCCGCTCCTCTACGGCATCTACTGGCTCGACTTCCTGGACCAGTGGGACCCGAAGTCGCCGTGGCACGATCGGCGCGTCCGGCTGGCCGCGAGCCTCGCGATCGATCGGCAGGCCATCAACCAGGCCGAGATGCTGGGGCTCGGCAAGGCAGTCGCGGCTTTCGTCCCGCCCGAGTTCGACTTCGCGCTGAAGATGGAGCCGGCCCCGTTCGATCCCAAGCGGGCCAAGCAGCTCCTGGTCGAGGCCGGCTACCCGAACGGCTTCGACGCGGGCGAGCTCACCCCGCTGCCGCCTTACACCTCGCTGGGTGAGGCGGTCGGCGGCTATCTCCAGGCGATCGGGATCAAGACCACGGTGCGCACGATGGAGCGCGCCACGTACATGTCCAACTGGCGGGAGAAGAAGATCCGCGGCCTTCTCATCGGGGCCACCGGGGCGGCCGGCAACGCGGCCTCGCGACTCGAGCCCTTCTTCACCAAGAACGGCATCTACGCCTACGGCACCCGGCCGGAGATCGACGATCTCTTCCAGCGTCAGGCCAACGAGCTGGATCGCAAGAAGCGCGAGGCGACCCTGCACCAGATCCAGAAGATCGTCGCCGATCAGGTGCTGGCGGCGCCGATCTTCCAGCAGGCGTTCCCCTGGGGCGTGGGGGCACGCGTCGCGGAGCCGGCGGCGGGCCTGATCCAGGGCTACCCGTACGTCGGGCCTGCCGAGGACCTGAAGCTCAAGTAGGATCTTCGCGGATGAAGTGCCCGCTGCGGAGATCGCGCAGCACCTGCTCGATCTCCGCGCGCGTGTTCATGACGAAGGGGCCGTGGCGGGCGATCGGCTCGCCCAGCGGCCGCGCGGCCGCGAGCAGGAACCGGCCGCCCCCGGGCGCACCGGAGGCCTCCACGAGGTCGCCGTCGCCGAAGATGACCAGCGACGGGGCGCGCGCCGCAGTCCGCTGCGGGCCGAAGCGCACCTCGCCCTGGTCCACGTACGCGAACGCGGTGTGCCCGCGCGGCACCGCCTCGCGGAACGTTCCGTCCGCGGGCAGCGTCACGTCGAGGAACTTCGGAGCCACCGCCAGGCCCTCCACCGGCCCGACGAGCCGGCCGCCCGCCGCGTCGCCCGCGATCACGCGCGCCCGGGCGCCGCCGTCGAGGGCGGTCTCCGGCAGGTGGCTCCCGGCCAGGTCGCGGTACTTCGGCCGGGTCATCTTCTCCCGCGCGGGCAGGTTGAGCCAGAGCTGCAGGCCGCCGATGCCCTCGGGCCGCACCTGTGGCATCTCCTCGTGCAAGATGCCGCTGCCCGAGGTCATCCACTGGATGTCGCCCGCGCCGATGCTACCTCGATGCCCGAGCGAGTCCCGGTGCTGGATCTCGCCGGCGCGAACGACGGTGACCGTCTCGATCCCGCGGTGTGGATGATAGGGAAAGCCGGGCTCGTAGTCCTCCGGCCGGACCGACTCGAAATGGTCGAGCAGCAGGAACGGGTCGAGATGATCGAGCTGCCGGGTGCCGATGCTGCGCCGGAGATGCACGCCGGCCCCTTCGACGACCGGCTCGGGCTTCACGATCTGCGCCACCGCGCGCGACGAGTCGCTCATCGCGCCCGTCTCACGCACGCTCTATGATCACGACCGGGATCTCGCGGGGCGTCCGCTGCTGGTACTCCTCATACGGCGGCCAGATCGCGACCATCTTCTTCCACAAGGCCGGCTTCTCGGCCTTGGAGGCGGTGCGGGCGCGCGCCTTGAAGCGGTCGGCCATCACCTGCACCTGGATCTCCGGCTGCGCGGTCAGGTTCTCGTACCAGGCCGGGTGCTCGGGCGCGCCGCCGCGCGAGGCTACCACCACGTAGCGGTCGCCGTCGCGGCCGTAGATCAGCGGGGTGGTCCGCGCCTGGCCGGAACGCCGGCCGGTCGTGGTCAGCAGGAGCGTCGTCACGCCCTCCCAGGTATGGCCATCCTGGCCACCGGTCCCGATGTACCGCCGCGCGTGCTCCTGCTGCCAGCCGGGGGGCCGGCTTCCCGATGCGGGTCGCGGAGTCGTCATGATGGGTCCCTCCCCGCCGTCAGTCTGCCACGCGTGAGGCCCGGCTGCCACCCGCCGAGGCCGCCGGTTGTGTCTCCATTGAGACACTTCCAGGCCGGTGACGCATTCCTCCTACCCGACAACCCATCCGCTGTTGTACCCTTGCCCTACCTGTCCCGATTCACGGCTCCAGAGAGGAGCCCGGGGAGACTCCTTTCCGCAAACGTCAGGTGACATCTCGTCGTAAGCCCCGCCGCCCTGGTGCGAGGCCGGCTGCGAGGCACCACTCCACCCAGGGGCGCGCCGGGCAGCTACAGGCCCTGGTGCAGACCAGCCTGGCGCTGACGACCGAGCGGTCCCTGGAGCGCGTGCTTCAGAAGATCGCCGAGGTCGCGCGCAATGTTCTGGGGGGCCCGCTACGCCGCCCTCGGCGTGATCGACGAGTCCGGCACCGGGCTCAGTCAGTTCCTGACCGCGGGGACCGCCGAGGCCAGCAAGCGGGCGAGCGGCCCGCCGCCGATGGGCACGGACGTGCTGGGCCTGCTGATCACGGAGCGGCGGCCGTTGCGGCTCCGGACCCTGGCCCCGCATCTGGGCTCGTTCCTCGGGGTGCCGATCATGGTTCGCGACCGAGCCTACGGCAGTCTCTACGTCACCGAGAAGCAGGGGGCGGAGGAGTTCTCGGAGACCGACGAGTTCCTCGCCGTCGTGCTCGCCTCCCAGGCCGCCATCGCCATCGAGAACGCCTACGCCGCCCAGGCACTCCGCGAGGCCCAGGCAGAGCTGGTCCGGAAGGAAAAGCTCGCCATGCTCGGGCAGCTCGCGGGCGGGGTCGGGCACGAGCTGCGCACCCCGCTCGGGGTCATCAAGAACTCCGTCTACTACCTGAACATGATCCTGCCCCACGACGAGAAGATCCGGAAGCACCTGGCGATCCTCGATCGGGAAGTCGCCAACTCCGATCGGATCGTGACCGAGCTGCTCGACTTCGCGCGCGTGAAGGCCCCGGTGCGCGAAGCGGCCAGCCTGGTCTCGATCGTGCGGGCGGCCCTGCAGCAGCTCTCCCGGCCCGAGTCGGTGACGGTACAGCTCGCGCTGGCCGAGTCGATGCCGGCGGTCCTCATCGACGCTCACCAGGTCGGGCAGATCCTCCTGAACCTCCTTCAGAACGCGGTGCAGGCGATGCCGGACGGAGGCCGCGTGACGGTATCGGTAGGAGAGGACCGGGAGAGCGTGTTCGCCGCCGTCGAGGACACCGGCGTCGGCGTTCCCCCGGAGAATCTGGCGAAGATCTTCCAGCCCCTCTTCACCACCAAAGCCAAGGGGATCGGGCTGGGGCTCGCGCTCGCCCGTGATCTCGCCGAGGCCAATGGCGGGCGGATCACCGTCGACAGCACGGTCGGCCAGGGCAGTCGCTTCGCGGTCCATTTCGAGAAGGCCGCGCATGCCTAGCGCCCGCAAGACCATCCTGGTGGTGGACGACGACCCCGGTATGGCCGATACCTTGACCGACATCTTCCAGGCTAACCAGTACGAGGTCGCCATCGCGCACTCGGGCGACGCGGCGGTGAGCATGGCGAGGCGCCGCGCCTACGACCTCGTCCTCATGGACATCCAGATGCCGGGGATCAACGGCGTGCAGGCGCTCGCCGCGATGAAGGCCGAGGGCCTGGCCAAGCACGTGATCATGATGACGGCCTACACGCGCGATGAGCTGGTGAAGGAAGCCGAGAAGCGAAGCGGATTCCCCGTCTTGCCGAAGCCTCTGGACCTGGAGCGGGTCCTGTCCCTGGCCACGAGCACGACGTCCGGACACGTGGGCCGATCCGGACGCGTGGGAGAGGGCTGATGGGAGCGGGCCGATGAGCGCGGGCCATATCCTCGTGCTCGACGACGACCGGGGCATGTGCGAGACGATCGGCGACGTGCTCGAGCAGCGGGGCTACGTGGTCCAGATCGCCACCGAGGCCCGAGCCGGCCTCGAGATCGCGGCGACGAGCCCGATCGAGGCGGCGATCGTCGACATCACGCTGCCCGACATGTCCGGCTTCGACGTGCTCCACGGCATCCGGAAGCTGCTGCCGACGACCGAGGTCATCTTCATCACCGGGCACGCCTCCCTCACCACCGCCATCCAGGCGATCAACGGTCTCGCCTTCGCCTATATCGTGAAGCCGTTCGAGATGAGCCACCTGCTCATGACGGTCGAACAGGCGGTCCGGAAGCAGCGCCTCGCCCAGGCGCTCCTCGACTCCGACGAGCGCTATCGCTTCGTGACCGAGAACATCGCCGACGCGGTCTTTCTGCTCGAGCTGGACGGCCGGATCGCCCTGGGAAACCACCGTGCCGAGACGATCACCGGCTATGCGCAGGCGGAGCTCGTCGGCCGGGCCTTCTTCTCGCTACTGCCGGAGGCGGGAGCCCGAGAAGCTCGGGCCCGCCTGAGCGACGTACGGGCGGGCGTGAAGGTGTCTCCGTTCTTCGAGGTCGAGCTCATCCAGAAGGATGGCGCGCGCGTCCTGCTCGAGGTGCACGTGACCAGCGTCCTGAGGGACGGCCAGCCGGTCGCCCGACTGGGAGTGGCCCGCGACATCACGGAGCGCCGCTACCTGGAAGATCAACTCCGTCAGGCCCAGAAGATGGAGGGCATCGGGCGGCTCGCGGCCGGCGTCGCCCACGACTTCAACAACCTGCTGACCGCCATCGGCGGCCGCTGCTATCTCGTGCTCAACGCGCTGACCTCGGAGAACCCGATCCGGCGGGAGATCGAGATCATCCAGGACGCCGCCGAGCGCGCCGCCAAGCTCACGCATCAGCTCCTGGCCTTCAGCCGCAAGCAGATCCTGGACCCTTGCGTGCTGGATCTGAACGCCACCGTGACCGGAATCGAGCCCCTGCTGCGTCGCATGATCCGCGAGGACATCGAGATCGCGACCGCGCTCGATTCGGCCGCCGGGCGCGTCAAGGCCGACGCGGGGCAGATCGAGCAAGTCCTGCTCAACCTGGCCGTCAACGCCAGCGACGCGATGCCGAACGGGGGCTGGCTGACGCTCGCGACCGGCAACGTGACCCTGGACGAGGCCTACGCCCGGACCCATGCCGAGGTCGAGCCGGGCCCCTACGTCATGCTCTCGGTCAGCGATACCGGCCACGGCATGACCGCCGAGGTCCAGGCGCACATCTTCGAGCCCTTCTTCACCACCAAGGAGGTGGGCAAGGGCACGGGGCTCGGTCTGGCCACGGTGTATGGCATCGCCAAGCAGAGCGGCGGACACATCACGGTCTACAGCGAGCCCGGGCACGGAGCCGTCTTCAAGCTCTACCTGCCACGGGTGGAGGAGGCGCCGGGGACCGCGGAGCCGGCGCGCCCGACCGAGATCACCCGCCGCGGCTCCGAGACCGTGCTGCTGGTGGAGGACGACGAGCCCCTGCGCACCCTCGCGCGCGAGATCCTCTCGATCCAGGGCTACACGGTGCTGGACGCCACCAGCCCGAGCGAAGCGCTACGCCTCGCGGACGCCCACCCGGGACCGATCCACCTCTTGCTGACCGACGTGGTGATGCCGCAGATGAACGGCCGCCAGGTGGCCGACCATCTGCTCACGGCCCGGCCCGGGCTCAAGGTGCTGTTCATGTCGGGCTACACCGACGCCGCCATCGTGGAGCACGGGGTGCTGGAACCCGGCACCCACTTCCTGCAGAAGCCGTTCACGCCCGACGGGGTCAGCCGGAAAGTTCGAGAGGTGCTGGGAACCTAGCGCGCCGGCTCCTCACCACATGACCACGCCGCCGTCGATGTTGACGGACTGGCCGGTCATGAACGCAGCGGCGGGTGAGCAGAGGAAGGCGATGAGGCCCGCGACCTCCTCGTCGGAGGCGGCCCGGCCCATCGGGATGCGGTCGAGCTGGCGCTGCCAGCCGTCACTCCGGCCCAGAACATCCATTCGAGCCGTGTCGATGGTGCCCGGGCAGACCGCGTTGACAGTGACACCGTGGCGCGCCACCTCCATGGCCAGCGACTGGGTGAGACCCTGGATGCCGAAGTTGGCCGCGTTGTAGGCCCCGGTATTGGGAGCGCCGCGCTTGCCCGCGATCGAGGAGAGGTTGATGATGCGCCCCCATTTCTGCTGCACCATGATCGGGACGACGCGCTTGCAGAGGAGGAACGCGCCGGTCAGCTTGATGTCGAGGACTTTTCGCCAGACCGCCTCGTCCAATTCGGGGAGCGGCACCCGGTCGTTGCCGCGCGGGTAGGCCGCATTGTTCACGAGCACGTCGAGGCGCCCGAAGCTGTTCATCACCTGGTCCACCAGCCGCGCCACCTCGGGGGCCTGGCTAACGTCGCCGGTCCAGGTCAGCGCCTTGCGGCCGGACGCGCGGATCTGCTCGGCGGTACTCTCGACGTCGCGCCACCCCGCCTTCTTCTCGTCCTCCGGGTAGGTCGCGGGATCGCGGCCCGTCCCGGTGACCACCACGTCGGCCCCGAGCTGGGCCAGGCCCAGCGCGGTGGCCCGCCCGATCCCGCGCAGCCGTCCCGCGCCCGTCACCAGCGCCACCCTGCCGTCGAGGGCTCCCGTGATCATGTCCGGTATCCTACCGCCCCCGAAGCTTCGGGTCGAGCGCGTCCCGCAATGAGTCGCCGAAGAGGTTGAAGCCGAACACGCCCAGGCTGATCGCGATGCCCGGGAACAGAGCGATCCAGGGCGCCTTCTCGGCGTACGACGGAGCGGAGCCCGAGAGCATCAGCCCCCACGACGGCGTCGGCTCGGCCGCGCCCAGGCCCAGGTAGGAGAGCGCCGCCTCGGCCAGGATGGCGCCTCCCAGCTGCGCGGTGAGCATGATGATGTAGGGGGCCGCGACGTTGGGGAGGATGTGCTGGGCGACCACGCGACGCCACGAGGCGCCGAGCGCGTTCACCGCCTCGACGTACTGGTTCTCCTTGACCGCGAGGGCCGCCGACCGCACCACGCGCGCCGCGCGCGGGATGATCGGGATGGACACCGCGATCACCACGTTCTGGACGGCCGGGCCCAGGATCGAGGCGATCGCGAGGGCGAGGATGAGCTGCGGGAACGCGAGCAGGATGTCCATCAGCCGCTCGAGGAGCAGGTCCACCCGCCCGCCCCGGTAGGCGCTGACCACGCCCAGCAGGGCGCCGATCGTGCAGCCCGCGAACGACGCCACGAAGCCGACGAACAAGGCGATGCGCGCGCCGTACATGATCCGGGTCATCACGTCGCGCCCGAACTCATCGGTGCCGAACCAGTGCTCCGCGCTCGGCCGCACGAACTGGGCCGCGTAGTCGGCCTCATACGGGTCGTAGGGCGCGAGCCGTTCCGCGAAGAGGGCCACGAAGATCATGGCCAGGATGATCACCGCACCCCCCGCCCCCAGCGGCTTGGTGCGCGCGAACTTCGTCACCGCCTCGGCGAGGCTCAGGCGCGGCGCGAGGGGCGCCGAGGCGGTGTCGTGGACGAGGGAGGAGTCGACGCTCACGGCCTATCGATACCGGATGCGCGGGTCGAACCACGCATAGGTCAGGTCGATGAGGAGATTCACGATCACGAACCAGAAGGCGATGAGGAAGACGAGCGCCTGCACCACCGGGTAGTCCCGGTGGGCGACCGCATCGACGACGAACCGGCCCACCCCGTTGAGGGTAAAGACGGTCTCGGTGACGACGAGGCCGCCGATGAGGAAGGCGAACTCCGTCCCGATCAAGGTGATCACGGGGAGCATCGCGTTCTTCAGGGCGTGCCGGATGACGACGGCGCGATCGCGCAATCCCTTGGCCCAGGCGGTGCGGATATAGTCCTCCCGCAGCACCTCCAGCACCGTCGAGCGCGTCATCCGCGTGGTGACGGCCGCGTAGCGGTACCCCACCGTCACCACCGGCCAGATCATCTGCTGGAAGTTCGCCCACGGATCCACCCAGGGCGGCGTGAACTCCAGCGGGGGCCCCCAGCCGAAGTAGATCACCAGGAAGAGGATGCACAGGATCCCGACCCAGAACGACGGGATCGCCAGGCCCCCGATGCTGACCACGCGCACGACGTAGTCCACCCACGTGTCCTGGCGCACCGCCGCGAGCATCCCGAGGGGAATCGCGATCAGGACAGACACCATCGTGGCCAGAAACGCCAGCTCGAGGCTCAGGGGCAGGCGAATGAGCACTTCCTCGACGACCGGGCGCCCCGTCCAGAGGGACTTGCCGAAATCGAAGCGCACCACCCCCCACAGCCACTCGCCGAACTGGATCAGGAGCGGCTGGTCCAGCCCGAGCTGGCGACGCATGTTGGCGAGCTGCTTGGGATCGATCCGCGCGGCCTGGTCGCCCCCGAGGATCAGGAGGGCCACGTCGCCGGGGATCACCCGCATGATCAGGAACACGAGGGCGGCCACGCCGAGGAGCGTGGGAACGATCAGGAGCAGCCGCTTGGCGATGTAGGTCTGCATGCGGCCCCGCTCACGCCCCCGCGCCGGTCAGGGCTCCGCCAGCCAGACGTCCTGGAGCTTCTGGTTGGTGTAGTGACTGGGCGGCGCCACGTAGTTCCTCACCTTGGCCCAGTGCACCACGTTGCGCGTCCACCAGAGTCCCGGCATGTAGTAGGCGTTCTCGAGCAGGCGCTTCTGCAGCTCGAGGACCAGCTTCTTGCGCTCGGCCGGATCGATGGCCCGGGCCTGCCGGGAGAACAGATCGTCGATGACCGGATCGGAGAAGCGCCCGTAGTTCTGGGGGGCCCCGGTGACGTAGCGATTGAGGAACTGGTCGGGGTCGTCCATGAACTCGACGGTGGGCCCGATCATCAGCTCGAAGTTCGCCGCCGCCAGGTCGGCGAACCAGGCGGCGGTCTCGACCGGCCGGTTCTCGGCCTCGACTCCGATCTTCCGCCACTCCTGGATCACGAACACCGCGAGGTCCTGGTAGGGCAGCTTCACGTTGCGGTTCTTGAGCACGACCTTGAAGCCGTTGGGGTAGCCGGCCTCGGCGAGGAGCCGCTTCGCCTCCGCCCGGCTCTTCTCGGCGTCTCGCCAGAAACCCGGGAGCTTCTCGAGCTCGGCCGGCGGCATCGCCCACTCCGTGCCCGGACGCATGAGGGCTCCCGGGTCCCGGAGGCCCGTGAGCGTGTAGAGCACCCGGCCGCCCGTGTAGCGGTCGAAGCCGAGCGTCATGGCCTTGCGCACGCGCGGGTCGGTGAACGGCTTCACCGTGTTGTTGATCAGGACCCCGAACTGGCCGATCATGGGAGTCTGCTGGACGACGACCTTGTCGCCGAGCTGCTTCTTGATCGCCTCCGCATCGGCGTTGGGCAGGTCGCGGAACTCGATGTAGGCGCGCCCGGAACGGATGGCCGCCGCCCGGACGGCGGTTTCCGGGCTGATGAAGAACTTGTAGCCGTCCAGGTACGGCCGGTCCTTGACGAAGTAGTCGGGGTTGCGCTCCCCCTCGAACGTGGCGCCGCGCGTGTAGCTCTTGAACTTGAAGGGGCCCGAGCCCATCACATTGGTCTTGAAGTGATTGGGGTCCTTGTCCAGGAGCTTCTTCGAGAAGATCACGTTCCACGGCGAGGCCAGATTGCCCAGAAGGGACGCCGACGGGAACTTGAGCTTGAAGATCGCGGTGGTGGGATCGGGAGCCTCGATCCGCTCGACCGCGGTGTAGTGCTCCTTCCGCACGCTGTTGACCCCCGACCGCGGGAAGACGATCCGGTCGTAGGTGGCCTTGACGTCGGCCGCGGTCAGCGGCGACCCGTCGTGGAACCGGATCCCCTGACGGATCTTGAAGGTGTAGGTCAGCCCGTCGGGCGCGATCTTCCACTCGGAGGCCACGTCGCCGATGATTTTCGGGTAGTTGTACGGGTCGATCTGCAACAGCAGGCTGTAGAGCGGCGCCACGAGCTGGATATTGGCGAAGGTGCTCTCCTGGTGGGGGTCCAGGCTCGGCGGGTCGGCGCCGATGACCGCCAGCAGGACGCCGCCCCGGCGCGGCGTTTCCGTCTGGGCCGCGACCGGGGTGGTCACGACCATCGAGCCGAGCAGGGCCGCGACCGCGATGACCGAGAAGAGCTTCTGAAGATATCCGATCCCGGTCGCCATCTGACACCTCCTGGGGACGTGGGACGCTGGACCTTCAGCGGGTGTTGATCCCGCTTGGAGCGCTAGAGAGGATCTCGGATTCGAGACGCTAGCAGGGGCAAGGCACACCTGTCAACAGACCATCGCCATCGGCCTGGCGGATTCAGCGCCCCCGGGGCGCCGCGTGGTCGGCGAGCACCTGGGCCACGCAGGCGGTCACCTTCACGCCGGTCGGCAGGTCGATGAACTCGTTCGGCCCGTGCGCGTTCGAGCCGGGGCCCATCACGCCGGTGACGAGGAACTGAGCCTGAGGGAAGCGCTCGCCGAGCATGCTCATGAACGGGATCGAGCCGCCGAGGCCGTCGAACATCGCGGGCGCGCCGAACTGCGCGCTGGAGGCGCGCTCCACCGAGTCGCGCAGCCAGCCGGCCATCGCGGGCGCGTTCCAGCCGGTGCCGGGCCGCTCGCCGCTCGCATAGGTCACCCGCGCGCCGTAGGGCGGATCGACCTCCAGCACTTCCTTCACGCGCCGACTGACCAGGTCCGCGTCGGCGGTGGGCGGCAGGCGCAGCGAGAGCTTCACCGACGTCTTCGGCCGCAGCACGTTGCCCGCGTCGGCGAGGGCGGGCATGCCGTCCACGCCGGTGACCGCGAGGGCAGGCCGCCACGTGTTATTGAGCAGCGCCTCCACCGGATCACGCGTCACCGGGCTCATCCCGGGCAGGAACGGGAAGGCGCGTTCGATCTCCGCACCCAGGACCGCGGCGACCGCGCGCACCTCGGCCAGACGGACCGGGGGAATCTCCACGTGGCACTCCGACACCAGGACCTTCCCGGTGCGGGTGTCCTCGAGCCGGTCGAGCACCTGACGCAGGATGCGGAAGCTCGAGGGCACGATGCCGCTGGCCGCGCCCGAGTGCACGCCCTCGCTCAGCACCTCGACGGTCAGGGTCCCGCTCAGGATGCCGCGCAGGGAGGTGGTGGCCCACAGGTGGTTGTAGTCCCCGCATCCGGAGTCGAGGCAGACGACGAGGTCGGGACGGAGGCGATCGGCCAGCTTCTCCACGTAGGCGGGCAAGTCGGGGCTGCCGCTCTCCTCGGAGGCCTCGATCAGCACCACGCAGCGCGCATGGGGGATCCCCTGGGACTGCAGCGTCTCGATCGCGGTGAGCGCCGCGAACGACGCATAGCCGTCGTCCCCCGCCCCGCGGCCGAAGAGCCGGTCGCCGCGGCGCACCGGCGTCCAGGGGCCACCGTCCGGCGCCCAGCCCACCATCTCCGGCTGCTTGTCACAGTGGCCGTAGAGCAGGACGGTCTCGCCGCCCTTGCCCGGCACTTCCATGAGGATGACGGGCGTGCGGCCCGGGAGGCGGACGACCTCGATGGTCAGGCCCTCGATCTTTCGCTTCCGGGCCCAGTCGGTGATCAGGGTCACCGCCCGGTCGATGTGGCCGTGCTCCGCCCACTTGGTGTCGAACATGGGCGACTTGGCCGGGATGCGGATGTACTCGGTGAGCGCGGGGACGATGTCGCCGTCCCAGGCCTCCTGGACCAGCGTGCGGGTGCGGGAGTCAGTGGTCATGGCCCCGTATACTATTCGGAATCGGGGGCGTCCGCCAACCCGTGCCTTACCGGGCGATCGTCCCCTCCGGTGCGCTCAGGTTGTTGATCACGCGCTTCACACCGTCCACCGACTGGGTCACCCGCTCGGCCAGGAGCTTCTCCGCCCGTGACGTGACCGGGCCGGTCAGGATGACGGTGCCGTCCTGCGAGCGGATCTGCACGCTCTGGAGCGGCAGCGCCCGGGTCGAGTAGAGCTCGAACTCGACGCGCCGGGCCAGCTTCTCGTCGGCGCTCTCCGGGACGGCCGCCGCGTTGGCCACCGTGAGCTGCCCGGCGAGGCCCTGCACCCCGGGCGCCTGGAGCGCCATCTGCTCGACCGCGCGCTTCTGCGCGGGCGTGTCGACCGCCCCGTCCAGCGTCACGATCCGCTTGCTCACCTGCACTTTGATCTGTTTGTCCTTGAGCTCCGGGCTCCTTCCGAGCTGGTCGAGCACGAGCGTCTTGATCTCCAGGTCCGCGACGCGGTCGCCCAGCTGCTCCATCTCTTGATTGCCGCGGGCAGCCGGGTTGACGGTCAGGTTGTTGTGGACCGCCGTGACGCCGGACGTGTCCTGCGTGATGGCACCGGCGAGCCGGCGCGTCTCCTCGGCGGGGACCTCTCCGGTCAAGGTCACCTCGCCGCGATTCGTGCTGGCCTTGACGTCGAACGCAGAGACGTGCTTGGAGAGCAGGAGCGCGGTCTTCACCTTGGAGGTGGTCGCGGCGTCCTGCGATGTCTCCTTGACCGAGCGCAGGGTGTCGCCGAGCGACCTCGCGGCGTCCCGCTTGTAGATCAGCACGCCGCCAACGATCAGCACGATCAAGACGATGGCAATCCCGATCGATCTCATCTTCATGCACTCTCTCCTTTGACGGCCCGACGTGGTACTTCCGCGCGTCAGTAGAGTTTACCAGGAAGCCGCAGCCCCCAAGGGCGGGCTTTAGCAACACTCTTGACCGGGGAGCCCGAACTGGCGATCCTTGAGGCCGCGAGGCGAGGGTGGGCCCGCCAAAAAGGGAGACGCCATGCTCGATCTTCTGATCAAGAACGCGCGGATCTGCGACGGCACGGGGGCGCCGAGCTTCATGGGCGACCTCGGGGTCAAGGACGGAGTGATCCGGTCCGTCGGCCCGGCGAGCGGCCAGACCGCGGCGCGCGTGATCGACGCCGACGGCCTCGTCCTGGCGCCCGGCTTCGTGGACCCCCACACGCACTACGACGCCCAGCTCGCGTGGGATCCGCTCGTCACCTGCTCGCCGTGGCACGGCGTGACCACCGTCATCATGGGGAACTGCGGCGTGGGCGTGGCGCCCGTGAAGCCCGAGACGCGCGAGATCCTGATGCAGGACCTCGTCAACGTCGAGGCCATCCCCTACGACGTCATGAAGGCCGGCATCGACTGGCAGTGGGAGAGCTATGGCCAGTACCTCGACGCGGTGGATCGCCGCGGGCTGGGTATCAACGTGGCGGGCCTCGTGGCCTTCACCCCGCTCCGTCATTACGTGATGGGCGAGGCCTCGTTCGAGCGGGCGGCCACCGACGACGAGACCGCGGCCATGCGGCGTCTGCTGCGCGAGGCAATGGAGGCCGGCGCCTTCGGGTTCTCGACCACGACCTCCCGCAACCACGTGGGCTACCAGGGGCGGCCGCTGGCCTGCCGCAACGCCAACCGGGACGAGCTGGTCGGCGTCGTGCGGGGCCTCCACGACGTGGGGCGCGGGGCGATCGAGATCATCCTGAACTCCGGCGGGATGTACGCGGTGAGCGACGAGGACGTCGAGTTCCTGCGGCAGATCACGCAGGCGAGCGGACGGCCGGTGACGTGGCTCGCGCTCTTCGCCCATCCCGGGCAGCCCGACTTCCACGACCAGACCTTCGCCAAGCTCGGCGATCTCGTGAAGGAGGCCATCCCGCAGGTAACGCCCCGGCCGATCATGAGCCAGGGCGATCTGAAGAACCCGACCATGTTCGGCTCCTTCGTGTCCTGGCAGAAGGCCTTCAACCGTCCGGAGGCCGAGAAGATCGCGCTTTACCGGGACCCCGCGTTCCGCGACGCCTTCCAGCAGGAGCTGGAGAGCCGCAGGCGCGCGCACATGTGGGGCCAGATGCGCGTGCTGGAAGTGGGCCGGCCCGAGCTGGCCGCCCACGTGGGGCAAACCCTCGAGGAGATCGCGGCGAGCCGGGGGAAGCGCCCGGTGGACGCCTACTTCGATCTCGGCCTCGCCGACGACCTGGCGACCCGCTTCCAGTCCTCCACGTTCAACTTCGATCCGGCGGGCGTCGAGCGGCTGATCGCCGACGACCGCTGCCTGGTCGGGCTCTCCGACGGCGGGGCGCACGTGGACGTCATCTGCGACGTGGGCTACGCCACCGCCCTGCTGGACCTCTGGGTGCGCCAGCGCTCAGTGCTGAGCCTCGAGAAGGCGGTGCACAAGCTGACGCAGGTGCCGGCCACCGTGTTCGGCATTCCCAACCGCGGGGTGCTGGAGGAAGGCAAGGTCGCCGACCTCGTGTTGTTCGACCCGGCGACGGTCGCCGCCAAGCCGCCCCGGTACGTGAACGACCTGCCGTGCAACGGCCGGCGCCTGATCTCGGAGGCCGAGGGGATCAAGGCCACGTTCGTGGCGGGCACCCAGCTCTACGACGAGGGCCAGCACACCGGCGCCATGCCCGGCCGCATCCTGCGCAGCTACGAGTAGCGGCCCGACCTGACATGCGCGGCAAGCAGGTCTTCATGGAGGGCCTGATCGCCCACGGGGTGGAGTACATCTTCGGCAACCCCGGGACCACCGAGAGCCCCATCCTCGACGCGCTGCTCGACTACCCGCAGCTCCGCTACATCGTGGCCCTGCACGAGGGCGTGGCCCTCGGGGCCGCGAGCTATTACGCCCAGACGAGCGGCAAGGTCGCGGTGGTCAACGTGCACGTGGCGCCGGGCCTCGGCAATTCGCTCGGCATGCTCTACAACGCGTTCAAGGCCCGCGCGCCGCTGGTGGTGACCGCCGGGCAGCAGGACACCCGCCTGCGGCTGCGCGGGCCCGTGCTCGGGCACGACCTGGTGGCGATGGCGGCGCCGCTCACCAAGTGGAGTGTCCAGGTCGAGCGCGCCGACGAGTTCGCGCTGATCATGCACCGGGCGCTCAAGATCGCCACCGACCCGCCGGCGGGGCCGGTGTTCGTCGCGCTGCCGATCGACGTGCTCGAGCAGGAGACCGACCTCGCCCCGTTCGTCCCGGGCCGGCTCTACCGCGCTCCCGAGCCGGATCCGGCCGGCGTCCAGGCGGCCGCGGAGCTGCTGCGGGGCGCCCGGCGTCCGGCGATCGTGGTCGGGGACGACGCGGTGAGCGCGGCGGCCGAGGTGGCGGCGCTGGCCGAGCAGCTCGGCGCGGCGGTCTGGTGCGAAGGGATCCGGGCCCACCAGGTGATGCCGACCGCCCACCCGAACTTCCGGCTCGGCCTGTCCTTCGACGCGGCCGCCATCCGCGCGGCGCTGGACGGCGCGGACGTCGTGCTCCTCGTCGGCGGCCCGTTCTTCGAGGAGGTCTGGTACGCGCCCGGGTCCCCGCTCCCGCCGGGCGCCGCCGCCATCCAGGTGGAGTCGGCGCCCGGGCGCCTGGCCCACAACCTGCCGGTGAGCGTCGGGCTGGTGAGCCACCCGCGGGCCGCGCTGGCGGCGCTCCGGGTCGCGATCGAGCGCAACGAGCGCAACCAGCGCAACGCGCGCGGCGAGAGCCGCGCATTCCGCGATAGGGCGGCAGAGCGGAACGCCGCCCTCCGCGCCCTCAAAGCCCAGGACGCGCAGGCCCAGCGCGCCCGGGCGGCCAAGCGCTGGGATCACGCGCCGA
>WNFD01008568.1_pt1 | contig 31006 bp, 30 predicted proteins | sample 5400491 | NCBI WGS metagenome assembly WNFD01 (sample SAMN13153343, study PRJNA577476) | soil metagenome | isolation source: 120 cm saprolite under Douglas fir tree site 2 hole 2 replicate 2 | place: USA:California | collected 2015-04-18
TGGATGGGCGAGCGGGCCACGGCGCTGGGCGTGAACGTCTTCACCGGTTTTCCCGCCGCGAGCCTGCTGGCGGATGGCCGCGGGGTGGCGGGCGTCCGCACCGCAGCGACCGGGCTGGATCGCGAGGGGCGGCCGCTCTCGAATTACATGGCGCCGAACGATCTCACCGCCAAGGTGACGGCGCTGGCCGAGGGGACGCGGGGGACTCTGTCGCAGGCGTGGCTCGAATGGCAGGCCGTGAGGTCCGAGAATCCGCAGATCTTTGCGCTCGGCGTGAAGGAGATTTGGGAGACGAAGCGCCCGCTCGACTCGATCGTCCATACCCTCGGCTGGCCCGTCCCGACGGATGCCTTCGGGGGCAGCTTCATGTATCCGCTCGAGCCGAACCTCGTGGCGCTGGGGCTGGTGGTGGGGCTCGACTACCGGAATGCGGCGCTCGATGTCCACGAGCTGCTGCAGCGCATGAAACTGCACCCGTTGTTCCGGCAGTACCTGGAAGGCGGCGAGCTGGTCGAGTGGGGCGCCAAGACCATCCCCGAAGGCGGCTATTACGCCGTGCCGGCGCGCCGCGCGGGCGACGGTATCGTGATCCTGGGCGACTGCGCCGGCTTCGTGGACGTACCGTCGCTCAAAGGGATTCACTACGCCATGCAGTCAGGGATATTCGCCGCGCGCGCCATCCACGCGGCGCTCACGGCGGGCGACGCCTCGGCTGCGCGGCTCGCCGATTACGACCGGCTGGTGAACGCGTCATTCATCATGAATGATCTGCATCACACCCGGAACATGCGGCTCGCCTTCAAGGACGGGTTCTATGCGGGCGGGATGAAAGCGGCGCTGATGACGGCCACCGGCGGTCGGTTCCCAGGAGGGAGGATCGCCATGGAGGCGGATGCCGACGTTCCACGCCAGTTCACCCCGGGCTCGCGCCCGGGGTCAGTGCCGACATCAGACAGTAAGCTCACGTTCTCCAAAGTGGATGCGGTCTTCAAGTCCGGGAACGCGACGCGCGATACGATCCCCGTTCATCTGGTGGTCGGGAAGGACGTGCCGACCGCGGTCGCGGAATTCTACGCCCGGATGTGCCCGGCCGGGGTGTTCGAGCTGGCGCAGGAAGGGCTGCGCGTGAACGCCCCGAACTGCGTCGACTGCAAGGCCACGGACGTGCTAGGCCCGAGGTGGACGCCGCGGGAAGGGGGGAGCGGGCCCAAGTACAAACGGATGTAGGCGTCCCCGCATCAGGTATTGCCCGATCGGCACAGTCCCGAGGCCGCTGCCACACCTCCCCGCTTCCGAGTCGAGCCATATCGTCAATCCCACCAACAGAATAGCCGGATCGACTCGACGGCTCGACACGGGCATCGGGTATGCAACTACCGCCGGGCAGAGCCCCGTGAACGCGGATGAAGCGGAGGTCACCACGCATGCGAGGCGATTTCACCCTGCATGAGCAGCCCAAGCGGCGTGGCTGGGATCGGCGAGCCGATCGCGGCCGCCGCATGGTGCGCGATCGCCGTCGCGAAAGGATCGAGGTGCCGTTCGAGCGTCGCAGTGGCGTCGAGCGACGCGCAGCAGCTCCACGCCGCACTCAGGCCGGCCGCCGCACCTCCGACCCGGAAGGGTTTCAGCGGTTGAACCTATAGTCGCGCCATCTTGATCCCATCGAGAATGAACTGCACGGCGATGGCGCACAGCACCAGCCCCATGAGCCGCGTCAGGATCCGCATGCCCGTCTGACCGAGCTTTTGCTCCACCCGTGGCGCGCCGCTGAGTGTGATGTAGGTCAGGAACGCGGTGAGGGCGATCGCCACGTAGACGCCGACGGTCGTGACCACGCTCTTCGAGGCGCCCGCCAGGACCATGACCGTCGAGATCGCCCCCGGGCCCGCGAGCATCGGGACGCCGAGCGGCATGATGCCAACGTCTTCTTTCTCGATCCCCTCGGCCTTCTCGACCGCCGTCTCCCGCTGCTGGCTGCGGCGCGCCTGCACCATATCGAGCGCGTTGAGGCCGATCAGCACACCGCCCGCGACTTTGAAGGCCGCGATCGTGATGCCGAACAGCCGGAAGATGAGGCTGCCGCCCAGAGCGAAGGCCGTCAGGGTGATGGCGCAGGTCCACGCGCCCCGCTTGGCCATCTGACGGCGCACTTCGGGTCGATCCCGGGCCGTCATCGCGAGGAACGTCGGTACTGCGGTGAGAGGATCTACGATGAACAAGACCGACGTGAAGACGAGGAACAGATCCTGAAGCGTCCGCAGGGTCTCGCTCACATCGCGACCTGCACCACGCGGTCCTTGCCGGCGCGCTTCGCCGCATACATCGCCTGGTCGGCTTTGCGGAGCAGCTCGTCCGTCCCGGCTTCGGTGCCGGAGACCGCGACGACGCCGATGCTGGCCGTGACGGACGGCGTGCCCCGGAACACCGTGCGGATGCCGCTGACCAGCCGGTTGGCCGCGGCGTGCGCCACGTCGCCGTCCGTCTCGGGCATCAAGACGCCGAACTCGTCGCCCCCCAGCCGGCCGACCACGTCCGCCTGCCGCACCGCCCCGCGCATCGCGTCGGCCACGAGCCGCAGCACGGCGTCGCCCGTGGCGTGGCCGTGCGCGTCGTTCACGGACTTGAAGTCGTCCAGATCGAGGTAGATCAGGGCCAGGGGCCGGCCGTAGCGCCGGTTGCGACTCAGCTCCTGCGCCAGCTCGTGAGAGAACGCGCGCGCGTTCAGCACGTTGGTGAGCGGGTCCTGGGTCGCGAGCTGCTCGAGCTGCGAGTGTGTCTGCCGCAGCTGCGACAGGCCGGCGATGGCCACGCCCACCACCGCGAGGTACGCGAGCTCGTTCAGGACGCGGTAGTCGAGCAACGACGTGGCGGGCATCTGGTCGATGCCGACGGTGAAGCGCAGCACGGTGGTGGCCAGCGCGAACGCGATGCCCCAGTGCATCCCGTCGTGCCATGCCGCGAGCAGCACGGGAATCACGTACAGGATCCCCAGCCGCAGGTCCGGCGTCCGGGAATTCAGGACGTACACGCCCGCCACGATCGCGGCCCACGCGAGCAGGCGCAGCGCCCGGAGCAGGCCAGGGCGGATAGCCATTTAGAAGGGGACCTCGGCGACGTGGTGCGGATCGTCCAGCAACAGCGCCGGGAGGGTCTCGCCGACCGTCACGGCGAGTCGGTCTTCCGGGACGATCAGGAGCGCGTTCGCACGGGCCATGGATGTCAGGATGCCGGAACCCTGCGGGCCAGTCAAGCGCGCCGTCAGCGTTCCGCCTCCGGCTCCCTCCGGCTGAACGACCGCACGCAGGAAGTGGCGCAGCTTCGGCCCGAGCTTTATCGGCTCGCCCACGCACACGGGCACGGTGCGGCGGAACGGGAGCCGGTGGCCGAGCAGACGCCGGATGGCCGGGCGCACGAACAGCTCGAAGGTGACCATCGCGCTCACCGGATTTCCGGGGAGCCCGATCCACGGCTTGCCGCCGAGCAGGCCGAACCCAACCGGAGCGCCGGGGCGCATGGCGATGCGCCACAGCTTGATCTCGCCGCCCAGCTCGGTCAGGACCTCGCGCACGAAGTCGTGCTCCCCCACGCTCACCCCGGCGGTGGTAACGAGCAGATCCGAGCGCCCCGCCGCGCCGCCGAGGCGCTCGCGCAGGCTTTCCTTTGTATCGCGGGCCAGGCCCAAGTCCACGGGAATGGCGCTGTTCCGCCGGATCAGCGCATGCAGCGTGTAGGAATTGGAGGTCGCAACCTTCTTACCCGATAGGATCTCGTCCGCGCGGTCCAGGTCCACGATCTCGTCGCCCGATCCCATGAAGGCGACCCGCGGAGCATCGTGGACCAGGGGAGTCGCGTGGGCGATGGAGGCGAGCACGCCGAGCTGGGCCGGGCCCAGGGACGTGCCCGCGCCCAAGACGACCTCACCTTTCCGGATGTCCTCGCCGCGGTAGCGGACGTTCTTCCGGGCGTCCCGGCCATTCACCACGGTGACGCGCCCGGGCTCCGCGGGCTCGGTGTCCTCCTGCCGCACGACGGTGTCGGCGCCGGCCGGCAACGGCGCCCCGGTGAAGATGCGTGTGACCTGGCCGGGACCGATCGGTTTGGTCGGGAACCGGCCAGCGGCCACCGCCTCGACCACCGCAAGCGTGATCTTCCGATCGGGCCCGGTGCGCTCCACGTCCGCGGCGCGCGCCGCATAGCCGTCCATCGCGGAATTGTCCCAGGCGGGGAGGTCGATGGGGCTCGTCACGTCTTCGGCGAGCACCCGGTCCAGCGTCTCGCGCAGCGGCCGGCGCGCCGCGGGGAGCGGGGCGATGTGCTCGAGGATCAGGCGCGCGGCTTCGGTCGGCGTGAGCATAATCAGGGCGGAAGGATCTTGGCCCGATCCCACGCGAGGTTGGCGATCGTCACGAGCCAGGCGGTGTCCGAGAAGCGGAACACCGGAAAGTCGGCATGATACTTCGAATTGTCCGTCACCATGGCGACCCAGTCCACCGGGTCATGGACCGCCGGGTCGAACAGCGGCTCTGGCCCCGCCGCCAGACGGTACACCTCGATCTTGGGCAGGGGCGCGCGCTTGAAGCCCTCGACCAGCACGATCTCGGCTCCCTCGAGATAGCGGCGAGTCAGGGCGACCGGGTCGGACTCGTGCTCGGTCCGCTCCCACAGCACCCGCTGCCCGGGCCCCTCCATGAGGACGCGCTCGGCGTGCCCCTCGTGCCAGTGGCGCCAGGAGTCCTTGCCGCGCTGGTCCGTGTCGGCGGGGTGGGTGCCGTGCTTGATGGTCATGACGCGGAATTTCCGGCGCGACAGCTCGGCAGCGAGTGCCACCAGGAGCGACGTCTTGCCGGCGTTCTTGCGCCCGATGATCGACATCATCCGCGTTGCCGCCACGCCGCCTCCGCCCGTTCGAGGTCTGCCGGAGTGTTCACGTTGAAGAACAGCAGGTCCGGATCGCCGAGTGCGCGCACCCGCTCGAGCGGTAGTGTACCGACCTTCACATCGGCGTGGAAGCCGATCGCCCGCAGGTCGCCGCGCGCGAGCTGCCGCTCGATGGCGGGACCGCAGGCCGGCCCGTACACGGCGCACAGCGGCTCCACCCCGCGGCGGCCACACCGGTCCTGCGCCCGACACGACGGCGGTGTAGATCCCTCCCAGGCTCCCCTGGCCAGGGCGCACGTCGGGGATGGTCCGGAGGTCGGGTCGCCAGGTGGGGCCGTCGGGGGCGTTGGCGACGAGCAACGGGGCCTCGCCTGTCACCGTGGCTACGGCGTCCACCACGCGGTCGAGGATGCGTCGCCCGCCGAGCTCGACCAACCCTTTGGGATGCCCGCCGTAGCGGCGGGCGGCGCCGCCGGCCAGGACGGCGCCGCGCACCCTCAGACTCCCAGCGCCCGGTGTTCGACCATCAGGCAGCGATCCATCACGCAGGGAATGCCCGCCGCCTGCGCGCGTGCCCGCGCCGCGTCGTCTACCACCCCAAGCTGCAGCCAGATCAGTCGCGGAGGAGATGGCAGCGCGATGGCCTCGTCCACGATCGCCCCGACGAATTCGCTGCGCCGGAACACGTCCACGATGTCGATCGTGTGGTCCGCCGCAGCGGCGGTGAGGGTAGGGTAGCTCTTCTCGCCGAGAATCGTGGAGTGACCCGGGTTCACCGGGAGGATCCGGTAGCCCGCGTCCCGCAGGTAGCGGGCGACGCCGTGGCTCGGGCGCGTCGGCGTGGGCGACAGCCCCACGACGGCGATGGTGCGCGCCGTCTGCAGGATGTCGCGCAGCGCCTCCTGTGTCACGCGTCGGGCCGGTGGACGTGCGGCGTGCCGCTCACCGCCCGCCCGACCAGCACGATCCCCGTGCGCTGCGCGATGGTCACCGCCAGCGTCGAGGGTACGCTCGGCGTGGCGACCCAGGCGAGCCCGGCGCGCGCCGCCTTGTACGCGAGCTCGGCGGAGATGCGGCCGGTCACGAGAAGCCCGCGCCCCGCGATCGGCACCCGCGCGATCACCGCCGCTCCCACTACTTTATCCACGGCGTTGTGCCGCCCGATGTCCTCGGCGTGAAACAGCAGACGCTCGTCGTCCGTGAGCGCGGCGGCGTGGATGCCGCCGGTCTCGTTGTAGCGCTCCCCGCGCCCGAACAGCTCCTTGAAGAGCGCGCGTAACCGGTCCGACGCGGGCGGCTCGCCCCGGGCCGGCGCGTGCGCCACTTGGTGCGGATCGGCAAGGAACGTGGACACGGCGCCGCACCCCGATGCGAGCACCCGCTTGCGGTTTTCACGCTTGACGGCGGCCACGCGCTCCGGCTTCACCTCGGCCCAGAACCCCAAGTCCGGGGCGCAGGGCCGCAGCTTCACCAGGTCGTCGAGCGACTCGATGTAGCCCTCGCCATGGAGCCACCCCGTCGCGAGCTCCTCGAGCTGGTCGGGTGTACACATCCACGTCACCGCCGGCTCGCCGTTCACTTCCAGCCAGATCGGCATCTCTTCGACGACGGCCGATTCAGCGAGCATGCGGCCGCGGCGCGAGCCCGGTAGCCCCGCCCGTGAGGGCGGGGTCTTCGGGGTTTCGGGGATCCCCGGGCTTACGCCCGGGGTTATGGCGTCATCCTTCTTCACCGAAATATTCCGAGTAGATGTGCGGCCCTTCCTGGACCCGTACCGCGTGCAACGTGACGCCGCGCGGCAGTTGCGGCGCGATTTGCTCCCACAGGTACACCGTCAGCGCCTCCCCCGTGGCGAGCCGGCGCCCGGGGCCGAACTCGGGCAGGGCCTCGTTGATGCTGCGCCCGTCGAGCCGCCGGGTGATTGCTTCGGCCAGCAGTCGATCCAGCGCTTCGAGGCTCATGACGCCTCCCGCTTCCGCCTCGAGCGGGCCTTTCACCGTGACCCGGCACTGGTAGCGATGGCCATGCTCAGTCGCCGCTCGGCCGAACTCGCGAGCGTTCCGCTCCTCGGGCCAGTCGGCGCGCCGGATGTAATGCGTGGCGCTAAACTCAACGATGCGCGTAAGATAGCTGATCCGCATGGCTAGAACACCCGCACCGCGCTGGCCTTGAACGAGAACACCACGGGGCCTCCCGGCGTGAGCCCCAGGTCCCGGGCCGCCTCCTCCGTGACCACCGCCACCAGCTCTACGCCCACATCCGCCGTGACGTGCACCGCTCCCGGCCGCTGGTGCGCGAGTCGCGTCACGCGTCCGACGAATACGTTGCGTGCCGAGGACGCGAGCGGCTCGCGACTCACGAAAATGTCCGTGGGCGGCACTGCGAGAATTGCGGGGCCCGTCTTGTCGGTGGTCGCAGCGATCTCAATCGGGCCGACGCACACATGCTTCAGATCGCCACCGCTTCCGCTCGCGGGCAGCTCCACGCGAAACAGGTTCTCGGGCGTGACCGGTGACAGTCTACCCTCCGCGAGGGCGCGCACGTCGTCCGCCCAGCGATAGGCATCCTCCAGCTGATGCGACGCGAGGCAGACGGCGAGCGGGCGGCGGGCCCGCTCTTCGGCGAGCGCGCGGTACAGCGTCTGCGCCGCCGCGCGGTCGGCCGAGCTGGCGGGCTCGTCGAGCAGCAGCACGTCGGGCTCGACCGCGAGTGCGCGCGCCACCGCCACCCGCTGCACCTCGCCGTCGGACAGCTCGTGCCGCCTGCGCTGAAGCAGCGGACTGATCCCGAGCTGCGCTGCGGTACTCTCTACTCTTCTGTTCACCTCTATGCGTCTGATCCCTCGCACCTGTAGTCCGAACGCTAGATTTTCACGGACTGTGCCGCGTAACAACACCGGTCGCTGCTCCACCAGCGTGATGCGCCGCCGCACACCGGCGCTCGCCCGCGCTGCCGTGCCTCCGGCCACCACCACGCCGCCCAACCGCACCTCCCCCTCGGAAGGACGCTCGAGCAGGGCGAGCAGGCGCAGCAGAGTGCTCTTGCCCGATCCGTTCGGTCCCACGATCGCCACGCCCGCCCCCGGTGCCACGGCAAACCGTTCGATGTCGAGCACCACCCGGCCGTCATAACGGTGACGCACGCCCACCAGCTCAAGCATGACCGCGGCCCTGAAGCGCCTGCAACGCGACGTTCACGAGCAGGGCGAGGAGCAGCAGGATGAGCCCGAGGGCGAGCGCCAGACCGAAGTCGCCCTGGCTCGTGTAGAGCGCAACCGCCGTGGTGAGCGTGCGCGTCTGCCCGCGGATGTTGCCGCCCACGGTCATGGCGGATCCGATCTCCGCGACCACATGGCCGAAGGCGGTGGTGATCACCGCCGCCAGGGCGAACCGGGCCTCGCGCGCCACGGTCCACGCTGTACGCCAGCGGCCGGCGCCGAGCGTCTCGGCGGTGCGGCGGATGCGGGGATCCACACCCTGGACGGCAGCGGCGGCGAGCGCGGCGGCAATCGGGAGCGCGAGCAAGACGTCGCCCACTACGATCGCCTGCCAGGTGTACAGCCACTCGAGCCCCCCCAGCGGGCCGCGGCGGGAGAGCACACCGTACAGCAGCAAGCCCACCACCACGGTCGGAAACGCCAGGGCGGTGTTGACGACCGTGAGCGCGGCGCGGCGCCCCCAGAAGGGCCGGGTGGCGAGCACGAAGCCGGCGGGGATGCCGACCCCGCAGGCGAGCACGGTGGCGATGAGACCGATCTTGAGGGTGAGGAGCGCGATGCCGTACACTTCCGCGTCGCCGGAGAACAGCAACGCGACCGCCCGCCGCAATCCCTCCCCTAGAAAGTCCATCCCACGCCGATCGTCGCCCAGGGATGGGACGTCCACTCGGTGAGCGCCGCATTCAGGGGCAGCACGCGGCTGCCGTCGCCGGGGGCCGGCTGTTTGTAGGAGATGGGATAGTTGAGCTTCCAGAGCACCAGGCGGAAGTCGCCGCGCAGGGAGAGGCGCCGGGCGGGATACCACCGCACGCCGGCGTTGGGCGCGAGCATGAACTTGGTGCCGAACTTGTACCCGCTCGCGTCGCGCGGCGCCGAGCCGCTGATCGCCACCCCCAGGGCTCCGCCCACATACGGGGCGAACCCGCGCCATGTCTTGCGACCGGTGAGGACGAGCTGCAACCCGGCATCTGCCAGGACGACGTCGTTGGCGAATGGGCCGGTCTTACGTTGCGGGGACAGGGAATCCTGCGTCGGATCCACGACGTAGCGGTCCGTTCGCCCGTAGGCGAGGCCGAGCGATGCGCCGATCGCGCCGAACGAGGCCTCGTAGCGGATGCCGCCGGTCTTCCCGCTCGAGAGCCCTACGCCTACGCTGCCCCGGCTGCCGCCGAGGTACCCGAACGTGAGGACCCAGGCCGCGCCGCGACGCACGTCCCGGTAAGGAGAATGACCGGGGTCGTGACCGACCTGGGCGGCAACCCCGTTGTATGACGCTACGACGACAAGCCATACGAGGGCTGCGACGGCAGATCGGAACGGACGTACAACGTAGCGTCGTAGCGTCATGTCACATCTTTCATCAGTCCGTCTCCCTGAGGTCCCGCCCTGTCATTTCCGGCGGCGGTTGGATATCGAGCAGTCGGAGCACCGTGGGGCCGACATCGCGCAGCGCGCCGCCGTGGCGCAGCGGCCCGCGCGCCTCGTCGTCCACCAGCAGGAACGGCACCGGGTTCGTGGTGTGCGCCGTGATGAGCAGGGTGGCGCCGCGCCGCTCGGCGCTCTTGACGACGCGCTCGAGACATTGATCCACCGTTTCCACGGCCTTCACGGTCGCGCTTAGTACCCCCGAATGCCCGACCATGTCCCCGTTCGCATAGTTGCAGAGGACGAAGTCGTGGTGTCCCGCCTCGATGGCCTTGCACAGGACGTCCGTCACCCCGGGCGCGCTCATCTCCGGCATCAGATCGTAGGTGGCGACCTTCTGCGACGGCACGAGCAGCCGCTCCTCCCCGGGGTAGGGTGTCTCCACGCCGCCGTTGAAGAAGTAGGTAACATGCGCGTACTTCTCCGTCTCCGCCGTGCGGAACATCGTCTTGCCGTGGTCCGACAACACCTGCGCCACGATCTCCGAGAGCACCATCGGTCCGAACGCCATCGGAAAGGGGAACGTCTCGTCGTATTGGGTCATGGTGACGAGATCGACGGCCGGTCGGGCGCCGGTGTCGAAGCCGTCGAACCCTTCCGCTGCGAGCGCGCGAACCATCTGGCGCATGCGGTCGGCCCGGTAGTTGAAGCAGAAGATTCCGTCGCCGGGTCGGATGCGCGGCGTCCCCGCGATGACGCGAGGCTTCACGAACTCGTCGGTCTCGCCCGCGTCGTAGGCGCGGCGGATCGCCGTCACCGGATCGGCGACGACCTCGCCCACGCCGTGCACCATGGCGTCGTAGGCGATCTTGGTGCGCTCCCACCGCTTGTCGCGGTCCATCGCGTAGTAGCGCCCCACCACGGTCGCCACCGCCGCCCGCTTGCCGTACGCCGCGAGCAGGTCCATCAGCTCCTGCATGAACGCGAGGCCCGACTGCGGGGGGGTGTCTCGCCCGTCGAGCCAGGCATGAATCGCGACGGGCAGCTCGTGCTGGTGCGCGAGTGTCACCGCGGCCGCGAGGTGCTGATCGAGCGCATGCACGCCGCCGTTGCCGATCAGGCCCAGCAAGTGCAGCGTGCCTCCGCGGCGTTTCACCTGGGTGCACAGCTCGACGAGCGGCGGCAGCCGGAAAAACTCGCCCGACTCGATGGCCTGCGAGATCCGCACGATGTCCTGCGGCACCACGCGGCCCGCGCCGAGGTTCAGGTGCCCGACTTCGCTGTTGCCGATCTGTCCCTCGGGCAGACCCACGGCCAGCCCGGACGCGTTGAGCAACGTGCGGGGGGCTTTCGCCCAGAGGCGATGCCACACAGGGGTGCGCCCGAGCTCGACGGCGTTGCCCTCGCGGCCGGGACGGAAGCCCCAGCCGTCGAGCACGATCAGGACGACCGGGGTGCGCGGCCCACGCCTCTTTGCCATATTGGAGGGGATGCAATCTAGCCGGGCCCTCCGCGCCCTACCAGTTGTGCTGGGGCTCGTGACACCCCTGTCGCTCACCGCCCAAGCGCGCTACCGCGTCACCACCGACGGCGCCTGGTTCTACCAGGAGCCGGGTGGAAAGCGTCTGGCGCGTCTGGCTCGCGGTGCCGTCCTCATGGGCGGGGAGACGCAAGGCGACTGGCAGGGCGTCATGCTCGAGGGCTGGATCTTCACCACATCGGTGGGTCCGACGCCGCGCGCCGGCTACGACCTCACGGTCACCCGCGCGCCGGAGGAAAACCTGCGCTCCGCCCCCGCGGGCGCGCTCATCGGGAAGCTCCCCCAAGGGTTCCTTCTCAACAAGGTCGCGGAAGGGACGTCGGGTCGCTGGGTTCACGTGACGCGCGCGGGTTGGGTGGAAAAGACGGATCTCGAGTGGATCGCACAGGTAGTGAGCGAGCGTACCGCGAGCCCGGATAGCGCTTCGGGTGGACCGACTCCGGGCCCCCGGCCCGCGGCTCCCGTCGCCCCGGGGCGCGGCCCCGGGATCGGTCCACCTGACACGACCTCCAGCCCGTCCGCGCCGGTCGACCCCTCGCGCGTCGCGTCGGCGCGGCGCACGATTCTGTACCGGGCGCCGGAAGGACAGCCGACGGGAACGCTCGCGCCGTCGGCGCCGCTGCGCGTGCTGGGGCGCTCGGGCGAGTGGACGCGCGTGGAGCTCGAGGGGTGGGTGAAGAGCGCGGACCTGGAGATGGCGCCGCCGGGGGTGCTCGTCGGCATCACCGCCGCCGAGCTGCGCACCGACCCGCAGCGCTATGCCGGACAAGTGCTCCGCTGGACCCTGCAGTTCATCTCGACACAGAAGGCCGACGAGCTGCGGCCCGAGATCCCGAACGGCGCTACTTATTTCCTCGCGCGTGGGCCGCTCCCCGAGCGCGGCTTCGTGTACGTCGTGGTCCCCGAGGCCAAGCGCGCTCAGCTCGAGACGCTCACGCCCCTGGCCACCATTCAGGTCACCGCGCGCGTGCGCACCGGCCGCACGCGGTTCCTCGGCAACCCGGTGCTCGACATGATCAGCCTCGAGACCCTGCCATGAACGAGATCCTGCGGGACCGCCTGCTGCGGAAGCTCGACGCGCTTCCCGACGACAAGGCGTATCAGGTGCTGGACTACGTCGAGTTCCTCGAGTCCAAGTACGCCGAGCGCCCGGCCGGCGCGCCGCCGTTCCAACGTGTGGCGGAGACGCTCGAGGACACCCTGCGGGCGGGTCGCGTCCCGGTCAACATCATCAAGGGGACGATGGACGCGGTGGGCAAGGCGGGAAAATTGCTCGAGAAGGTGGCGGCGGCGGGGAAGGCGGCGGTGGAAGAGGCGGCGAAGAAGTCCGCGGACGCGGCGAAGAAGTCCGCGGACAAGGACAAGGTTGAGGAAACGCCACCGGCCCAGTAACTTTCGCCATGGGAACCTTCCGGCCCGCTTCCGCTCTCACTTTCGACGACGTTTTGCTCGTTCCGCGGCTCTCGAGTGTGCATCCGCGGAACGTGGACGTGCGCTCGCGTTTCACACGTGGAATATCCCTCAACATCCCCCTCGTGTCCGCGGCGATGGACACGGTCACCGAATCGGAGATGGCGATCGCGATCGCGCGCGAGGGCGGCATCGGCGTGATCCACAAGAACATGCCGGTCGACCGCCAGGCGGCTGAAGTGGACCGCGTGAAGCGCAGCGAGTCGGGGATGATCCTGCACCCCATCACCCTCGGGCCGGACCGCCCGCTGCGCGAAGCGGTGCGCCTGATGGAGCGGTTCCGCATCTCGGGCGTCCCGATTGTGGACGACGCCGGGCGCCTGGTGGGCATCATCACCAACCGCGACCTCCAGTTCGAGCGCGAGCTCGACCGCCCGATCCGCGATGCAATGACCAAGGATCGGCTGGTGACCGCCCCGGTGGGCACAGGACTCGACGAAGCGGAGCGGATCCTCGCGAAGCACCGCATCGAGAAGCTGCCTGTCGTGGACGAGAAAGGCATCCTCAAGGGTCTGATCACCATCAAGGACATCTTCAAGCGCCGGCGCCACCCTCATGCCAACAAGGATCAGCACGGCCGGTTGCGCGTCGCCGCCGCGGTGGGCGGGAATCCCGACGCGCTGGCGCGCGCCCGGGCGCTGCTCGACGCGGGGTCCGACGTGATCGTCGTGGACTCGGCGCACGGGCATTCCGAGGGCGTGCTCAAGACGATCGCCTGCCTGCGCGAGGCCTACCCCGATGCGCAGCTGGTGGGTGGCAACGTCGCGACGGAGGCGGGCGCGCGGGCTCTGGTCGAGCGCGGCGTGGATGCCGTGAAGGTCGGCGTGGGCCCGGGGTCGATTTGCACCACGCGCGTCGTCACCGGCGTCGGGGTGCCGCAGATCACGGCGATCATCGACGGCGTGACCGGAGCGGGGGCGGGGGACGTGCCGGTGATCGCGGACGGCGGGATCAAGTACTCGGGCGACGTGGTGAAGGCGCTCGCCGCCGGCGCCGAGAGCGTGATGATGGGCTCGATGCTCGCGGGTACGGAGGAGAGCCCGGGCGAGTCGTTCCTGCTCGAGGGCCGGCGGTTCAAGGTGATCCGCGGCATGGGCAGCCTCGGCGCCATGGAGGAAGGCTCCGCCGACCGCTACTTCCAGGAAGGCGAGGTTTCGCCGTCCAAACTCGTGCCCGAGGGCATCGAGGGACGCGTGCCCTACAGAGGGCCGGCCTCCGACGTGATCTTCCAGATGGTGGGCGGGCTCCGCAGCGGCATGGGCTACTGCGGGGTGTGCGACATCAAGGCGCTCCGCGGCGAGACCGAATTCATCCAGATCACGACGGCCGGGTTGCGCGAGTCGCACCCGCATGACGTCGTGATCACGCGGGAAGCCCCCAACTACTCCCTTTGAGCTTGACACTCCGCAAGACCAGCCGTAGTCTAGCGCGTCTCACCGTCTCCGGCCGTCACCACCCTCCCAGGCATACGAGGTCCGCATGAGCTTATGGGCTACCAAGTCGATCGCCCTCCTCCGCGCTGAGGCCGACGCGACGGGGGAAGGAACGCTCAAGAAGACCCTGGGCGCGCTGAACCTGACGACGCTCGGTATGGGTGCCATCATCGGTGCAGGCATCTTCGTGCTCACCGGTCTCGCGGCGGCGCGCCACGCCGGCCCGGCGGTCCCGCTCTCGTTCGTCGCCGCCGGGATCGCGTGCGCGTTCGCGGGCCTGTGCTACGCCGAGATGGCGAGCGCCGTTCCCGTGGCGGGTAGCGCGTACACCTACGCCTACGCCACCATGGGCGAGTTCATGGCGTGGATCATCGGGTGGGACCTCGTCCTCGAGTATTCCATGGGCGCGTCCACGGTCGGGGTCGGCTGGTCGGGATACTTCGTCGGACTGCTGGAGAACGTCAACATCCACCTTCCCGCGGCGCTGACCTCCGCGCCGTTCCGATGGTGCGAGGCGTCAGAGGTGGCGCGGGCGGTCGCCGGCTGCGTGGCGCCGGGACTGAACTCGACCGGGGCGATCGTGAATCTCCCCGCCATCGCGATCGTGGCGATCATGTCGTTCGTGCTGGTGGTCGGCATCAAGGAGTCGGCGACCGTCAACAATTTCATCGTGGCGCTGAAGCTCACCGTCGTCGCGTTGTTCATCGTCGCGGGCGCGTTCTACATCAACCCGGCCAATTGGCACCCGTTCATTCCGCCAAACCAGGGCGAGTTCGGCAAGTTTGGAATCAGCGGAGTGCTGCGCGGAGCGGGGTTGATCTTCTTCGCCTACATCGGCTTTGATGCGGTGAGTACGGCCGCGCAGGAAGCCAAAAACCCCCAAAAGGACATGCCCAAGGGCATCCTGGGGTCGCTCGCCATCTGCACGGTGCTCTACATCCTCGTGTCGGGCATTCTCACCGGCATCATGCCCTACACGAAGCTCGACGTATCGCACCCCGTCGGATACGCGGTCGATTCGATCCCCGGCCTGCGCTGGATGGGCTGGATGATCAACCTCGGCGCCGTTTTGGGGCTCGCGTCGGTCATCTTGGTCATGTTGCTCGGCCAGTCCCGCGTGTTCTATTCGATGTCCCGCGACGGCCTCCTGCCCCCCTGGGTCGGCAAGGTCCATCCGCGATTCCGCACCCCCTGGCTCACCCAGATCTTTGTCGGCCTCTTCGCGATGTTCTTCACCGGCGTCTTCCCGATCCAGCTGCTGGGCGAGCTCGTGAACATCGGGACGCTGCTGGCGTTCGTGCTGGTGTGCGGGGGCGTCTGGATCCTGCGCCACACTCGGCCTGATCTGGATCGTCCGTTCAAAACCCCCTGGGTGCCGGTGGTACCGATCCTGGGTGTGCTGTGCTGTCTGGGACTGATGGCCACACTGCCCGGCGACACGTGGATTCGGCTGTTCGTCTGGATGGTGATCGGCTTGGTGGTCTATTTCCTGTATGGTCGTCGCCATAGCACGCTGCAGAGAGGTGTGGACGGCCAGAAGTCCGCGCGCTGAGGAGGATGTTAAGTGTCGAGTCAGGAGGCAGCGGTCCGCCGCGCGTCCACGCGGTGGGTGGGGTGGCTGAGCTTTTGGACCGTACTGGGCCTCGCGTTCGCTGCTCAGGTATTCCTCGCCGGGCAGCGCTTGGGCCAGCCGTCCGACACGTGGGGACAGGCGATCCGCATGAGCCTCCCAGACTGGTACGTGTGGGGCCTGTTCGCGCTGCTCATCGCGCGTCTCAAGCAGCGGATCCCGATTGACGCGGTGAGTTGGGGGTACAACTTCGCGTTTCACGTCGCGGCCAGCCTGCTCGTCGCACTCGCCCATTTCGCCATCTCCGTCCCGTTGCAGACACTGCTCCAGCTGGTGGCCGGCGAGCCACGCCACATCTCCACCTACTTCGTGAACAACTTCGCCACGCTGTACCTCTGGAACGTCGTGGTGTACTGGAGCATTCTGGCAGGCGTGCACGCGCGTGACTACCGCCGGGACCTCCGGGAGCACCGGCGGCGCGCGGTGGAGCTCGAGGCGCGGCTGCGGGAGCTGCACGCAGCGGCGGCGGTCGCCGAGGAGCCGGCCGCACGCCGCCACCCCGAGCGCCTGCTCGTGGCGGAGGACGGGCGCAGCTTCTTCGTGCGGACGGCCGACGTGGACTGGATCGAAACGGCGCGCAACTATGTGCGACTGCACGCCGGCGACCGCGTGCACACCGTGCGTACCACTCTCGCCGCGCTCGAGGCGCGAATGGATCCGGAGCGGTTCCGGCGGATCAGCCGGTCCGCGCTCGTCAACCTCGACCGCGTGCGCGAGGTGCAGCCGTGGTTCCACGGAGACGCGATCGTCATTCTCGAGAGCGGCGCGCGCGTCACGCTCAGCCGCCGCTACCGCCGTAACCTGCTCGCCCCGGCCACGCCCTAGCGCCGCTCGTCCCACTCGCAGTCCCGGTCGTCCCGGCGCGGTTGGAGCCCACCCGGCGGCTCCCAGATTGCTGGATGACCCTCTTCGCCACGAAGCCGATCGCCACGCTCCGCGCTGAAGCGGAGGCGACCGGCGAGCACGCCCTGACGCGGGCGCTCGGGCCCCTAAATCTCGTGACGCTCGGCATCGGCGCCGTCATCGGTGCCGGGATCTTCGTGATCACCGGGCAGGTGGCCGCGCTGTACGCCGGTCCGGCGGTGCCCCTCTCGATGATCCTGGTCGGCGTCGCGTGCGCGTTCGCGGGCCTCTGTTACGCCGAGATGGCGAGCGCCGTGCCCGTTGCGGGCAGCGCCTACACGTACTCCTACGCCACGATGGGCGAGTTCGCGGCCTGGATCATCGGATGGGACCTGGTGCTCGAATACGCCGCCGGCGCCGCGACGGTGGGCGTGGGCTGGTCGGGCCACTTCGTGTCCCTGTTGGGGCTGTTCGGCGTCCACATTCCCGCGAGCCTCACCGCTCCGCCCACACAGTTGTGCACGGCGACGCAGGTGGCCGCGCACGTCGTCGGATGCGCCCACCCGGGGCTGAACCTGACCGGTGCCATCATCAACCTTCCAGCCGTGGGGATCGTCGCGCTGATGTCCGCCGTGCTGGTGATCGGGATTAGGGAGTCGGCGCGGGTCAACAGCCTCATCGTGATCCTCAAGGTCGCGATCGTTCTGTTGGTGGTGCTCGTCGGCGTGTCGCACGTCAACCGCGCCAACTGGACGCCCTTCATCCCCCCGAACACGGGGGAGTGGGGCACCTACGGCTGGTCCGGCGTGCTGCGGGGTGCAGGCTTGGTGTTCTTCTCCTACATCGGGTTCGATGCGGTCTCGACCGCGGCGCAAGAATCGAAGAATCCCCAACGCGACATGCCCATCGGCATCCTCGGCTCGCTCGCGATCTGCACGCTCTTGTACGTCGTGGTGTCGGCCGTGCTGGTGGGCATGGTGCCTTACGGCGAGCTCAACGTCCCGGCACCGATGGCCTACGCGATGGAGCGGATCGGCGCGCCCTGGTGGATTCGCGTCTCGATCGACGTCGGCGCGGTCCTGGGCATCGGCTCGGTGATTCTCGTGATGCTGTTGGGACAGTCCCGCGTCTTCTACTCGATGTCTCGAGACGGCCTGCTGGGCCGCTGGGCCGGTCGAGTCCATCCGCGGTTCCGCACGCCGTACCTCTCCACGATCTACACCGGCATCGCGGTGTGCATTGCCACGGGGCTCCTGCCCCTGCAGGTGCTCGGGACGTGGGTCAACATCGGCACACTGCTCGCGTTCACGCTGGTATGCGCCGGTGTCTGGATCCTGCGGCACACGCGTCCCGATCTGGAGCGGCCGTTCCGGACGCCGCTGGTGCCGCTCGTCCCGATCCTCGGAATCTTCTCGTGCCTGGGGCTCATGCTGACCCTCCCCTTTGACACATGGGTCCGCCTCTTCGTGTGGCTCGTCATCGGGGTCGGGATCTACTTCGGCTACAGCCGCAAGCACAGCGTGCTGAGAAAATAAGAGACGTCGAGCGAAGGCGTCGCGCAAAGACGTCACGCAGAAGCGTCACGTGGAACCGTCGGGCACCCGGCGGTTCTTGTCGTCTCGGGGTTCCGCGCCGTACCTTTAAAGGCCCTGAAGGGGAAGTTGCCATGAAGCTCTGGTCGTGCTGTATCGCTGTCGCCGCGGTCGCTTGTGGCGGTGACAAGGCCACCGGTCCGGCTCCGTGTGACACCTACACGGGGGGCATCCTTTCCGGTAACTCCGGCTTCCTGCCAGGCAGCTACGTCCTTCGCTCCTATTGCCAGGGAACCAAACCGGACATCCCCGGCGGGAATGGCAGCGTTACCATCGGGCCCACGAACTTCAGCGCCTCGATCGGAGCGGCCACCTACAGCGGCACGTACACCGCCTCCGCTCCAGACGGCATCACCGTCGACCTTTCGAGCCCTTTGCCAGCGACATTCGTCGGGACCTATCGGCTCCGGAACGATAGCCTCGCGGTCAGCGGCACCGTCGCTGGTCAGCGCCTCTCACTCGTCGGGACCCGCGGGCCGTAGCGGTAACGGGGTGTCGCGACACGCCTTTGCGTGACGCCTCCGCGTGACGTCTCTTGTTATTTTGGATGCATGACCACTAACGGCGTCCCGATATCGCCCGACCGCGCTCGTGCGGCCGAAGCGGTCGCCGCCATACTCGCTCCCGGCCGCCGCGTCGCGCTCACGACCCATGTGAACGCCGATGGCGATGGCGTCGGCAGCGAGGTGGCCCTGTGGCACCTGCTCACCGCGCGGGGGCTCCGGGCGACCATCGCGAACCCCACGCCCATCCCCGAGCGGTTTCACTTCCTCCTGCCGGCGGGAGCCGATCACTCGGAGCGCGCGGCGCGCGAGATAGAGGCCGCCGACGTGGTCGTGGTGCTCGACATCTCCGATCTGAGCCGGCTGGGCGATCTGGCGCGCGCGATCACCCAGTCGCACGCCGTGGCGTGCATCGATCATCACGTGAGCGTGGGCTCGCTGCCTGGCGGCCCCCGGCTGGTGGCGCCCGAAGCGGCCGCCACGGCGGAGCTGGTGTTCGACTTCGCCAGCGCCCTCCAGTGGCCGCTCTCCCCCGACGCGGCCCGCGCGCTGTACGTGGGCATCCTCACCGACACGGGCGGGTTCCGGTTCGCCAACACTACGCCGCGCGTGCTGCAGGTGGCGGGAGCACTGCTCGAGCGCGGCGTGGATCCCGAGTCGATTTACGAGTCGGTATACGCCAGCGCGCCCGAGGGTCGCGTCCGCCTCACGGCCGAAGTGCTCGGCACGCTGGTGGTCGAGCCGGAGCGCGGGCTGGCGTGGGTGACGGTGCCGCCGGACGCGCTGCGGCGGCACCGGGCCACCGCGGACGATTTGGATGGCATCGTCGAGTATCCGCGATCCATCGCGGGGGTGCGGCTGGCCCTCTTGTTCCGCCAGCTGGCGAACGGCAAGGTGAAGGTCAGCTTCCGCTCGCTCGGCGACGTGGACGTGGCGGAGCTGGCGCATCGTTTCGGCGGCGGCGGACACCGCAAGGCGGCGGGGGCGTCGCTCTAGCGGCGCGAGAGGAACGCCCGCACGAAGTTTCGCTTGGAGAAGTCCCCGCCCGTCCACAGCCGCCACACGAGATCGCTCCCAGGAAGGGCACGCGCGATCGCGGCGCCGCTCCACCCGCGTCCGTGCAGCTCGCGGATCCGCCCCCCCAGCTCGACCAGGAAATCCAGCTTGTCCCGCAGCCGCGCCGCGCCCTGCTCCACTCGTCCGCGGTGCTGGCAAAACAGCACCCGCGGCTCGAGCGCCAGGACCCGCCGTAACGACTCCATCATGGCGTACACGTCCTCGTCGGCGCGGAGGTAGCGGAGCCGCGGGGCCAGATAGAGGTCGCCCGAGAAGAGCCAGCCGCGCTCGGGCTCGAACAGCGCCACATGGTCCGCGGCGTGGCCGGGCGTGTGGATCACCTGAAAGCGGAACTGCGGCGTCTCGAGCTGCTGGGCCAGCGGGGCCGCGGACACGGGTGGCCGGGCCCCCCATGCGACGCGACGATAGAGCTGCGGTTGAGCGTCGGACTCCGCGAGCCGGGCCACGGCGGATCGATGAGCCAGCGGCGTGATGTGGAGCTCTCGGGCCAAGAGCCCGTGGTTGCCCGAGTGGTCTTCGTGGTGGTGCGTGGTGACACACTGCCGTACGCCGAGCTCCCCTACCAGCCCCCGCACGGCGCGCGCCAGGTTGGGCGGGCCTGAGTCCACCAATAGCCCGTCGACGAGATAGACACCGGTCCAGTAAAGCGCCCGACCCAGCACGGTGCGGGCCATCCGGAAATAGCGAACCTCGCCGTAGTCGAAGGGGACGATCACACACGGGAGTGTAATCGATCGATGAGTCGTCCAGCGGGGCCCCTTGCCGGGCGGGCCCCATCGCGCCACCTTCGCGCACCATGAAAAGGCTCATCGGCGCTACCGTACTCGTCCTGGTCCTCGCCCTCACCGCCGTCGCACTCGAGCGCGCCTTCACGTTCCGCTCGCGCCAGACCCAGGCGTCTCCAGTTGCAGTCGAGCCGCTCGACACCGCGGCCCTCGCGCAGCGCCTGGCGGGCGCCCTGCGCTTCAAGACCGTCTCCTATCAGGACTCGAGCCAATTCGACGCGCGTGAGTTCCAGGGCTTCCATCGCTACCTGCGGGCGACCTTCCCCCACCTCCATGCCGCGCTCAAACTCGAGAAGGTGAACGGGTACGGCCTGCTGTACGAGTGGACGGGGGCCGACCCGAACCTTCCACCGATCGTCCTCCTGGCGCATCAGGATGTGGTCCCGGTGGAGCCCGGAACAGAGAGCCGCTGGACCGAGCCCGCGTTCGAGGGGCGGATCGCCGGAGGCTACGTGTGGGGCCGCGGCGCGCTGGACGACAAGGGGAGCCTGGTCGGGATCCTCGAGGCGGTGGAGCACCAGGTCGCGGCCGGCGCCAAGCCCGGGCGCACCGTGTACCTGGCGTTCGGCTACGACGAGGAGGTCGGCGGGCGGCGCGGCGCGGCCCGCATCGCCGAGCTGCTCGCGTCGCGCAACGTCCACCCCGAGCTCGTGCTGGACGAGGGTGGAGCCCTCGCGACCGGATTGATCCCTGGCGTGTCGGCGCCGGTGGCGCTGGTCGGCATCGCCGAGAAGGGATACGTGACCGTCGCCCTCACGGCTCAGGCCGAGGGAGGGCATTCCTCCATGCCGCCGGACGAGACCGCGGTCGGCATGCTCGCCGCGGCGATCACGCGGCTCGAGCACCACCAGATGCCGCGGGCCATTCGCGGGCCTACGGCCGCGATGTTCGACTACCTGGGTCCCGAGATGTCGTTCGCCCCGCGGCTCGTCATGGCGAACCGCTGGCTCTTCGGGGGAGTCTTGGCCCGCGAGTTCGGGGCGACCCCGCAGGGAAACGCGATGCTCCGCACGACGACCGCGCCCACGGTAGTCCAGGCGGGTGTGAAGGAGAACGTGCTGCCATCGTCGGCGCGCGCGCTCGTAAACTTCCGCATCCTCCCGGGCGACAGCGTGGAGAGCGTCGTCGAGCACGTACGGCAGGTGGTGCACGACTCGCGGATCAGCGTGGCGCCGCTCGAGGAGACGAAGAGCAATCCATCGGCCGTCACCCGCGTAGGAGGCGAGCCGTTCCAGCTGCTGGCCCGCACCATTCGCCAGGTCGTTCCCGAGGCGGTGGTGACACCGTGGCTCGTGGTGGGCGCCACGGACTCGCGCTACTACGCCCGGCTCACGCCCAATGTCCTGCGGTTCACCGGAGCGGTGATCGGCGAGGACGACGTGCGTCGGGTGCACGGCACCGATGAGCGGGTCGGGGTGCGGGCGTACGCGGACGCGGTGCGGATCTACATCCAGTTCTTGAAGAACGCGGCGTTGTAGCCACACGCATGACCGCGCCCAATCTCTCCGCCAAGGGCTCACCTCGAAGCACTGCTGCCGGCGGTCGATCTCCCGAACGACCTTGATGGCGAGCACCCCGGCGGCGTCGCGGTCGTTCAGCGAATCGCTGCGCAGCCACAGCTCCTTCATGACCTGATAGGCGCGAACCAGATTGATGAGCGGAATGAACCAGTAGCTCACGGCCCAGCGACGGGTGAATCGCGACCGCTTCGATCCGACCAGCGCGAGCTTGCCGTACGTCCGGTGCACCCACAGCAGCCAGGCGATTCCGGCACCCGTGAAGAACATCAGCTTGAGCAGCACCAGCGGCCGATCTCGTGCGGCGGTCGCGGCGGCCTCGTCCGGGAGGAGGGCCCCGCCCGCCGCCAGCCGGACCAGCACCCCACGGTCCGAGACGCCGAACGTAATGGTGGCTGCCTCATGCCTGCTCGTTGCCTCGCTCGCGCGTCTCCCTCTACCTTTCTCCTGTGCCCGCCTCCGACACTCTGCGGGCGCGCGTCGAGCGCGCCCTGTCGCAGCTCAAGAACCCCCGCAGCGGGACGGACGTCCTCTCGGCCGGCATGGTGAAAGACCTTGGCGTCGCGGGGGATGGCACGGTGACGTTCACATTCCTGCTCGGCCGCGACGATCCCGGGTCCCTCGCCCGAGAGGTGCGGAAAGCCGTGCAGGGTGTGGACGGCGTCACAGCGGTGCGCGTCAACGTCACTGATGCGAGCAGTGCGGCGGAGGGTGCGGGTCCCCGCCCGCCCGCTCCCCGGCCTGGCCCCGCCGGCGTCCCGCCGCCTCCCACGCCCGTCGAGGTCCCTCATCTCGGCACCGTCATCGCCATCTCGTCGGGAAAGGGCGGAGTGGGGAAGTCCACCGTCTCCGCGAACCTCGCTGTCGCGCTGGCGCGGTTGGGCGGGGGCCAGCGCGTGGGGCTCATGGACGCCGATATCTACGGGCCGAACATCCCGCGGATGATGGGTGTGGACCAGAAGCCCGAGGTGCGCGGCGGCAAGATCCAGCCGCTCGAGGCCCACGGCGTGAAGCTCATGTCCCTCGCGCTGATCGTCGAACGGGACGCGCCCGCTATCTGGCGAGGTCCGATCATCATGAAGGTGATCCAACAGTTCGTGAAGGATGTGGACTGGGGCGAGCTCGACTACTTTCTCGTGGACCTGCCGCCGGGGACGGGCGACGCACAGCTCTCGCTCGCTCAGACGGTGCACATTCGCGCCGCGATCATCGTCACCACGCCGCAGGAAGTGGCGGTGGGCGATTCGCTGCGCGGCGCGAAGATGTTCGAGCGGGTCGGCGTCCCGGTGCTGGGCGTCGTCGAGAACATGAGTTACTACGTGTGCCCCCACTGCGGCGAGCGAACCGAGATCTTCCTCGCCGGCGGAGGCACGCGCCTGGCGGACGAGCTCGGCGTGCCGCTGCTCGGCCAAGTGCCGCTGCAGGCGCGGCTGGCCGATCTCGCCGACACCGGCCAGCCGGTCGTCGCGGCCGATCCCGGCTCGCCGGCCGCGCAGGCGCTCGAGGCCGTCGCCCGGCGGGTCAGCGACGCCCTGGCCGCGCTCCCGCGGTAACGGTGCGGCTCCTCCTCGCCGCGCTCTCCTTGCTGCAGCACCCCCGTGCCGAGCGGCCGGACGTACGCGTCGGGCTCGACACACTGTACGGCGGGGGCTTCCCCGCCGCCGCGGCATACTTCGCCGAACGCGCCGCGCGCGACTCGACCGACCCCGCGCCCGTGACGTTCGAAGCGAGCGCCTACATCTGGTGGGCTGCCGCGCTGGAGAACGATGCCTACGAGGCGACGCGGATCGACTCGCTGCTCGATATCGCCATCGCGCGTGCCCGCGCTTCGTCTCCCGGACCCGCCCAGGATTTCTGGCTCGCGACCGCGCTGGGCTATCGGGCTCGTCAGCGTGAGCTGCATGGGCATTCGTGGGGCGCCGCCGAGGACGGGAAGGCGATGCGCGACGCCTACGGGCGCGTCCTGGCTATCGACTCGAGCTGCATCGACTGTTATTTGGGATTGGGCGTGTACCAGTACGGCCTAGCGCGAGCCAGCGCCCTCGCCCGCCTGGTCGCGAAAATCGTGGGCTTGGGAAGCGGCAACGCCGAGCGCGGGATTGCCTACATGCGCCGCGTGGCTGCGGAGGGAGATCTGGCGCGGGTCGAGGCCGGCTGGGTGCTCGCCGCCGCGCTGGTGCGCGAGGCGGCGCGCGATCCGGCGCGGCGTGCGGCGCTCGAGCGGGATGCCCGCGACGCGGCGCGGCGTGCGGCGCTCGAGCGGGATGCCCGCGACGAGGCAGCCGCGTTGGCGTCGCGCTATCCGGGGAATCCGGTGTTCCAGCGCTTCCTGCGAGAGACCGCCGGGGCTGCGCCCTGAGGCGGTGTGACTCCGGTCACGGACATGTTGCGTCGACGCCACGCTACCGTTTCTAGGGGAATACCTTACCATTTTTCCATGACGCCAAGACTGGAGACGGCGGCGGCCGACCCACAGTGGGCTCGGTTACAGAGCGACGTGAAGTGTCGTCTGCGCCGTGGCGCGTGGTATCGGGTCGCGGAGTTGACGGTCGCGGAAGCCACCCTCGAGGTGAACCGCGTACCGGTCCCTGTACCGCGCACGTCTCTGCGGATCGTTTCGTCGCCGCCGCATTACTGGACGATCGTCATGCGCCCGCGTGATGCGAAGAGCCTGCCGGTACTGTGGGGCGATAAGTACGCGGTGTGCCCCGGCTGCCGGAACCGTACCCAGCTGAAAGGCGCGCCGCAGAGCATACGCTGTGCCCGCTGCGACCGCACGTACCGCGTCGCGTGGGAGGAGTGGTTCATCGGAGTGGGATGAGCGGCGGCTCGATGCCGTTCCGCCGATTCTCATCCTTAGGTATCGTCGAAGGCGCGCGCCCCGCCGTCCCGAGACACCGAGGACTGGGATGATCCAGTCGCGATTGCTCAGACGTCTGGGGTTGCTCGCGGCCCTCGCGGCCGGCTACTTCGTGGCCGGCAAGCTGGGGCTCGAGGTCGCGTACGTTCATCCCAGCGCGACCGCCGTGTGGCTCCCCTCCGGTCTCACACTCGCGGCCTTCCTGCTGCTCGGCTACGAGGTCTGGCCGGGCATCCTGCTCGGCGCGTTTCTCGTCAACATCACCACGGCGGGCTCCGTGGCGACATCGGCTGCCATCGCGGCCGGTAACACCCTCGAAGGGCTCGTCGGCGCGTATCTGATCAACCGGTTCGCGCGCGGCCACCGGGTGTGCGAGCGCGCGCGCGACGTCTTCAAGCTGGCCGGGCTCGCCGCGCTTCTCAGCACGACGATCAGCGCCACGGCGGGCGTGGCCGCGCTCTCCTTGGGCGGCTTCGCGCGCTGGACCGACTTCGGGTCCATCTGGCCCACCTGGTGGATGGGCGATGCGGTGAGCGATCTGGTCATCGCACCGGCGGTGCTCCTGTGGGCCGCCCACCCCCGCGTGCGCTGGACCCGGCGCCAGGCGCTCGAAGCCCTCGCGCTAGTCGTGTGTCTCGCCGTCGTCGGGCTCATCGTGTTCGACGGGCTGGTGCCGTGGAAGGACAAACACTATCCGCTGGAATTCCTGTGCGTCCCGCTGCTCTTGTGGGCCGCGTTCCGGCTCGAGCAGCGCGAGGCCGCGACCGTCGTCGTGCTGCTCGCCGGGCTCGCCATCTGGGGCACGCTGCGGGGCTACGGGCCATTCGCCCGGCCGCTGTTCAACGAGTCGCTGCTTTTGCTGCAGGCGTTCCAAGGGGTGTCGGCCGTCGTCATCCTGGTCCTCGCGGCGGCCGTAGCGGAGCGAACCGAAGCGGTGGACCGGCTGCGCCGGCTGGCGGTGAGCGATCCGCTCACGGGGCTCTCCAACTACCGCCAGCTCACCCACGCGCTCGACGTGGAGATCCGGCGGTCGTCCCGTACCGATCGGCCGTTCGCGGTGGTACTGATGGATCTGGACGGCCTCAAGAAGATCAACGATCGCTATGGCCACCTGGTGGGCAGCATGGCTCTGCGGCGCGTGGCGGAAACGCTGCTGGGCTCGTGCCGGGGGATCGACACCGCCGCGCGGTTCGGCGGGGACGAGTTCGCCCTGGTGCTGCCCGAGACAGGGGATGCGGCGGCGTGGCATGTGGCCCGGCGCGTCGCTGAGCGGGTGGCGCGGGACGGCGAGCAGCCGCCGCTCTCCGTCAGCGTCGGCGTGGCCGTGCATCCGCGCGACGGGACCACGCTCGAGGCGCTCCTGAACGCGGCGGACCGCTCGCTGTACGACTCCAAAGCACGCCGTCGCAGCCGGACAAAACAACCCGCTCGTTGACCCCCGGCCCGGCGCCCCGGTAGCTTCCGCGCCATGACGAGCACCACCCGCCCGCCCGGCGCGCTCACCGTCGGGCCGCTCCGGCCCGTCATCCTGAGGCTCGCGGCGCCGGCGGTGGCGATGATGGCGTGCCACTTCTGCTTCAACCTCATCGATGCCATCTGGGTCGGCCACCTGATCGGGCCCGTCGCGCTCGCCGCGGTCTCGACCGCCGGGTTCTACGTCTGGGTGCTCCTGTCGCTCGGGGAGATGGTGGAGGTGGGGCTGATCGCCGTCGCCGCGCGGCGGCACGGTGAGGGGCTTCCCGATGCCGCGGCCCGCGCCGCAGGTGCCGCGGTCCTGTATGCGCTTGCGGCCGGCACCGTCGTCTCGCTCCTGGGGTTCGGGCTCACGGACACCCTGTTTCAGGTGATGCGCGTCCCGCGCGAGGTCGCGACCCTGGGGCGCGCCTACCTCGACACGTGGCTGCTGGGCGGACCGCTCGTGTTCGGCTTCTTCGCTATCGAGGCGACGTTCCGCGCCTCGGGCGACACGCGCACTCCCTTCCTTCTGCTCATGGCGTCGGTCGTCTTGTCCGTGGGTCTCGACCCGCTGCTCATCAGCGGCGTCGGGCCATTCCCCACGCTCGGCGTCGAAGGGGCCGCGCTCGCCTCGGTGATGGTGCGCGGCGGCGGCTTTCTCATAGGGATCGCGATCGCCTGGCGGCGCGGCCTGATCCGGCTCGACGCCCCCGACTGGCGCGCCGTCCCCACGGTGTTCCGCGTGGGCGCGCCGCTCTCGCTCGCGGGCGTGCTGCTCTCGGTGGTGTACATGTGGCTCACGCGGTACACCTCCGCCTTCGGCACGGCCGCGCTCGCGGCGCTCGGCGTCGGCCACAAGGTGGAGGGGTTGGGGTTCATCGCCATTTCCGGGTTTGCGCTCTCGGCTTCGGCCCTCGTGGGACAGAACCTGGGCGCGCACCAGGAGGCGCGCGCCCGCCAGGCCGTCCGGATGACGGTGGGCTACTGTCTGGCGGTCACGACCGCGACGGCGATCGCCTTCCTCACGATCCCGCAGACGCTCGTCGCCCTGTTCACCTCGGATGCCGCGGTCATCGCGGACGGCAGCCTCTACCTCCGGGTGATCGCCTTCGCCCAGATCGGCCAGACCTTCGAGATCATTCTGGAGGGCGCGCTCGCCGGGGCGGGTTATACGCTGTGGCCGCAGGTTGCCAGCACCACGCTGACGCTGCTCCGCGTGCCGCTCGCTGCCTGGTGGTCGGGGGCCATCGGGCTGCTCGGCATCTGGCTCGCGCTTTCGGTCACGGCCATCGCGCGCGGGATCGTCATGGTCCTCTTCTGGCTCAGCGGCGCCTGGCGCCGCGCCATCGTGTAACGAGCCCCTAGCCCCTAACCCCCAGCCCCCGGTATATGGCCACCCTCATCACGCTCCTCACCGACTTCGGCAACGCAGACAGCTACGTGGGCGAGGTGAAGGGTGTCCTCCTGTCGCAGGTGCACGGTGCCGCCCTCGTCGACATCACGCACCAGGTGCCGCCCGGCGACGTGCGCGCGGCGCAGTACGTCCTCTCGCGCGTCTGGCACCGCTTCCCGCAAGGGAGCGTGCATCTCGCGGTGGTGGACCCGGGCGTCGGCACCGAGCGCCGCGTGCTGGCGGCATCGTCGGCGGGACATTTCTTCGTCGCTCCGGACAACGGTCTGCTGTCGTTCTTGCCGGCGGACGCCCACTTCGTGGGGGTGCCCATCCCGAACGACGCCGCGCCCACCTTCCAAGCGCGCGACGTGTTTGCGCCCGTGGCGGGCCAGCTCGCCCTCGGCGCGCCGCTATCACACGTGGGTCATCCGGTCACCGATGCGCACCGCTCGCCGATCCCCGCTCCCAACCACGACGGCACGGCCCTGATCGGGGAGGTGATCTACGTCGATCGCTTCGGTACGCTGGTCTCGAACATTCCCGGTGACGCGGTGGAACCGGGCATACGGATCAAGGTCGGAGGAACGGAGATCGGCACGCTGTCGCGTACCTTCGGAGATGTGGGGCGAGGTGCGTTGGTGGCGTTCGCCGGCAGCGGCGGGACGGTCGAAATCGCGGTGCGCGACGGCAGCGCCGCGAGACTGCTAGGAGTCGGTGTGGGGGCGGAGGTGCGGGCCTGAGCGCGTCGGAATCTTCACCTTCGCCATCACCCGCTCCGCGAAGCCGAACTCAGGCGCGAACCGCGTCAGCCGCGCCAGCTCGCGGATCAGCTTGCGCTCGCGTTCCGCGGTGGTGCGGCATTCGGCGCACTGCGCCAGGTGAGCGTCCCGGACCGCGGGGCAGAGACCCTGGGCCCACAGCTCGATTTCTTCGGAGGTCAGGTGTAGCAGCAGGAGGTCCGTCATCGGTCCTTCCTACGGGCTGACGTGGGTCGAGGTTTCAGCCCGGTCATTCGCGCCGGTCCTCGAGGTAGCCCCGTAATTCGTTGCGCGCGCGGTGGATATACGTCTTGACCGTGCCCAGGGGCAGATCCAGGATGCGGGCGATCTCCTCGTAGCTGTGACCCTCGACGTGGCGCAACAGAATGCACGTCCGGTACTCGGGTCGGAGGCGGGCGATGGCGTACTCGATCGCCCCGCCCAGCTCGCGTGCTTCCAGCTCCTGCAGGGGCGTCTCGCCGCGGTCGCCCAGCTGTGGTGCCGTGGCGCTCATCTCGTCGGGCGTCGTCGCATGCGGCGAGCCGTCAAGCGAAAGGGTCTCGAGCTCGCGCTTGCGCAGATGATCGATGGCGGCGTTGTTCGCGATCTTGAAGATCCAGGACGAGAACTTGAACTGGGGGTTGTACGAGCCGATGCCGTTCAGGACCTTGATGAACGTCTCCTGGGCCAGGTCCTCGGCGAGGGCGCGGTCGCGCACCATGCGATACAGCAGCGAGAAAATGGGCCGCTCGTAGCGGCGCACCAGCTCGCGGAACGCGGCTTCGTGGCCCTGCTTGGCCCACGCCACGACATCCGGATCGCTGGCGCCGGTCAGGTTGCCCGGCCTATCTTTCGCGCCTATGACGTCCCCCCCTCCGGCGTCGCCTGCGTTCGAGGTTGCCGCGCACTCGGGTGGCGACGCGAAGCGGTCGTATGTACGCAGCGTGTTCGCCGCGATCGCGCCGCGCTACGACCTGCTGAACCATCTCCTGAGCCTCAACGTGGACCGCTCCTGGCGCCGCGCCGCGGTGCGGCGGCTCGCATGGGAGCGGCGACCCGACGGCACTTATCTCGATCTCTGCGCCGGCACGCTCGACCTCGCGGTGACCCTCGCCCGCGCGCGCGGGTTCCGCGGGACCGTGCTCGGGGCGGACTTCGTGATTCCCATGCTGGTGCGGGGGAAGGGCAAGGCGCCGCGCGCCCGTCCTATTGGCGCCGACGCGCTCACGCTCCCGTTCGCCGACGCCCGATTCGACGGTGCCATGGTGGCTTTCGGGGTCCGGAACCTGGCGGATCTCGACGCGGGCCTGCGGGAGGCGCACCGCGTGCTCCGGCCCGGCGCCCGCTTTGTCGTGCTCGAATTCACCACGCCGCGCTTCGCGCCGTTGCGCGCGCTCTACCTCCTCTACTTCCGCCACATCCTCCCCGCGATCGGCCGCGCGGTGTCGAAACATAGGGACGCCTATACCTACTTGCCAGAGTCGGTGCTCGATTTTCCGGAGCCGGACGCCCTCGCGCGCCGACTCGAGGGCGCCGGGTTTTCGCACGTCGGATACGAGGTCCTGACCGGCGGGATCTGCGCCGTGCATCATGGCACTCGATAACCTGCGGGACTTCCTCGGCGCACTCGATGCCCGGGGCGAGCTCGCGCGCGTGACGCATCCGGTGTCGGTGGACAAGCAGATCAGCGAAGTGGCCGACCGCTGCATGAAGGCTCCCGGCGGGGGACCGGCGCTGTTGTTCGAGCGTCCGACGCTCACGTCGGGTGCCCCGGCGCGCTATCCCGTGGCGGTGAACCTGTTCGGCTCCGAAAAGCGCATGGCACTGGCGTTGGGCGTCGCGTGCCTGGACGAGATCGGCGAGCGGATCGCGACGCTCCTCAGCCTAAGGGTCCCGGACAGCCTGCTCGGCAAGCTGGCGATGCTGCCGCAGCTCGCCGAGGTGGCCAAGTTCCCGCCCAAGGCGATCGGCGGGAAGCCGCCGTGTCAGGAGCTCGTGATCCGCGAGCAGGACGTCGATCTGGCGCAGTTTCCCGTGCCGGTGTGCTGGCCGGAAGACGGCGGACCCTATATCACCCTCCCCGGCGTCATCACGCGCGACCCGACGACCGGCGTCCGCAACGTCGGGATGTATCGCATCCAGGTGATCGGCCCGCGCGAGCTGGCGATGCATTGGCAGCGTCACAAGGTCGGGGCGGCGCACTGGCGCGCGATGGCGGAGCGCGGCGAGAAGATGCCCGTGGTGATCGCGCTGGGCGGCGACCCCGCATCGATCTACGCCGCCTCCGCGCCGCTCCCGCCCACGATCGACGAATTCCTGTTCGCCGGGTTCCTGCGCCGCGAGCCCGTTCGGCTCGCCAAGGCGGTGACCTCCGATCTCGAAGTGCCGGCGGAAGCGGAGATCGTGCTCGAGGGCTACATCGATCCGCGTGAGGAGCTGGTGCTCGAGGGTCCGTTCGGCGATCACACCGGCTTCTACTCGCTTGCCGACTACTATCCCAAGGTGCACGTCACCGCGGTCACACTGCGCGCCCAGCCGGTGTGGCCGCACACGATCGTGGGGCGGCCGCCCATGGAAGACTATTGGCTCGGCCACGCCACGGAGCGGATCTTCCTGCCGCTCCTGAAGCTCACGCTGCCCGAGGTCGTCGACCTGCACATGCCGGCCGAGGGGATCTTTCACAATCTCGT
>WNFD01001188.1_pt1 | contig 30970 bp, 30 predicted proteins | sample 5400491 | NCBI WGS metagenome assembly WNFD01 (sample SAMN13153343, study PRJNA577476) | soil metagenome | isolation source: 120 cm saprolite under Douglas fir tree site 2 hole 2 replicate 2 | place: USA:California | collected 2015-04-18
AGCAACCTCCCCGACCGGCCGAGCCCGGGTCAGGTGCTGCCCGCGGTGACGGTGGCTTTGGAGGAGTACACGAGAGGCAACACCGACGCCGTGCTGCTCTGCTACGCGAAGTGGATCTCGACCCTCAAGCAGGAGCCGACCATCAGGGTCCTCATTCCCGCGGAGATCCCCAAGCGAGAGGAGGGGCGGCAGGGTCCACAGGCCGACTACATCTACGAGCCCGAGCCCGAGGCCGTGCTCGACGGGTTGCTTCCGCGCTACGTCGAGACGCAGGTCTTTCAGGCGGTGCTCGAGAACAAGGCGAGCGAGTACTCCGCCAAGATGATCGCGATGCAGAACGCGACCAAAGCCGCCGGCGACCTGATCGACTCGCTGACCCTGTACGCGAACAAGGTCCGGCAAGCAGGGATCACGACCGAGCTCATGGAGATCGTGAGCGGCTCCGCGGCAGTGAGCGGCTCGAGCTGAGGAAGGAGTTCTAAATGGCGAAGACGAAAGCGAAGCCGGAGAAGAAGACAAAGGCGGCATCCCGTGTGGGGCGCATCCACCAGGTCATCGGCGCGGTGGTCGACGTCGAGTTCGACGCGGGAGCGCAGCCGGAGCTCTTCGAGGCGCTCGAGGTCAAGTCCGGAGACGGGCGCGACGTCGTGCTGGAAGTCGAGTCGGACATCGGCGACAACGTCGTGCGCTGCATCGCCATGGACTCGACCGACGGGTTCCACAGGGGCGACCCCGTAACCGCGACCGGTGCGCCGATCTCGGTGCCCGTCGGCGTGGAGACCCTCGGCCGCATGTTCAACGTGATCGGCAAGGCGATCGACGACGAGCCAGCTCCCGAGGGCGCGACAAGGTGGCCGATCCACCGGGCGGCGCCCCCCATCTCCGAACAGCAGGCCAAGGTCGAGATCCTGGAGACGGGCATCAAGGTCATCGACCTGATCTGCACGTTCGCCAAAGGCTCGAAGATCGGGCTGTTCGGCGGCGCCGGAACCGGCAAGACGGTGATCGTGCAGGAGCTCATCCGCAACATCGCCTACCAGCACAAGGGCCGCTCGGTATTCGCCGGAGTGGGGGAGCGGACCCGCGAGGGCAACGACATGTACGTCGAGATGCAGGACGCCGGCGTTCTCCCGCAGACCGCCTTGGTGTTCGGCCAGATGAACGAACCGCCGGGCGCGCGGGCCCGCGTGGGATTGACCGGCTTGACGATGGCAGAGTACTTCCGCGACGAAGAGGGTGCGGACGTCCTCCTCTTCGTCGACAACATCTTCCGTTACCTGCTCGCCGGTGCTGAGGTGTCCGCGCTGCTTGGCCGCATGCCGTCGGCAGTCGGCTATCAGCCGACGCTCGCGTCGGAGATGGGTGAGCTCCAGGAACGCATCACCTCGACGCGCAAGGGATCGATCACGTCGGTGCAGGCCGTCTACGTCCCGGCGGACGACTACACAGACCCCGCAATCCAGACCGTGTTCGCCCACCTCGGCGCGACGCTGCGGCTCGAGCGGTCGCTCGTCGAGATCGGGATCTACCCCGCGGTCGACCCGTTGGGTTCGTCGAGCCGGTTCGTCGAGCCGACGATCGTCGGCCAGGACCATTACGACGCGGCCCAGGGCGTGAAGAAGATCATGCAGCGCTACAAGGACCTGCAGGACATCATCGCCATCCTCGGAATGGAGGAGCTGTCGGAGGACGACAAGCAAGCCGTCTCGCGGGCGCGCAAGGTCCAGCGATTCCTCTCCCAGCCTTTCAGCGTTGCGCAGAGGTTCACAGGACGCGAAGGCAAGTACGTGTCCCGCAGCGAGACCGTGCGTGGATTCAAAGAGATTCTCGAGGGCAAGCACGACGACCTGCCCGAGCAGGCTTTCTACATGGTCGGCACGATCGACGAGGCGCGCGAGCAGGGCGAGGCGATGAAGAAGAAGGAGACCAACTAGTTGCCGGTCCCACTCCGCGTCGTGAGCGTCGAGAGAAGTCTCTTCGAGGGCGACGTCGACTTCATCGTGGCCAACGGCATCGACGGCGAGCTCGGCATCCTGCCCCACCACGCGCCGCTGATGACCATCCTCAAGCCGGGTGCGCTGAAGATCACGCAGGGCGGCCAGGAGCAGCTGCTCTTCGTCGGCGGTGGCTTCCTCGAGGTGCTGCCGGAAAGGGTGACGGTGCTCGCCGACGTGGCAGAGCGCGCGGACGAGATCTCGATCGAGCAGGCCGAGCAGGCCCGGCACCGCGCCCAGGAAAGGTTGAAGGGGACGTTGACGGCGGCGGAAGAGACCGAGTTTCAGAACGCGCTGGCGATGGCCGAAGCGCGCCTGCGACTCGCCAGGTCCCGGCGCGGATAACAAGAGTCCCCGCCCGGGTTACGTTTATCGGTCGATGAAGGGCGATCTGGGCTCGCGCGACCGCGCGCTTCGCATCACAGGTGGCGCGCAGCTCGCGGGAGACATATGCGTCAGCGGCTCCAAGAACGCGGCCCTCCCGGAGATGGCCGCCGCGCTTCTGACCACCGAGCGCGTGACGCTGCACAACGTGCCGCGCGTGACTGACTCGACCGTGATGGCCGAGATCCTGACCGAGCTCGGCGGGCAGTCCGTGGGCGATGGCACCGTCATACTCGATACCGGCGCCGTGGTCCGCAGCGACGTGCCCGACCACCTCGGGCGCCGGATGCGGGCGACGATCGTGCTGCTAGGCGCCCTGCTCGCTCGTTTTGGGAGGGCGCGTGTGCCGCGGCCCGGGGGCGACGACATCGGCGCGAGGCGTGTGGAGCAGCACCTGCGCGGCCTGCGCCAGATGGGCGCGCACGTCAGCGAGACGAAGGACGAGATCATCGCGACCGCCGACCGCCTGAGCGGCGACCGCATCGTGTTCGACCTACCGACCGTCACGGGGACCGAGAACATCCTTCTCGCCGCTGTCACCGCTAAGGGCCGGACGGAGATATTCAACGCCGCGCGCGAGCCGCACGTCCAGGATCTGTGCCGCCTCCTGGTCAAGATGGGCGCGCGCATCGAGGGCGTCGGGACCGAGCGCCTCATCGTCGACGGGATCAGCGAGCTGCGCGGAGCCGAGCACACCGTGATCGCCGACTACCTGGAAGCCGGGACGTACGCGATCGCGGTTGCCGCCGCGGGCGGAATGCTGCGCATCCAGTGCAGCCGGCCAGAGGACCTGCAGGTGCTGCTGCTGAAGCTGGAGCAGGCGGGCGCGCAGGTCGAGGCGGGCGATGGGTGGTTTCGAGTGAGTCGCTCGCAGCGGGCCCCGGTACGGCCGATCGACATGTCGACCTGGACATTTCCTGGGTTTCCGACCGACCTCCAGGCCCAGTACATGGCGCTGATGACGCAGGCCGATGGCGAGAGCGTCATCTCCGAGTACGTGCACGAGAACCGCTTCCAGCACGTGCGCGAGCTGGCCAAGATGGGCGCGGGCATCACGGTCGAGGGGCGGCTCCACGCGATCGTGCACGGTCCATGCCGGCTGCACGGCACCGAGGTCGCCATCCCCGATATTCGCTCAGGCGCGGCCCTGGTCATCGCGGCGCTGTGCGCGGAGGGAGACAGCCTGCTGCGCAACGCGTGGCATGTGGAGAGGGGCTACGAGGACATGGTGGGCAAGCTCGCGTCCGTCGGGGCGCGGATCAAAAGCGTGGGCGTGGAATCCGAGCCGCCCGACTCAAATCATCTTTACGAGTAAGTGTCGATCCTCTCCAAGAAGATCGGGATCGACCTTGGCACCTCGACTGTGCTCATCTACGTCAAGGGCGAGGGCATCGTGGTCAACGAGCCATCGCTGGTCGCGGTCAACCGCGACGGAACGCGGATCCTGGCGGTCGGCAGGCAGGCGTTCGAGATGGTCGGCCGCGCTCCGGAGTCGATCCAGGTCGTCCGTCCGATGCGCGAAGGCGTGATTGCCGACTTCGTGGTGACCGAAGGCATGCTGCATCACCTCATCGGCAAGGTGCAAGGCCGCCAGCGGCTGTTCAAGCCCGAGATCATGATCTGCGTGCCGTCAGGCGTCACTTCCGTCGAGCGGCGCGCCGTCACCGAGGCCGCGATCTCCGCCGGCGCGCGGCAGGCCTGGCTGATCGACGAGCCTCTCGCCGCGGCGATCGGCGCCGGCCTCCCCATCGCCGAGCCGAGAGGCAACGCGATCTGCGACGTCGGCGGTGGCACGACCGAGATCGCGGTCATCTCGCTGTCCGGCATGGTCGTCGCCCACTCCATCCGCGTTGGCGGTAACCGGATCGACGACGCGATCGCGGCTTACCTGAAACGAAAGCACAACCTGCTGATCGGGGAACGCACCGCAGAGGAGGCGAAGATCGCCGTCGGGGCCGCGGTGTCGATGAAGCAACCGCTGTTCACCGAGGTGCGCGGGCGCGACCTGGTCACCGGGCTGCCCAAGCACGTCGAGGTGTCTTCGAACGACATCGTCGAGGCCATCCAGGAGCCGCTGCGGCTCATCGTCGGCGCGGTGCGCGACGTGCTGGAGGAGACTCCGCCCGAGCTCGCGGCGGATATCTTCGATCGCGGCATCGTGCTGACTGGGGGCGGAGCGCAGCTGCGAGGGCTCGACCGCTACATCTCGATGCACACCGGGATTCCGGCTGTGGTGGCGGACGAGCCGCAGACCATAGTCGTGCGCGGCACCGGCCTCGCGCTCGAGAACTTCGAGGTCTTGAAACGGAATCAGTCGTATCTCCGGTGATGGCGGCTCGTAGCTCCCCTCCGGCCCTTCGGGCCACCTCCCCATGAATGGGGAGGAGACTGGGTGACCGGCCTGGACGTAGTCGTCGACGGGTCGGGGCTCGAGCGGCCCCGGGCCGGCCGCCGGGTGGCTTCGTCCACGTGCCGGACGCCGCCTATCGCCTCCTGCCGCGGATGCGTTTGATCGGCCGTCACGTCCAGTGGCCCGCCGAAATCAGAAGGCTGCATCCTGACCTTTACTTCGGCCCCGCGGGCGCGCTGCCTCTAGGCAGCGTCGGCAGCCCGTCCGTGATCACGGTCCATGACCTCGCCATCTATCGCAACCCGAGGTGGTTCCCCGGCCGTCAGCCGCTCAGCACGCGCCTGGTCGTGCCGCGCTCGGTCCTGCGCGCGGACGTCGTGATCGCGGTCTCGGAGAACACGGCACGCGACGTGGCGGAAATATTCGGCCTCGACCGCGGCCGGATCCAGGTGGTCCCGCACGGAGTGGCCCCGAGGTTCAGGCCGATGGGGGCGGAAGAGCTCGCCGATGCGCGCGCGCGATTCCAGCTGCCGGAGCGCTTCATCCTCTTCGTGGGTACCGTCGAGCCGCGCAAGAACCTCGAGACGCTGCTGGACGGGTGGGTCCTCATGAGGGACCGGCCCGACCTGGTGGTCGTCGGCTCGTGGGGATGGAACTACGAACCGATCAGGGAGAAGATGGCGCGCCTCGGTCCGCGGGTGCACCACCTCGACTCGGTCGAACCTGACGAGCTGCCCGCCATCTACAACATGGCGCGCGCGGTTGCGCACCCGGCCTGGTACGAAGGATTCGGATTACCTCCGCTCGAGGCGATGGCATCTGGGACGCCGGTTGTCGTCTCCGATCGATCCAGCCTGCCGGAGGTCGTGCAGGACGCCGGTATCATCGTCCCGGCCGGCGAGCCGGACGAATGGCGCAAGGCGCTCGAGCGGGTGGTGGGGGACACGCAGCTCGCGGCCGACCTCCGCCATCGTGGGATCCTGCGGGCCGCTCAGTTCAGCTGGGAGCGCGCCGCCCGGCTCACCTGGCGCGCGCTCGATGACGCCGTCAAGAAACCAGCTCGTTGATCACCGCGGCGATCCCGGCCGCGGTCCTCTCCCACGTGAACTTCGCCGCGCGCGCCTTTGCCATGCGCGCGAGCTTCGTCCGCAGCGTCTGGTCGCCGATCGCCACCTCGAGGACTTTCGCGAGGTGGTCGGGGTCGGCCGAGTTGTGGAAGTAGAGAGCCGCCTCGCCGCCAACCTCGGGCAGGCTGGAGGACTTCGCGGCCACGACCACCTTGCCGCGCGCCATGGCTTCGAGCACGGGCAGGCCGAAGCCCTCGTAGAGACTCGGCACGACGACCGCGGCGGCGCGCTTGTACAGGAGCTCGAGCGTCGGCTGGTCGACGCGGCCCAACACCCGCGAGTGGGTCGAGTTGCGGAGCTGCTCCGAAAGGGCCATGTCGCGCTCGGGGCCGGCGACGACGAGGGTGACGCCGTCCAGCCGCTCGACGGCGGCCAGCGCGGCCGCCTGGTTCTTCCGCGGCTCGACGCGTCCGACCTGCAGGACGAACGTACCGTCCAGGCCCAGCTCGGCGAGCCGCGCCGCGGGCGCCGGCGCAGCTGAGGGAGGGCTGGTTCCAAGCGGTACGACCCGCACTCGGTCGGGCGAAACGCCGTAGAGCTCGACGAGGTCTTGCTTGGTCGACTCGGAGATCGCGATCAGCAGCGGGCATCGCGCCACCGCCCAACGCGTGCTGAGCCGCAGGTAGGCCCGGTCGCTGAATGCATACGCGTCGGGGTGGCGCTCGAACGCAAGGTCGTGGACCACGGTCAGAACCTGCCCAGGCCACGCGAACGGCACGACGTGGCCCGGGACGAACAGGAGGTCGGGACGCTCGCCCGCGAGAGCAATCGGCAAGCGCACCTGCGACCACAGGCGCCGGAACGGAAGGACCATCACGTCGACGCCAAGGCCGGCCCTCGGCCGGGAGGCGAAGAAACGCCACCGCAGGTCGGGCGCCGCGGCGGGGAGGCGCGAGCACACCTCCCGCGTGAAGGTTTCCGTACCCGTAACCACCTCTCGTGTTGCGGGGTTGATATCCACTGCGATGGTGGATTGCTTTGGTCGCGCCGCCACTTCTTGTCCGACCTTAAGCTAACGGCCATGGGGCACGTCGCCGGCCGCGTCGGGATCGCGGCGGCATTGCTCCTGGCGACCTCTTACCTGCTCCAGATGGATGACTCTCTCGCCCGCCCGGCGCGAGCGGTGAAGGCGGCGACGGTGGCCACAGTGCAGGTCGGCCCGATCCTCACCGTTCGCGCGGGGTCAGGCGACCGCGAATACTTCATCTCGCGGCACTCCATCGTGCCTTTCGGCTCCCAAGCGCTCGGGCTGCCGATCCTGATGTATCACTACGTCCGACCGCTCCCATCGATCCGGACGGACTACCTCGGCTACCGGCTCTCGGTGGCGCCGGCCGACTTCGAGGCGCAGATGGACTTGCTGCACGCGCAGGGCTACCACCCCGTCAACTTCAACCACGTGCGTGACTACTTCGCGGGGACTGCGGCGCTGCCCTCCAAGCCCGTCGTCATCACGCTGGACGACGGGTATCGAGATCTCTACACCGCCGCCTATCCGGTCCTGCGCGCGCACGGCTTCACGGCCGTCGCCTACATCGTGCCGAACTTTGTCGGCCAGCCTGCCTACGTCACGCAGAGCCAGATCCTGGAGATGGATCGCGACGGGATCGAGATCGCGTCCCACACCATGAGCCACGCCAACCTGGCCAGGATGTCGTTCGGAGCGGCCATCTACGAGCTCAGCCAGTCGAAGCGGTGGCTCGAACAGCTGGTGGGTCACCCGGTCCTCGACTTCGCGTATCCGTCGGGCCAGTTCACCCAGCAGACGGTCGTCGCCGTCGAGCAGTCGGGCTACGGCACCGCGGTGACGGAGCAGATTTCGACGCCGCATACGATGGCCGACCGCTACCGGTGGGGACGCGTGAGGGTTGGCGGTGGCGAATCGCTGCAGGATTTTGCCGCCAGCCTCGGCCCGGTAATGCCCTCAGTCACGATCTCCAACGTCAAGGTCGAGCCCATCGCCTATCCGCCCCCGCCGGGCTGATCGAGGTCTTGAGGGAGGCTCGAGTCCTCGGGGTCCGGGTCGATTGCCTGGACATGAGCGCCGCCCTCGCAGAGATCGACAGGTTCGTCCAGGAAGGTGGGCCGCACCTGGTCGCCACCGTGAACCCGGAGTTCGTGATGCGCGCCCAGAAGGACCGCAACTTCGCCCGTGTCCTCGAGTCGGCCGACCTCTGTCTGGCCGACGGCACCGGCGTCGTGTGGGCCGCGCGCCGTCTCGGCTGCACGTTGCAAGGGCCGGTCGCAGGCGCAGACCTCGTCGAGCCGCTGGCCGCCCTGTGCGCCCGACGCGGATTCCGCCTCTTTCTGCTCGGGGCGATGCCTGGGGTGGCGGACGACCTGGCATCGAAGCTGCGCCAGGCCAACCACGACCTGCAGGTGGCTGCGCACCCTGGCGGCCCGGATCAGTCGTTCGACGCCGAGACGTTGGAGCGCATCCGCACGCACCGCACTGACGTCCTGCTGGTCGCCTTCGGCGCGCCGGCCCAGGAGCTGTGGATCGACCGCATTAGGGATCGGCTGGGTGTCGCGGTGGCGGCCGGCGTCGGCGGGTCCTTCGACTACCTCACCGGACGGGTGCCGCGGGCACCGGCCTGGATGAGGAGGGCGGGCCTGGAATGGATGCACCGGCTGGTCTACCAGCCCTGGCGCGTCCGGCGCATGGCCGTCCTCCCGGTTTACGCACTGAAGGTTCTGAGGGCGCCCAAGTAACATCCGCGGAACCGTGCTCAGCGTGGTAGTGCCCTGCTACAACGAAGAACAGCGGCTTCCGCGCACTGTCGAGCAGATCGAGCGCTACCTCGACGCGAAGAAGGCGCCATATGAGCTGATCCTCGTCGACGATGGAAGCGCGGACGGGACGCGGCAGGTCATGGACGCAGCAGCGGCGCGGCATGACGGCGTCCGGGTCGAAGCTCTGCCGCGGAACCGCGGCAAGGGGCGCGCGCTTGCCGTCGGAGTCGCGTCGGCGACGGGCGACGAGATCCTTCTGACCGACGCCGACCTTTCGACTCCCATCGAAGAGCTCGACAAGCTCCAGGCTGCGCTGAGCAACGGCGCGGGCGTGGCCATCGGCTCACGCGCGCTTCGGGACTCGCGCGTCGAGGTCTCGCAGCCCTTTTATCGGGTCCTCATGGGCAAGGCGTTCAACCTCATCGTCCAGGTGGTCCTGCTGCCGGGGATCTGGGACACGCAGTGTGGCTTCAAGCTCTTTCGGGCCGACGTCGCGCACGAAGTATTCGCCGGCCTCAGCACCGACGGCTTCGGCTACGACCCAGAGGTGCTCTATCGGGCACGCAAGCACGGCGTGAAGATCGCCGAGGTCCCGGTGGTATGGCGCAACTCCGCGCCGACCAAGGTGAGCCCGATCAGCAGCTCGCTCGACATGCTGCGGCACGTGATTCGGGTCAGGTTCCGCGGATGAGCGGGGGACGGAACCTGACCCCGAGAACAACGCGGCCGACCGAGGTGCTGGTGGTGCTGCCGACGTTCAACGAGCTCGATAACCTGGAGCGGGTCGTCGCCGGCGTCCGGCACCTGGGCCACGACGTGCTGATCGTCGACGACGCATCGCCCGACGGAACGGGCAAGCTCGCGGACGAGCTCGCCGCCGCGGACAGCAGCGTCCGCGTCCTTCATCGGGAGCGCAAGCTCGGCATCGGGAGCGCGTATGAAGATGCGTTTCGCATCGGGCTCGCCGAGGGCAACGCCCTGTTCGTGGAGATGGACGCCGATGGCTCGCACAGGTCGCAGGACCTCGACTCGATCGTGGACGCGGCGCGGGGCTCAGGCGGCCTGGCCATCGGCTCGCGCTACATGCGAGGCGGCCAGATCGTGGGTTGGCCGGCGCACCGCCTCTTGCTCTCGCGGGGCGCAAATGCCTACTGCCGCACGCTGCTCGGCCTCCGCGTGCGCGACTGTACGTCCGGCTTTCGCTGCTACACCCGCGACCTGCTGGCCGGCATCAGGCTGGACGAGGTCGTGTCGCAGGGCTATTCCTTTCAGATCGAGATGGTGCATCGCACGGTGAAGCTCGGCTACCCGGTGGTCGAGGTGCCGATCCGCTTCGAGGACCGCGTCGCGGGTGCTTCCAAGGTCTCGCAGGGCGAGATCCGCCGCGCCCTGTGGACCGTGCTGCGCCTGCGGATGAAGAGATGAAGACCAAAGAAAGGCTCCTCTCAGCCGGCGGGGAGGTGGCGTCGCGGCCGCCGGTCGGAAGGATCCAACGGCCACCCGCAGACGACTCCTGGCGCCTGCCCTTGCTCACAGGCCTCGCCCTGGCGATCGTCACCGCCGTCCCTTACGTCTACGCGTATGCCGTGCAGCCGCACGGCCAGGTGTTCATGGGCTTCTTCTACCTCGGCGACGACGCCAACACCTACCTGGCCAAGATGCGACAGGGTTGGGAGGGGGCGTGGTCGTGGCAGAACCGCTACACCACCGAGGCAAGTCCTTCGGCTTACCTGTTCATGTTCTGGATCGTGCTCGGGCACATCGCCGCGCTGACGAGCCTCCCGCTGATCGTCGTGTTCCACCTCGCTCGGGTCGCCGCGGCCTTCGCCCTGATGGGTGCCGGGTGGCTCTTCATCTGCCACTTCATCCAGGACCGCTCCGCGCGGCGCTTTGCGTTCTTCTTCTGCGCGGTGGGCCTCGGCATGGGCTACGTGATCCAGGCTCTCGGCCACCCGGTGATCTTCGGCAACCAGACCGACACGCTGGACTGGCGCATGCCCGAGCTGACCGCCTTCTACTCCGTGCTCGCGCTGCCTCATTTCGCGTGGTCCGGCGTCTTCGCCGCGCTTGGCGTGATGCTGACCCTGAAGGCGATCGACCGGGGGAACATGTGGCTCGGCGTGCTCGCGGGCCTGGCGTGGTTGGGCCAGGCCTCGATCCATCCCCAGATGCCGATCCTCATGGCCGGTGCGACGGGCGTCGCCCTGCTCCTCCGGCCGGCGCGGCCACGCGGCTGGATCGGCGCGGCCATCGCCTTCGCCATCCCGGCGCCCTACATCCTCTACTCGTACCTGGCCTTCGTCGGCAACCCGGAGGTCCAGCGCTGGACCTTCCACTCCAAGAACGCCCTTCCGCCGGAGAGCATCAGCCTGTTCTTCGCCATCGCTCCTCAGCTGCTGCTCGCCCTGGTCGGGCTGCCGGGCGCGCTCCGCAGGCGGACCCGCGAGGACCTGTTCCTGGTCGCGTGGATCGTCCTCCTCGCGGCCATCCTCTATCTACCGAATCCGGCGGGCGACCTCCGCCGCCGGTTCCTCGACGCCCTCTACCTGCCGCTCGTCGTGCTCGCGGCGCGCGGCATGTACGACACGATCCTGCCCCGCCTACGCAGCCTGAGGGCGCGCCGCCTGATTCCTTTTTCTTATGTGGCCTTCGCCGCGATCGGTAGCGCCTTCCTCGTCCTTGCGCCGCTCGCGGTGGCCGGCCAGCCGCAGTACACGGTCAGCACCGCCGAGTACGACGGGCTGACCTGGCTCGGGGAGCAGCCCGCCGGCCGCGTCCTGGCCATGCCCGGCGTCGGCCTATATGTCCCGGCCTACAGCCCCGACACGGTATACGTCGGCCATTACGACGAGACCTTCGACTACGCGAACAAAACCCAGGTGGCGCTGGCCCTGCTGACCGGCCAGGCCGACATCGAGCAGTTCATCCAGGCCAACCAGATCCGTTACGTCATCTGGACGTCCGACCTTCAGACTTCGCCGCCGTCTGCGCTGGGCCCGCCCTCATATGACACGCCCAACTTCAAGATCTGGCGGGTGTTCTGACGTAGATCACGGCGACGGAGTCCTGGTACGCGAGCGTCCAATCAGGCTGCGTCGCGAGGACGTTTGCCAGCGCCTCGCCTTTGTTGTAGACGATGTAGTCGACGCCGTACTTGTCCAGGATCTGCTTCCAGTCCGGCCGCAGGGTCTGCACGTCCTCGTACTCGTTCAGCAGCTGGTCGCCCATGAGCGCCGCCTCGCCGAAGATGAAGACCTGGCGGTTCTTCTGCGGGTAGAAGCGATAGGCGAGGTAGCCGCCCCAGCCGTACTGGTTGTACATGTGCGTGCCGACAGCGGGGTGCGCGGCGAGCCAGTCGGCCGCGCCGATCGGATAGCTGGACGCGTCGAGCTTCTGCTGCTTGGCGGGCGAGACCTCGTTGCCGACCCGGATGGCGGAGACGCCGAGGATGACCACCAGCACGATGGCGGTGATCACGGCGAACCCGGGCCGGGGCGGCACGGTGAACGTCCATTTGCGGGCGGCCGCGAACTCCTTCCACCACGAGCCGTATGTGTTGATCAGCACCGGCGTCGTCGCCGCCACGAAGAGCGCGACGTTGCGCACCGACTGCAGGGCGAGGAAGAGCGCCACCGCCGTGAGCAGGAACTCGTACATGGTCGGCCGGCGCAGGGCGAAGCCGGCGATCAGCAGGAACACCATCGCCTCGAACGGCCGCAGGAACACCTGGTGGAAGTCGGGCGAGAACCACTCGACGATGAGCCGCTGCTGCGCGACGCTGCCCTCTGTCTGGAAGGGATAGGGATACAGGCTCAGGAAGTGGGGGGTGGCGGCAACGGCCAGGCCCGAGGCGGCGGTGATCACCGCCAGGCGCCTGACGTGCATCCGGTAGGCGGGGTTGTCCTGGTCCCACGCCCACATCACGAGCTCGGCGACGAGGGCCACGCCGAGCCAGACGAACCCGATGACCCAGCCGCCGTGGAGGTTGGCCCAGAGGACCATGACGAACGGAAAGAAGTTCAGGGCTCGGCTGCGGCCGCTCAGATAGCCGTGCAACCAGTACAGCTCGAGGCAGCTCAGCGCAAAGGTGATCATCTGCGCCCGCGGGCCCCAGATCGGCGAGCCGGCCAGCGCGCCGATCGCCAGTCCCAGCCCGACAAACACGAACGGCTGGCGGCGGACCTGCGCGTAGATCAGCCAGAACCCGGCCCAGGTGAGGAGCCCGAAAGCGACCGCGAGCGCGGCCAGGCCGAGGTGGCTGTAGGTCAGCCACATCAGGATCTCGGTCAGGTACTCGTGGTCGGTCCAGACATGGCTCGAAGCCGTGAAGGTGAAGATGTCCGTGGTCGGCAGGCGTCCGTTCTCGACCATCCAGCGGCCGATGCGCAGGTGCCACCAGAAGTCGGGATCCTGCTCGGCGCTGGTGAACAGGGCCAGGATCACGGTCATCACGCCGCCGATGAGCAAGGTCTTCGCGGAGAGGCGTTCGGCCAGGCGCAAGTTCAAGCCCGCGGGCGGAACGGGTTGGGGAGGTAGCGGGGGACACGCCGGGCGTAGTCGGGATAGTCGTCGGGGAACGCAGAGGACAGGACTCGTTCCTCCCACCGGATGCGGAGCAGCTCGCAAGCGATGAAGTAGCCGATGGCGAGCGCGCTCAGCCACCCGCCCGTGGCCAGGTTGATGCCGATCGCGGTGGCGACCTCGCCGAGATAGACGGGATGCCGGCTCAGGCTGTAGGGCCCGCCTGTCACCAGGTGGCGGGCCTCGGGGATGATCGAGAACGACCGCCGGAGATAGGCGAGGCCCCAGACCGAGTACGCGAGGCCGGCGGTGGCCAGGATGTCCCCGGCGAGGACGAGCCCGTCGCGGTGGGTACCACCCGGCAGGAAGCTGGCCCCGATCGCCGAGAAGGTGCCGCTGAAGGCGATGAAGATGACCGCCAGGCGGTGGTCGGTGCCGCGCTGCGGCAAGCGGACGGCGTACAGCACGACCAGCAGGGTGAAGTAGGCGAGGGCGAGGACCTGCTGGAGGATGAACAGCAGGTCGGAAGGCTGGTGGAAGCCCTGGATCCCGCTCCAAAGCAGGATCAGCTGGCGGGCCAGGAACAGGCTGAAGAAGAGGGAGGGGACCAGCCGGCCGAGCAGCAGCTCCCGCCAGTAGGCCGCCGAGCGCCTTTGCACCTGCCCCGCGACGCCCGTCACCATCCCGGGCCGAAAGGTTAGCGACCCGACCGGGACCGCCGGTCGTTTTGCTAATGAATTGACCTGCCTCGGACCACTGAGTAGCATCCTCGTCCGCGAGAGGGCCCGGTGGCCGCAAGAAGTGGAATCGGGCGGCGTCACACAGGTCAGAAACCTGTAGTTCAGGAAAAAGGAGGTGAAATCGCAGAAATGTTGAGCATTTACATGAAGCTTCGCAGCCTTACGACTCGTCAGGAAGGCCAGGGCATGGTTGAGTACGCTCTGATCCTCGTGCTGGTCTCAATCGTGGTCATCGTGATCCTTCTTACGATGGGTAACCAGATCAAGAACGTGTTCTCGAACGTCGTAGCAGCCCTCGGCGCGTAGTACCCACGTATCTCGCACCTTCAAGAGAGCCCCGCGAGGGGCTCTCTCTTCTTTACAGCGAATTGGGGGGAAGATCGCGGTTCGCATGGTTACAATGTCGCCACTCTTGAGGATTCCATCGGAGGTGACTTAGTTTTGGCCGTCGCACCTGCTGCAGCAAGACCCCGTCCGGGGGGGGGACGTCTCTTCATCATCATCGGCGTAATCCTCGCGATCGCCGCGTTTGGCGCCGTGTTCTTCATCAGCAGCCTCGGAGGCGGCGCCGCTATCGGCGGGCCCACCAATACGGTGGTGATCGCCAAGCAGGCGATCCCGCTCCGCCACCAGATCACGTCCGCTGACCTCGAGACCGCCAAGATCTCGGTCAACGGCAATGCATCGCTGCAGACCACGTACGCCAACACGACTGATGTCGTGAACCTGATCTCCGAGATCAACATCAGCAAAGGAACCGTGATCACGTCAGACATGCTCGCCAAGGACATCACCCTTGTGCCTGCGGGCTCGGCTCCGGCTTACCTGCCGCTGGCCAAGGGCTACGTCGCGATGACGATCCCGACCGGTGAGCAGCAGGGTGTCGCGGGCCACATCAGCGTCGGCGACTACATCACGGTCATCGCCTCGGCGAGCCTCACGGTCTTCGGCTCGTCCGGCCAGCAGCAGGGTCCCGTCAAGGTCGTGAGCAAGACCGTCTTCACCGACCTCAGGATCATCGGGCTCGGTCCTGCTTCGGCAGGCGTTCAGCCCGCGGCGGGGGGCGGCGGCACCACCAGCGGCGGGACGACGACCGGAATCACCTCGAGCCTGACGGTCGAGGTCACGCAGTGTGACGCCGAGTTCCTGACCTGGTTCCTGGGCAACACGACGGTCCGCTACACCCTGGAGTCCTACAAGGACTACAAGACCGCGCCCACAGACAACCAGGACACCACCTGTGCGACCATCGCGGCCGCCGGCGGAGTCACCCAGAAGCAGGTCGACAACAAGTACGGATTCACGAAGCTGTAACGGAGATTCCCCATGGGACTCCTCGATAGGGTCAAGCAGAACCAGACGGTTCCACCGGCGGGGCCAGCAGGCAACGGCCCCGCCACCGCGACCCTGCCGGGTGCGACGACCTATACACCGCCGACACCCGTAGCGCAGCCGTCGGCGCCCGCGCCTGCCGCCGGGCCGCCTCGCCCTGGGGTCGGCGGCGACCTGTCGCCCGCATTCACTGCGGCGAAGGTCCAGATCCACTCCAAGCTGATCGAGAAGTTCGCGGACGAGATCGACTCGAGCAACAAGGCAGGCGTTCGCGAAAAGATCCTCGAGCTCGCCGAGGAGTATTTCCGCACCACGGCGATGACGATGACCAAGGCCGACAAGGAGCGCCTTGTCGACTCGGTCCTCGACGACGTGCTGGGGCTCGGTCCACTCGAGGCTCTGCTCGCCGACCCGGCCATAACCGAGATCATGGCCAACCACCCGAAGCAGATCTACGTCGAGAAGAGCGGCGAGCCGATCCTGTCCTCGGTGACCTTCGAGTCGGAAAGGCAGATGCGCCAGGTGATCGACCGCATCGTCAGCCTGGTCGGCCGGCGCGTCGACGAATCGACGCCGATCTGTGACGCGCGATTGAAAGACGGTTCGCGTGTCAACGTGGTCATTCCGCCGATCGCGCTCAAAGGCCCTGCGCTGACGATCCGAAAGTTTGCGAAGGAGAAGTGGGGCCCGGCCGACATCGTCAACCGCTTCCGGTCTTCGAGCCCGGACATCATGACGTTCCTCCGTTCGTGCGTTCGCGCGCGCCTGAACATCCTCGTGTCCGGTGGCACCGGCTCAGGTAAGACGACGCTCCTCAACATCCTGTCCACGTTCATCCCGGAGAGCGAGCGCCTGATCACGGCCGAGGACGCCGCCGAGCTGCAGCTCCAGCAGCCGCACTGGATCCAGCTCGAATCGCGTCCGCCCAACGTCGAGGGCAAGGGCGCGGTGACGATTCGCGAGCTTGTCAAGACCTGCCTTCGTATGAGGCCCGACCGGATCATCGTCGGCGAGTGTCGTGGCGGTGAGGCCCTCGACATGCTCCAGGCCATGAACACCGGCCACGATGGGTCGATGTCGACCCTGCATGCGAACAACCCCCACGAGGCCCTGGTTCGACTCGAGACCCTGGTCCTCCAGGCCGGCCAGGACCTGCCCTCGCGAGCCATCCGCGAGACGATCGGCTCCGCCATCCACCTAATCGTCCAGCAGTCCCGCCTCCGCGGAGGCATTCGGCGCATCGTGAGCGTGGCCGAGATCATCGGCATCAAGGACGGCGAGGTCCAGTACCAGGAGCTCTTCACGTTCAAGCAGGTCGGAGTGAGCGCCGAGGGCAAAGCTGTCGGCTACCACACGGCGACCGGTATCCTGCCGATGCGCATGGAGCACTTCCGGTCTGAAGGTGAGGAAGTGGCGGAACAGCTATTCGCGCCCACCAAACAACCATCCGCGGATAAGCTCTACTGACCCCTAGGAGGATTTGATGCCACCCATTTCCGTAGTTTTCGGGCTGATCGCCTTCGCAGGCGTCTTCCTCTTCTTCCTGGGCATCAGCCAGATGCGGCGCGCCGCGGGCGGCGCAGAGGACTTCCAGGCTCGCCTGGCCGCGTATGGAGTGACCACCGCCGGCGCGGCCGCGCTGCCGCAGTCCGCCGGTATGCGCGACACGCTCAACCGCCTTTTCCAGCCGGCCGCCGACCGCATGGGCCGCGGCGACGCGAAGAAGGGCAAGCCTTCGGTCGTGGAGCAGCTGCAGCGCGCGGACCTGAAGCTGCGCCCTTCCGAGTACTTCATGATCCAGCTCGGCAGCGCCTTCCTCGTGGCGCTGATCGTCTGGCTTCGCTTCCACGCGCTGGCTGGCTGGCTGCTGCTGGTCCTTGGCTATCTCATTCCGGGCTTCTACGTGAAGTACCGGGTCAGCCAGCGGCTCAAGAAGTTCAACGGCCAGCTTGGTGACACGCTAACCCTTCTCTCGAACGCCCTCAAAGCCGGCTACTCGTTCGCCCAGGCGATCGACACCGTGGCCAAGAACGCGGTCGCGCCGATCGGCGACGAGTTTGGCCGCGCGGTGCGCGAGATGAACCTCGGAGGCTCGCCGGACGAGGCTCTCGGCAACATCACCAAGCGCATCGCGAGCAATGACTTCGACCTGGTGGCAACCGCGTACTCGATCCACCGCACGGTCGGTGGCAACCTGGCCGAGATTCTCGACAACATCGCGTACACGATCCGCGAGCGAGTGAGGATCAAGGGCGAGATCCAGACCCTGACGGCGCAGGCTCGCGCGTCAGGCACGATCATCACCGCCCTGCCGATCCTGCTTGCGGCGTTCATGTTCTTCGTCACGCCGACTTACTTTCAGCCGATGTTCTCCAGCATCATCGGCTGGATCCTCATCGTCATCGGCGCGTTCATGATCTTCATCGGCAACCTGATCATTCGCCGCATCGTGGCGATCGAGGTCTGAGCTAATGGGAACCACAATGCTTCTCGCCCTGGTCGTCGGCATCGGCGTGCTGATGGTCTTCATCGGCATCGCGCGCACACCTACCACCAACACAGCGGCGATGGTCCAGCAGCGACTCTCCGTCTACGGCGGCGAGAAACCGCTGACGGTCGAAGAGATCGAGCTCCAGCGGCCGTTCAGCGAACGAGTGCTGCGGCCCGCGATAGAGAAGCTTGGCTCGCTGCTCTCGCGTTCGACACCGCAGAAGGCGAGGCAGGACCTCCTCAACAAGCTCGAGCTTGCCGGACGGCCTGGCAACCTCACTCCCGAGGACTTTGCCGCGGTCCGCATCGTCGTGGCCATCGTGGGGGCGGTCGTCGGTTTCCTGCTCGGCCTGCTCCTTGGGAACATCGTCTACATGGTCATCTCGCTTGCCATCGGCGCGATCCTCGGTTTTTACCTCCCGGTGCTGTGGCTGAAGCAGAAGGTCGACGCTCGGCGCTCGGAGATCCAGAAAGGCCTGCCCGACGCGCTCGACCTGCTCGTCATCTGCGTCGACGCGGGCCTCGGCTTCGACGCCGCACTCGCGAGGGTCACGGACAAGTACCGCAATGCCCTGTCCGACCTGCTCAGCAAGGCCCTGCGCGAGATCAGCCTCGGCCGGCCGCGCCTCGAGGCGCTCGACGAGATGGGCCGGAGCAGCGGCGTGGAGGACCTGCACAACTTCATGCAGGCGGTCATCCAGTCGGAGCAGTTCGGCACCGGCATCGGCAAGATCCTGCGCATCCAGGCCGACGAGATGCGGCGCAAGCGGCGCCAGCGAGCACAGGAGAGAGGAGCCCAGGCGACCCTGAAGATGATGCTGCCGATGGTCGGCTGCATCTTCCCGACCCTGTGGATCGTGCTGCTCGGCCCTGCTGTGCTGATCCTCATGCGGCCGAGGTAGACCCGCGCCCCTCGTCGAAATCCTGCCGAGCATCCCGGCGTGGGAGCTTGTCCTGCGCTCGGCGCTCATCTACGTCGGGCTGCTCGTCGCCCTGAGGCTCTTCGGTAAGCGCGAGGTCGGCCAGTTCACGCTGTACGACCTCGTGTTCATCCTGCTGGTCGCCAACGCCCTGCAGCCCGCGATCACGGGGCCTGACACGTCACTGGGCGGCGGGTTCATCCTCATCGCGACACTCGTCGGCCTGAACTTCCTCGTCGGAAGGCTCGACGACCTGCCGCGCTTTCACCGCCTCTTCACACCCGCGCCGGCGATCATCATGCGAGACGGCAAGTACCTGGCCGACGTGATGCGCCGCGAAGGGGTCGACCAGGAGGAGATCGAGATGGCCATCCGCGAGCACGGCGTCGCCGATCCAAAGGAGGTCCAGCTCGCCGTCCTGGAGGCCGACGGCACCATCTCCATCGTGCCCGCGGGCACCGTCATGCAGCGCGGCAAGCACCGCATCCGGTACCACCACCGCGCGTAACTCCCCGGTCAGGAATCGGCGGTCAGGAATTCGATTGCGGCCTGCTTGAACTCCCGGGCGGGCACCAGGCTCAGGTGGTCGCGGCCCTTGACCGTGATGAGACGGGCCGCTGGAATCAGCTCGACGAGCTCAGGCGCGCCGCGCGCGATCTCGTCCTGGTCACCGACCACGATCAGGATCGGCGTGCGGATCCTGGCGAGCCGCGCTGGATCGGCGTCGGGCTGCAAGCCCCGAATGCATGCGGCGAGCGCCTGCAGGTCGTTGATCGGGCGCGCCGACGCGAACTTGTAGAAGGTCTCGGCGACTGGATCATCGGTCTCCCCGCCTTCCAGGAAGGCGCGCGCGATAGCTTCTGAGCTCTCGAGCGCGCCGGCGGTGCCGACGCCACCGAGGACGGCGCGCGTGAGGCGGTCGGGGTGGTCCAGCACCACCTGCAGGCCGATCCGCGCGCCCATCGAGTAACCGACATAAGCCGCCGTTTGGACATCGAGGTGATCGAGCAGCCGGATCACGTCACCCGACATCACCGCGATCGCGTAGGCGGCGGTGTCGTGGGGTTTGTCGCTGTGCCCGTGGCCGCGGCAGTCCAGCCCGATCACCCTGAAACCGGCCTGTGTCAGCGCTTCCTGCCAGCGCGTGCCGACCCAGTTGAGCCGGTAGTCGGAGGCGAAACCGTGGACGGCGACTATGGGCGTTCCGCGGTCCGGTCCGCTGACCTCGTAATGCAGCCGGACGCCATCGCTGTCGAAATCCATAGCCGGAGCACTAACGTATCGGATCGCTGTGGGAGGCAGGCGCGCGGTACACGAGCGGAGTGGGAGAGTGCTCGCGGAAGAGCTGGAGACTCCGCGCACGATGTTCGGTCGCGGCCTCGGCCTGATGTTTCGCAAGACGCTCGACCCTGGTCGCGGCATGTGGCTCATCCCGTGCAGCAGCATCCACATGCTGTTCATGAGCTTTCCGATCGACGCTGTGTTCCTGGACAGCCGAGAGCGTGTGAAAAAGGTCTATCGCAACCTTCCGGCGTGGTATGGCGTGGTGTGGTGGGAGATCGGTGCGCGCAGCGTGCTGGAGCTGCCGCCCGGCTCGACGGCCGCGATCGACCTGCAGCGGGGCGACCAGATCATCGTCCAGTAACAGCCGGCCGTCTTGCAGGTTCCACCAGCCCCTCCGGCGCGTCGCGCCACCTCCCCATAAATGGGGAGGACCCTGTTAAGGCTATTGCCCTCGTGCATAGGCTGGACCTGTGCATGTGCTCGACTTCGTGCTGCCGCCAAGGTGTGGCGGCTGCCGCATGGTCGGGTCGTGGCTTTGCGGGCGCTGCCGCCACAGGATACGCAGGCTCGAGGAGCCGCTGTGCAGGCGATGCGGGGTGGAGCTCGACTCGGCCCGTAGGGATTGCGGCTGTCGCGCCCGCCTCAGGTCGCTGACGCGACTGCGATCCGCGGTGGCGTACGAGGGACCCGTCGAGCACGCGGTGCATCGCTTCAAGTACGAAGGCTGGCGCCGGCTGGCGGGACCCCTGGCGGGGCTCGTCGCCGAGCGCCTGGCGGTCGAGGGCGTGTCCGCCCGCTGGGTCGTGGCCGTCCCGCTGCATCCGACGCGTCAGCGCCAGCGCGGCTTCAACCAGGCCGAGCTTCTCGCGCAGGAGCTGCGCCAAAGCCTCCTCATCCGAACGCCGCCTGGAGTGCTCGTGCGTACTCGCGCCACGCCGCCACAGGTGGGCAACGACCGCAAGCGCCGGTTCGAGAACGTGCTCGGGGCGTTTGAGTGGAGCGGCTGCCCGCTCGGGGGCGAATCGATCTTGCTGATCGACGATGTGGCCACCACGGGAGCCACCCTCGACGCATGCGCCGGCGCGCTGCGGATCGCCGGCTCGGGGCCTGTAACGGGGGTCTCAGTCGCGCGCGTGAATGTATAGTTGGCGGTCGGCTGTATAAATCCAGGTGCGGAGGCTAGCCGAATGGCAGTCCGGATCCCCGGTATCAACATCGACGAGTACTACCAGCAGCTGGGGCCGATCGAGCCCCTGATCCGTGACGACCGGGTGACAGAAATCATGGTCAACGGCAACGACCATGTCTACGTCGAAATGTCCGGCAAGGTCGTCCTCACCAACATCAAGTTCGTCGACGAGGACCAGCTCCTCAACGTGATCCAGTTCATCGTCCGCACGGTGGGCCGCCGCATCGATGAGCGCTCGCCGCTCTGCGACGCGCGCCTCGCCGACGGGTCCCGCGTCAACGCCGTGATCCGGCCGCTCGCGCTGAACGGTCCCCTGCTCACCATCCGCAAGTTCGCCCGCGACCCCTACCAGGTCGAAGACCTGATCAGGTTCGGCACGTGCAATGAGGCCGGCTTCGGTTTCTTGAAGGCCGCGGTGCTGTCCAAGGCCAACGTCATCGTGTCGGGTGGCACCGGCACCGGCAAGACGACGTTCCTCAACGTGCTCTCAGGCTTCATACCGGTCGAGGACCGCATCGTGACCATCGAGGACGCTGCGGAGCTGCAGCTCCACCAGGAGCACGTGTGTCGCCTCGAGACGCGGCCCAAGGACATCAACGGCGAAGGGGAGATCACGATCCAGCGCCTCGTCATCAACTCGCTTCGCATGCGTCCGGAGCGCATCGTCGTCGGTGAGTGTCGTGGCGGGGAGGCCCTGGACATGCTCCAGGCCATGAACACCGGCCACGACGGCTCGATGACCACGCTGCATGCCAACAGCCCTCGCGACGCCCTCGCGCGTCTCGAGACGCTGGTGCTGATGGCCGGGGTGGACCTGCCCGTGCGCGCCATCCGCCAGCAGGTCGCGGGCGCCATCAACCTGATCGTTCAGCTGAGCCGGTTGCGCGACGGCTCGCGCAAGGTCAGCGCCATCAGCGAGATCGTCGGCATGGAGCAGGACGTGATCACGATGCAGGACATCTTCATCATGGAGCAGAAGGGCTCCACACCCGACGGCAAGGTCATCGCCGACTTCAGGCCGACGGGTCTGCGGCCCAAGATCCTGGACCGCATGTTCTCCCAGGGTATCCCGCTTCCGAAGGAGATCACGACCCTGTTCCCGCCGCCTCCGGGGTACAAGCCGGCGACCCGCTAGGCAGGCCGGCCGACCCGTCATATACTCGGGTTGTGAAGGTCGTCCTGCACGACCGTACCAACGGTCTGGGGCAGGAGGTGCTTGAGCTTGCGCAGCGTAAGCTGACCCGGCTCGAGCGCCACTTCGTCAAGGTTGTCGACGCGGAGGTCGAGTTCTCCGAGGTGCGCAAACGAAGCGGCCTGTCGACGACCGAGTGCCGGATCACTCTCCACCTGGACGGCCGCCGCGCCCCGGTCCTCTACGCGCGCGAGGTGGGAGCGGACCCGCAGTCTGCGCTGGACCTCGCGCTCGACAAGATCGACCGGCAGGTTGTCGCGTTCAAGGAGAAGGTGACCCGTCGCAAGCACGCCACGTCGCCGCTCCGAGTGCCCGAAGACACGACGCCGGAAGGTCGGCCGGCGTCCAGGGAGCCGGAGCGGATGCGCCTCAAGCTGCGGCCGATGTCCCTGTCAGATGCGATCGCCGAGCTCCAGGCGGACAGCCAGCCCTTCCTGGTCTACCTGGACGAGGACTCGGGCGAGATCCAGATCATGGTGAAGCGGGCCGACGGCTCGCTGGCCGTGATCGAGCCGGTGATCACCTAGCGCCAGATTCAGTTCCGCCCCTGGCGGGTACCCTTGATCTAGGTCAAATGGTCATCTTCACCAAGCTGCTCGATCCCAACGAGCGCGAGATCAGGCGCCACCTGGCGGTGGCGGAGGCGATCACAGCGCTCGAGCCTGAGCTCAAAGAGCTGGACGACGCCCGCCTCCGCGCCCGCTCCGACGCCCTGCGCGAAAAGGCCCACGAGGGTCTCGACCTGGACGAGCTCCTGATCGAGGCCTTTGCGATCTGCCGCGAGGCCGCGCGGCGGACCATCGGCCTCCGCCACTTCGACGTCCAGCTGGTTGGGGGCATCGTCCTCCACCAGGGGAAGATCGCCGAGATGAAGACCGGGGAAGGCAAGACCCTGGTGGCGAGCCTGGCCCTGTATCTCAACGCGCTTGCCGGCCAGGGCGCCCACCTGGTCACCGTCAACGACTACCTCGCCCGGCGCGACGCAGGATGGATGGCGCCGATCTACCACATGCTCGGGCTGTCGGTCGGCGTCAACGTGGGCACGACCGCGACCTACGTGTACGACCCCGAATACCTCGACGAGACCCACCCCGACGGCCGCCTGCAGCATCTTCGCCCCGTGAGCAAGAAGGAGGCGTACGGCGCGGACATCACGTACGCGACGAACTCAGAGCTCGCGTTCGACTACCTGCGCGACAACATGGCGCGCGACCTGTCGCAGTGCGCCCAGCGTGGACTGAGCTACGCGATCGTCGACGAGGTCGACTCCATCCTCATCGACGAGGCGCGGACACCGCACATCATCTCCGGCCAGTCGGAGGAGTCGACCGAGAAGTACTACCAATACGCGCGATGGGCGGCGCGCCTGAACGAGGGCGAGGACTTTGAGGTCGACCTCAAGCACAAGTCCGCGTCGCTGACCGAGACCGGCATTGCAAAGATGGAGCGCTGGACCGGGATCAAGAACATCTACGACCTCGAGAACGTCATCGAGGCGCACCAGATCAACCAGGCCCTGAAGGCGAAGGCGCTGTTCCTGCGCGACCGCGATTACCTCGTCAAGGACGCCGAGGTCATCATCGTCGACGAGTTCACCGGCCGCACGATGCCAGGGCGCCGATGGTCAGACGGCCTGCACCAGGCGGTCGAGGCGAAGGAAGCCGTGAAGGTGCAGCAGGAGCAGAAGACGATCGCCACGATCACAGTCCAGAACTATTTCCGTCAGTACGACAAGCTCGCCGGCATGACCGGCACGGCCGTCACCGAAGCCGAAGAGTTCCACAAGATCTACGGACTCGACGTCGTGATCATCCCGACGCACCGTCCGATGGTACGCACGGACCACGACGACCTGATCTACAAGACCGAGAAGTCGAAGTTCGAAGCGGTGATCGACGAGATCGTGGAGATGAACAAGCTCGGCCGCCCCGTCCTCGTGGGCACGGTCTCGGTGGAGAAGTCGGAGCGCCTGGCCAAGATGCTCGAACGTCGCGGCCTCAAGCACAACGTGCTCAACGCGAAGCAGCACGAGCGCGAGGCGGCGGTCGTCGCCGAAGCCGGTCAGCCGGGCGGGGTCACGATCGCCACCAACATGGCAGGCCGCGGCACGGACATCGTGCTCGGGTCTGGCGTTACAGGCGTCGGCGGGTTGCACATCATCGGCACCGAGCGCCACGAGAGCCGTCGCATCGACAACCAGCTCCGCGGCCGCGCCGGCCGCCAGGGCGACCCGGGGTCGAGCCGCTTCTTCATCTCTCTCGAGGACGACCTGATGAAGATCTTCGGCCCGGCAGCGGACCGAATTGGCCGGCTCATGACGAGCCTCGAGGTGGAACCCATCGAGCATCCGTGGGTGGCGCGTTCGATCGCGAGCGCGCAGAAGAAGGTCGAGGGCATGCACTTCGATTCCCGCAAGCACGTCGTCGAGTACGACGACGTGATGAACAAGCAGCGCCAGATCGTGTACGAGGAGCGGCGAAAGGTGCTCGAAGGCGCGGATGCGCGCGAGAACATCCTCGACTACGTGCGCGACCTGATCACCAAGGGCGTCGACCAGAACTGCGAGAGCCGCCACTCCGAGAACTGGGACCTCGAAGGCCTGGTCAAGTACCTGTCGGCGTATCTGCCGATCGCGCCTGGCACCCAGGTTCCGGACGAGGCGCTGCACAAGGGTCCGGAGGGCCTCATCGAGCACCTCTACGCGGCGGCGTCCGAGGCCTACGACCGGAAGGTCGAGGAGATGGGCGTCGAGCAGATGCCTGCCGTGGAGCGGAGCGTGATGCTGCAGACCATCGACTGGCAGTGGATGGAGTACCTGACCCAGATGGAGCACTTCCGCGAGGGCATCGGGCTGCGCGCGTACGGCCAGCGCGATCCGCTTGTCGAGTACAAGAACGAAGCGTTCGAGATGTTCAACGAGCTGCGTGATCGCATCCAGGGCTCGATCGTCAACCTGATCTTTCGCGTCGCCCTGGTGGCGCCTCCGCCGCAGGCTCCTTCCGTCCGCCAGGTCACCGAGTCCGGGCCTGGCGAACCCGATGGCGCCAACGGAGCCGGCCGTCGCCCCGCGCCACAGCGCCGGCGTGGTGTGCCGGTCGGCGTCGGGGCGGCAGCAGTCGGAGCGATCGCCGGCAGCGCTGATCCACAACATAAAATCGGGCGCAACGATCCGTGCTGGTGCGGATCGGGGAAGAAATACAAGAGGTGCCACGGAAAATAAATTGGACGCTGAACTAACCCCCAAAGAGCTCCTGAAACGCATCCTTCAGCTCAAGGAGCACCTTTGACCTGCCCGCGAAGGCAAAGCGGGCTGACGAGCTAGACCGGCAGCTCACCCAGCCCGGCGTCTGGGATGATCCCCGGACCGCCGGTCAGATGGCTCGTGAAGCCGCCGAGTTCCGAGAGCTCAACGCCACCTGGGACCGTCTGGAGAGGCGTGCCCGCGACCTGGTCGAGCTCGAGCAGCTGGCGCAAGGCGATTCCGACATGGAAAGGCAGGTGGCCGAGGAAAGCGCCCAGGTGGAAAGGGAGCTGCGGGCGCATGAGCTCGACCTGCTCTTCACCGACCCTTACGCCAACCACAACGCCGTCGCGACGATCTCGGTCGGCCAGGGTGGGGTGGAGGCGCAGGACTGGGTCGAGATGCTGCTCCGCATGTACCTCAAGTGGGCGGAGCGACGGGGTTTCGAGACGGAGATCATCGACGAGGCTCGCGGAGAGGAGGCCGGCCTGAAGAGCGTGACGTTCATCGTGAGAGGTTCGCGCGCGTACGGCCTGCTGCGGTCCGAGCACGGGGTGCACCGGCTGGTTCGCATCTCGCCCTTCGACCAGAACCACCGGCGACACACCTCGTTCGCCCTGGTCGAGATCATGCCGGAGCTCGAGAGCACCGACGAGGGTGCGATCGTGATCAATCCGCAGGACCTGCGCATCGACACTTACCGCTCGACCGGCGCGGGTGGGCAGCACGTCAACAAAACCGACTCGGCGGTCCGCATCACGCACCTGCCGACCGGGATCGTGGTGACGTGTCAGAACGAGCGCTCCCAGATGAAGAACCGCGAGATGGCGATGAAGGTCCTCAAGGCCCGCCTGTTCCAGCGCCAGCAGCAGGAGGCCGCCGAACACATGGACCAGATCCGGGGCCAGGTGATGCCGGCCGAGTTCGGCTCTCAGATCCGGAACTACGTGCTGCAGCCCTACACGCTCGTGAAGGACGTCCGGACCGGGCTCGAGGTCGGCAACGCCCAGGCGGTGCTGGACGGCGAGATCGATCCCTTCATCGAGAGCTGGCTGCGCTGGCGGTTGGGCAGGAACGGCGAAGCGGCCTAGGAGCGGCACCTCGCTGTGGTTCCTCGGATAGTCCGCGGAAATGCTCGATAGTCCGGACCAACCAGGCGTCTCGATCGCGGCGCAGGGGTCGCCGTCAATCCCCGTTAGACGGGTGTTTGGCTCTCAGGGAAGGGGTTGGACCGATCGGGGCCCTGCGTTATACTGCCCGCGACCTGGCCACGCGCGCCCGCCGGCGCGTAACGACACAGCAAGAGACGCACCTGATGGTTCTAACACCGGATTTCGCAACTCGGCCCGTAATCAGCTTCCAGCACGTCCATAAGACGTACCCGACTGGGACTGAAGCGCTTCGCGACGTCAACCTCGAGGTGCCAGAAGGCGATTTCCTGTTCCTGGTCGGCCCCTCCGGCGCCGGCAAGTCGACCCTGGTCCGCCTCCTGATCAGGGAGGAGAAGCCGACCAAGGGCAAGATCTTCGTCGACGGGATCGAGCTCGGCCGGATGAAGCGGCGGAAGCTGCCCTACTACCGACGGAAAGTCGGCCTTGTCTTCCAGGACTTCAAGCTCCTGCCCAACCTGACCGTCTACGAGAACGTCGCGTTCGCGATGCGGGTCCTGGGCGAGCCCGACCACAAGGTGCAGGCGCGCGTCGCCGAAGCCCTCGACACCGTCAGCCTTTCGGGCAAGGAAAACACCTACCCGTCGAACCTCTCGGGCGGTGAGCAGCAGCGGGTCGCGATCGCCCGCGCGCTCGTGCACGCGCCCCGGTTCATCATCGCCGACGAGCCGACAGGCAACCTCGACCCCGCGACCGCGTGGGAGATCATGCAGCTCTTCCTGCGCATCAACGCCCGCGGCGCCACTGTAGTGATGGCGACGCACAACCGAGAGATCGTCGACCTGCTGCGCCGCCGCGTCATCGCCATCGACGCGGGACAGGTGGCGAGGGACGACCGTTCAGGCCGGTACCACGATGATGTTGCGAAACCTCAAGTTCGCGTTCAATAGCGCCTGGCAGAGCTTCTGGCGGAACCTGGCCGTGAGCCTGGCCGCGGTTCTGTCGATCACGCTCATCCTCATCCTGGCCGGGGTCAACCTCCTCGTCGGCCATGCGTTCTCGCAGGTGCTCGACGGGTTCCGGCAGAAAGTCAGCGAGATCTCGGTCAACGTCTCGGACGACACGCCGCTGCAGAACGTCTACGACTTCCAGCAGCAGCTGGCGGCGGACCCGCGCGTGACGAGCGTGAAGTTCATCACCAAGGACGAGGCGCTCACGCAGTTCAAATCCGACCCGCAGAACGGGATCCTGGCGCAGCAGATCGAGGGCAACCCGCTCGATGCGAAGCTCGAGGTCCACGTCGCCAACCTCAGCGACGTCTCCGCGATCGACGCCATGGCGCGCAAGTGGTCGGGAGTCGATCCCACCGATCCGACGAACTATCAGGGTGACTTCGTGAACCGGATGCTCCAGCTGTCGCAGTGGCTCGGGCTTGCGGGAGTCGGACTGCTCTTGATCCTGCTCATCGTTTCGGTGGTGATCGTCATGAACACGATCCGCACGGCCGTGTATCACCGGCGCAAGGAGATCGAGGTGATGAAGCTCGTCGGCGCCACCGAGTGGTTCGTCCGCGGCCCGTTCGTGATCGAGGGCATCATGACCGGACTCATCGCCGCCTCGATCGCGCTCGCGCTGCTTGTCGTCGCATACCAACCCGCGGTCGAGCGTTTCAAGTCGGACGTCGGTTTCATCCCTCTGTCCTATGACCCGGCCTTCATCTCGAGCCTGGCCGGTGACCTGCTCCTCGCGGGCGCGCTGCTGGGTGCGCTTGGCAGCTACATCGGCGTGCGCCGGTATGTGAGGATCTGACGGCTTGAAGGCTCGCCTCCTGCTCGCCGCGATCCTGGCCACCCTGGCGTGGGCGCCTGGGTCGGTCCAGAACACAGCGGCGATCTACTGCTACCCGGGCGATCCTCCGGCCGTCTACCAGGCCTGCCTGGCCTACAACGCCGGCATCGGCCAGCAGGTCAACAACCAGAACCAGCTCAACAACATCCAGGCCCAGATCAACGACACGGTGGCCCAGATCAACGCCATCGACGCGCTGATCGCGAGCCTGAAGAACCAGATCGCGGCCCAGCGCGCGTTGATTGCCCAGACCCAGGCCGCGATCGACGACCTGAATCGCCAGATTCGCTTCGGCGAGGCAGCGATGATCCGGCTGCAAGCCCACGTCAGCGTGCGTGAGCAGCTGTTGAACCAGCGCCTTCGCTACGTCGACTCCCACGGCAGCGTCAACTACGTCCAGCTGGTGCTGACCTCGAGCAGCATGAACCAGCTCCTGAACCGGATCGTGGGAGCGCAGCAGGTCGCCACGGGCGATCAGAAGCTTCTCGCCGGCCTCGACGTGGAGCGGCGACAGATCGTGACCGCCAACACTGAGCTCGACCTTCAGCACGCCCAGGTCACGGCGCTGCTCCAGCAGCAGCAGGCAACGGAGGCCGATATGGAGAAGAACCTGGCCCTGCAAAACGCGGCGATCGTCGCCGAGCAGAAGCTGCAGGCCCAGCTCGCGGACCAGTACGCGAAGGTGCAGGCGGAGCGGGCCGCGATCGACGCCCAGGTGGCGCAGCTGGCCCTGCAGTACGACGCCGCGGCCGTCAAGGCCGGCGGCGGCAATGGCGTATTCGAGTGGCCCGAGCCGGCATGCGGCTTCGGCTGCATCAGCCAGGGCTTCGGATGCTCGACCTTCTACCTCGAGGTCTACGACCCCTCATGCCCTTATCCGCACAAGATCCACACCGGGATCGACATCGCCGGGCCGTATGGCACGCAGATCGTGGCCGCCGACACCGGCGTGGCGTACCTCTACCCGGGAAGCGTCGGCTACGGCAACCTGCTCGTGATGATTCACGGCAATGGTTACTCGACCTACTACGGCCACCTCTCGGGGTACGCGCCCGGGCTGACGACCGGCCAGGTGGTCCCGCGCGGCACGACGGTCGCCTTCGAGGGATCGACGGGTTGGTCCACCGGTCCGCACGTGCATTTCGAGATCCGGGTCAACGGCGTCTACAAGAATCCCTGCATCTGGCTCGGTTGCTAGGCTGACCTCATGAATCGGAGCGCCGCCCTGAGGGGTGGCGCCGTCGCGCTGATCCTGGTCTTCGGTTTCATCGCGGGCGTTTACGTCGACCAGGCATACCCGGAGTTCGTCCCGTATTTCGGACATCGAGGTGTGTCCCGGGTCGACCTCAGCGAGGTGCAGCAGGCGGCGCGTTTGATCCAGGCCGACTACGTCGACCGCAACGTCAACGCGACGAAGCTCTCGCAGGGGAGCGTGCAGGGCCTGGTCAGCAGCCTCGGAGACCCGTTCTCGCTCTACTTCTCCCCGGACCAGTACAAGCGCCTCCAGGACAGCTACCAGGGGCGCTACACGGGCATCGGCGTCTATCTGAGCTTCAGCACGTCCGCCTATCCCGTGATCACCGGCACCGTGTCGGGGTCGCCGGCCGCGGAGGCGGGGTTGCAGGCCGGTGACCAGATCGTCAAGGTCGGCGACAAGGACATCAAGGGCATCACCTCAGACCAGGCGACGGCATTGATCCAGGGCCCGGATGGTTCGAAGGTCTCGCTGACCATCCTGCGTGGTTCGGAGACGCTGACCTTCACGATCACGCGGGCGCAGATCCAGGTGCCGACGGTCCGCTCGTCGATGGTCGGCAACCGCGTTCTCTATGTCCGCATCTATCAGTTCGGGTCGCAGACATCGACCGAGTTCGCGAAGGCGTTGAAGGATGGTCTGCCGGGCGCGTCGGGCATGGTGCTCGACCTGCGCGGAGACCCCGGAGGCTTCATCTCGGCGGCGGACGACGTCATCACTCAGTTCGTGACAAGCGGCGAGACCTTCGAGACGCGGGGTCGGAACGGAACTGACCGCCACCAGGTCGGGTCGCAGCACGCCGCGCCGACCGTGCCGCTGGTGGTGCTGGTCGACGCCAACAGCGCATCGGCGGCGGAGATCGTGGCCGGTTCGCTGCAAGTCCACCAGCGCGCCAGGCTGATCGGCACCACGACCTACGGCAAGGGATCGGTCCAGGAGGACTTCGTGCTGAGCGACGGGTCCGACATCCACCTGACGGTCGAGCGCTGGTACCTGCCGAACGGGGTGACGATCGATCACAAGGGCCTCACGCCGGACCAGACGGTCAGCCTGGCCCATGCTTCCGACGCCTACGACGTCACGCAGCCGTCGCTGGGCTACGCCAGGGACGCGCAGCTCAACGCCGCATTGAGTCTGCTGGCGGGTGGGTAGACTGGCTTCCGCGATTTAGACCGGGCGGTTAGCTCAGTTGGCTAGAGCGCCTCGCTTACACCGAGGAGGTCGTTGGTTCAAGTCCATCACCGCCCACCATGACAGACAC
>WNFD01005637.1_pt1 | contig 30937 bp, 24 predicted proteins | sample 5400491 | NCBI WGS metagenome assembly WNFD01 (sample SAMN13153343, study PRJNA577476) | soil metagenome | isolation source: 120 cm saprolite under Douglas fir tree site 2 hole 2 replicate 2 | place: USA:California | collected 2015-04-18
CGGTACCTTTCCACGGCCGGGCCTGCTACCTATCAAAACTGTGATACGACTCAGGGACTGTCGGTCGGTTGGGAGGATCAGTATCCGCCTCAAATTCCTTGCCAGTTCGCGCAAATCGACGGCCTTGTGGATGGCACGTACGTCCTAGAAATGCATGTGAATCCCGATCTCCTGATTCCCGAATCTGACTATACGAACAATACGGGGGCAGTGAAGTTTCAGTTCACCGCGAAGCACGGCAACACGGGGCCATCGATTCAAGTCCTTCCGTAGGCTCGGGCTGCTCGGTAAGTTACGCTCGTCTGCCGAGGCGCGCGGAACACCGCGCGCCTCACTCATTTTCTCTCCAATCCACCCTCCGATTCTCCTCGGCCGCTGTAGCTCGCCTTGCTGGAAATTTGGGCTTGCATTGCAGGGAGGAACGAGTACGTTTGACACGCTGCTTTAGAGGAGAAAGAATATGCAAGAACGAGCTTTACACTGGCTGTCCTGTCCAGTGATCGCCGTCATCGTGTTCATTACGTTGCTGAGCGCGGCCTATCCCGGAGTGCGAGCGCAGCAGAGCGCCATGGCCGCCGATGGAAAAGAGCAACCGTACGTGATTGAGTACTACTACAAGGCAAAGTGGGGCCACGCTGAAGAATTCCTGGCGCTCTTCAAAAAGAACCATTACCCGGTTCTGAAAAAAGAGATCGAGCTGGGCCGCATGCTAAAGGTCAGCATGACCGTCCCGCGTTATCACACCACGGAAGACGGCCGTTGGGATTACCGGGTCACTATCGTCTTCAAGAACGCCGCGATCGCCAACGACAATTTTGACAGCTCCGCTCTGATCAAGCAGCTCTATCCCGATCAGGAAACCTACAAGAAAGAAGAACAACGCCGCTTCGAAATTCTGGAGGCTCACTGGGATCTGCCGGTCAAGGACATGGATCTCGACGCGCGCTGATTAATTCCTGTGGTGGACACGCGTGTAGAAGTGGCCGATCGAGCGGTAAAAGAGGAATTCGAACTCCAGGTTGGGGACCTCCGGAAGCCACTCCTCGAAGGCGCGTTGTTCGCCCAAGCCACGAAGCACCCGCACAGCAGGCGGCACAGTGCACAGCCGTTTCATTGGAATTCCTGAATCTCGAGAGGCGTGGTCAGTTACCGCGCACCGGGCCGGTTGTTGCAACAACTTCAATGATCGGGCTGGGCAGCGCCCGCATGGTGCGGACGAAAAGTTCGACGATAGCCCCGTCAAACTGCGCATTCGCGCATCGCTCCAACTCCGCGAGAGCGTCTGTCGCATTCCGGGCCTTCTTGTACGTGCGGTCGCTGGTGATCGTATCGTAGGCGTCGGCGATCGCAATGATGCGGGCACCCAGCGGAATTTTCTCCCCGGTCATTGCGTCTGGATAGCCCGAGCCATCGAAGAATTCGTGGTGGTGCAGCACCATTTCGCGGATGCGCGCGAGCGGTGTCAGCGGGTCGAGGATCTTCGCGCCAAACTTCACGTGTGATTTCATCGTCTCCCACTCTTCGGGATTGAGCGGGCCGTTCTTGTTCAGAATACTTTCCGGGATACCAACCTTGCCGATGTCGTGGAGCACGGCGCCCAGACGAACCTCTTCCACTTCGGTGTCTTTCATCCCCATCGCCTCTGCGATCAGCGCGGCATACGCGGAGACTTTCTGCGAGTGGCCTTGCGTGTAGTGATCCTTGGCGTCGATCGCAAACGCCAGCGATGTGACCGTATCCAGCACCGCTTGCGGCAGTGCTTGCGGGCCCTGCGCCGTGGCCGTCGCTGGTTTGCCGTTATTCGGTTCGGTGGCCGCCAGCGATTCGGTGAATTGTTGCAAGCGCTGGTAGATCTCTTCAAACGCTTCGGGCCCCGTCGAGAAAAGCCGCTTGAGTGTCACGCCCAGATAGGCTTCGAGGACGTCGCGCTTCCATTTCTTCGCTTCGTTGGGATCGAAGTGATCGGCGGTTGAGACGGTGTTCCCGCCCTGATGTTTCGAAAGATACATCGAAGCGTCGGCCACTTGGATAAGTTCTTGCGGCGACGAGCCGTGGAGCGGATAGCACGCGATGCCGAAGCTGGCGCTGATGTTTTTCTCGCGCAGCAGCGGATCGGCGGATACCCAGCCGCGGAGCTTGCTCGCCAGTTGCCGCGCATGCTCCATATTGGTTTCCGGCATCAGAATGACAAACTCGTCCCCGCCGTAGCGGGCCACCACGTCGGAGCGCCGGCAATTGGTCTCCAGAATCTGCCCCACGCGCTGGAGCACGAGGTCACCCTCGAGGTGCCCGTAGAAATCGTTCACAAATTTGAAGCGGTCGAGATCCATGAGCGCCAGCGCAAAGGCGCGGCCGGCGCGCGTGGACCGCTTCCATTCCGCCGACAATGCTTCCATGAAAAAGCGATGCGTCTTCACGCCGGTGAGTCCGTCGGTGATCGCCTGTTCCTGCGCCTTTTGGAAAGAAAGCGCGTTGTGCAGCGCGCCGGCGATCAGATCGGCCAGCGTGCGCAGCAGGAGAACTTCTTCCTCGGAGAAGTCCACCGGCACGGACGACTCGATGTACAGAATGCCGTGGAGCTGTTCGGCGTAAAAAACCGGCAATGCGATGGCCGCCACGGAATCCGGCAGCAGCGGCTTCAACGCCCCATCGGCCGGAGGGGCGGCGCGGTAAGCCGCCATGTGGCCGTTGCGGGCCACTTGGCCGATCAGGCCCGCGCCAAGGGGAATGCGCTGCCCCAGGGTCCCGCGGCGTTTTCCCGCTTCGGCTTGGATCACCACTTCGCGCGTCGCGTAGTCCAGCACGCCGATCCCGATGTGATCGTAGGTCAGGCCGGCTTCGAGTTGTTCGGTGATTTTGGCGAGCATCTCGTCGGGATTGAGCGTGGCGATGGCGTTCCGCGAAATCGTGTTGAGCAGCGACAGGTGCCGCGCCTTGGTGCGCTCCTCACTGAACAGCCGGGCATTTTCAATTGCGATACTCGCTTCGCTCGCGAGGACGCGCAGAAGCTCCAGGTGCCCTTCGTCAAACGCGCGCTCGTGGTCGGAGAACACCGCCATCGCGCCGATGGCGTGATCGTAGGCCACCAGCGGTACGCCGCAGAAGCACCCTGTGGTGCGCAGAGGCTCGACGCCCAGTTTTTTCATCTCCCCCGCGTAATTTTCGCGGATGAGCACCGGCTGCCGCGTTCGAATGATGTACTCGGTGATGTGATTGCCTGCGGGGCGTGCGCGTCTCGGCAGGCGCGCGCCATCCACGATCTCGAGATCGAACTGAATTTCGTCACGCAGCGGATCCAGTTCCGCGATGTAGAAGTTTTCCACGTCGAAGAGCCGCCGCAGCTCCTCCCACACTTTCCTCGTCAGGTCTTCCTTGTTCAGCGTCGAGCTGAGCGCGCGGCCGATTTCGTTCAATACGTGAAGCTCTTCGGACCGCCGCGAAGTCTGCTGAATCAAATAGCTGTTCTCCACTGCCATGCCGATCTGGTGCCCCAGCGCGAGGAGAAGCCGCAGCTCCGCCGGTGTGAAGCGCCGGCTGTCCGGTGTCCCCAGAAGGAGCACGCCAAAGGCTTGCTCTTTGGCCTGAAGACTGATGGCCACCACGCTGCGAAGCCCCTGCGCGAGCGCCAGCTCGCGGAACCGCCGGATCGACTGTTCTTTTTCGAGTGCCGAGAGGGAGTCGTCGCGCAGGTCGCGAAATCCCAGCAGGCCGCCGAGGCGTGCCACGAGGCTGACGAGATAATCGTCCAGATCTTCGTTCTGAGCGGCGCGGCAGAACTCATCACTCAAGCCCACGGCAACGACGGAAGTCGGGCCCTGCGGATCACCGTGGTGCAGAAAGAGCGCTCCGGCCGGCAGCCGCACAACGCCCAGCACGCGATCCAGGGCTTGCGACAGCATGCGCTGTATCTCGCCGCCCACAAAGCTGGAGGTCGCCAGATTGAGATTCGAAAGCGCCAGCATGTTGCGTTCGATGCGGCGCTTTTCCTCTTCGTAGAGCGCCATGACCATAAGCATGGCGACGAACGCGCACGGAGCAGCGGCAACCACGCTCATGCCTGCGCCCTGGAGTTCCGGCGTCGCATTCAGGATATGGAGCGCGAACCCCAGAACTCCCCAGGAAGCGAAGGAAACACCCAGCAGCCGGTCGGCCAGTGTTTCCTGCCGCCGGCTTTCCTGCCAGAACACCACTGCCACCCCTATGTAAAGCAGAGCAGCGGGAATGATCGCGGAAACGGAAATAGTGTTTGTGGCGTTGGCTGCGGCCCAGAGTCCGAAGAGTATGCTCACAACCAGCGCGGGAATTTTCCAGGCCTTCCGCTGGGAGTAAAGCTGTGCTCCCAGAAAAAAGAGCACCCCGGAGAGTGCGAACAGCCAATGATTCAAAGCACTCTGCAGCGGGTTCGCCGCTGTACTTGGGGCTAGCGTCGGCCCCAAGTAATGAAGTCCGAATACGGCCCACGCCGCTGTCCATAGCAGCAGATACGTCTGGCGCTTGATGCTGTGGATATAGGCGAAGAAACCCGCCACCAAAGCGGTAGCGATCAGCAGCGCCAGCGAGATAAAACTCTGATGCATCAGGAACACGTTCGATTCTCCGCCCACATCGCGGACGACATTCCGCAAGACACGAAGGCGCAAGAGTCCCTCGTGCTCTGCTGTGTACCCGCAACGCCACTACGCGCACGAGAGGACAGTCGTGCAGCGACGCAGGAAGGTCGCGCCTGTACACAAATCAAAGTACTTGTGATTATGGATGACGGAATTTTCAGGAAGCAAGCGTACCGGCGTACTGGTAGCCAAAGAGACAGCATCGTCGAGGTAACCGATTCAATACAAAGGGGCCTAGGGCCTTCCTTCCCCTCGGCCCATAAACGCGCCAATTGGACCTGAAGAGTGGCTTTGGCTACACTGAGAGATTGAATTCAAGTGGAAAGACGCGCTGACAATGAGTGACTCCATTCACAAGACATCTGCCGTGAGAGTGCGCTTTGCCCCGTCCCCCACCGGTTATTTGCACGTGGGAGGAGCACGGACGGCGCTGTTTAACTGGCTTTTCGCACGCCACCAGGGCGGCACGATGATTCTGCGCGTCGAGGACACCGATGCCGAGCGCAACAAGCCCGAGCTGGTGCAGGGAATTCTGGATGGGTTGCAGTGGCTGGGCGTCAATTGGGACGAAGGACCGTTTTATCAATCTCAGAGAACGGAATTGTATCGCGCGGCGGCGAAAAAATGTTTGGAGAACGGGGCCGCATTTCAGTGCTATTGCCCCGCGGAAAAATATGCTGGCGGGGACTACGCCGAACCGGCTCAAGACGAAGAACCAAAGGCTGGCGGGCCCCGGCGCGTCACGCGCTGTTCCTGCCGCGATGGCCGGCCTTCAACGCCGGGTGTGAAGCCGGCCATCCGTTTCAAGGTGCCGCTTGGTGGCACGACCAAATTCGTGGACGCGGTATTCGGAGAACGCGAGTTTTCGAACGATGAAATCGAGGACTTTGTCCTGTTGCGCTCCGGGAAAAACGATGAAGAATTCGGCCAGTCCATGTATCAGTTGGGAGTCGTCGTCGACGACATCGATATGCGCATCACCCACGTGATTCGCGGCGCGGATCACATTTCGAATACTCCGAAACAGGTGCTGTTGTATTGCGCGCTGGGCGCGGAACCGCCCGTGTTTGCCCATGTGCCGCTGATTCTCGGCGCGGACAAATCCCGCCTTTCGAAACGTCACGGCGCAACCGATGTAAACATGTACCGCACCGAGGGTTTCCTGCCGGAGGCGTTCCGCAATTTTCTCTCGCTGCTGGGCTGGTCCGCCGGCGGAGACGAGGAGTTTTTGCGGACGAAAGATTTGCTGGAAAAGTTTTCTCTCGAGGGCGTGAGCCGCACCAACGCCGTGTTCGACCGGCCGAAACTCGAGTGGTTCAATACCCAGTACTTGCAGAAACTTCCAATTGAGGACTTGCTGCCCGAAGTCGAAAATGAATTGAAGCGCAGCGGCTTGTGGAAGCCGGAGTGGGCGGCCGGAGCCGCTCCGGGCCCAGACGGCAGAGATCGCGCTTGGTTCTCAAAGACCGTCGATTTGCTGCGGCCGCGAATCCGTTTGCTGCCGGATTTTTCTTCGTGGTCGCACGCGTTTTTCAGCGACGAAGTCCCGCGTGACGCGGCAGCAAAAGAAAAATTCTGGAAAGATCCGAAGGTGCCGGAGCTCCTCGCGAAGCTCGCCGATGCGCTCGAAGCGCTAGCCGAGTGGAACCACGACGCGTGCGATCACGCATCGCGTGCCGTGGCCGAAGCCGGCGGCGTCAAAGCCGGGCTGCTGATCAATGCGACGCGCGTGGCGATCGTCGGTCAGGCCGTGGCGCCGCCGCTGTTCGACACCATGGTCGTTCTCGGCCAGCAGCGCGTCGTGCGCCGTTTGCGCGATGCGGCGGCCGGTTTCGGTAAAGCCTAGAACGAGCCTCCCTTCAAAATAACCTCGAAGTCTGCCCACTTGTCGAAGATCAATTTTGGGAATTGACATGGCGGGCCTACTGTTTTCCAAAAATTTCCGCGTGCGCGGGCTTGGCGGCGGAGGCTGAGGCGGCGACGTTGAGCGTCGCGTCGAGAGTGAGGCTGACCGGGGGCAGGCAGAGTTCGTTGCTGCAAGCCTGGTAACGGAGCTTCAGCGGAACGTGCTGTTCGCCGAGAGGGGCGCTTTCGAGCGCCGTGACGGGCATGCGAAGAATCACGGTGTCCTGGTAGACGTTCAGCGGAGTTTTGGAAAAGGCAAATTTTTCGAGTCGGCCCTTGGGATAGGAGACTTCGCCGCCGTTGAAGCCGGCGGGAAATGCGGCCTTGAGATCGGTGGCGATGAGATAGTCTTCCGATTTTTCGCGGGCATTGACATGGAAGCCCGGGCGAATTTTCATGACCACGGCGATTTGAAATGAACTGCCGCGGCCGGCGGGATCGAGCGAGACGTAGATTTCGGGTTTGACGACGTCACGGCCGGAGGGGACTTGAGATTGCCCGGCGGGAGAGAGCGCGAGGCAGAGTACGAACAGGGACACGGCCAAACGGCTGGATGGTTGAAAGTTGAAAGTTGAAAGTTGAAAGAAAGAAAAAAACTTAACAAAGAGAGCACAGAGTTCACGGAGAAGACGGAAACGTGAAACGCAGAGACACAGAGAACACAGAGAGTCCGAGAAGCGCGGAAATCCAAAGAGAGAAGTTGGTTCAGAAATCCTACGGGACGAAACGGAGTTCGGCGTGAGCATCACAGGGTGACCTGGGCGCCGAGTTGCTGGGAGATGACGCGGCTCATGACGGCGAGGAGATCTTCGCCGGTTTTCTCGTGGACGAAGGCGTTGCGCGATTCGTTCCAGCCGAGCTTGAAACTGGTGGAAAGCGCGGAGACCCAGATTTCGCGGACGGGCGTGTTGGGCGAAATCACGAACTTGGCCTCCTCGGGTTCCTCGAAGAGAACTTCGAGTTTTCCGGATTCGCCTTCGACGTCGAAACCGTGTTCATCGCCGGCGTCGAGCATGCGGCGCTTGAGATCCTCGAAGGCGGCGTCCGCTTTTCGTTGAAAGTCTTTTTCATCGAGCATGCAATTAGCGTACATGAAGAGAGCGAGTCGTGGGTAGTGGGCAGCGGGGAGGAAACGAAGCAAGGAAGTAAGGAGGTAATGAGATAAGGAAGCGAGCGGGGAAGTGGCCCCTCGGCTTTGCTCACCGAGATGCTCCGGACTGGGTCGGGACAGGATGGGCAGGCAGGACAGACATGCTTCATCGCGTGTGAAGACGAAGCAGGTGCTTCGTCGCGATGCTGCTCGAGACAGAATCGCTTATCGGAAGTCTGGTTAACCATAACACCCCCAACCCCCACCTTTTTTGGAAGTGTGGAATCTAAAGGACTAGCAATCCTGCAAGTCCTTTGCTTGCCACACTTACAGGAGAGTCCAGAAGTGTGGATTCTAAAGGGTTTATGGACGCGATCCGTTTGCGGGAAAGTAACAGGGGCGAACCTGAAGATTTTGAAGGAGTTAGAAGAACCGCGTGGCGGGCGGACATTGTTCGCAGGGCCGGAAGAATCAAGCCGACTCAATAAAACCAGTATAACATACTGGTACCGTAAGTCAAGGATTACCTGTAAATGGTTTGTTTGCTGCAGAATTGGGGGGGGGGGCGTCTGGTTGGATTGGCGCCGGGGAAATACAGAAGATGGCGGCAATTCTGCTACAGAGGCGCTGGAACCACATCGGGGCACAGACCGCGTGCGCACAACCGACGCATCGGATACTTGGCAGTGGCAACAGGCGCTTCCGGAAGATGAATTGGAAAAGCCACGGCAAGGGCCGCCTAACCTGCCTGTCAATTGTGACTTCCGAAGTGACCGGGGAAGAGGTTGGTAGGGCGTGTTGGTTTGGGCGGGGAAAAACCACAGCCCGCCACACCAGCCGCGACTTCGTCGCTTTCCTCGAAGCAGTTTTGTCCTTGTGCCCACCCCGGCAGCAGATTCATATCATCCTCGACAACCTCTCGGCCCACAAAACCCAAGCCGTCCGAGATTTCCTCCAGCGGCATCCGCGAGTTCAGTTTCACTTCACGCCTACTTATTCCTCCTGGCTTAACCAAGTCGAGATCTGGTTCGCCAAAATCGAACGCGAGGTGATCGCCCGAGGCATCTTCACCTCAGTCCCCGACCTGGCTCGCAAACTTCGCCGCTACATTAATGCTTATTCATCCCACGCACGGCCGATCCGCTGGAAATATTCCGACCCCACCCATCGCCTCCGCACTAACGAACTCACCGCGACACGCCACTAGTCCGAGCGCTCGTTGAACATGCCGTGAACGCGGTGTACATGCTTTATGTTGCCGATGCTGCGACGGCGGACAACTTCAATGACTACCAAGACTATCTAGCATTAAGCAGGCTAGGGAAAGATTGAGAATAGGTCTGTCTGCTTTCCATCGTTGCTGCTCGCCGAGAGCGTTAGCTGTGTCGGAGGGATGACGGGAATTCGAACCACTTCCGATGTGCCTGGCTGAGGGTGGAAGAGATTTTTGACGTTAGTTCCGCCAAGTTGCGCATCAAAGCTTGCGGCCTGAAGCCGGTCGCTATAAAACAAAGCCACTGGCAATTCCTTTCGCCCTTCGAGGCGAATAGTACCCGGGGCGAGATTGGCATAGGTGACAGGCGAGTCCAAGCCGTCGCCACTATAGCCGCCGTGAAGCGAGAGCTTGGCCGCTGTTTGAGGATCGTAGTAGAACCAGTACCTGTCCAATTCACCTTTGACCACTGGAAGGCGTGCAAGCGTCTGCTTTTCGAAATGTCCTTGTCTATCGTAAACGAGAACGTCCAATGTGTACTCGCCAGAACCTGTTGCCTTGACAAGTAGCGTGTACCTGCCAGCTACGGGCCCCTCGACGTTGAGAAGCTTCGATGGACTCAATGCTTCGGCGCCGGTTTCGTCGTCAGCAAGACCGCCAGCTTCATAGTGAGAAAGCGGTATCATGGGCCCCCCAGCCGAAAACAGTTTCAAGTCCCCCTGCTGCTGGCCGACTGGGTTTTCAAGAAGCAGTTCCACCGGGCAGTACACCGAGATGTCGATTGCGCTTCGGTCTGCCGCTGGCGCTTCGCGTTTTGAGGATGGCACGCGATTTACGAAATCCAAGGCGACTCCAGCGTGAGCTCTTTGGCTCTGCTGTTGCCTAGGGGCTGCCGATGAAAGGACGAGCATAGCCAGAGCAACTGATGGCCGAGCTCGCTTTGCGAAGGAACCCGTCAGACTCATGTACACCCCCTGCTTCAGTTAGTGAGAACGAAAACGAGAGAATCGCTATCTGTCGCTGGCCCTGACGGCAGGTTTCCAACGATCGAAAGCGTGAGTACATTCTGGCCGGTCTGGAGCGGTACCATAACGGTTTCGTGCGTCCCCGGCTGGGGATGGAACAGCGCAGAAACGTCCTTGCCGTTGAGGGTTGCGCTGAAGGTGCTCGACACGACCGTCGAATCGTAGAAGATCACCGCTGGGGCAGTTGTCCCCGATACTAAGGTCAGTGCCGCGCTAGGGCTCGCGTATGTCAAAAACTTATTCGAGTCGCTGATAGGCAGAAGATTTCCAGTGAATGCTCCGTACACTTGAATCGGGGTCTGCCCCGTAGAGTCATAGTTGATCGCAAACTTCTGGGCTGCACCAGAGCTAATTGGCACATTAACGAATGTGCTCTCGGTTTTCCCTCCATTTCCATCAAAGATCTCGAACTCCGCGGAGTAGCTGCCGTCCGCTGTTCCCGTCGCGCTGAGTGTATACTGATCGCTTGCGGGTTGAGCCACATAGATCATCTTGGTCGGGTCGAGGTCCGGAGTGCCATCATAGTCATCCGTCAATCCGCCCGCATCGTAATAAGCGTAAGGCAGGGCGTTGACGCTCGACGTTGCGGACGCGCCGACGGAACGGCCAGAGGAATCCGAGAGAACGAGCTCCACTGGGGAATGGAAGACGAAGTACATGTGACCGGGTCCCGGAGCCTGATGTTCCGGTCCTTGATAGGCCCGAACGGCGCAGTAGCTGCGCCATCGTGCACTCAAATAGGGTGGATCAGAATGGCCCGGATCATGGATGAGCCAGGTACCCATGTCAGGATCGTAGCCATAGATGGTTACCCAATGGGTTGGGTATCCGTTGGCATTACAATTCACGCCCAGAAGCTGAGGGCCGTCCTGGCATACGAGAGTCGACAGGTCAGATGGAGCTTGGAAATTGTTCGTCACCTGCACGTTGTTGTTTGCGGCGTATTGCTGGACGCCGTCAGGGTTAACGTTACCCGCGCCGGCAAAGCCATTCGGTAGGGCATTAAGGCCAGTGTTGAGAGTTCCGGGATTGGTTGAAATACCGAAATAGCTAAGCACGTTCGCGATACTGGAAAGATAGCATCCTTTTCTTTGAATTGTGAAATAGTTTTCGTTCGGACTCCCGGTGCACCGGTGTGAGTAGTGCGGATCGTCGAAGTAGCAATCCTCATCATAATCGTCTGTGGCCGAAGTTGAGTCAAATTGCTTGTAGTCGGGAACCTTTTTCGGCTTGATATTCTGCTTCAGGACAAAAGTTCCAGAATAGTATTGATTGCCGTTCTTCGAGAACTTCATTGTATATGTTCCGATCGGCGCACACTGGGCAATCTAGTACCAGAGGATCGTGATGTTGTTGCTACCGCAAACCCCATACCCATACTGGTCGATAAAACATTTCTGCATGCCGTTGTAATTCTCGTAGTATGTAATCCGCACTTTCAGGACGGTACCGTCTGGTTCGTCTGTTTCGTCTTCGTAGTAGTCGCCGTCTACAGCATTAGCGTTGATCGTTTGCGCACCGGTTTCCACGTCGCGATAGTAGGAGGTTGGGTTTGACGGCACATTGTCCATGACAAGCCACTGGCGCTCCTCGGCGGGGTAGCGATACCAGTTATCGAAGCTGTCGTTCGGGTCTCCGCTTACGCCCATCGGTGCCATGGACGCAGTATTTGGCGTCGCGCTTGGCAGCAGGGGCAACTCAAACTTGATCGTAGCTGGCGCTATAATTCGCTCAGTCTTCGCGCTCAGCGGTTCATAAAATACATTTTGACCGAAGACTGAAGTCGCGTGGCTCAAACAGAGGAACAGCAGGGCGCAAGCAAGTCGGTGTATGTTCGCACGCGGAATGACGCAGGTCTCATGCATCATGATTTTTCCTCGATCGGGGATGCCCGTAACAAATTGCCCGTCCCTTATAGCTAGTGCGTGTGGTGACGTCAATAGTACTGAATTTCACATACAGAATTTTATACTTAATAAACAGTATGGTTACAATGCGCATGGAGCAAGTGAAATTTCCGTGTGGGCAGCTGCAGCGTGCCGGAAACGTGGGCTAGCGCGAAAAGTTTTCAGCCGAAGGAGCTGTCATTGGCAAGTGAAAATTCCCCAGTTTGCGGCAACTGAAATTTCCCCAGGTGGGGTGCTTCTCTCCCGCTGTGGTCCCTGTGAAGGGCCTCCTTCGGTTTCGGGCGGGGTGCGGGGCCGGGCTGGGGGGAGAGCCCGGCCCCGCGGCCGCGCCTGCGGCGATCTGCCGGCGCATTGTGGTTGGGCAATCGCTCTACGCCTTTGGGGCGTTGCTCTGCCTATTCAATACCTACTGGAGCATCGCGTTTATCGTGCTGGTGCAGCTGAATTACGCGATTGCGCCTAAGATTGGGCGACGCCGAGAGTGAAGGCGGCGAGAAAAAGGACGGTCACACCATCTCGTGCCCAACAAGAGTTGATTACAACTGAGATTCGATGGCTTTGGTAAGTTCTTCGTAGCTGATCAGACCCTGAACTTTTTTCACGATCTTCCCGTCGCGGGAGATGAGGTAGCTGGTGGGATAGCCGAGAAGGCCGCCGAACTTGTCGGCGGCGGCATCGTTGCCGATAACGATGGGATAGTTCATGGGAAGTTTCTGGCCGTTGACGTTAAAGCGTTCCTTGGCGAGGAAGGGAGCGACAGCGGACTTTCAGCGCGGCGTCCTTGCCGTCCAGATCTTTGAAGGTGACTTCGGGAGCGGGAGTACCGGCGGATTTTCCATCGGCTTGCACGGTGCCGTTGGCGGGGCCTTTTGGTTTGACGCGCGTGGCCTTGTCCGCGAAATAAGTCGCGACGACGAGCACGAGCACGGTGGAGATGATCAAGAGAATTTTTTTCATTGTTGTTTCCCCGAATTTGTCAGGCGCACTCCTCTAGAGTGAAAAGCGATTCAGAAAAGTCAGTTTAGCCGAGAGCCAGGTCAGTTTGTTGACGAAGACTAATCCCCCGACGAACAAAAGCAAAGCGCCACTGAAGAGCTCGACGGCATGGAGATATTTTCGAAAGTTCTTGTAGAAAACCATGAACTGGCTGATGCCGAGCGCCGTGAGCAGGAAGGGAATGGCGAGGCCGGCGGAGTAAACGGCGAGGAGCAGGACGCCGCGGGCGATAGTGTCGCTGGCGGCGGCAAGCGCGAGAACGGTGGCGAGGATCGGGCCAATGCAGGGCGTCCAGCCGAAGGCGAACGCGAAGCCGAGGAGGAAGCCGCTCCAGATGCCGGGTTGGGTGGCGCCGCTGCGGAGGTGAACATCGCGATTGAGCCAGCGAGCCATCGAAGGGCCGAAAAAGCCGATGAGCGAGAGCGAGAAGAAATGAGAAGCGCCCAGGCCGGCAAAGAGAGGGGCGTGGCGGAGATAAGCGGCGACGCCGAGAGCGACGAGAATGACACCGAGAACGATGCCGGCGCGGAGATTGAGTTTGATGAGCGCGCCGACGAGGTGAAGGCCGAAGAGAAGGATCAAGGCGCCGGCGACAGGGGCGAGAAGAGCGCGGTTCTGTCGCAGGAAGGAACCGACGGCGCTGGCGGAGGCGCCGAAAGAAATAAATACGACGGAAAAGCCGGCGACAAAGGCGAGAGCAGAAGAGAACAGGCCGGAGGTTGGGACATCGCCCTTGCGGAGCTGCTCCATGCCAATGCCGGAGAGCATGGAGATGTAGCCCGGAACGAGCGGCAAAACACAGGGCGAAAGAAAAGAAACGAGCCCGGCGAGAAAAGCTCCTGCGAGAGAAACATCGTTCATGCTGATTCAGTCCTCGGTGGCTACCTGGATGCGCGACGAAACGCCGCATCTGACTAGACTTCAAAGAGACCTTCTTATTCTCCCATAAATCTGCCTCGTGCTCGTGCATACGTTGAGTTCCTATCGGCAGGGCCGGAATCTACGATCAGCGTACTCCGGTTTTTGGTGTCCGGTGGACTCCATCGGAGCCCTGACACCGGACCTCATCGCTTCGCTCAAGGATGACATCGCGAAGGACAGGGGTGCGAGCGGCAAACACGAAGTCATTTCATTAGACGCGCAAGACGAGGAAAGGAAACAGGCCGGAGGAGGGAGCGAATAAGCGACAGATGATGGATTTGGCTGGCGCGGGGCGGGAGCGAGCATGCAGAAGCTGTCTGTAAGTGACTGAACAGACGCGCCTTGCAGGAGCAAGATCTGGCATGGAGATTGCCGTTGCCTGAGTGGATGCTGTTTCGCGCCTGGCAGGTGAGTATGCAATGGACGCCGAACAAAGTGACGTTTCTGCGGGTCGTGGTGGGGTTCGCGGCGGTGTGTCTGTTCGGACGTGGGGCTTGGGCGAATCTCACCGCGGTGGGGCTAACCGTGGCGGCGATCGCGCTGGATGCGCTCGACGGGCACATCGCTCGGAAGAAAAAAATGGCCACGCCGGTGGGCGCACAGCTGGACATCCTGGGCGACCGGATGATCGAGAACGTGTACTTCACGTATTTCGCGGTGGTGGGGATGGTGTCGCTGTGGCTGCCGGTTTTGTTTTTTGCGCGCGGAGCGGCGACGGATTTCTTGCGCGGGCTGGCGATGAAGGCGGGACATTCCGGTTGGGGAGCGAACGCGATGCTGCGGACGTGGTGGGGGCAGGCGCTGGTGGCGTCGCGCTGGAGCAGAGGGTTGTATGCGGCGATGAAGTGCTTGTGCTTCTGCTACTTGGGGTTGGAGTTGGCGCTGACGCGCGGGCCGGTGGCGCTGGTGGGTGAGCTGGCGGCGGATGCGCACGCCATGATCCGCGCGGGGGCGCACGTGTTGACGTGGATGACAGCGGCGTTCTGCCTGCTGCGTGGGCTGCCTGTTTTGGTGGAAGGGTGGAAATACATTGCGGGAAGCGTGGGGCAGGAGCGCGGGGCGAAGAGCGCGTCCCGTAATCGCATCCGGGATGCAAATACCGCAGCGCAGGAGGCGATGTGAAAGGACGAAAGGAGGTTGAGGAGAGAAAGGAAGTAACCGAGGTAAAGGAGCGGGAAGGCAGCATAGCGGCGTTTTTGGATTTGGATGGAACGCTCGTGGCGCTGCCGTCGCTGGAGCGAAGGTTCTTTCGAACGTTGCGATACCGGCGGATGATTCACACTAAGAACTATTTCTTGTGGTTGAGGGAAGCGCTGCGGCTAATGCCGCGCGGGATCAGCGCGATTTTGCAGGCCAACAAAATGTATCTGCGCGGTGTGCAAGCTTTTGACGAGCGTGGCGAGGGAGACGGAGATGTCTCTTCTTGGCACAAGGACGGCCACCAGGCCGAGGGGCAGTCGTCGGCTCCTCCGCGGCGCGATCCACGATTGCTTGTTCCCGCCTTTTTTGCGCAAGCGATCGAGAGAGTGGCATGGCACGCGAAGCAGGGGCACGAGATCGTGATGATAAGCGGGACGCTCGAGCCGTTAGCGCGGGAAGCCGCGCGCGCCATGGAAGCGGAGCTTGCGGCGCGCGGAATCATGGCGGCGATTCGCGTGATTGCAACACGGCTGGAGGAAATGGACGGCAGGTGGACAGGAAGGGTTTTGGGCAAACCGATGTTCGGAAAAGCGAAGGCGCGCGCGGCGAAGCGATTGGCCGAGGAGATGCGACTCGACCTCGGGCGATGCTACGCCTATGGCGACAGCTTGACTGATCGGTGGTTGATGGAGGCGGTTGGCCGCCCGGTGGCAGTCAATCCGTCGAAGGACTTTGCGGGCATTGCGCGGACGCATGGGTGGCCGGCGATTCAATGGAATGAGGAAAAAGATTTTACACGGAAATCACAGAGCACGCAGAGTTCGCAGAGAAGAACACGCAGATTGGCGCGCGGCGTGGACGGCGAAACAGAAAAACAAGTGAGCCGTGGAGAACGGAAAGAGCAGCTGATAAATCCAGATCCGATCGGGGATCCAGCCTCGCGGAGTCCACGATGAATAACGCGGAAAGACAGAGTCATGGAGGAAACGAAGCAGCGATCGTCTGGCGTGGACAGGTGAATGCTGCCAGGAGCGGAGAGCCTGCGGCAGGCTTCGAAGCGGAGAAGCAACGAATCGCGGGGTGGATCACCCGGGAGGCAGCGGCGGCGTGGGCGGCGTGCGGTGCATTCGAATGGGTGGCGCTGGGATATTTAGCGGCATCGAGCGCGCTGATCGCGGTGTTTGCGGAAAACCTTGCGCACCCCGTGAAGTTGTTCGGCGTGCAGACGCTGGCGGCCGCGGTGATCTTGATTCTGTGTCGAGTGGAAGCACAAGCAGCAGGGCGCGGGGCATGGGACAGGCAAGCACGAAGAGGGACAGACAGGAATGCCTGTCCCACAGCCGCCTCAAAATTCTGGCACTTCTGGCGGCACTGGTATCCACATCTGTTCTTTCTGTTTTGTTTTGAGGAACTGGGAAAGCTCGTGCATCTGGTGAAGCCCGGCTGGCAGGACGCGAAGCTGGTCGCCGGCGACGCCGGCGCGGAACGATTTCATGCAGTTCGCCTATCTCACGTACTTCACGTATCTGTTGGTGTTGGGCGGGGTGTTGTATTACCGGCGAGATTGGCGCGGCTACTGGTCGGTGATGACGTATTCGGCCGCGGGCTACGCGATCGGGTATTGCATTGCGATCTTTTTTCCGATTGAGAGCCCATGGTTTTCGATGGCGGGAACGTGGCACGGATCGCTCCAGGGTGGGCCGTTCACCGCGGCGATCAATTTCATCGAGCACTTTGGGCGCGTGCGAGGCGCGGCGTTTCCTTCCGAGCATGTGGCCGGGGCCGTCGCGGCGTTGTGGGGAGCGTGGCGGCATCGAAAGTGGCTGTTCTGGACAATGTTGCCGTTGGTGGCGTGCATGTGCGTTTCAACAGTCTGGGGACGGTATCACTACGTGGCGGACGTGTTTGGGGGAGTGGTGACCGGAACGCTGGGTTACGTGATCGGCAGATGGGTGATGAAGACGCGAGGCGCAGTGGCGACGGAAGCGCGTTAAATCGGCGGCCGGCGATATTGAGGCTGAGAGCGCTCAAAGATCTTGGCGATGCGGAGCAGGATGGGCTCGCTCGAGACACCGGCCATGATTTGCAAACCGATTGGCAATCCCGAACCGGTAAAGCCACAGGGAATGGAAACGGCTGGCACACCGGCCAGATTTGCCGGACGGTTGTGGCGCAGCAGCAGAGCGCGAGACGGATACTCGTGCGCTCCGATGCGGATCGTTTCCTGATTCAAGAGCGGAGCCTCAATGGGGGTCGAGGGAAAGACGACGGCATCCACATCCGCTTCCGCGAGCGCCATATGCAGCTGCTGGAAGAATTGTTTCTGAATCTCCAGCGCTCGCAGGTAGTCAACCGCCGATACCTTGCAGCCCATCTCCAATCTTGAACGTACGTCGTCGCCGTATTCCGCAGCCCTGGCCGGAAAGTATCCCTGTTGCTGATGGTAGAGCGTCGCGTCCACCCAGGCGATATGATTTCCCGCATCTTCGGTTTCATCGAGCAGCGGGATGGAAACGTCTTTCGCGGTCATGCCCGCGCGGCAAAGATCGCGCAGAGCGGCGTCAAAGGCGTTCCGAACTTCCGGGGAGAGAGTGTCGAAGAACAATCGACGTGGAATTCCCAGGCAAAACTTTCCCGCGCCAGCCCGCAGAGCCGAAGGACTGGCCAGGTTTGGCTCACGACCCACACGGGAGTAAAGAATTCCTGTAAGAGTGGCGACATCATCGACGGTGCGACCCAGCGGGCCCGCGCAATCGAATGCCGGAGAAAGTGGAATGATGCCTTCACAGGAGATGCGGCCCCAGCTTGGCTTCAAACCTGTAACCCCGCAGAGGGATGCGGGAATGCGGATGGAGCCGCCGGTGTCCGTGCCGATACTGCCGTAGCAAAGGCCGGCGGCAACGGCGGCGGCAGAACCTCCACTGGAGCCACCGGGAATGCGCGCGGGGTCCCAGGGATTGCGAGCGGGGCCGTAGTGGGGATTGTTGGTGGTGACGCCGTAGGCGAACTCGTGCATGTTGGTCTTGCCAAGGAAAACGGCGCCGGCTTCTTGTAGCAGGACGACGGCTTGAGCGTCGTGCTGTGGAATGAAATCTTTCAGGATTTTTGAGCCGGCAGTCGTTCGAATGCCTTTGGTGTAGATGTTGTCTTTCAGCGAAATGGGAATCCCCTGGAGCGGACCGCGATCACCATTCCCCTTGCGGCTGCGTGGGGCGAAAAGTTCCGATTCGGCTTTCTTGGCTTGCGCGAGGGCGAGTTCAGCGGTGACGGTGATGTAAGCGTTCAGCTTGGGATTCAGATGCTCAATGCGGGCGAGCATGAGCTTGGTGAGCTCGACTGGAGAGAGCTTGCGTTTGCGGAAAAGCTTTCCGATTTCCTCGATGGAGGCGAAGGCCACGTCGGTGTCGTTCATGGCTGTCACATTAAATCACAAACGAATATACCCAGGCTAAAGTCCGGCGCTACACGAGCTCCGGGCTAGAAGATTTTTTCCTGATGACGGAGATTCCCGAAGGCGCCAATGTTCGCGATGATGAACGCGATGCGGAACTGATTCTCCGCGCGCACCTGCCCGAGGTTGATGCGCCGATATTCGACAGCGAGGCCGCAGCAACCGCCGTTGTAACTGAGCTGAACGATTTGATTTTGCAGCGTCTTGTTCTCGAAATCGTAGCCGACACCCGTGATGAGATTGAGGCCCTTGCGGGTTTCGCTGCCGTAGCCGACGAGCGCGCGAATCTGGCTCGAAAGCGGCTGCTGGAAAATAGGAAGCACCGGAGGAGGCTGGAGAGGAAGATCGCTGAGCACCGGATTATCATTCAGGCGGAAGAAGGCAGTTGTGGCGAAGAATTCCCGATAAGGCTTCACTTTCAGGAGCGTGCCGATGGTGACGAGTCTCTGAATTTGGGGATCGTACTGAAGAATCTGCTCCAGATCGTAGTGTCCGCCGGGAGTGATCTTGAAATCGCTGACGATCGGAGACCAGTTGCGGGGACCGAAAGCGAAAGCGAAGGGAGAGATGGAATCCAGCGCCTGGAAGACGTTGCGCTGGCCGTTGACGATGGCGCCGCCAAAGGTGGGATCAAAGTAGTGCTTCTGGACGATGCGCCAGGAAACAAGTTCCTGAGGCTGGCCGTCGCCGTCCTTCCGCAAAAGCCGCTGCGTAAAGCCGTATTCGACTTCGCTGGTGTTGGTAAGCGTGGCATCAGAATCGAAATGAATAAAGTCGGCGAAGCGATTCACGCCGGTGACGTAGCGGTAGGTGAGCGTCGGTTCGATGGTGTGCTTGTACCGGCGTCGAGCCTTGTCCTTCTTCAAGGATGTGCGGTCGAAGAATCGTTCGAGCGCAGGTGGGCGGAGCTCCACGGTGAACTCGCCGGTGTTGCGGGAGATGGAAGCGCCGCTAACCAGGCCAGCGGAATTCAGGGAATCGCCATAGCGGGTGGTGCGGAAAGCGGCGGAAGTGGCCACGCCGAGCCACGGTCCGAAGTGCAGTGGCACGGTGACTCGCGGCGCCAATTCGTACCGATCGACGAAATTGGAAGTTTGAATCGTTTGATCGCTGCGGAATACGACACCGGCAAAGGCGTCGAAGCCGAAATAGATGGGGGCGCTGCGCCAAGGGGCTTGCTCGACGGAGCCGAAACGGGCTTCCGGCAGGTTGCGGAGAGTGACGCTGGTGGCGGGAACCGCGGGCGTGGTCGACGTTGCTGCGACCGGCAGGGTGAGGAAACTCTTGTCGTCTAGGCCCGCGAAATTCAGGCTGAAGCCCCGGAAATTGTTCGAGAGGAAAAACGCGCTGCGCACTTCGGAGTTGATGGCTTCGCCGAAAGAGTCGGCGAACGCGAGACGGAAGGTAAGCGAGGAGAGATGGTTGTAGTCGGTTACGAAACGCCAGCCGCCGGGAAGCAGGGACTGAATTTCGAGGCGCTGCTGCTCGCCACCCTGAGGATTGCGTGTGCCGTCAGCGTTGAGGAGGCCGCGGTCCTCGACGCCAAAATAAGTGTACTCAATCGAAGTGCTTTCGAAGGGCTTGGCTCGGAATGATCCGCGTTCGAGAACGCCGCGGCGGCTCATGAATTGACCGCCAACGGTGGCGTCCATCCACGGAGTGGGAGCCAGATAAAAAGCATCGCCGAGAATGAAACCCTTGCGCGAGCTCTGGCCGACATCGGGAATGAGGAAACCGGAAGAGCGGACTTTGCGGCCTGCGGGGGCGGAGGCGTAAGGGAGCCAGACCAGGGGCACGCGGAAAAGACGGAAGTTGGCGTTGACGAGCGCGACGGTTTTATCGAGACGGATCCGCGCGTTAGGCGCGTAGAACTGCCACTTGGGATGTTGGGGGTCGCAGATGGTGATCCAGGCGCGGTGGATGAGGTAGACGTCTCCCGGGAAGCGTTCGACGTCCCGTGCTTCGAAGTAAAGCGGATTATCGGAAATCAAGAGCGCCGGATTGGGCCGCCGCTCGATCTTGACGTTGCCGCGAACGTTGTGAAAGAAGCCGTGGCCGGTGCTGACGTTGTAATGAGCTTCGTCGGCTTCCAGGTGCTCGTTGCCGTAATCGAGCTGAACGTGGCCGGTAGCAGTGGCTTCGTAGGTCTTGCTGTCGTATTCGACGTGGTCGGCGCGAAGACGGGTGTCCGCGTAATGAATGTCCACCTCACCTTCAGCCGTGGTGACGTCGCCTTTGCGGCTCTGCGTTTTCGCTTCTAGATTTGCGATTCCGCCTTTGGCGGAAGGAAAGCCCGTTTGCTGGGCGGAGGCGATGCGTGGAGTCGCGGCTCCAAGCGCGAAGAGCAGCGCAGCCAGGAAAAGAAAAGGGCGGAGCGCGGAATGAGCCCGTGCATGGGGATAGAGGTTCACTCGGAGCATGCGGTTAATGAAAACAATTCGATAGCCTAGCATGCGGTCGTGGGTATTTGAAGGCACGAGCAGGCAATGAGTTGCATGCGCAGACAAAGGGGCGATGAGCAGAATGGCAGGGGGCCTGTAACGAATCGACAGCGCGGCGCGTCTCTCTTTGCACGGGTTGGTTTGCCCTTTCAAAACACTTGATGCGTTATGCGGCCCAGCCGAAGTATCATGCCGGGCCTTGTACACAGGGGGATGGAAATGAAGCATATGTGGAATGCTTTGCGGACGATTCTGGTTTGCGCGGTGTTTCTTGGCGCGTTTGCAATGAACGCGCAGGCGGCGCCCGGCGACCAGCCGAGTCCCACCGATAAATTCAAAAATCTGGAATTCCGGGAGATTGGCCCCGCGACGATGGGTGGGCGCATCGATGATTTCGCGGTGGTGGAGAGCAATCCGAACATTGTGTATGTGGGCACGGCCTCGGGCGGCGTTTGGAAAACAACGAACAACGGCACGACCTGGGAGCCGATCTTTGATAAGGAAAGCGTGTCGACGATTGGCGACATCGCGATTGCGCCGTCGGACCCGTCGGTCGTGTGGGTCGGAACGGGCGAGCCGAACAACCGGCAAAGCTCCTCTTGGGGCGATGGAGCGTACAAGTCGCTCGACGGCGGGAAAACCTGGAAGAAGATGGGTCTGGAATTGACGCGGCACATCGGTCGAATCGTCATTCATCCGAAGAATCCGGATGTGGTGTACGTGGCGGCGCTGGGACATTTGTGGGGCGCGAATCCGGAGCGCGGAGTTTACAAGACGGCGGACGGCGGGAAGACCTGGTCGCAGGTGCTGAAGATCAGCGATGACACCGGTGTGAGCGACATCGCCATGGACCCGCAGAGTCCGGACACTTTGTATGCCGCGGCGTATGAGCGGCGGCGGACGCCCTATGGATTCAATGGCGGCGGACCGGATAGCGCGATCTATAAAACGACGGATGGCGGCGCAACCTGGAAGAAATTGACCAAGGGACTCCCCTACGAAAACGGCGGAGAGACCGGACGCATCGGGCTGGACGTTTACCGCAAGGACCCGAACATCGTCTACGCGATCGTGCAGCATGAGAAGGGCGGGACTTATCGCAGCGAGGACAAGGGCGAGACATGGAAGAAGATGGGCGATACGAATCCGCGCCCTTCGTACTACAGCCAGATTCGAATTGATCCCAATAACGATCTCCGAATCTGGGAGCTCGGTGCGCCCATGTTCTATTCCGAGGACGGCGGAAAGACATTTACGACGCAGCGCGTGAAAGGGATTCATGGCGACTATCACGCCATGTGGATCGACCCCGCCGATTCGAATCACATGCTCGCAGGTTCGGACGGCGGAATTCACTGGAGCTATGACGCCGGCAAGACCTGGGACTTCGTCAATACTATCGCCATCGGACAGTTCTACGAAGTCGCGCTCGACAACGAAAAGCCGTACCACATCTGCGGCGGCTTGCAGGACAACGGAAGCTGGTGCGGGCCGATCCAGACGCTGACGCGCGACGGCATTGTGAACGAAGACTGGCAGGTGATTCACGGCGGCGACGGCTTTTATGCGGCGATCGACAATGTAGAGCCGTGGATCGTTTACACCGAGTCGCAGGACGGGTATATCGATCGCCGCGATTTGCATACCGGGCTGCAGCGCTCGATCAAGCCCGAAGCGAAAGCTGGAGAGCCGCACTACCGCTTCCAGTGGAATTCACCGGTGGCGGTTTCCGCGCACGAACACACCACGGTGTACTACGGCGGAAATTATTTATTCAAATCCACGGATCGCGGAGACAATTGGACCCGGCTCGGCGGGGACATGACAACTGGTGTAGACCGCAACAAGCTGCAAATTTTTGGCAAGACACCGGACAAAAGCACCCTGTCGCGGCATGACGGCGTGCAGGAATATCCCACGATCACAACGCTGAGCGAATCGCCGCTGACGCCCAATGTACTGTGGGTGGGCACCGATGACGGCAACGTGCAGGTGACGCGCGACGGCGGTAAGTCGTGGAAGAACGTGGCATCCAAAGTGCCCGGAGTGCCGAAGGGAACTTACGTGAGCCGCGTGCTGGCGTCGAAAACCGCTGAAGGCGCGGCGCTGCTGGCGTTCGACGGCCATCGCGGCGACGATAACAGCGTCTATGTTTTTGCGACGAGCGATTACGGCGAGAACTGGAAAGCCATCCGCAACGGGATTCCGGACTCGGCGGGAAGCGTGCACGTGGTGCGCGAGCATCCGCGGAACATGAACCTCTTGTTCGCGGGGACGGAGTTCGGGCTGTGGGTATCGTGGGATCGCGGAGGAAACTGGACCGCGTTGAAAAACAATTTCCCGACGGTGCCGGTGGACGACATCGAAATCCAGGCGCGCGAAAACGACTTAGTGCTCGCGACGCACGGGCGCTCGATCTGGGTCTTTGACGATCTCACGCCGATCGAGAAGATGGATTCGAACGTGGCGGGATCACCCCTGACATTCTTTCCGCCGCGGCCGGCGATAACCTGGCACCTGCGCAACCGCCGTTGGAGCGGGGGGCAAAAAGCGTTCACCGCAAAGAATCCTCCGTACGGCGCGATTTTGAGCTACTACCTGAAGGAAGCCGTGCCACCGGAAGCGCCAAAGAAAGACAAAGACGAAAAAGACAAGAAAGACGCGGCGGAGGAGAAGCCGAAGCTCGACGCCAAGGGCGACGCAGCGGAAAAGAAGGAAGGCAAAGTAAAAATCATCGTGCTCGACAAAGACGGAAAAGTACTTCGTGAGTTGGACGAGCCGGGCGCGGCGGGCGTGAACCGCGCAAACTGGGATTTGCGTTCGAATCCGCCGGCAGAGCCGACACCCGAACAACTGGAAGCCATCGCGGCGGGCTATGGATTCGGGCCGCGCGGGCCGTTCGTCGAGCCGGGGGAATACACCATCAAGATCAAGGCGGGAGACAAGGAAGCCTCGCAAAAAGTCATGGTCGAAGACGATACGCGGATCGTGATTTCGGCCGCGGACCGGGCGGCGCGCCGCGAAATGATCGATCAACTCTACGGCATGGCCAAGACCACGGATAAGGACCGGAAAACAATCGAAGGCATACAGACAGCGCTGAAGACCGCGCGAGAGCAGTGGAAGAAGGATGCGGGCAAACCCAGCACGACGAAGATCCCTGACGAGATCGTCAAAGCCGCCGATGAACTGCAGAAAAAAGTGGACGCCATCGCAGAGAAATTCATTCGCGAGCGGGAAGGCCTGGGGAATGCCGGACCTCCGTTCGAATGGAAGCCCGACCCGCTTCCCAATCAGGCGCAGGACCTGCTGGATGATCTGGACGGGTTTGCGGCTGCGCCAAGCGGACACCAAAAAGAAAAGCTCGCCGAGCTGACGCCGCTGGTCAATGATGCTTCAACGCAGGTCAAGAAAATCGCCGAGGAAGAACTGCCTGCGCTGAATAAGAAGATGAATGACGCGGGTATTCCGCACATCGTCCCTGCGCCACCGCAGCCGCGCGGCGGGCGTGGCGGCGAAGAGAAGTCGGAGCAGTAGCACAAACTCTCGAGTTTGTGCCATAGAGACGCTTCCACGCGGCTTGCGTCTAAGGGGCAGAAAAGGGTGTGTCTATCGGCGGTCCGGCTTCCCGCGGCATGCCGATCCGCGAGTCCCAGGTCAAATCTTTCGATCGACGTTACGGAGGAAATCGAGCATGAGCGTGAAGCAGCGCAGTCTGCGCGGCCTGACCGCGTGGTTTGTTTTGTCGGCAATTGTTCTCGGTTTCAGTTTCGGGGGCGCGACTGCGCTGAACGCCAGCGCGAAACGGCAGGATGCCGCAGAGCAGGAGAAAGACAAGAAGGAAGAAAAGAAGGAAGAAAAGAAGGACGAGAAGAAAGAAGAAAAAAAAGACGAGAAGAAGGGCCTGCCGTTGAAGTCCGACCGCAAGGTCGAGTTCACCACGGATGAAGGCACGTGGCTTTCGCTGGACGCCTCGCCGGACGGAAAAACAATTGCCTTCGAACTCGTCGGAGATATCTACACGCTCCCCATCGAAGGCGGGCAGGCCAAGCTGATCGCCGGCGGAATGGCGTTCGACAGCCAGCCGAAGTTTTCCCCGGACGGCCAGTGGATCGCGTTCCTTTCCGACCGCGAAGGCAGCGAAAACATCTGGATCATGCATCCCGACGGAACTGCCGTGAAGCAAGTTTCGAAGGACCCCAATAACGATTTCACGTCGCCAAGCTGGGCCCCCGACGGCAAATACATTTTCGTTTCGAAAGCGCAATTCGGAATCGGCTCCAGCGAAATCTGGATGTACCACGTGGACGGCGGCTCGGGCGTGCAAATCACCAAATCGAAACCCACTCCGACCTTGGAAAGGAACAAGCGCCCGAACGCCATGGGTGTTGTCGCTTCCCCGGATGGAAAGTATCTTTACTATGCGGCGAAGCTAGGCTCGCTCTACTACAACCAGCAACTTCCCACGTGGCACATCGCCCGGCGCGACCGCAAGACCGGCGACGAAGACGACCTCATTCACCAGATCAAGAGCGCGTTTCGCCCGGTGCTTTCGCCCGACGGCAAGCAGGTTCTCTACGTCACGCGTTACGAGACGGAGTCCGGCCTGCGCCTGCGCAACCTGGAAAGCGGCGAAGACCGCTGGGTAAAGTATCCGGTCACTCGCGACGATCAGGAATCGCTCTTTACTCGCGACGTTTTTCCCGGGTACGCCTTCCTGCCCGGCGGCAAAGAGATCGGCTACAACCAGGATGGCAAGATCAAGCGGCTCGATCTGGCTACAGGGGCGGAAAAAATAATTCCGTTCACCGCGCAGGTATCGCAGGAACTGGGGCCGAAGCTGGATTTCCCGCAGCCAGTCGAACAAGGTCCGGTGAAGGTACGGTTGATCATGGATCCCGTGGAATCGCCCGATGGGAAAAAGCTTGTCTTCTCCGCGATGACCCACCTCTACACCATGGATTTGCCTGGCGGCAAACCACAGCGTCTTACCAGCGGAACCGCGCACGAATTTCAGCCCGCCTGGTCGCCGGATGGGAAGTCCCTCGTCTACGTGACCTGGTCGAGCGACGGCGGGCAGCTCTGGAAAATCCCGGCGGCGGGTGGAACACCGATGCAGTTGTCGAAGTCGCTCGCTGTCTACAGCAATCCGGCCTGGTCGCCGGACGGCGCGAAAATTGTCCTGCTTCGCGGCAACGCCTATGACCGCGAGAACAGCACCTTCGACGGCGGGCAGACGGAGAACGCCGACCTCATCTGGATTCCCGCGGACGGCGGAGACGCAAACCTGATTTTGCCAGCGCGCGGAGCGGGCGGGCCGCATTTCACGAACGAAAAGGACCGCATCTACGTTTACACCCCGCAAGGGCTGGTTTCGCTGCGCTACGACGGCACGGACCGCCGCACGCATCTCGTGGTGAAAGGACAGGGACTGTACTTCTTCGAGGAGCCGGTTCCGGCCGATGACATCGTGCCAAGCCCCGACGGCCAATGGGTGCTCGCGCATGTGATGAACCAGCTCTACGTGATTGCCATGCCGGTTGTGGGCGGAGAAGCACCGACCGTGAACGTGATGACGTCGCCGGCCGTGCCGGTGAAGCGGCTGACGGACATCGGCGCGGATTATTTCGCGTGGGCCGATGACGGCAGGACCATCACCTGGGCGGTGGGCGCGAGCCTTTTCCGCGAACCGCTGAGCGCCATCTCTTTCGAACCGCCGAAAGACGAAAAGAAAGAGGGCGACAAGAAGGACGGCGACAAGAAAACGACCGACGCCAAGGATGCCGACAAGAAAGACGAAAAGAAGGAAGAGAAAAAAGAAGAAAAGAAACTGAAGGAACAAGAAAAGGATGTGCAAGAAATCGCGGTCGATCTGGAATTCCCGCGGAAAACGCCGAAAGGCACGATCGTCCTGCGCGGCGCGACCGTTGTCACGATGAAAGACGATGAAGTTCTGAAGAACGCCGACATCGTCGTCGAGAACAACCGTATCAAGAGCGTCGGCGCGAAGGGGAGCGTGCCGGCGGGCGCCAAAGTGTTCGATGTGAGCGGCAAAACAATTGTGCCGGGCTTCATCGACACCCACGCGCACTGGACCGAAATCCGGCGCGGCATACTGGACACGCAGAACTGGTCGTTCCTCGCGAACCTGGCTTACGGCGTGACCTCTGGCCTGGATGTGCAGACCGGCACGAACGACATGTTCGCGTACCAAGACCTCGTTGACAGCGGCGACATCCTCGGGTTGCGCGCCTTTTCGACCGGGCCCGGCGTTTTTTCCGACAATAACTTTCAGTCCGCTGAAGAAGTGAAGGGCGTCCTGACCAAGTACAAGAAATTTTACGGCACGCACAACATCAAGAGTTACGTCGTAGGCAATCGCAAACAGCGGCAGTTCATGGTCCAGGCTTCAAAAGAGCTGGAGATGATGCCTACGACGGAAGGCGCGCTCGATCTAAAGCTCGACTTGACGCACCTGATCGACGGCTTCCACGGCAACGAGCACACCCTCCCGATCACCCCGCTCTACAACGACATGCTCCAGATGTTTGCCAAGTCCGGGATCGCGGAAACGCCGACCCTCATCGTGAACTATGGCGGCCCGTTCGGTGAGGACTACTGGTTCGAGAATAGCGAAGTGCACGACAACGCCAAGCTGAATCACTTCGTCCCCCACCGCGTCCTCGACCAGCGAACCAAGCGCCGTCCGGAATGGTTCCGCAAGGACGAATATGAGTTTCCGAAACTTGCGGCGCAGATGGCGAAGCTCGAGCGCGCGGGCGGCCTCGTCGGAGTCGGCAGCCACGGCGAGATGCAGGGGATCGGCTATCACTGGGAGCTGTGGATGCTGGCGAGCGGCGGTATGACCCCGCTCGAAGTAATCCGTTGCGCGACGGTCAACGGTTCAAAAATTATCGGGAGGCCTGCGGACCTGGGATCGATTGAGCCCGGCAAGCTGGCAGACCTCGTGATTATGGACAGGAGCCCGCTCGACGACATCCACAACACCAACACGATTCACTGGGTGATGAAGAACGGCGAATTATTTGAAGGAGACACCCTGAACCGAAAAAGCTCGAGCCGCTCTGGTTCTGGAACAACTACGACGCACCGAAGCCGGGAGAGCCGCTGAACTACGGCAAGACAGCGCAGCCTTGAAGCAGTGACTGGTGATTGGTAATTCGTGACTGAAAGCCGGTGACTTGTCGGGGCGTTTGCCCCACGCGTCTCTTCACCAGTCACGAGTCACCAGTCACCAGTCACGAATCACTTCTCCGCCTTCGCCGCAGCCTTGGCTTGTGTCTCCCGATACCACTCGAACGTGCGCGCCAGGCCTTCCTCAAACGTAACCTGCGGCTCATAGCCAAGAAATTCCCGCGCCTGCGAAATATCCGCCTGGGAGTCGCGGATGTCTCCATCGCGCGGCGGATCGTACTTCGCCTCGAGCGTCTTGCCGGTGATTTTTCCAAGCTCGCGAAGAACTCCATTGAGGGAGATGCGTCCCCCCACGCCGACATTGAAAACTTTTCCTGAAACGTTCGGCGCTTCGCACGCCAGTAGATTGGCCTGCACGGCGTTCTCGACGTAGGTGAAGTCGCGCGTCTGCTCGCCGTCTCCGAAAACAACTGGCTGCGTATCTTCCAAAAACGCCGAACAGAACTTGGCAAGCACGCCGGAATACGGCGAACCGGGATCCTGCCGCGGCCCGAAGATATTGAAATAACGAAGCGCGACGTTTTCCAGGCCGTAACACCGGCCGAACGTCTGGCCGTAAAGCTCACCCACGTACTTGGTGACGCCATAGGGCGAGATGGGCTGCGGCTGCATGGTTTCGACTTTAGGAAGAGTCGGCGTTTCGCCATAAGCAGAAGACGAAGCGGCGAAGACGACGCGCTTGACCTTCAGTTCCTTTGCGGCCACCAGAACGTTAAGCGTGCCGTCGATGTTGATCTTGTTCGTTTCGATGGGGTCCTTCACCGAACGCGGTACGGAAGTGCGCGCTGCGAGGTGCAGCACGAATTCCGCTTCGTGCATGGCTTTCCGCACTACCTCGATGTCCGTGATGCTGCCCTTGATGAACGTAATCTTGTTGCGGATTTCCGCCAGGTTGTCTTCCTTGCCGGAAGAAAGGTCATCGAGTACCACAACGCTATGGCCGCGGCGGACGAGTTCGTCCACCGTGTTTGAGCCGATGAAGCCGGCGCCGCCCGTAACGAGGTAGCGCATTCAGGAAATCCTCCTAGCTCTTGCGGCCGCTATGCGGCCGAGGATCATGACTGCGAACGACAGGTCGCCACCGCAGGGTATGACGCGAGCCCGGGAAAGACGACCGGCCCGCGTTTTGATACGCTCATAGATCGCGGCGAGCCGGCAAAGGGAGCCGGATGATTTCCGCGTACGGAAGGATATTGTACGACGGAAGCGCGGCGGGCAAGCGCTTGATTCAAGGGAGCGTCACACAAAGAGCATGAGCCTCAAGACCACAGTTGGCATTGCAGCAGTGGCGGTGCTGGGCTGCGCCGCGGGAGCGTTTTACTGGCTGCATGAGCGAGGAGAACAACACGTGCCTGAGGTCGTGACCGCTGAGCCGCCCGGTTTCCGCGAAGCGCCCTCGGCGGAGAAACCCGCAAGCGCCGCGGCAGTGAAGTCAACCTTGCCGGCCGAGTCGAACAAGACTGTACTTTCCGTTGACACCGGGTTGCCCCTGCGGGCCGGCGAGGTTCTGGAATATACCGCTAACGTTTCGAAGCTCAACAATGTGGCGACTTTGAGGCTGCAGGTTGCCGGGCGGGGCAATTTTCTGGGAAAGAGCACGTGGCATTTACAGGCGTTAGCGCACACGCAGAATCCGTTGCGCATGGTTTTCGAGCTGGATGACCAGTTCGATTCCTACAGCGATGCGGCGACACTCGCGAGTTTGCAGTATGAGATGCACCTGAGCGAACGCGGGCAGAAGGTGGTGTCCGTCCAGCGCATGACCGCAACTGGCAAGGAGCCTGCGTCACCGGATGCGACTCAGGCGCGGGTGCTGCCGGGGACACGCGATCCGCTCGGGATGATGCAGTACCTGCGAAATGTGGATTGGACAAAAACGCCGGAAGTGCGCAGTCCAGTCTACGACGGGCACAAGCTGTACGATGTTCGCGCCAAACTCGCGGCTGCTTCCGAGAAAGTGAACGTGCCGGCAGGAGACTACACGGCGTCAAAGATCGGCATTCGCGTGTTCGACGGCGGCGTGGAGATGAAGGACGCATCCTTCACACTATATGTAGCGAATAACGCGGCGCGGACACCGGTGCTGCTTGAAGCCGTCATGCCCTTCGCCACCGCCCGCGTGGAGCTCCTGAAAGCCAAGTAAGAAGTTCGCCCCCGACATCCGTCCTGGCTACAACTTTCAACAGTCCCAAGAATCGCTACTGCTTCATCGGTTTCCAGTGACCCCGTTTCCGGACCGTGACGCGGTCAGCCGCTTGTCGGAGATCGCGACCTGTCCTCCACCGATATGCTTTCATTCCTATTGACACTCTATATGTAGATCCATATTATCCCTATAGAGAGCCGATAGGAGGCATAAATTGAGTCCTGAACCGACAAGCCTTTTGCAAGGGACTTTGGACCTGCTGATCTTGAAATCGCTTATCGCTGGCGAGATGCACGGATTGGGAATCTCGCGCAGGATCCAGCAGATCACGGGCGGCACTTTTGTTGTTAAGCCAGGTTCGCTCTTTCCCGCTCTGCACCGAATGGAGGAAGAGGGTTGGATTTCATCTTTTTGGGGAGACTCCGAAAATAATCGCCGCGCAAAATACTATCGCTTGACCAAAGCTGGAATGAAGCAACTCGAAGTCGAAACCAAGCGATGGGGCCGCATTTCTTGGGCTATCGGTCAAGCTTTGGAAACATCGTAGAGAGGTACTAAGCATGTCGCTCCCTGTGAAAATCCGAAGTTTCCTGCGAAATCTCTTTTTGCCTCGTCGTGTGGAGGTAGACCTCGACAAGGAGGTACATTCCCACCTCGAAATGCTGATAGAGGAAAACATTCGCGCGGGCATGCCGCCGCACGAAGCGCAACGCGCCGCGCGGATCGAACTTGGCGGAATCGAGCAAGTCAAGGAGCAAGTACGCGATTCGCGGACGGGCGCGTTTCTCGATTCCCTGCTGCAGGACCTGCGATTCGCCCTGCGCCAGATGCGCCGTTCTCCCGGCTTTGCGCTTACCGCGGTCCTAATCCTGGCCCT
>WNFD01000817.1_pt1 | contig 30932 bp, 31 predicted proteins | sample 5400491 | NCBI WGS metagenome assembly WNFD01 (sample SAMN13153343, study PRJNA577476) | soil metagenome | isolation source: 120 cm saprolite under Douglas fir tree site 2 hole 2 replicate 2 | place: USA:California | collected 2015-04-18
GCGCCTAGCGGTCATGCGGATCATCGATCTTCACTGCTATCCGGGAACCCGGGAATGGATCCAATGCCAGGGTCCCTACGTCGAAGCGCTGGCGAAATACTGGAGCCGCGGCTGGACGGCGAAGACCGAGGAGGAGGTGTTGAAGGACTTCACCGACGCCGGCGTCGAGGCGCTGCTGGTGGCGCTCGATCTGGAAACGACGATCAAGACGCCGCCCGTCACCAACGAATACGTGCAGGCCATGTGGAAGCGCCATCCGAAGCGGATCATCCAGGCTTGGGGCGCGCTGGAACCGGCGAAAGGCGAAGTGGCGATCGCCCAGGCGAAAAAAGCGGTGCGCGAACTCGGCTTGATCGGGTTTCACTTCCATCCGATCATGCAGCACTTCGCGGTCAACGATCGCCGCCACTATCCGCTGTTCGAGGTGATCGACGAGCTGAAAGCCGCGGTGATGATCGACGTCGGAACCACCGGCATGGGCGCCGGGCTTCCCGGCGGCATGGGCGCGAGGATCCGGCACGCGCACCCTTCGGCGATCGACGACCTGGCGGCCGATTTTCCGAACCTCAGGATCGTCATGGCCCATCCCGGCTGGCCCTGGGTCGAGGAAACCACGGCGGTCGCTCTGCACAAGGGAAACGTGTACTGGGAGATGTCGGGCTGGGCGCCGAAATATTTTCCCGCCTCGCTCAAAGTCGACATGCGCGCGCGCCTTCAGGACAAGATCATGTTCGGCAGTGACTATCCCAGCCTGCCTTACGCTCGCATCCTCACTGAGTGGCGGGAGCTCGGCTACCCGGACGCCGTGATGGAAAAGATCTTCCACGCCAACGCCGAGCGCATTCTCGGCCTTTAGTCACAGTCGATCATGATCCCTTTCCCGTGACCACGCAAAAACCAGCCGCTCTGGTGACCGGCGCGGCGAGCGGCATCGGCCGGGCGGCGGCGTTGGCCCTCGCGCGTGCCGGATACGATGTGGCGATCAACTACAGCCGCAGCGAGGCCGCCGCGAAGACCGTCTCCGAGGAGGCCGAAAAATGCGGCGCGCGCACGCTGCTTGTGCGTTGCGACGTGTCCGACGACGCGGGTGTCCGCGCGATGCTCAAGGCGGTGCAGGGAGAATTCAGGCGGCTCGATGTGCTCATCAACAACGCGGGTACCACCACCCAGGTCGATTCCAAGGATTTCGATGCGTTGACCGTGGAGGAATGGGACCGCGTGTTTGCGGTCAACGTCAGAGGCCTGTTCCTGGTGACGCGAGCAGCGCTGCCGATGTTGCGCGCATCGAAAGGCTGCATCGTCAACACGGCGAGCATCGTCGGCCTGCGGCCGGGGCCCCAACCGCTGCCTTATGCGGCGAGCAAGGCAGCGGTAGTCAGCCTGACCAAGACGCTCGCTTATAATCTCGGTCCGGAAATCCGCGTGAACGCCGTCGCGCCGGGCTGGATGGAAGGTGATTGGATGCACCGGATGCTGAAGGACAAATACGAAGACCTCATGGGGCGCCGCGCCAAGCTCACCCCGTTGAAGCGCTGCGTCACCGCGGAGGACGTGGCCGAAACCATGATGTCGCTCGTCCAGTCGAACCGCTTCGTGACCGGCGAGGTGATCGTGATCGACGGCGGGTTTTCAAGCTCCACTTGACCGAAAGCCCGCCCGCCCGACCTCCCGAGTCCAAGAGCTATAATAACGATCGCTTGATGGGAGGAAACAGAGAAATATGAACGAGCTCGTGATGAAAGAGACTCTGTCGAACAACGCACTCACCGCCGAAGAGCTCAAGCTGGCCCAGTTGATCGTCTCCTCGCTCAATCTGGAGACGCAGGCCGCGGAAATCGACCCGACCGCCCCGTTGTACGCGGAAGGCATGGGGCTGGATTCGATCGATATTCTGGAAGTCGCCCTGGCGGTCTCCAAGGCCTACGGTGTCAAGCTACGGTCCGACGACGAGCACAATCGCAAGATCTTCAATTCGCTGCGCAGTCTGAACGAGCACATTCAGCAGCATCGGGCCAAATAAACTGCGGCTTCCAGCCGGCGGGCGCGTCATGGCCGATATTCCGCTGATTCGCAATTTCGACGATGGAGCGGTTTTCGCTTTTCGGGACAGGCGGCCCATCCGTGTCGAAGAGTTCCTCGCCGAAGCCCACCGGCTGGCCGGTCTGATTCCGGATCGGCAATACGTAGTGAATCTGTGCTCGGACCGCTGTCGGTTTGCCGCTGGCCTCGTTGCAGCGCTGCTGCGCCGGCAAGTCAGCTTGTTGCCGCCCAATGGCACCGACGATTTTCTGAACCGCTTGAGTCTCGATTATCCCGGTGTGTACTGTCTGGGCGATGGAACCGCCCAGACGTCGCAGCTCCAGACCTTCCTCTATCCGCAGCCGACAGGCGAACCCGCGCCCGCCGCTTCCTCTCCGCACATTCCGGAAGAACAGGTCGCAACCATCGGTTTCACTTCGGGCTCGACCGGGCGGCCAAGGCCTCACCAAAAATCATGGGGTGCACTGGCGAAAAGCGGACTGGCGGCGTTTGAGCGGTTTTGTCTGGGCGCCTATCGGAACATGAGCGTGCTTGGCACGGTACCCCACCAACACATGTACGGCCTGGAGTCCACGGTCCTGATGGTGATGCAGGGCGGCCTCAGAATGCATTGCGGACGGCCCTTTTTTTCGGCGGATATCTGCGCCGAGCTCGAAGCGCTGCCTAGACCGCGCGGGCTGGTAACCACACCTGTTCACCTGCGATTGCTGCTTGCCGAGGCAAACGACCCGCCCGAAGCGGATTTCCTTCTTTGCGCCACGGCTCCGCTTTCCCCTCAGCTTGCGGCCGAGGCGGAAGCGCGCTTCGGAGCACCCCTTTACGAGATCTACGGCTGCACTGAAGCCGGGCAGGTCGCGACGCGGCGCCCGGTGGAGTCCCATCACTGGCGGCCTGTGCCCGGGGTGGCTCTTTTCGAGAACGAAAAGGGGACATGGGCGAAAGGCGGGCACATCGAGAAGAAGGTGTTGCTCGGCGACGTCATCGAATTGTGCGGTCGAGACGCATTCCTTCTGCATGGGCGGACCGCGGATCTCATAAACATCGCTGGGAAGCGGACTTCGCTGGCGCATCTCAACTTTCAACTGAATTCCATCGAAGGCGTTCGAGACGGGACGTTTGTCATGCCCGAGGAGAACGACGGGTCGGTGGCTCGGCTGACGGCCTTCGTCGTCGCCCCCGGGCTCACGAGCGAAACCATCATGACCGCCCTGCGCCAGCGCATCGACGCGGCCTTCCTTCCTCGACCGCTTTGTTTCGTCGAATCTCTGCCCCGCAACGAAACCGGCAAGCTGCCGCGAATGGCGCTCGACGATCTGGTGGCCCGGCTCGCGGCCAAAGCGGGGTAGTGTTGGCGACGCTCGCAGTAGGTTTCGCCGCGGATCACGTTGCCGCAAGAGGGCACTTTCCCGACAACCCGATCATTCCAGGGGCGCTGCTTTTGAGCGAGGCGCTGCGCGCGATCGAAACGAGTCTGGGGAAAAACCTCTGTCCGTATCAGATCCGATCGGCCAAGTTCATTCGTCCGGTGCGTCCGGGCGAGCGCGTATCCATCGACTTTTCCCAGCGCGGCGAAAAAAGAATAAGCTTTAGCTGCAAGGTAGGGACAACCACCGTGCTTGCGGCAGAGGTCGTTTGCGAGCTAGACAGCGTGGAGAGATGATTCTGAATACGACCACCGCAATCAGCAGCGAAAACGGCCGGCGCTGGCGTCCGGCGCCAGCGATTCATGTCTCGGTGTTTCTTCACGCTGCAGCTGTCGTCTGGCTTGCCGCACACCCGCCGGCATGGCCATGGGTGCTGGGCCTGGTGGCGGCGAATCATCTGGCGCTGTTTTGCGCCGCGCTTTGGCCGCGCGGACGCCTGTTGGGGCCGAATCTGGTGCGCCTGCCCGCCTCCGCGGCGCGTCGCCGAGAAATTTCGCTCACCTTCGACGACGGTCCCGATCCGGAAGTGACGCCTCGGGTGCTGGAACTGCTCGACCGCTACCAGGCCAAGGCAAGCTTCTTCTGCATCGGCGAAAACGCAGCCGCTCAGCCTGAGCTCGTGAAGGAGATCTCGCGTCGCGGTCACAGCGTCGAGAACCACAGCTACCATCATCACCGCGCGTTTGCGTTTTTCGGAATTTCCCGATTGAGGCGCGAGGTGGACGCCGCGCAGGCCACCGTTGCCTCGATCACGGGCCGCCCGCCGGTTTTCTTTCGCGCACCGGCCGGATTCCGCAGCCCGTTCCTCGACCCGGTGCTGGCCCCTCGCGGATTGCGTTACGTGTCCTGGACGCGACGCGGCTACGACGCGGTGAGCGCCGATCCGCGACGCATTCTGCGGCGGCTGACCCGAGGGCTTGCCGCTGGTGACGTGCTGCTGATGCACGACAGCGCTCCGGTTGTGCTTGCCGTGCTGCCCGCATTGCTCGAACAGTTGTCTTCGCGGGGCCTCAAGGCGGTTTCTCTCGTTTCAGCCTTCGCGAGCGAGCCCGGCGAATAGAATTCCGTGGGGCGACGAGTGCAGCCTCTCCTCATCAGCCAAGTCTCCGTCGTGAACAGCCTCGGCTCAGGAGTGGAAGCGATGCGTCGCGCCTTGCGCGAGAAGCGCTCCGGACTCAGGCCCTGCGATTTCGAGACGGCCCGCATCGACACCTACGTCGGGACAGTGCTGGCGTTGGACGATCTTCGCGTGAGACCCGACCTCCTCGATTACGATTGCCGCAACAACCGCCTGGCGCAGTTGTGCCTCGAGCAGGACGGCTTCGCCGGGCAAGTCGCGGCGGCACGCGACCGGTACGGTGCCGGGCGAATCGGCTTCTATCTCGGTACCAGCACCTCGGGACTGCACGCGACCGAACTCGCGTATCGCCGTCGCGACCCGGAGACCGGCGCGTTGCCGGCCGACTACCGTTACGCCGAGACTCAGAATGCCTACTCGCTGGGCGAATTCGTACGGCGTTATCTCGGATTGACCGGTCCGGGGTTCGTGGTCTCGTCCGCATGTTCCTCGACCGCGAAGGCCTTCGGCAACGCCGCGCGCATGATCACCGCGGGAATCTGCGACGCCGCCGTGGTCGGGGGTGCCGACAGCCTGTGTCTCATGACGCTCTACGGATTTCATTCGCTCGGCCTGACCTCGCGCGGACCGTGCCGGCCCTTTGACGCGGATCGGGACGGCATCTCGATCGGCGAAGGGGCGGGCTTCGCGCTCATCGAGAAAGCGGATCGTGCGCGATCCGGGGCTATCCTGCTTCTCGGCGTAGGCGAGAGCTCGGACGCCTACCATATGTCGACGCCCCATCCCGAGGGCCTGGGTGCAAGGATCGCCATGGAGCAGGCTCTGGACAGTGCGGGGCTCCAGCCCCGCGACATCGACTATATCAACCTGCACGGCACGGCCACGAAGACCAACGACGCCAGCGAAGACAAGGCCGTGTTCGAGATCTTCGGGCCCGAAACCCCGTGCAGTTCGACCAAGGGAGCGACCGGGCACCTGCTCGGCACTGCCGGAATCACCGAAGCGATCGTTTCCATTCTCGCGATCGAGTGCGGTTTGATGCCGGGCAGCGCGAATACGCGCAGCGTCGACCCCGCGATGAAGAGCAACTACCTGCTTGAAAACAGGCAGGCGAAAGTCACCCGCGTCCTGAGCAACTCGTTCGGGTTCGGCGGGAGCAACTGCAGCCTGGTCCTGGGGGTCGCCCAGTGATGCGGGTCTTTGTCGAAGGCGTGGGTCTGCTCGGTCCGGGCCTGCAGGGCTGGGAGGCGGCTCGCCGCGTCCTCTCGGGCGAGGAACCTTTCTGCTCGGCTCCCACCGTCATCGGCACAAGCGATCTGCTGCCCGCTGCCGAGCGGCGCCGCACCCCCGTTCCGGTCAAGCTTGCGCTCGCCGTCGGGCAGGAAGCGTTTGAGAACGCCGGCCGCGATGCTGCGGCCACGGCGACCGTGTTCACGTCCTCCTCCGGCGAGGGCGAAACGCTGCATCACATGTGCGAAGCGCTGGCCTCGGCCGAAAGGGAGGTGTCGCCGACGCGGTTTCACAACTCCGTGCACAACGCCGCCGCGGGTTACTGGGGCATCGCAACCCGGTCGCGGGAAGCCTCGACAAGCCTTTGTGCCTACGACACGAGTTTCACGGCGGGCCTCGTCGAGGCGGCGACGCAGGTTGCAACGTGGGGGAAGGCGGTCGCCTTGATCGCCTACGACCAGCCCTATCCGGAGCCGCTTCATTCGGCGCGTCCCCTCCTTGCGAGTTTCGGCGCGGCGCTGGTCCTGGCGCCGTACGCCACCCGCCGAGCCTCCGCGACGCTCGAATTGGCGGTTCTGCCGGGCGATCAAAAACCCACCGGCATGTCCGATTCCTGGCTCGAGAAATTAAGGCTCGGCGCACCGGCCGCGAGAGCGCTTCCTCTGCTCGAAGCACTTGCGCGAAAGACGCAGGGCGACATCGTGCTCGATTTCTTGACCGAAGCGCGCCTGCGCATCACCGTGAGCCGGTGTTGATTTCCCGGGAGGCCATCGCCACGATGATTCCCCACGCGGGATCGATGTGCCTGCTCGACGGCGTGCTCTCCTGGGATGCGAGCCGCATCCGGTGTTCGAGCCGCACCCACCGGGATCGACACAATCCCCTGCGAGTGGACGAAAAACTTCCGGCTTTGTGCGGCATCGAATATGCCGCCCAGGCCATGGCGATACACGGAGTATTGGCCGGCAGCGTCGGGAACCGGCCGCGACTGGGGTATCTGGCGAGCTTGAGGGAGGTACGTTGCAGCAGAACCAGGCTCGATGATCTCGAAGGCGACCTCACCGTCGAAGCCGAGAGGCTGATGGGCGAGGAAAGTCACGTGATCTACAGCTTCGAAGTGCGAGTGGGCGATGTCGAGGTCTTGCGCGGCAGGGCCGCAGTGGTCCTGGAAGCGAGCCGGGCGGGATCGTGATACGGGCGCTCGTCACCGGCGGCAGCGGCGGCATCGGTGCCGCGGTGTGCAGGCGCCTGACGGCCGATGGCCGGCACGTTTACGTGCACGCGAACAGCCGTTTTGCACGGGCCGAGAAGCTTGCCGCCGAGATCGTAACGAACGGAGGTTCGGCCCAAGCGGTGGCGTTCGATGTCGCCGACCGCGACGGGACCGAGACAGCGCTGCGAAAATTGCTCGCAGACGGCCCCATCCAGATCGTGGTCAACAACGCCGGGATTCACGATGATGCCGTGATGCCCGGCATGCGGCCCGAGCAATGGTCCCGGGTGATCGATGTCTCTCTCAACGGGTTCTTCAACGTCACGCAGCCCTTGCTCATGCCCATGATCGGCACGCGCTGGGGACGGATAGTCAACGTGTCTTCGGTCGCCGCTCTCGCGGGCAATCGCGGCCAGACGAACTACGCGGCCGCCAAGGCGGGACTCCACGGAGCGACCAAGGCGCTCGCGCTGGAACTGGCGAACCGCGGCATTACGGTCAACGCGGTTGCACCCGGGATCATCGAATCCGCCATGACGGAGAGCGTTTTTTCGCGAGACGCCATCGAGAAGTTCGTCCCGATGAAGCGCGCCGGGACGCCGGAGGAGGTGGCCGACCTGATCGGATTTCTCGCTTCCGAACGGGCGGCTTATATTTCCGGTCAGATCATTTCGATCAACGGTGCGATGATCTGAGCCTGCAACTAGTTCTCTGCGTCTACCATGGCGCTCGAGGCCCTCAGAATCCAGGCGACGCCCAAGCCTCCGCTAAGATTGCTTCTAGACTTGACCAGAGGGCTGTCGGCAAACACCGCGCCGCCGACGCTGTCCCATTTCGCAAAGCCGCCGATCCAGAAATTGGAGAAGCGCTTGGAGAGCGCTGCGATGACCGCAGTCCCGGCGTAGCCGCCGCTTGGGTTGAAAGCGGGCCGCTCCGCCGTGGCGAAAATCGGATCGACTGCATAGAAGTACTGGTTGTAGCGCCGATCCGTATAGATCAGGCTGCCCTGCAGGCCGAGGTTCCATCCACGGGTTCCCAGTACGTTGCGAAAATCCAGGCTCAGGTTCGGCTGAAAAATCCAGCCAGCCTGCCTGAAATGGGAGAAGTCGGAGGCAATGATGGTGCGCACCGGCAGTCGCAATTCCAATTTTTCCGTTCGGTTCTCGGATCGAAATAGGGCGATGTTGAGCGAGGGACCTAATTCCAGTGTGGCATCGAGATCGGGCATGCCGCGCCGCGCGTCGTTGTCTTTGGCGGGCGGGGAGCCGCTCAGGCTGAACTCGAGCGCGACCTTGTCGCTGAACACACGGCGCAGCCTGCGGTCGTCGACTTTAAGGGACTCTCCCCGGTAGACCAAATAAGGCAACGGGAGCACCCAAGTCCGGGATTGATCCGAGCCGCGATAGTGAGGAAGGGTCGTAGCTCCGATTCCTACTCCGAACTCCCACAGCGGCAGCTGCTCGGCCCGCCCGAGACTTGCGCCCAAGCAGAGCAGAAGAACGCAAGATCGGATGGGATTCCGCAGGTCGGTTCGCCGAATGCGCGGATTCGGCTTGCACTTCAAAGTCGAGGATTCACTGCCCGGGACCGGGCTAGCGTGCGGACAAGTTAGAATCCTGGTTTGCAGAACTTGGTGCCGAGGAAGGGACTCGAACCCCCACAGTGTTGCCACCGCTAGGACCTGAACCTAGTGCGTCTACCAATTCCGCCACCTCGGCGAAAAGGGCCGCGCCAATTCCGGTCTTCAGCCCGAGCGCGGATTCTATAGGAAAGCGCCGATTTGTCAATGAAAAAGCGCGACATCATGCGCGCAGCCGACCCTCATCGCGAACGCGAAGCGTCGCGCTACGCGCATCCGATTCCGAGTCGCGAGCTCACTCTGCAGACGCTCGCCGAAGCCGGCGTCCCGCTCACCGACGAGGAGCTCGCGCAGCGCCTTGCGATCAATCCGAAGGAGCGCGACGCGTTCGCGAAGCGTCTGGGCGCGATGGAGCGCGACGGCCAGATCCTGCGCAATCGCAAGGGCGCGATCCTGGTCGCCGCCAAGCTCGATCTCGTCGCCGGACGTGTCGAGGGTCATCCCGACGGCTACGGCTTCGTGATCCCCGAGGAGGGCGAGGACCTGTACCTCAGCCCGCACGAGATGCGAAAAGTCCTCCACGGCGATCGCGTGATGGTGCGCGAATCGGGCGTGGACAGGCGCGGGCGCAAGGAAGGGACGATCGTCGAGGTGATCGAACGCGTCAACCACCGCGTGGTGGGGCGCCTGCACGGCGAAGGCCGGTTCCTGTTCGTTCAACCCGCCGAGCGGCGCATCAGCCAGACCATCCTCATCGCGCCCGAGGACGCGGGCGGTGCGCGACCCGGCCAGGTCGTCGTCGCCGAATTGACCGTGCAGCCCGATGGCCACACCCAGCCGATCGGCCGCGTGGTCGAAGTGCTGGGGGAGGCCGCAGATCCCGGAATCGAGATCGAGATCGCGCTCAGGAAACACGAATTGCCGTTCAAGTTCTCGGCACAGGCCGAGGCGCTCGCGGCGAAGTTCCCGCCCGTGCCGCGCGCGGGCGACCTTGCCGGCCGGGAGGATTTGCGATCGCTCGAGCTCGTGACCATCGATGGGGAAACGGCGCGGGATTTCGACGACGCGGTGTACTGCGAAAAGACAGGCGAAGGGTTTCGGCTCGTCGTCGCGATCGCGGACGTGAGCCACTACGTGCGCGACGGGGACGCGCTCGACCTGGAGGCGCGCGAGCGCGGCAACTCGGTTTACTTCCCCCGCCGGGTCATCCCGATGCTGCCGGAGCAGCTCTCCAACGGCCTGTGCTCGCTCAACGCTGAAGTCGACCGCTTGTGCATGGCCTGCGACATGGCGATCAGCGCGAAAGGCAAGATCGGCGCGTATCGCTTCTATCCCGCGGTCATGCGCTCGCGCGCGAGGCTCACCTATACCTCGGTGGCCGCGGCGCTCGGCGACCCGAAGGGCGAGGCGGCGCTGAAACTGAAAGGATTGCTGCCGCGTCTGCAGTTGTTGAACACTCTCTTCAGAGCGCTGCTCAAGGCGCGGGAGGAGCGCGGCGCGATCGATTTCGAGACGATCGAAACCCAGTTTGTCTTCGATGGCGAGGGGCGCTTGGCGCGCATCGAAAAGGTCGAGCGCAACGATGCCCACCGCATCATCGAAGAGTGCATGCTCGCCGCGAACGTTTGCGCCTCTGACATTCTCTCCAAGCGCAAGCATCCAGCGCTGTACCGCGTCCACGAAGGCCCGACCCCGGAGAAGTTGGAAAGCCTGCGCGAGTTTCTCAAGGGATTCGGCCTCGCGCTCGACGGCGGGGACAAGCCCACCGCGAAGCACTACGCGAAGCTGCTCGAGACGGTGCGCAAGCGTCCGGACGTGCAGCTGCTCCAGACGGTGCTGTTGCGCTCGCTGCAGCAGGCACAGTACAGCCCGGAGAACGTCGGGCACTTCGGGCTCGCCTACGAGCACTACACGCACTTCACTTCTCCCATCCGCCGCTATCCGGACCTGCTCGTCCATCGCGCAATCAAGGCGGTTCTCTCGGGGGGGCGCTACAACCCCGGCAACTGGGCGGAGCTGGGGAGCCACTGCTCGCAGACCGAGCGGCGCGCGGACGAGGCCACGCGCGAGGTTGCCGCCTGGCTCAAGTGCTACTACATGCGTGACCGCGTCGGCGAGGAGTTCGAAGGCTCGGTCTCGGCGGTGACGAGTTTCGGCATTTTCGTCGCGCTCGACGAATTCTACGTGGAGGGACTGGTGCACATCTCCGAGCTCGGGCAGGACTATTTCCACTTCGACGCCACTCGTCATCTATTGATCGGCGACCGCACCCGAAAGCAATTCCGTTTGGCCGACAGGGTGAGGGTCAGGATCGTGCGGGCGGATCTCGAGACGAGCCGAATCGATTTCGTGCTCGCGGGAGAATCTGCGGGCAGCCCGGGCCGTTCGCGCTCCCTCCGCCGACGCGCGAGATCGTAGGCATAGAGCAGGATGAAGCCGACCCGCGCCATTTTCGGATTTCACGCGGTGCTTGCGCGGCTGCGTGCCGATCCGGCCTCGGTCACGGAGATCTATCTCGATGAAGACCGCAAGGACGCGCGGGCGAAAGACCTCGCGCTCGCCGCGGAAAAGTCGGGCGTATCGCTCATTCGCGTTCCGACCAAACGCTTGGACGGTTTCTACGGCGGCGGCCGCCACCAGGGCGTGGTGGCGATGGCGTTCGAGAAACCCGCGCGCGAAAGTCTGGAGGACCTGCTCGACTCGGTGAAGGAAGCGCCCCTTCTGCTGGTGCTGGACGGCGTGACCGATCCGCACAACCTCGGGGCCTGTTTGCGGGTCGCGGACGCCGCCGGTGCCCACGCGGTGATCGCACCCAAGGACCGTGCCGCCGGCATCAGCACGACCGTGTCCAGAGTGGCAAGTGGAGCGGCCGAAACCGTCCCTTACTACATGGTGACGAACCTCGCCCGTACGCTCGATGAATTGAAGGAGCGCAACGTCTGGATCGTCGGCGCGGACGAGCGCGCAGACAAGACGCTCTACGAGTCTGATCTGCCTGCGGCCACCGCCTGGGTGCTGGGCGCGGAAGGCGAGGGGATGCGAAGGCTCACTCGCGAGCGCTGCGATCTCCTGGTGCGCATCCCTATGCGAGGGAGCGTCGAGAGCTTGAACGTCTCGGTCGCGAGCGGCGTGTGCCTGTTCGAGGCGCGGAGGAGGCGCGCGGCCGCGTAACGCGGTCACGGCGTTCCAGTACCGCCGCGATTTCCTCGATTTCCGATGCGGCGCTCCTCGATTTACTGAACGGAACGGCAGCCCTGTCGTACCAGTAGCGAGCGTTGTCCAGGTCGCCTTCGATCCGGTGGAGGAGCCCGTGCATGCGAAAGGCAAGCTTGTCGCGCATGCCCATGACGATCGCGTGGGCCTTGTCCCACTCCTTCCTGCGCAGAAGAGAAAGAACCCTGCGATGCTTGTCGGCTGACCGGATCATGAAAGCGGCAGTGAAAGATCGTGCGCGCCGTCAGCGCAGTGGCTCGCCGTTGCAGGAGAGCTCGACCCGCTGCCCGAATTCGTAGCGCAGCGCGTCGAGCACGCGGGTCTCCACGTTGCGGATGCTTGGGGTTTTTCCGCTGCCGAAAGCGCCGAGGGTGAAGGTGACCTCGCCCGTTTTCTCGTCGATCTGCGCCCAAGCCCTCGCCTCGGCGCGATCCAGCGCGTCGGTGACCACCCTGAGCATTTGCGCGGAGGTCACCTTCGGGTCCTTGGACGCCACGCGATAGTCGAAGCCGACGACGCTCTCGCAGGCCGCGACCAGAAGGCAGACTGCGACGATGAACCTGGCGCGTGAAATCATGGGCCCCAACCGTCACTTCTTCACCGCCGCGCCCGCCAACTGGGCGATCGCCGCCAGCGTTGTCTGCGCCGCGTTCAGCCCCAGCCGAAAATCCTTATCGGAGTACGTGGAGTACCGGTCCGTCGGCTGGTGCCAGTGGGGATTCCATCCGGCGCCGATCTGCATCCCTCGCTCGTGTTCACGAACGCTGATCGCCGGAGTGAAATCCATGAAGGGCGTGGAGTCGGTATTGGTCATGTGGTGGCCGACCGCAGCGGGATAATCGGTGGCGTATTTCTCATTGGCGTCGCGGAAAAAGAAAGCCAGCTTCAGTGCCTGGTCCGCGAACTTCGCGGTGGACTGGAATTCGATGTTGACGTCCGCTTCGGGCCGCTGCTCGGGGCTGAGCGTGCCGTCCGCGCGAGGCATGCCGTGGTCGAACAGCACCATGTCGTGCTGGATCATGCCGAGCCACTTCGGTTCCGGATAGCGGCCCGAGCCGGGGGGATCCTCTTTTCCCTGGAGCGCCGCTCGCTGGGCAACGTAGGCGCGGGAGCCGTTAAGGCCCGTTTCCTCGTTATTCCAGAGCGCGAATCGGATCGATCGCTCTGTCCGCACATCGGGACTGTTCAACACGCGCGCCACCTCCATGACCAGCGCCGTCCCTGAACCGTTGTCATCGGCGGCTTCGCCCCAGCCTATTCCGTCCATGTGGGCGCCGATGATGTACATCTCGTCGGGCCGCGTCGCGCCGATTTTCGTGCAATACACCTCTTCGCGCGGGCCGGGAGCGCTCCGCTGCGAGTTGAGCTCGCGAAGATTCACATCGGGTTGCGCTTCAGGAGCGTCGTTCACGCCCGTCGGCATCGCAATGCCGCGGATTCGCGCGCCTCCGGCGCCGGCGCGGATTTCCCCGCCGGCCACGGGAATGGGCACGCGGCTTTGCGGTCGCCATTGCGGCTGTGGCGCGTTGTACTCGTACTGGATGCGCCCGGTGTTACAGCCGAAGCTCTTCAGCTGGCGTTCGATCCAGTCGATCGCCGCGCGATTGCGATCGGTCCCCTGGCGCCGATCGCCGAATCCGGTCAAGCCCTTGATCGTGGCCTTGTACCTCTCCAGGTCGAGCCGTCCGACCAGCACCCTGACAGGATCGTCGGCTGGAATACCCTGGCCGAACGCGGGCGGGCAGAGCGCCGCGATCAACCCGCCGACTGCAGCGGTGAATATCTTGGAGTGCATCGCCCGTCCTTCCCGAAATAGTCCGCAAAACAGCCGGATATCATATCTTCGTTCGCATATCGCGATGCGATAATGCCGCAGGTCATGATACCCGGGGCAGCTCTTGCTCAATGGCCCCCGATTCGGTTAGAATTCAATTACTTCGACGACCGCTTCGGCGGTCGTTTGTTTTCACAACTCGGCCAACCCTGCCGCACCCGCTTCCGCCGCGTCGCAACGGCGGAGCGAGCGGGCGGCTCTATCCATAGGGAGTTTGCATGCGACATTACGAAGTGTGTTTCATCGTCCATCCGGACCAGAGCGAGCAGGTGCCGGCGATGATCGAGCGTTACCGCGCCACGGTGACCTCGAAGAACGGCAAGATTCACCGGCTCGAGGACTGGGGCCGCCGCCAGCTCGCTTTCCCGCTCGCCAAGGTGCACAAGGCGCACTACGTGCTCATGAATATCGAGTGCGACAACGAGACGCTTACCGAGCTGGAGCACTCGTTCAAGTTCAACGACGCGGTGTTGCGGCACCTGATTATAAGAATGGAACGCGCCTGGACCACGCCTTCGCCGATGATGAAGGAAGAAAAGGCGAAGTCGGTCCTCGGCCCGGGTGAGGCGCCGCGCGGCGAAGCGCCGCGCAGTGAGGCGGTCAAGCCCGCGGAGCCGGCGAGCGCTTGAGCATTGGCGCAAGCGAACCGGGTCACGGTTTCCGGCAGGCTGATCGAGCTGGATGCGCTGCGGCATACGCCTGCAGGCGTCCCGATGCTGAAGTTCAGGCTCCAGCACGATTCTCTGCAAACGGAAGCGGGCGGTGAGCGCAAAGTGAGTTGTGAGATCGCCGCGGTGGCGTTCGAGCGCGAGGCGAAGCTCCTCGCCGCCGCAAAGCTGGGAAGCAGTGTGAAAGTCAACGGGTTTCTTGCCGCAAGGAGCCGTTCGAGCCGGACGCTTTTGCTGCACGCGACGCAGATCGAATTCGCAGAAGGAGAATAGACATGCCCCCACCCAGAGGTCGAGGCGGCTTCGGAAAAGGCAAGGGAAAAGGCAAGGGCCGAGACGGCAAGCGCGAACAGAAGGGTTCGAAGCAGCTTTTCAAGCGCCGCAAGTTCTGCCGCTTCACCGCCGAGAAGATCGAGTGGATCGACTACAAGGACGTCGATCTGCTGAAAGACTTCATCGGCGAGAACGGCAAGATAATCCCGGCACGGATCACCGGAACGCGCACCCACTACCAGCGCCAGCTCTCGGCAGCGGTCAAGCGCGCGCGCTATCTCGCGCTGATGCCGTACACCGACCTGCACTGAAGGGAACCGCCATGCAAGTCATTCTTCTGGAAAAAGTCGTCAACCTCGGCGGCCTGGGCGACGTGGTCAAGGTGAAGGACGGATACGCCCGCAACTACCTTCTGCCCCAGGGCAAGGCGAAGCGGGCGACGCCGGAAAGCCTCGCCGAGTTCGAGAAAAAGCGCACCGAGCTTGAGCAGGCACAATCGCAGACCCTAGCGGCGGCCCAGGAAAAAGGCGCAAAGCTCGAAGGCCTCATGGTCCAGATCACCCAGAAGGCAGGCGTCGACGGACACTTGTTCGGCTCGGTCACGAATTTCGACATCGTCGAAGCGTTGAAAGCGCAAGGGTTCGAGGTCGAGCGCTCGATGATCCGCCTGCCGCAGGGACCGTTGAAAACGGTCGGAGACCATTCCATCGCAGTCGCGCTGCACACCGACGTCGTTGTCCATATCAAGATATCGGTGCTGGGAGAAACTCCACAGCAGTAAACGCGAGCGCAAGCCGTTGATACGGAAGGGCCGCCTCTGGCGGCCCTTTTTTGTTTGTGCGTTTTTTTGCGGGACGCGGTAAAGTCTCCGCCAAAGGTTTTCAAGCGCTTTCATGGCCCAGCTCGTACCGCAAGCCGCCTCCGAATCCCAGCTGCTGAATCTCAAGGTTCCGCCGCATTCGATCGACGCAGAGCAGTCGGTGCTCGGGGGCCTCTTGATCGACAACGGCGCCTTCGACAAGGTCGGCGACGTCGTGACCGACGGCGATTTCTATCGGGACGACCACCGCCGCATCTTCCGCCACGTTTCCCGACTGATCGAGCGCGGCAAGCCCGCCGACGTGGTCACGGTGGACGAGGCGATCAAGGTAAGCGAGGACAAGGACAAGACCGGCGGCATCACGTATCTTGCGGCGCTTGCCGGCAACACGCCCTCGGCGCACAACGTGAGGCGCTACGCCGAGATCGTGCGGGAGTGCGCGGTCCTCCGCAAACTCATCGAGGTCTCCGCCGAGATCGCCGACAGCGCCCTGAACCGCATGGGCAAGGATGTCGGGCAGCTGCTCGACGAGGCCGAGTCCAAGGTCTTCCAGATCGCCGAAGCCGGGGCGAGGACGCGGCAGGGATTCATGGAGATCCAGCCCCTGCTCACGCAGGTGATGGAACGCATCGACCTGCTCTATCACAAGGACAACCCTTCCGACATCACCGGCATCCCGACCGGTTACCGCGACCTCGATCGGGAAACCTCCGGATTGCAGCCGGGCGATCTCATCATCATTGCCGGACGCCCCTCGATGGGGAAGACGGCGCTCGCGCTCAACATGGCGGAGCACGCCGCGGTGGAAAACAAGCTTCCCGTGGCGATATTCAGCATGGAAATGTCGGGCAGCCAGCTTGCGATGCGCATGCTCGGCTCCATCGGGCGGCTTGATCAGCACAAGCTCCGTACCGGTCGGCTCTCCGATGACGACTGGAATCGCTTGACCAACGCCGTCGGGAAGCTCCACGACGCGCCCATCCTCGTCGACGAATCGGGGGCGCTGAACGCGCTCGAGCTGCGCGCCCGCGCCAGGCGGCTGCACCGGCAGTACGGGAAGCTCGGGCTGATCGTGGTCGATTACCTCCAGCTCATGCAGGCGTCGAGCGAAGGCGAGAACCGCGCCACCGAGATCTCCGAGATCTCGCGCTCCCTCAAGTCACTCGCCAAGGAGCTCAAGGTTCCCGTGGTGGCGCTCTCACAGCTCTCTCGCGCGGTCGAGCAGCGCACCGGCCCGAAGCGCCCGATCATGTCGGACCTGCGCGAGTCCGGAGCGATCGAGCAGGACGCCGACCTCATCCTCGCGATCTACCGCGAGGAGGTCTACACGCCGGACACCCCGGAAAAAGGCGTGGCCGAAATCATCATTCTGAAGCAGCGCAACGGCCCCATTGGCACGGTCAAGCTGACCTTCCTCGGGGAATACACCCGCTTCGAGAATTACGCGCAGTCCGGCGTGTTCTAGCCTTTCAGTTTCGCGCGGCGCTCCCGAGCGCGTCCCAGCGATCCACCCGAATTCTCGCGATGAGCCGAAAGTCCGTGCCCAGCGGACGGATCACGGCCGCTTCACCCTCGGCGAGATAGGGCGGACCGGCGACGCTGTAGAACGGATTGCCGTGGCTGACGATCGCGAGGTTGCTTCCGCCGCGTACCGGCGTGGCCAAGATCCTTCGCAGGGCCGCGTAGCGCTCCGCGTCCGCCGGAGTGCTCGGCCCGCCTCGCACTTCCTCCATTTTCTCCGCGCGTCCGAAGAGGAGCTGCGCCGTTTCCACGGTGCGGCAGAACGGACTGGCGAGAACGCGCGCCACGGGAATGCCCAGATGCCGAATTGCCGCAGCGGCAGCCCGTGCATCGGACCGCCCCCGGTCGATGAGGTTGCGCTGATTGGCGCAGTCCTCGTAGCTCTTCATTCTCTCGTCGTTCTGGCTGAGATCGGTCGCCGCATGACGGAAGTAGAGGACGTAGCCGCCTTTGCGCAGCTCGGAAAGGAGTTCCGCAGGTGGCAGCGTGTGCGCTGGTAAGGAGCTGCGCTCCGCTTCGGGTTTGGGGGCCGTTTGTGCCCATCCCGGCAGGCAGATCAGCAGCGCCGCGAGCGCAGGCGCAAGACGAGGTCCGTTCATGGGTGGATGACGCTGGTGAAGTAGCGATTCTACGCGGGGTTACATCAGTTCACGCCGCGTGGCCGTGCGAGGGAAGGGCTGGATGTCCCCCATGGAGCGGCGGTTGCAAACGAGAATCATTCGCATTATCATTGTGGCCTCAAACCCCCTAGGAGCCCCCAATGAGATGGATGTTTGCGGCTGTTCTCCTGATCCCGTCCTTCGCGTTCGCCGCAGACACCGAATTCCTCTTGGTGATACGGGATCACCGTTTTGAGCCGCAGGAACTAGCAGTCCCAGCTGGCAAGAAGTTCAAGCTGCTCGTCGACAACCGCGACTTCACCGCCGAAGAGTTCGAGAGCCACGCACTCAACCGCGAAAAAATCGTGCCGGGCAAGTCCAGGGTCCCGGTGTTCCTAGGTCCTCTTGCCCCTGGCAGGTACCCCTTCTTTGGCGAATTCCACGAGAAGACCGCGCAGGGCACGCTCATCGTTCGGTAACAACGCGCCGATAGTTCCGCATTCCCGACTCCTGTCGGCCTCAATACCGCTTCAAACAAGTAGAAAGCCTCTTTGATGAATCGCTCTTACGTCCTGGTTGTGCTACTGGCGTCTCTCATGCAAGCGCCTCCGCTCCGCGCTGCACCTTCAGACTATGTCTTCCTGCCTTCGGTTTCCTATGGCGAACGCGAATTGGACTTCAAAGCCGGTTCGGCACGCAATCCCGATGAACCCCGCCAGAGCGCGGGGTCTCTGGGATTCGGCTACGGTGTCACGCAGCGATGGTTTACCGAGATCTACGGCAAATACGACCGCCTACAGGGCGAAGGCCTTCGCTTCGACGCATGGGAGTGGGAAAACAAATTTCAGGTCACCGAAGCCGGCGAGTACCCAGTGGACCTCGGGTTCATCGTAGAACTCGAGCGCCCGCAGGATCGAAGCGAAGGATACGAAATGCGCGTCGGTCCTCTGCTCCAGACGGAATTCGCGCGACTCCAGCTCAACCTTAACCTCCTGGTCGAGCGACACTTCCAGGCAGCTAGCCGGCCTGACACGGAGTTCGGCTACCAGTGGCAGGCCAAGTATCGCTGGCAGCCGCGTCTGGAGTACGGCCTGCAGGGATTCGGAGAGGTCGCGAAATGGAACCGTTGGGGGTCTGCTGACACGCAAACCCACCGACTCGGCCCCGCCGTATTCGGCAAGTTTGCGATGGGTGACCGGCAGGCTATCCGCTACAACGCTGCATGGCTCTTCGGCGTTTCCGCGGGAGCCCCTGGGCATACTTTCCGGCTACAGGTCGAGTACGAGTTTTGAGCGGCTTTCGAAGGGATTGATTCAGATCAAGCGAAAGCACACATGGTCAGTCGAGGCGTACGTACTCGTAGTCCAGTGAGAGATTGTTGATCCCCCGTTCAGGCGGAGCGATCCACGCGGCCATTTTTCCGGGTTCGACCACCCGCTGCATGAGGCTCTTCACGTAGTCTCTGTCGGAAGCGCTCGGCAGCCAGCCGGGCATGCGTCGATCGTGCTCCTCGCGGCTGACAGGATGGCCCTCGAGGTCGGTGGGAATGTTCGCCCAGGCACCGATCGCGCGGCGGAAGCGATTGCTAGGCAGCTTAAGCTCGAAGTTGTAACCGGCGCGCTTGATCTGCATGTTCCAGCGCTTCAGTCCGATCTCGCAGTCTCTGATGTAGGCGTCGCGCAGCACTTCGTTCATGGCGTTGCGCATCGGGGATGTGTCCTTCGTGACTCCGCCTTTGCCGTCCGGCACTTCGATCTCGAAGGTCGAATCGGCGCAGACGTGGTCCTGGTACTGCGTAGTCTCGTCGGGACGTCCCTTGATGCCGTTGGCGAAGGTCGTTGCGGCGTTCGAGGAGACCTCCGATCCGAAGAGATCGAGCGAGGAGCTGAACCAGAAATTGAGATAGCGCTGCAGCAGCGGCAGGTCCACCGCGCCCTGGCGGCGGATCGCCTCGGGGTCGTCGCTGCCGATCTCCTTCATCACTTCGAGCGTGCGCCGCACGATCCGGCCGAGGCCGGTCTCGCCGACGAACATGTGGTGAGCTTCCTCCGTCAGCATGAAACGGCAGGTGCGGGCGAGCGGGTCGAACGAGGACTCTGCAAGACTTTTCAGCTGGAACTTGCCGTCGCGGTCGGTGAAATAGCAGAAGCAAAAGAACGACAGCCAGTCCTCGATCGGCTCGTTGAAGGTGCCGAGGATGCGCGGCTTGTCCACGTCGCCGGAGTGGCGCGCGAGGAGTTCCTCGGCTTCCTCGCGGCCGTCGCGGCCGAAGTACGCGTGCAATATATACACCATCGCCCAAAGATGCCGTCCTTCCTCGACGTTGATCTGGAAGAGATTGCGCAGGTCGTAGAGGGAAGGGCAGGTGTGGCCGAGCCGGTGCTGCTGTTCGACCGAAGCGGGCTCGGTATCGCCCTGGGTGACGATGAGGCGGCGGAACTGCGAGCGGAATTCGCCGGGCACCTGCTGCCACACCGCCTGGCCGAAGGAGTCCCCAAATCCGATGGTGCGATCTGCGATCGGATCGGCCAGAAAAATGCCCCAGCGGTAGTCGGGCATCTTCACCGTGCCGTAATGTGCCCAGCCTTGTGCGTCCACGCCGACCGCGGTGCGCAGGTACACGTCGGCCGAGGCAAAATCGTTGGGCCCCATCTCGCGCCACCACTCGAGAAAGCGCGGCTGCCAGTGTTCGAGCGCGCGCTGCAGCGTCCTGTCGTTCGCGAGATCGACGTTGTTGGGGATCTTCTCGAAATAGTCGATGGCGCTCATACGCGCTCCCAGTTGAATTTGGCTTTCGCGCCGCTGCCGTACACTTTCAGCGCGCCGTGCTCGCCCACCGCGTTCGGGCGAATAAAGATCCAATTCTGCCAGGCGCTGAGTCTGCCGAAGATGCGCGTCTCCATGGTTTCCTTGCCCGAGAAGCGCAGGTTCGCTTCCATGCCGGTGAGGGCGTCAGGGGAGAGGCTCGCGCGCTCCTCGATCGCGATACGCACCTCCTCGTCCCAGTCGAGATCATCGGGTGTGAAAGTCACTAGACCCAGCCTGGCCGCGTCTTGGGCGTCGAGCTTCTCTCCGATCACCGGGCGGATCTCTTCGACCGGCTTCGACTCGCCGCAGAAATGCGCACTGATGCGCGCTTCCTGGCTAACCATCGGATAGGCACCGAAATTCAGCTGCGACAGCGCGACCGTCGGCGCGCCGGCTTCATCGTCAGGCAACTGGAGCATGTAGCTGCGGTCGGCGGCAAGCGCGAGCTCGAACAGCGTGCCCCCGAAGCAGGAACCCTTGTCGATGATGGCGAACATGGTGCGCGAGGACACGTCGAGCCGGGCAAAGGTGCGGCGCAGGTATCCGATCACCTGGCGCACGAACCAGTCGTTCTCGTTGGCTTTGAGGACTGCGTCGGTCGCCAGCACTTTGTCCATGTCTCCACGCGTGTTAAAGATCCACGTACCGATCTCCAGGTCATTCGTGCGCAGCGTCAGGACGGCGTCGTCGAGCTCGCGCGCCATGGCGAGCGGCCACCACGCGTCGCCCGCTGCGTGGATCGCCTCGATGCCGGAAGGAACCTCGGTCCGCGGCGCGAAGACCGTGATCGTCGCGGTGCGCTGCTTGCGATCGATCATCGCGTCCACGTTATCGTAGTGGTAGCCGCCGGCGTCGATCGCACGCCTGAGCGGGTTGAGGGTCACGCCTTTACCGCCCCCGCGCGTGCTTTGCACGCCGAGCGCTGCAACCCGTTCTCTCACCGCATCCTTGAACGCCTGCGGTTTCGCGATGTAATCCACCAGCTTCCATTGCTTTGCGCGGTCGGCGCGCACGCCTTCGCTCGTCGTGCAGAACACGTCGGCGAGATCGCGCCGGACTCTTCGCTTGTCGGTGACGCGCGTGAGGCCGCCCGTTCCGGGAAGAACGCCCAGCAGCGGCAGCTCGGGCAGGCTCGCCGTGGAGGAGCGATCGTCGATCATCAGGATCTCATCGCAGGAGAGCGCGAGCTCGTAGCCGCCGCCCGCGACCGTGCCGTTGACCGCAGCGAGGAACTTCAAGCCCTCGTGGCGGCTCGAGTCCTCGATTCCGCTGCGTGTTTCGTTGGTGAATTTGCAGAAATTCACCTTCCATGCATGCGTGGACTGCCCAAGCATGTAGATGTTGGCGCCCGAGCAGAACATGCGCTCGCGCGCACTGGTGATCACCACGCACTTCACTTCGGGGTGTTCGAAGCGAATGCGATTCAACGCATCCGCAAGCTCGATGTCCACGCCGAGATCGTAGGAGTTGAGCTTGAGCTTGTATCCGGGTTTGAGAGCCTTGTCCTCGTTCACGTCCATTGCGAGGGTCGCCACGGGCCCGTCGAAGGAGAGCCGCCAGTGTAGATAGCGGTCCGGGTGCGTGTCGTAAGTGACGAGGGGAGGGGAGGGTTTGGCTTCAGGCACGGCACTCATGGGATTGGCTCCTGGTGCTAGGTGGCGACTGCCTTGCGCAGCGCCGAGAAACTCTGCTCCGTCGTCTTGCCGGCCGTGTCCACGGTGACGTCGGCTTGTCCGTAAAGGACGGCCCGCCCGTCGAGTATACGCCGCAGATCCTCCATTGCCTGGTCGTTCCCGGCCATAGGACGGGTGTCACCTTGCGCGATCACGCGCGCCATATGCTCTTCGGGCTCGGCCTTGAGCCACACCGTGAAGCAGGCCGAGAGGAGCAGCTCATAAGTTCCTGGCTCCGAGACGATGCTGCCGCCCGTGGCGATCACAGCGCGGTCGTTTTTTTCGAGCACCCTCTCGAGGCAGCGCCGCTCGTAGCGCCGGTAGCCCGCCTGCCCGTAAAGGAGAAAGATCTCCGAGAGACTGGTGCCCGCCTCGCGCTCGATCTCGCGGTCGAGCTCGACAAAGGGGGCGCCCAGTGCCTTGGCGAGCTTCGCACCGAGTGTGGATTTGCCCGCACCGCGCAGCCCGATGAGCGCGATCCGCTTCATGCGTTCGTCGCTCGCGCTGCCGTAATCGCGGACAAGCTGCGAACGTACGGCAGCGAGCGTCTGCCGCGGCAGACGCTTCAGGAATTGCGTGGTGAGAGTCAGTTCCACGACGTCGCCCGCGTCCTCGGCGAGCAGCTCGGTGAGCGGGAGGTTGAGAGCCGTTGCAATCTGGCGCAGCAGCAGGATCGAAACGTTGCCCTGTCCGGCTTCGAGCTGGGCGAGGTAGCGCTCCGACACCCCCGAATCACCGGCAAGCAGCTTGCGTGACATCCCTCGCCTGGCCCGGGCTTCTCGCACCCGGTCACCAAGCAGGGCGAGATACTCACGCTTCACATGTGACTCGCTTTCCTTCGTATGGACAGGATGTTGGGAATGTTTCTTGATGTGAATACTCGGAACGCTCATCGATGCAATATAGTGCTTGCTATATGCGTTACATGCAGTATGATGCACTCGATATCGAAACGCAAGCGGGAACGAGAAAAAAGGCGATGGCGCTCGAACTGACCATCCTCGTGGGGACGATGACCGGCACCGCCCAGCTGGTTGCCCAGGAGCTCGAGCTCACGCTCGACGATGGTGAAATCCGCGTGCGGACCACTCCGATGGACGGTCTCGATGCGGATGTGTTTTCGGGGGGCGGCCTGTTTCTGATCTGCTCGTCCACTTACGGGCAGGGCGACGTTCCTGACAACGCGAAGAACCTGTACGAGTCGCTTCAGACCGCGCGTCCCGACCTCTCCAACGTGCAATACGGCGTGATCGCGCTCGGTGACCGGACCTATGCCGAAACTTTCTGCAACGGCGGCAAGCGTTTCGACGCGATCCTCTCCGAGTTGGGAGCGAGGCGCATCGGCGAGATCATGTTGCACGATGCCAGCGCGGGCACCATGCCCGAGGAAGTCGCGGTGACGTGGATGGCCGGGTGGATTTCGCTGTGTCGCAAAGAAGCTCGACTCACGGCCTGAGTTTGAATCGAAAAAGGGACAGACAATCGTGCCGTCGCTCAGGGCCGCTGACCACTCGGTCAGCCCGCCTAAGATCCATATTCCCCGCGACTACAACGCCGCGTACGATCTGATCGAGGGCAACCTCTCTGCCGGCCGCGCGGGCAAGGTCGCGTTCGTGGACGACACCGGTCAATATACCTTCGGCGAGGTCGCCGAGCGCGTTAACCGCTTCGGATCGGGGCTTCGGGCTATGGGCCTCGAGATGGAGCACCGGGTGCTGCTCGCACTCACCGACACGATCGATTTCCCGACTGCTTTCCTCGGCGCGATCAAGGCCGGGATCATCCCGGTCGCGGTGAACACGCTGCTCACATCGAGAGACTACGAATACATGCTCTCCGACAGCCGCGCCAAGGCGCTCGTCGTCTCGGAGCAGTTGCTGCCGAAGTTCGCGCCGCTATTGCCCAATCTGCCGTTCCTGAAACACGTCATCGTTTCGGGCGCCGGCGCATCCGGTCACAAAGCGTTAGAGGACGTCCTCGCGAAAGGCTCACCCCAGCTCTCGCCCGCGCCGACGACCTCCGACGATCCCTGCTTCTGGCTGTATTCCTCCGGCTCGACCGGCACGCCGAAGGCGGTCGTGCACGTGCACTCGAGCATGGCCGTCACCGCGGATCTCTACGGGAAAGGCGTCCTCGGCGTCACCGAGAACGACGTGCTTTTTTCCGCGGCGAAGCTGGCCTTTGCGTACGGCCTCGGCAACGCGCAGACCTTCGCTCTCGCCATTGGAGCCACAGCCGTGCTTATGGCCGAGCGTGCGACGCCGACGTCGGTATTCAAGCGACTCGTCGAAAGAAAGCCCACGATTTTCTACGGCGTCCCGACACTCTATGGGGCGATGCTCGCCAGCCTAGAGTTTCCGAAGCAGGAGTCCCTCACGCTGCGCCTGTGCGTCTCGGCCGGCGAGGCGTTGCCGGCCGACATGGGCAGGCGTTGGAAAGAGAGGACCGGCGTCGACATCCTGGAGGGCATCGGCTCGACCGAGATGCTGCACATGTTCATCAGCGCCCGGCCGGGAGATGTGCGCTACGGCGCGACCGGGAAGCCCGTACCCGGATACGAGTTGCGCCTGGTGGACGAGCAGGGAGCTCCGGTAGGGCAGGGCGAGATCGGCGAGCTCCAGGTGAGCGGACCGACAAGTGCGGCGTATTACTGGAACAACCGCGAGAAAAGCCGCTCGACCTTCGTCGGCTCCTGGTTCAGGAGCGGCGACAAGTTCAGGCAGGACGAGGAGGGTTACTTTGTATACGCTGGTCGCACCGACGACATGCTGAGAGTCTCAGGCTTCTACGTTTCGCCCGCAGAGGTCGAGGCCGCGCTCGTCAGCCACGAGGCGGTGCTCGAAGCGGCGGTGGTCGGCCACGAAGACGACAACCGGTTGATCAAGCCGAAGGCGTTCGTCGTGCTCAAGCAGGGCCAGTCACCGAGCGAATCCCTCAAAGCGACCATGCAGCAGCATATCAAGGACAGGCTCGCGCCTTACAAGTACCCTCGCTGGATCGAGTTCGTGAGCGAATTGCCCAAGACGGCGACCGGCAAGATCCAGCGCTTCAAGCTTCGCGGGTAGGCGTTTTCCTCCGCACCGCGATATCGGGATCGGGTTGCTTTCCGCTCTTCTGCGGCTTAGAATTTGAACAATGGTTCAAGTTTTGAATCGCAGTTCGAACGAGGCCCCCTTGTCCGAGCGCGTCCAGCGCAAGAACGAGGCGCGCCGCCTGGAGATCCTGCGCGCGGCCGCGCGCGTATTCCGCCGCCTGGGACTCTCGGCAACCGGCATGCGCGAGATCGCCGAGGAAGCCGATCTGTCGCCCGGCAATCTGTACTACTACTTCAGCGGCAAGGACGAAATCCTGCTCTTCTGCCAGGAGCGCACGCTCGAGCGCCTTCTTGCCGCGGCGAAGGAGGCGCGCGCCGCGTCCGGCGCATACGTCGAGCGACTGCGCTCGGTGATGAGCGCGCACGTGCATTGCATGCTCGATGAGCTCGAAGGCGCGACCGCCCACCTCGAGGTAGAAGTTCTGCCCGAGGCGATGCGCTCCGGTGTCATCGAGAAGCGGGACGCCTACGAGCGTGCGGTGCGCAGCCTCGTGGCCGATGGGATGAAGCGCGGCGAATTCGCGCAGACCGATCCTTCGCTCGTCACGCGGGCGATGCTCGGAGCAGTCAACTGGACCGCGCGTTGGTATCGCCCCGACGGGCCGTTGTCGGTGGCCGAGATTGCCGATTCGCTATCCGAATATCTCGTTCGAGGGTTGATGCGCGCGCCCCGCCCAAGAGCCGTGAAATGAAAACTCCAGCGCCGAAGAACGTCCACCTCGCGTTGCGCGTCAACGGCGAGGAGCAGCAGATTTCGTTCGCCCCGTACAAGACGCTGCTCGAAGTGCTGCGCGAGGACCTGAACCTGACCGGCACCAAGCACGGCTGCGAGCTCGGCGAATGCGGCGCCTGCGCGGTGCTGGTGGAGGGCGTGCCGGTGCTCTCCTGCCTCGCGCTTGCCCTCGATTTCGAGGGGCGCGCGATCGAGACCGTCGAGGGGCTGGCGAGCAACGGAAAGCTGCACCCACTGCAGGCGGCCTTTGCAGACCTCGGCGGCGCGCAGTGCGGCTATTGCACCCCCGGGATCCTGATGACGGCGAAGGCACTGCTCGACCGCGAGCCGAACCCGAGCCGCGAACGCATCGAGGAGGCGATCTCGGGGAACCTGTGCCGCTGCACGGGCTACCAGCAGATCTACGAATCGATCGAGGAAGCGGCAAAAACAATCCAGGAGTCCAAGCGATGACGGCCAGGAAACGCTTCGACGTCATCGGCAAGCCGCGCCGCCGCGTGGACGGTCGTGCCAAAGTGACGGGCCTAACGCGCTTTGCCGACGACATCATGCTGCCGCGCATGCTGCACTGCAAGCTCCTGCGCTCGTCGCTGCCGCACGCGATCATCGAGGCGATCGACGTCTCCCGTGCGCAAGCCCATCCCGGCGTGCACCTCGTGCTCACCGGCAAGGACTTCCCCGTCACCTTCGGCATCCTGCCGGTGACGCAGGACGAATACCCGCTCGCCCCCGAGCGCGTGCGCTACGTGGGCGATCCGGTCGCCGCGGTTGTCGCCCGCGACGAGCAGACTGCGTTCGAGGCGCTCGATCTCATCGACGTCAAGTACCAGCCGCTCGCGACCATCTCCGATCCTGAGGAGGCTCTCGCAACAGCCGAGCCGCGCATCCAGAGCTACGGCGAGCAGGGGAACATTCACCGCCTCCAGGCCTTCGAGTTCGGCGACGTGAACGAGGCCCTCGCCAAGGCCGACCACGTGTTCGAGGACGTGTTCTTCTACCAGGGCAACACGCACCTGCCGATCGAGCAGCACGCCTCGGTCGCCGCGGTGGACGGCGAAGGCAAGCTCACGCTCTGGTCGTCCACGCAGGTGCCGCACTATATCCATCGCGCGCTCGCCAACGCGCTGCAGATTCCGCCCGCGCACGTGCGCGTGATCGCCTGCCCGAACGGCGGCGGCTTCGGGGGAAAATGCGATCTGCACAATCACGAAATCGTGGTGTCCAAGGCCGCGATCCTACTCGACCGGCCGGTTAAGATCTGCCTCACGCGCGAGGAAGTCTTCTACATGCACCGCGGCCGCCATCCTGTGCTTATGAAGATGCGCACCGGGGTGACGAAAGACGGCAAGATCACCGGAATGCACACGCAGACGCTGCTCGACGGCGGCGCCTACGGCGGCTACGGCGCGGCGAGCACCTTCTACACGGGCGTGCTGCAGACGACGACGTACGAGATCCCCCGCTACAAGTTCGACGCCTGCAGGGTCTTTACCAACAAGCCGCCCTGTGGCCCCAAGCGGGGGCACGGCACGCCGCAGCCGCGCTTCGGTCAGGAAGTGCAACTCGACAAGATCGCGGAGAAACTGAAGATCGACCCGGCCGAGCTGCGCCTGGGCATCGTCGCCAAACCCAATACGCTCACCGCGAACTGGCTGAAGTTAGGCACCATCGGCCTCGCCGAATGCATCCGCAAGGTGGTGGCGAGCTCGGACTGGAAAAACAAATTCAAGCAACTTCCCGAAGGTCGCGGCGTCGGTCTCGCCTGCGGCGCGTACCTGTGCGGCGCCGGCTTGCCGATCTACTGGAACAAGATGCCGCAATCGGGTGTGCAGCTCCTCATCGACCGGAGCGGCCAGGTCACCGTGTTCTGCGGCGCGACCGAGATCGGGCAGGGGTCGGACGACGTGCTCGCGGCGATCGTCGCCGAAGTGCTCGGCATCGACGCCTACGACGTGCGCTGCGTCACCGGCGACACCGGCTTGACTCCAGTCGACCTCGGCTCGTATTCCAGCCGGGTCACGGTGATGATGGGCAACGCCGCGATCCAGGCGGCCGAGCGCTTGCGCGATTTCATCGCGCGAGCGGCTGCCGAGCACATGGAGACCTTGCCCGAGAACATCGGCTTCGCGCGCGGGCGCGTGTTCCGCGCCGATGACCCGGGCAAGCTCATGAGCTTCCGCGAGGCGATCGTGCTCGCCGAGGAAAAATTCGGCACGCTCGGCTCGGTGGGCTCTTATTCCCCGCCGCGCTCACCCGGTCGCTACAAAGGTGCGGGCGTCGGGCCGTCGCCCGCGTACTCTTATACGGCGTGCGTGGTCGAAGCCGAAGTGGACCGCAACACCGGCTGGATCACCGTAGCGAAAGTGTGGATCGCGCACGACATCGGCCGCGCGATCAACCCGGTGAGCGCGCGCGGGCAGGTCGAAGGCAGCGTCTACATGGGCTTGGGCGAAGCGCTCATGGAGGAGCAGGTGTTCCGGCGACTGCCGCCCAAGCTTTCCAACGCGCTCGTGCACAAGATTCCTTCGCTCCTCGAATACAAGAGCCTGACGTCCTTGGACATGCCCGAAGTCTTTACCGAGCTCGTCGAGGACCCGGACCCGAATTGCCCGTTCGGCGCAAAAGAGGTGGGGCAGGGGCCGCTCCTTCCGGTGATGCCGGCAGTCGCGAACGCCGTATACGACGCGATCGGGGTCCGTATCGACGAGCTGCCGATCACACCCGACAAGGTGCTCGCGGCCCTCGAGAAGAAAGCCAAGGGCGAAACGCCGCGAATCGGGCCGGAGAGCTTTCCGGATGTTCCGTACCCCGAGCCGATGCTCGTGCCGCCGCCCTGGGAAGGCGGCGACGGCAGATCCATCAACGCGCCGCGGCGCACGCCTGTGAAGAAGGAGGCGGTCGCGTGAGCGCCCGAGCAGGGGCCCCGTTCACGGGGATGCGACCAGCGAATCGCGCCGGCGAGCCGACATCGCGATGCTCGAATTGGCTCGACCTATCGGAGGCGAGAGCATGATGCGGCTGCCCTGGTTCGGATTTCATTCGCCGAAGTCCATCGTCGAAGCGGCGAAGATTCTTGCCGCCGAAGGCCCGCAGGCGATGCTGATCGCGGGCGGGACGGATCTCTTGCCCAACATGAAGCGGCGCCACCAGACCCCGGCGACGCTCGTTTCGCTGCGGCAGATCGAAGCCTTGAAGAAAGTTGCCAACGGCTCAGGTACCACGCTCGGGGCGGGCCTGACGCTGAACGAAGTCGTCGCCAATCCCGCGGTGCGCGAAAAATACGCGGGGTTGTGGCAGGCGGCCGCGCAGGTCGCGACCGTTCACCTGCGCAACATGGGCACGCTCGGCGGCAACCTGTGCCTGGACACGCGCTGCAACTATTACAACCAGAATTACGAGTGGCGCAAGGCGATCGATTTCTGCCTGAAAAAAGACGGCAGGATCTGCTGGGTCGCCACCGCGAGCAAGCGCTGCGTCGCGGCTTCCTCGACCGACACGGCGCCCGCTTTGATATCCCTGGGCGCGATCGTGCACCTCGTCTCCACGCAGGGCGAGCGCGACGTGGCCCTCGCCGATCTCTACAGGAACGACGGCATCGACTACCTCACGCGCCGGTTCGACGAGATCCTCACCGAAGTGAAGTTGCCCGCGGCTGAAGGCTGGAAGAGCAGCTACTGGAAGCTGCGCCGCCGCGGCGCCTTCGACTTTCCGGTGCTGGGCGTCGCTGCGGCGGTCAGGACCGCGCGCGACGGAACGGTCGAAGACGCCCGCATTGCACTCGGCGCGGTGTCCTCTCGGCCTTTTCTCACGAAGGGCGGCGAGCTTCTCATCGGCAAGAAGCTCAGCGACGACGCCATCGCGGAAGCCGGTGCCAAGGTCGCATCGGCCGCGAAGCCGATGGACAACACCGACTTGGATCTCTACTGGAGAAAAGGGGTGGTGGCGGAATTCGTCGGCTACGCGCTACGCGAAATCCGCGGCGACGACATGCGCACGACGCGCGTTCGCATCGCGCGGCACGCGCTCTAGGACGGCTGTCCGATCAGCTTCTGTATCACCGGCCGCGAGCCTTCCAGCGCCACGCGCTGCATGTAGAACGCGAGACCGCGAGCGCCGCCCAGCTCCTCGCCGCCGCCCGCGCGCCCTGGACCTCCGTGCACGAGCTGCGGGAGCACGGTTCCCGGCCCCGGCGACATCTCGATCTTCGGATGCCCGAGGAAGAGCCGGCCGTGATGCGGCGCGATCCCTGCGACGATCTCTTCCAGAAACGCTGTGTCTTCCGAATACACCGACGATACGAGGCCCCCGTTGCCGCGCGCGACGATCGCGGCGGCATCGGCGCCTTCGCCCGAGTAGGGCAGAAGCGAGGCCACTGGACCAAACACCTCGCGTGCGTGCACCGAAGTGGCGAGGGCGCCTTTGGCGAATTCCACCAGCACGGGCGAGATGAAGAAGCCTTTGCCTCCAAACGGCGCGGCGCTGCCGAACGCGGGCTTCCCTTCGGCGCCGAGCTTGGCTACGCCTTCGCGCACGTCGGCGAGTTGGCTGCCTGAGGCAAGCGGCCCCATGCGCGTGTCCTCCAGCGCCGGATTGCCGACGCGCACGGCTTTCAAGCCCTCGGAGAGATCGTCGCGCACCGTGGCGGCATGCGCCTCGGGAACGAGCACGCGCCGGATCGCGGTGCACTTCTGGCCCGCCTTCTGCGTCATGTCGCGCAGCACGTCTTTCAGGAAGGTTTCGTACATGTCCCCGCCCGGCTCGGCGTCGGGGCCGAGCACCGCGGCGTTCAGGCTGTCCGCCTCGACGTTCACGCGCACCGATTCGCGAATGATGTTCGGCAGCGCTCGGATGCGCGTGCCTGTGTCGCCGGAGCCGGTGAAGGCGAGCACGTCCTGCGCGCCGAGCAAGGCCGGCAGGTCGCGCGGGGCACCCACGAGGAGCGACAGCGTCCCCTCGGGCAGGACCTTCTTCTCCACGAAGATCTCCATCACGCGGTGTGCGACCATCGCCGAGCTGGTCGCGGGCTTGGAGAGCACGGGCATGCCGGCCAGAAGCGCCGATGCCGCTTTCTCGGCCAATCCCCAGGCCGGAAAATTGAATGCATTGATGTGCACCGCGACGCCGTGGCGCGG
>WNFD01000818.1_pt1 | contig 30921 bp, 32 predicted proteins | sample 5400491 | NCBI WGS metagenome assembly WNFD01 (sample SAMN13153343, study PRJNA577476) | soil metagenome | isolation source: 120 cm saprolite under Douglas fir tree site 2 hole 2 replicate 2 | place: USA:California | collected 2015-04-18
GTCCTTCGCGGATATAGTGCCATCGACGACGACCAGTCGGTCGGCCGGCATGCCCAGCTTCGCCGCTGCCAGCTCGAGCAGGATGGCGCGCGCCTCGGCGGCGGCGAAGCGCAGCGCCGTGCCGCCATACTCGATCGACTGGCTGCCCGAGGTGACCCCTTCGTCGGGGGTTTGCGACGTGTCCCCGGAGATCATGCGGCAGCGCGCGACCTCGACGTCGAGCTCGTCGGCGGCGATCTGGCGCAGCGCCGTCAGAATGCCCTGACCGAGCTCGACCTTGCCCGTGAAGACGGTGACGCTGCCATCCGGGTCGATGCGGATCCAACCATCGAGCGCGCGGTTGTTATCGAGGCTGCCGGGCAGTTTTTTCGCCGTTTGCTGGGCAAGGGCGAGCGGCCGGGCGAGGCTGAAGCCGACAATTATGGCGCCGGCGCCGAGAGCGAACTGGCGGCGGGTGAGACGGGCGCTCACAGCGATGCCTCCTTGGCGGCGCGGCGGATCGCGCGGATGATCCGGCCATGCGTGCCGCAGCGGCAGAGATTGCCGGCAAGCGCGGCGCGGATCGCCGCCTCATCCGGGTCCGGATTCTGGTCGAGCAATGCTTTGGCGCCCATGATCATGCCGGCGATGCAATAGCCGCACTGCGCCGCCTGCTCGGCGATGAAGGCCTTCTGCAGGCGATGCGGCTTGTCGGTTGTGCCGAGCCCCTCGAGGGTGGTAACGGCTTGATCGCCGAGCGCTGCAACCGGCAGCTGGCACGATCGCACTGCCTGGTCGCCGAGCATCACCGTGCAGGCGCCGCACTGACCGAGACCACAACCGAATTTCGCGCCGTTGAGCGCGAGGTCATTGCGCAGGATATAGAGGAGCGGGGTATCGGGCTCGACGGTTACGCTATGTATCGCGCCGTTCACGTTGAGCGTGAAGCTCTCCGGCATGAACTACCTCCTTATACCGGGTTCGCGCCTCCCTCGCGACCGCTTGCGTTCAAATTCTACCGGCCCACAAAGTTCGGCTTGCGCTTCTCCATGAACGCCCGACGGCCCTCTATGTAGTCCTGGCTGGCGAAACATTCGGCAACGAGGCGATCGCAGAGAGCAAGGTCGCGGTCGACCGGATCCTTGAGCAGCTCGCCGACGATGCGTTTGACCGAGTTGACCGTCAGCGGCGCGTTCCCTGCGATCGTCTCGGCATATTGCTTGACGAAGGATTGCAGCTCGCTCGCCGGCACCACCTGGTTGACGAGGCCCATTCGCAACGCCTCCTGGGCGGTGTAGTGGCGCGCCGTGAAGAAAATCTCCTTGGCGGCCGACGGGCCGACGAGATCGGCGAGGCGGCGGATGCCCTTGATGCCGTAGCCGAGGCCGAGCTTGGCAGCCGGCACGCCGAATTTCGAATCCTCCGTGCAGACGCGCAGATCGCAGGTCGTCGCCACCGAGACGCCGCCGCCGATGCACCAGCCCTGGATCATCGCGATCGTCGGCTTCGGCATCGTCGACAAGGTGGTGCTCATGCGGTCCGAGGTCTTGTTGTAATGCTTGACGGCCTCCTCCGTCGCGCGTTCGTCCTCGAATTTCGAGATGTCGGCGCCGGAGACGAAGGCCTTGCCGCCGGTGCCCGAAAGGACGACGACGCGGATCGTCGGGTCCTGCGCGAAGTCCTTGAGAATCTCGTCGGCCGCTTCCCACATCTCGAGCGACGTGGCGTTGTGCCGCTCGGGATTGTTGAAGATCATCGACCCGATCGGGCCGTCCTTGTGCGCCAACATCTTGTCGGTGGCCATGGCGATTTGCTCCTCGATCAAAAGCGTTCAGACGATTTCGCGCTTGCGTAGCCCGGCGATCTGCTCATCGGTATAGCCGAATTCGCGCAGAATCTCATCGGTATGCTGACCCATCTCCGGCGGTGGCGAGCGGAATTCGCTCGGCGTGCGCGATAACGTCATTGGCTGGCGCACGAACTCGACGCGACCACGCGAGGGGGTGTCGAGCGGCTGGGTCATGCCGAGATGTCGAACCTGGGGATCGGCGAAGACCTCGTCCATGGCGTAGATCGGTCCCGACGGCACGCCTGCCTCGTTGAGCCGGTCGACCCATTCCTTGCTCGAGCGCGTCGCGATGATCTCGCCGATGCGGGCATTGAGCACGTCACGATTGCGCGACCGGCCGGCGGCCTTGGCATAGGCGGGATCGGCAATCAGCTCGGGCGCGCCGACGGCGCGGCAGAAGCGCTCCCAGATCACCTGGCCGGCGGCGGCGATGTTGATGTAGCCGTCGCTCGTCTTGAAGACGCCGGTCGGGATGCTGGTCGGGTGGTTGTTGCCGGCCTGTTTCGGCACGTCCTTGTCGAGCAGCCAGCGCGAGGCCTGGAAATCGAGCATGAAGATCTGCGCCTCCAAGAGCGAGGTCTGGACCCATTGGCCTTCGCCCGATTGCTCGCGCTCGAGCAGGGCGACGAGGATGCCCTGCGCCAGGAAGATGCCGGCGGTAAGGTCGGCGATCGGGATGCCGACCCGTACGGGCCCCTGGCCGGGCAGGCCGGTGATCGACATCAACCCACCCATGCCCTGCGCGATCTGATCGAAGCCGGGCCGCTTGCCGTAGGGTCCGTTCTGGCCGAACCCCGAGATGCTGGCATAGACGAGACGCTTGTTGGCCCCGCGCAGCGTCTCGTAATCGATGCCGAGGCGGTGCTTGACGTCGGGGCGGAAATTCTCGACCAGCACATCGGCTTTCGCGACCATCTTCTTGAGGAGTTCGACACCCTCCGGAGTCTTGAGATCGAGCGTCATGCTGCGCTTGTTGCGGTGCAGATTCATGAAATCCGAGCCGTCGCGGGGCCCGCCTAGCCCTTCGCTGCTCTCGCCGCGATCGGGCATCTCGATCTTGATCACGTTGGCGCCCCAGTCGGCGAGCTGACGCACGCAAGTCGGCCCGGAACGGACGCGCGTCAGATCAAGCACGGTGAAACGCGACAGGGCAGCCGGTAGGGAACTCATGAAGGGTCCTCGTGAAGATTGCAGATGAATGTTAATCGCCGTCCGGTGTCGTACGTCCCTTTGCATCGTTGCGGCCGAGAGGAACAACGCGTCGGGTCGCCGAGACTAGAAATCCTCACCGTCGCGCGGCGGTTCCTCCGAGAATAGGGGACGGTCGGGCGGCATGACAACGCCCGGGAGCTTTCGTGAGGTCCAGATGTGGGTGGCCGTCGCGAGATCGAGGGCATCGTCCAGCGAACCGCCCTTGACCGAGATCGTCGCGCCCTTCGGCTCGCCCTCGTGCCACAGCCGCGAGCCGCAACGCGCGCAGAACACGCAGCGCAACCGCCGACCGCTGTCGGTGTCGCGGGTCCAGGAATTGACGGTACCCTGCACCAGCCGAAAATCCGCGGCCGGGACGACCGCGGAGATGCCGAAGGCGGATGCCGACTGCTTACGGCATTCGCGGCAATGACAGACATAGAGCGCCAGCGGTGTGGCTGCGATCTCGTAGCGCGCGGCGCCGCACTGGCAGCCGCCGGTGAGAGGCTTCGTTCGGGTCATGCGGGGAGCTCCCAAAAGGTGGGCGCAGTTGGTGCCGTGGCACCATCCGCTGCTCGATCACGCCGAAGCGCCGGAACGACGCCACCAGAGCGCCGAGCGCAATCGTCTCCAGCATGCGCTTCTCGGCTCGCCATCCCACCAGCTTACACCAAGCGCGTCCGGTGTTGCGGCTGCTAGCGTGCCAAAGCACGGCAGGCGCGGGGCGGGAAATGCACGACGACCGCACTACCCGCGGGATGGTCGAGGCCGCGCGGCGCCACCGCGCGGACGCTGCCGCCACCATCAAGCTCGACGAGGTAGTCGCGCGTCGCCCCGAGATAGACCTGGCGCGCGACGATGCCGCGCGCGGTGTTCTCGCCCTCGGCGACGGCGTCGACGGGGTGCAGCTCGACCTCGTGCAGTCGGATCGAGACGGCCGTCCGGCCGTCCGCCGCCGGCGTCCCTTGGCCGCAGCGGAGGGTCAACCCGGGGCATTCGACGACGCCGTCGCGGCGATGCGTGCCGTGGAGAATGTTGGTGCCGCCGATGAATCGGGCGACGAATTCGCTCGCCGGACGCTCGTAGATGTCCTCCGGACTGCCCGCCTGCTCGACGCGCCCGCCATTCATCACGACGATGCGGTCGGCGGTGGTCATCGCCTCGACCTGGTCATGCGTGACGTAGAGCGTGGTGTATTAGTACTCATCGTGCAGCCGCCGCACCTCGAAGCGCATCTCCTCGCGCAGATTGGCGTCGAGATTGGACAACGGTTCGTCGAGAAGCAGCGTCTCGGGTTGCACGACAAGGGCACGGGCGAGGGCGACGCGTTGCTGCTGACCGCCGGAGAGCTCGGTCGGGTAGCGGGCGGCGAAGGCCGCCATCTTCGTGACCGCCAAGATCTTGTCGACGCGGCGCGCGATCTCATCCTTGCCCGTGCCGCGCACCGCCAAGCCGTAGGCGACGTTCTCCGCAATCGTCATGTGCGGCCACAGCGCGTAGCTCTGGAAGATCATCGACATATTGCGCTGCTCGGGCGGCACGGCGCTGCCCGGGGCTGAAAGGCGGCGCCCGCCGACATCGACCTCGCCGCCGTCGGGCTCGAGAAAGCCGGCGACCAGGCGCAAGGTCGTCGTCTTGCCGCAGCCTGATGGACCGAGCAGGCAAACGAGCTCGCCATGGCCGATCGTCAGGTCGAGGCGATCGACGACGGTATTGCTGCCGTAGCGCTTGGTGAGACCACGCAATTCGACGACCGCCATCTGCTTCGATCTCCTTAGGCCGGCGCCTTGAGGCGGCGCAGACGGCGCAGATGCAGCTGTGCCAAGCCGACGATGACGATGCCGCCGCCCACCAGTTGCGTAGCGGTCGGCGGGCGGCCAATCGCGGCAGCGGTGATCATGCCGATGACCGGCAGAAGGTTGAGATAGAGCGAGGCGATGATGACGCCGAGACGATCGACCGCGATATTCCAGCAGACGATTCCGGTCAGCGTGCTGCCCAACGTGATGAAGGCGAGGAGGGCAAGGACGCCGTCGGGCGGGCGTGTCGGTAGATGGGCGGCACCGAGGCTGGCGGCGACGAGGAAAACCGCGGTTACGCCGATGCCGCCGGCCAGCATGGTCACCGCCGACAGTTGCATCTGGCCGAGTCCGGCAAGCCAAGCCTGCGCATTGATCGAGTACCACGCCCAGCAGATTGCCGCGATGACGAACAAGAACTCGCCGCCGCGAATATCGAAGGCGTAGCCAACGCCCTCGCGGCCGAGACTCGATGTTGCGGTGCCGATGGCGGCGAGGAGGAAGGCGACGCCGGCGCCAGCCTCGAACGGGATGCGATAGACGAGGGCGGCGAAGATCGCAGAAATGATCGGCGTCGCCGAATTGATGACGATGGCGGTGCCCGGCGCCGAGTAGGCGATCGCCAAGGTGTAGAATGTCGCGAAGCCGCCGATCCCGACGCCGCCGAGGAGAAGCACCTTGCCGACGGGCAGGACGCGTAGCCAGCCGATGCCGCCGGCAATCACGAGCCCGCCGACCAGGAGCAGGCCGGCGGCGCCGTAGCGGATCATCGACAGGGCAAAGACATCGATATGCGCGAGCAGGATATCGAGCAGCGGGATGAGCGATCCCCAAAGCACCGCCGTCGTCAGGATCGCAGCATGCCCGAGCAGCCGTCGGCGACGGATCGGGGCGGCGCTGGTTGTGACCGCCGTCATCGCTTGTCTGCGCTCAGTGCGCCGGCCAGACGAAGAGGCGCTTCAGCCAGTCGCCGATCACCGCGCGCAGAGCCTTGAGCAGGACGGCGAACCCCGAGACCGGTACGGCGGCGGGCGGTGCGGCGGCAGCCGCTGCGGCAGGCGCCGGCTCGGTCGGCTGAAGCTCGGTGACCGCGACCTCGCGCGCGAGATTGCCGGCGAACTCACCGACGAGTTGATTCGCCACCTCCTTGATGAGCCCGGCACTACGCCCGTACTGGGCGACTGAGCCGGTGAGCTGCAGATCGGTGGTGACGACGACGCGCGTGCCGGCGCCGTCGGCGGACAGCGCGAAGTCGAGCTTCGCCTGAGCACTGCCGCGACCTTTGGTGTCGTTGCCCTTGGCCTCGACCTTGGCGCGAGGGGCGGCATCGTCGAGCTCGGTGATGCGCGCCTCGCCGGCGAAGGTCAGGCGGACCGGGCCGAGCTTGACCGCGACATTGCCGGCATAGGAGCGGTCGTCTCGCGCTTCGGTCAGCGTCGCGCCCGGCATGCAGCGCGCCATGCGCGGCACGTCGAGGAGAAGACGCCAGGCGGTTGCGGTGTCGACCGGCACGGCGAAGGAATTCTCGATCCGCATCAGTTCATTTCCGCCCGTAGGTATCTTCGAAGCGCACGATGTCGTCCTCACCGAGATAGGAACCGGTCTGCACCTCGATGAGATGCAGCGGGATCTTGCCCGGGTTTTCCAGCCGGTGCTTGGTGCCGAGCGGAATATAGGTCGACTGGTCCTCGTGCAGCACGATCTCGTCGGTGCCGCGCACGACCTTGGCGGTGCCTGAGACGACGACCCAGTGCTCGGCGCGGTGGTGATGCATCTGCAGCGACAACTGCGCGCCCGGCTTGACCATGATGTGCTTGACCTGGACGCGATCGCCGGCATGGATCGAGCGATAGGTGCCCCAGGGCCGGTGGACGGTGAGGTGCGTTCCGGTCTCGCTCCGTCCGGCGCGGTCAAGCCGGGCGACCAGCGTCTTGATGTCCTGTGCGCGGTCGCGCTGCGCGACCAGCACGACGTCGCCGGTAGCGATGACGACGAGATCCTCGACCCCGAGCGTGGCGATCAGCCGCTCCTCCGCTCGCAAATACGAGTTCCGCGTGTCCTCGGCGATGACGTCGCCGAGGACGACGTTGCCCGCGTCATCCTTATTGCCGAAGGACCACAAAGCGTCCCACGAGCCGATATCGCTCCAGCCCATGCTGACCGGAACGATGGCGGCCCGCTTGGTGTGCTCCATTACCGCGTAGTCGATCGACTCGCCGCGCAGTTCGGTGAACGCGGCCTTGTCGAGGCGCAGGAAGTCGAGATCGCGTTGGGCCGTGTTGAGGGCGGCGCGGCAGCCGGCCACCATCTCCGGCCGGCGACTGCTCAACTCGTCGACATAGAGTTGGGCGGGAAACAGAAAGATGCCGCTGTTCCAAAAATAATCGCCGGCGGCGAGATAGCTTTCGGCGCGCGCCCGGTCCGGTTTCTCGACGAAAGCGGCGACCTCGTAGCTGCCCTCGAGGCCGGCGAGGGCGGCGCCGCGGCGAATATAACCGTAGCCGGTCTCCGGCCGGTCGGCGGCGATGCCGAAAGTGACGAGGGCGCCGGCGCGCGCCGCCGCCGCGGCACGTCCGATCGCGTCCTCGAAGGCGGCCGGATCGCCGATCGCATGATCCGAGGGCATGACGAGGAGCAGGCTGCCGGGAGCCACCGCCGCAATGAGCGCGGCGATGCAGGCGGCCGGGGCGGTATTGCGGCCGGTCGGTTCGAGGATGATGGCTTGCGGCACGACACCGCCCTGGCGCAGCTGCTCTGCGATGATGAAACGGTGCTCGTCATTGGCGACGACGAGGGGGGCGGCAAAGCGCGCTCGATCGCCGACCCGCCGCACCGTCTCCTGCAGCAAGCTTTCGGCCGACAGCAGCGGCAGAAGCTGCTTGGGGTAAAGCGCCCGCGACATCGGCCACAAGCGCGTGCCGGAGCCGCCGGAAAGGATCACCGGGATGATCGGAGCCGTCGAAACGTCCACCACTACCCTCGATCCTCCACCTTCGCCCCGCCTCTTGCCATCATCCGTTTTCCCTCGTTTCGCAGATCGCCTGCGGGTTGCAGCGGCAGAGTAGTACCGCTGCTGTGGCGACGCCACCGCCCTCGCGCGCCCCTGGCGCGTGCCGGGGTGACCGCGCTTTCGTTTGCCCGCGGGCTGGGTTAAGCAGGGGAGCCTCAGGGAGAACAGCGATGATTGATCTCTACACCTGGACGACGCCGAACGGCCGCAAGATCTCGATCATGCTCGAGGAGATCGGGCTGCCCTATCGCAGCCATCGTATCGACATCTCCAAGGGTGATCAGTTCGCCCCGGAATTCATCGCTATCAACCCGAACAGCAAGATTCCGGCGATCGTTGATCCCGATGGGCCTGGGGGACGCAAGCTCGCGATCTTCGAATCGGGCGCGATCCTCATCTATCTCGCCGAGAAGACCGGCAAGCTCCTGTCTGCCGATCCGGTCAAGCGCATCGAGACCCTCGAGTGGCTGATGTTTCAGATGGCGGGGGTTGGCCCGATGTTCGGCCAACGCCATCATTTCTTCCGCGCCGCGCCGGAAAAGGTGCCGTATGCGCTCGAGCGCTATACCAAGGAGACACACCGGCTCTATGGCGTGCTCGACAAGCGCTTGGCCGACAACGAATACCTCGCGGGGACGTATTCGATCGCCGACATCGCGACCTATCCATGGGTTGCGCGCTGGGAATGGCACGAGCTCGACTGGGCGAAGTTTCCGCATGTCGACCGCTGGTTCAAGGCGATCGGTGCGCGGGAAGCGGTGCAGCGTGGCATGGCGGTACCCTGACGTCGATGCAAGATCGGCGCCGCCGGCGGGCAACCGGGGAATGGCGCGTTGACTCTGTCCCCCCCGGCCTTTAGAAGGGCTCGTGCATACGCCGTGTCAAGACCACTCCGGTGGAGGGGTGGCCGAGTGGCTGAAGGCGGCGGTTTGCTAAACCGTTATAGGGGGAATACCCCTATCGTGGGTTCGAATCCCATCCCCTCCGCCAACCTTTCTTGGAATTGCGCAAGCGATTCCGACCGGCCGGAAACTCGACCCGATGGACGTCGCGAAGCCGATCACTGGCGGGTGCTGCCGAGGTGGCGGGTTTCCCACCGGCTCTGACCGGCCGCCAGTTGCGTGTTGCGCATGAGGCACCGGTCGACGTCCGTCTGGTTGCGATACTGCCCGTAGCAGTATTTGATGGCGAAGCGCTCGCCGACGTCGCGCTGCTGCGCGGCGTCCGCGGCGCGGTGCTCGGAAGGCAGTCTTGCCGAGATGCCGAAATGGGCGAGAACGACGAGGCCGACAAGGGCCCCGACCAGCATGATGGTTCGCATTGCGACCCCCGCGAAAATTTCGCCCTGCGGATCAAAGCGCGAGACGATCATGGTTAATTTCTTAACACGCGCCGGGTTCCCCGGCAGTGAACCGGGTCACACCACTTCCGGAGGGGGCGCGTCAGCGCACGCGCGAGCATTCCGGGACGGCCGGGCCTTTATAGTCCGATCCGCCCGGACGATTTTGATGAAAGGCATCGGCGCATTGCACGATCGCCGGCACCGCGAGATGATCGTTCGGCACGTCCTGGCCCAACTCGGTATTGGAAACCGCCGGCGGCGGCGCCTTCACCACGCGTGCCCCGTAGGTGCAGGCGGTGAGCAGCGCGACCACGAGTACGGGGAGGGCGGCACGCACGGCAGCGAGAACGCAAGGCGCGGCTATTTTGTTCCTGATGCGCATGCTGCCAAATTCAGGCAGCATGCGGTGGCAGCGTTCCAAACCATTTTGACGGGCCGCCCGATTTGTCACGCGCCGAACGTCTTCTGGAGCTGATCCAGATCCTTCGCCGTCACCGCCGGCCGGTGAGCGGCCGCATGCTGGCGGCCGAGCTTGGCGTCAGCCTGCGTACCCTCTACCGCGACATCGGCGCTCTGCAGGCGCAAGGTGCCGGCATCGATGGCGAGGCCGGCGTCGGCTACATCCTTCGTCCCGGCTTCATGCTGCCGCCGCTGATGTTTTCGGAAGACGAAATCGAGGCGCTCGTTCTCGGTTCGCGCTGGGTCGCCGATCGCGGCGATGCCAGGCTCGGCGCTGCCGCGCGCAACGCGTTGGCGAAGATCGCCGCCGTGCTTCCCGCCGACCTGCGTGATGAGCTCGACGCGTCGGCGCTTCTCGTCGGTCCCGGTGCCGCGATCGCCGCCGGCGACGCGGAGCTGGCGGCGATCCGCGAGGCGATCCGCGGCGAACGCAAGCTGGCGATCGCCTATCTCGACCGCGATGCCGTCGAGACGCGGCGCACGATCTGGCCCTTTGCTCTCGGCTTCTTCGATCGCGCACGCGTCGTTGTCGCATGGTGCGAGCTGCGTCAAGCTTTCCGTCACTTCCGCACCGACCGGATCGCCGCGCTGACGGCGACCGGGTCGCGCTACCCCCGTCGCCGTCAGGCGCTCTTGAAGGAGTGGCGCGAGAACGAGGGGATACGTCCGCAATAGCCGTGAATTGATTCATGCTGCCATAAACTGACAGCAGCCTCGCTTAGCCTTGCGTCACCTCAAGCAAGAGCTAAGGAGAGCCGCGATGTCCGACCCCAATTTCGTCATCCTCTATGTCGATAATCCGTCCGCCAGTGCCGCTTTCTACGGTGATCTCCTTGACAAGCCTCCGGTCGAGTCCTCGCCGACCTTCGCAATGTTCGCACTGGATTCTGGAGTCATGCTTGGCCTGTGGTCGCGGCACACGGTCGAACCGGCCGCGACCGCGCCCGGCGGGGGTGGTGAGATCGCCTTCTCGGTAGCGGACAATTCCACCGTCGAGAAGCTCCATGCCGATTGGCGTGGGCGGGGGCTGACCATTGTCCAGGAACCGACGGATCTCGATTTCGGCCGCAGTTTCGTCGCCCTCGACCCCGACGGCCATCGCCTGCGGGTCTTTGCCCCGGTCGCGCCATGAGCGGGAACTGGATCATCGTCGCCTCGGCCGACCATGTTCGCCGCGGGAAAGAAGGGCGTTTCATCCAAGCCTGTCATGGCAAGGCGGCGCCGATGCGGCGCATCAAGCCAGGCGACAATGTCATATGTTATTCGCCGACCGGCGAATTTCGCGGCAAAGACAAATTGCGCGCCTTCACGGCGATCGGCATCGCCGCCGCCGGCGAGCCCTATCGGTTCGATGGCGGCGGATTTTCTCCCTACCGGCGGGATGTCGATTGGCTCGAGGCCGGCGAAGCTCCAATCCTCCCGCTTCTTGAGGTGCTCGAGTTTTCCGCCGGCGCACCGAATTGGGGGTATCGGTTGCGCTTCGGGATTCTCGCGATAAGCGATCATGACTTCCGGGCGATAGCGTGCGCGATGGCAGCTACTTGCTGTTACGAATCTTTACACGCTGCCACCTAGTAGCCATGACTGCGTAACGTTAAAGTAGCGGCGCCATGCATGACTGCGTCCTCGCCGAATGCAGGGAGGAAACGATGGACTGGTTCGCGGGCGAGCCGACGTTGGACGACACGCTGTCAGATCCAATCGTTCAGGCGATGATGAAACGGGATGATGTCCAGCCCGAAGGTTTTCGCCGCTTCCTGAGGGATGTCAGCGGTCGGCTGGATGCCCTGGCAAGCGCCCGGCGCGATGCACGTGCCAAGCACCGGAATTGGCTACGTCGCGAGTCGCGCGAAATCGACTGACGGAGCCGATAGCCGGGAAATCCCGTCTATTGGATTTGGATCACCGTTCACGCCGAGCAAGCGTGGAGCGGGGGTGGTTCCTGCGCGGGGGGCACAGGTATCGGCGGTGGTGGCTCCTCTTTCGGCGGGGGATGGTTCGGATCGCGCAACGGTGGTCCGGGCGGAATGCCGGGCGGCCGTGGCGGATCGGGGATCTGACATTCTCTCACGCTCCCGCTCCGGCTAGGCAAGATAGTCATCCGGCTCTCCTGCCAGAAAGCGGCTCTCGCTGGGCAAACGCCACCGGCAGGGCGCTGTTCCTAGCCGGCGCCTAGGCGGCGGTTCCCGCCAGGGCATGAACTGCTGTTCGGCACGACATTGCGGCTCGTCGATATCGCTATCGCGCGGGCACTGGCCGACAGCTACATTTCGTTACATTTCGACACAAAACATTTCTTGGTACGGCGCGACTCGGCCCGTAGCGTGAAGTGCAGTAGGGTCGAATCGCAGTCGGAGTGACGAGCCGTTTCGCCCGCTATGCGAGTTCATTGGTCCGTGATGTTGAACCGTCGCGATGTCGCCTCGATTGCCTGCTATGGGCTGCTCTTTGCGCTGGTCGTGATCTGGGCGGAACTCCGGCCAAGCAATCCCAATCTCCTTGATCTGCGCGAATCGGCACGGGCCGCGATGACGGCAAGATCAATCGATCTCGTCGACGATCAGCCAGAGCTTCGTCGCCTCGCAAGGCACTCGAGGCTTCCCTAGCTACCGGCCACCTTCGCAATCTGCACCGCCATGAGACCGAGTCGTCGTGCCGCCTCGTCGGAGAGCGGCGAGAGGGCGTTCCCGTCGACCCAGCCGCGGACGCGTCGGGTTGGGGTCTCGTCACCCTCAAAGACGACGTCTTCATAGAGCGCCGCTGCCCTTTCGCTTCGACCGATATTTTGGTAGGCAGTCGCGAGCTTGAACTTGGCGGCCGCGCTCGGGTGGTCGTAGTAAACGCGCTCTGCGAGAATCGCCGCCGCCGGCCAATCGCCGCGAGCGGCAGCGAGATCGGCATCGCCCTCGCCGGGGGCACGATAAACCGTGCAACCCGCTATCAGCGTGCTGCTGACAAAGCCCAGGATGACGGCAAACGGTCGCAGGCGAATAGCGGTTCTCGACATCGCGGCAATTGCGATTATTGCGGCTGCGCGAAAGCCTCGAAACACGATAGCGCCCGCCGAGAGCGTTGCGATGTGGCAAGCCTATGTCATGGACGAGATCGTGCCAGCACTACCTGCGCGAGATGATGCGTCGGCCACCCTGCCGGCGAGCACTACCTCGAATAAGCATCGCATCGGCCTCGCAGAGCAATCGTGCCGAGTCGCAAGGAGCGCAGAAAACAGCCGAATTTCAGACTTGCATCGCGCCCGTTGAGCTTATACGGTGCGATGCGATCGTTGGGGGGCAAGGCACGAGTTGGGTGTCTTGTCAGCGGTCCCGATCACAACCGGCACAACCGGGTGGTGCGAGGGACTTCGCTAGTTCATTCATAGCACTGTCGGCGGATGGCGACACTACCGCCACTGGTTCCAAAGGTCGCGTCTCCAGGTGAGACCGTGGCCGTAAGGGCGGCGTGCCGCCATTGCTGCGCGGGGGACTATGCTTAAATCGGTTGTGCAGTTGTCGAAGCGACTATTCGCTGAACGGCATGTCGTCATTCGTTCGCGCGGCCGTATTCGCTATCTGACTCTATCGCGCGGCTGGCAGATCGCGGCGCTCGGCGTCCTCCTCGTCGGCGCGTCCGGTGCGGCGCGGATGACCGCGAGCTACATCGTCGCCGATCGCAAGATGGCTCACAAGCAGGCCGAGGTCGAACTCGCGGAATTTTCCGCCAGCGATTTGCGCGATCTCGTGACGCATTTGCAGGAGCGCCTCGCCGCCGCCAACAGCGAGCTCGAGCAGACACGCAGCCGGCTTGCCAGCACGACGGTGCAGAATGTCACGATGCGCTCCGATATCTACGCTGCCGAGGCGCGATTGCGGGCGCTCGACGAAACGCAGGCAACGTTGCTCGCGCAACGCACCGAGGCGCAGGGCCGGCTGCGAGGTGCCGAGGAGGCGCTCAACGCGAAATCCGGGCAGGTCATCCGCATCAGCCGCAGCCTCGACACGGCGAAGAGCGATCTGAAGACAACCGAGGAACAAAGGGTTGCATTGGCCAAGCGCATCAAGGATCTCGAGGGCGAGGCACAAAATGCCAGCGACCGTGCGGCCCAGTTCAAGGCCAGCGCGGATCAGGCGCAGCAGAAGCTGCAGCAACTCGCAGCTGAGCGCGAGAAGGTCGTGGCGGAGCGCGACGGATTACTCGGGCGCGTCGCGGTCTTGCAGCAGGCGAGGATGCGGGCCGAGGCGCGCGCGCATGATGAGCGTAATCGGGGCGCGAAGGTAATTGCCGAGGCATCGATTGCCAGGGATACCGGCGATTCCGGCGAGAGTTTGGCGGACGGCGCCGATGCCGGTACGACGGAGCTTGCCGCCCTCGAGCCGACGGCGATTTCAGCGCCGACGGTTCCGGACGATGCCAAGGCCGCCGGCACAGGCCGCGGCGATCTTCGGCACCTCCTCTCGTCTGTCGGGATCGATCTCGATCAATTGGCGTCGCGGTTCGGCGCGACGCGGCCCGGCCAGGGCGGCCCGTTCATCGGGCTGAGGGGAATGAAAACGAGCAGTGCGGCGATTGCCGGCGACGCCCTACCCGACGGCTTGAAGATGGCGCTTAAGTCGCTGCCGCTCGCGGCGCCATTGATCCATTACCAGCTCGAGAGCCGCTTCGGCGTCCGTCGTGATCCGTTCAACCGCCGCAGCGCCATGCATACGGGGCTCGACTTCTCCGCCCCATTCAAATCACCAGTCTACAATACGGCGCCGGGCACGGTGATCTTCGCCGGCGCCAATGGTGAGTTTGGCAAGGTTGTCGATATCGACCACGGCGCTGGGATCGTCACTCGGTATGCGCATCTGCACCGCATTACCGTGGTCAAGGGCCAGCGTCTCGCCAGCCGGGAGCAGATCGGTCTGCTCGGCAGCTCCGGCCGCAGCACCGGGCCGCATGTTCATTACGAGGTGCAGGTCAACGGCGTGCCGCAGGACCCGGAGAAATTCCTCCAGGCCGGCAACATCGTCCAGATTTCCGGGAAACAAATCGCTCAGCCGTAAACCGCGTCGCCGCGGCGCCGGTGATCGTCTCCCAGGGCGGGGCGGGCTAGACCTGCGCCAGCGCTGCGACAAACGTTTCGCGATCGACGTTGCCGCCCGAGGCGACGACGGCAACGGTTCTTCCGGCGATCGGATATTTTCCGCTTAACACCGCCGCCAGTGCCACCGCACCCCCTGGCTCGACGACGAGCTTGTAGTCGGCGAAGGCAACGGCTATCGCCCGAGCCGCCTCGCCGTCGCTGACGGCGAACGCGCCGGCAAGCAGACGCCGGTTGATGGCGAAAGTCAGCTCTCCCGGCGTCGGCGCGAGCAGTGCATCGCAAAACGATTTGGCGCCGGACGCGTTGGCGACGCGACGACCGGCAGCAAGCGAACGGCCGGTATCGTCGAAACCGACGGGCTCGACGGCGTAGACCTTGGTATCCGGCGAATCGGCGGCGATTGCCGTGGCGCACCCCGCCGTCAGCCCGCCGCCGCCGCAGCACACAAGAACAGCATCCAGCCTGGCGTCGCGCGCCTTTGCCTGAGCAACGATCTCGAGCCCGCAGGTTCCCTGGCCGGCGATAACCTGAGGCTCGTCATAGGGCGCGACGATGGTAGCGCCGCGTTCGCCGGCAATGCGTGCGCCAATCTCCTCGCGCGATTCCTTGAGGCGGTCGTAGAGCACGATTTCGGCGCCATAGCCGCGCGTATTGGCGATCTTGATCGCCGGCGCGTCTGCCGGCATGACGATGAGCGCCGGGATGCCGAGCGCTTGCGCCGCCGCCGCGATACCCTGGGCGTGATTGCCCGAGGACCAGGTAACGACGCCCTTTTTGCGGGAAGCCGCTGAGAATTGCGACAACGTATTGTATGCGCCGCGGAACTTGAAGGAGCCGGTGCGCTGCAACGGTTCGGCCTTGAGCAGCAACCTGCCGCCGAGCCGCGCATTGACGGCAGGCGATTCGAGGAGCGGGGTCAGCACGGCCTGGCCGGCGATCCGCGCGGCGGCGGCGCGGACGGCCGCAATATCGGGCAGCGCGACGTCAGAACCGCGCGATGAAGTCATCGAGAACATCCCTTATCTCTGGCTCATCGAGGCTCGGCGTATGGCCGATGCCGGGCACTGTCACCGCGATGAGATCCGGCTTGTCGGCAATCATGCGACGCAACCCGTCGGTGGTCAAAACATCGGAGATCTCGCCGCGGACCAACAGTGTCGGGATATTGCGCAACGCGCGGAAGAAGGGCCAGAGGTCCTGAATCTCGCCGTTGCTGCGCTTCAACGGCTCGACGAGGGCGATATCCCAGTCGAAATGCAGTGCGCCATCAGCGCCTTCATGGTAGGTGGCGCGGGCAAAGCGCTCCCACCAATGGTCGTTCTTGATCGCCAAGCGGGGCAGCGCCCTGCGTAGCATGGCGACGGCGCTCGGCCAGTCCGGTTGTGGCCGGTCGATTCCGATGAATTCGATGATGCGGGCGAGCCCGCCCGGATCGACATCGGGTCCGATATCGTTGATGACCACCGCTGCGACATTGGTCGGCCGCATTACGGCAAGACCCATGGCGAGGAGACCGCCGAGCGAGGTGCCGACGATGATCACGCGGTGGATATCATTGGCCATCAAAATGTGGCCGATGTCGCCGAGATAGGTCATCGGATCGTAGTTGCGCCAATTCGGGTCATGGGCCGAGCGCCCGCGACCGCGGTAGTCGGGGCAGATTACGCGGCGCGATCCGGCAAAACGCTCTGCGAGATCGGCGTAGTCCTGGCTATTGCGCGTCAGGCCGGTCAGGCACAAAAGCGGGATACCGGGGGACAGCGGGTCGCCATAATCGCGGTAGTAAAGCTGCAGCCCATCCTGGGCCGACAGACGGCGCTCGTGATAGGTCGTCGTCGTACCGGAGCCTGCCATCGGTGATGGCACTCAGCGCTTGAGATCGCTTGCCAATGAGAAGGCGAGCGCGTGATCGCCGAGCCGGATGCGATAGACCTGTAGATTCTCCAGCACGCGCTGTACGTAGTTGCGCGTTTCGGTGAACGGGATCGATTCGATCCAGTCGACGACGTCGACGCCCTTGGCCCGTGGATCGCCGAAACTGTCGATCCACTGCCGTACGCGCGCCGGTCCGGCGTTGTAGGCGGCGATCGACAGGACGTAGGAGCCGCCAAAGCGATCGAGAAGCTCTTCGAGATAGGCGCGGCCAAGCGTCACGTTGTAGCCGCCATCGGTCAGCAGCCGGTCGGCAGAATAGGGCAGGCGATGACTCTTGGCGATCTGGCCTGCCGTCGCTGGCATCAGCTGCATCAGCCCGCGCGCCCCGGATTTGCTGACCGCCGTGCGCTCGAAGGCGCTCTCCTGGCGCGTCATGGCGAGGACGAGCGGTCGCTCGGCATCGCCTTTCGGCAGCTCGATGGTCGGGTAGCCGTGATCGATCAACATGACGCCGGCATAGCCGGCGCGCTTGGCGGCACCTACGGCCAAATCGAGGCGGCCGACCGACTCGAAAAGCGAGGCGACGAGAACGTGCTCGCCCGGCGTCTTCGCCAGCTCACTGAGCCGATGCATGAAGATGCTCAGGCGGTCGGTCTCGCCGATCTCGCCCAGCATCTCGACGGCACGGACGAGCTCGCGCTTGCGAAACTGGGCACTCTCCTCGGCGCTCGGCTTGGGCTCGGCAGCGAGGCGACGTGATGCCTCGCCGGTGACCTTGGTCTGCGCGAGCTGACCGTAATATGTCGTGGCGTTCTCGGCCGCGCTGGCAAGCCAGGTATTGGCGAGATCTGGCCGATTGAGCGCCTCGGCGGCCCGCCCGGCCCAATAGGCACCGCGCGCCCGGCTGATCGGCAGCTTGACGCCGTTATATAGCCGGACGAAATGATCGTAGCCGCTCTGCGCGTCGTGCAGCGCGCGCAGTGCGATCCAGCCGGCGAGGAATTCGGCGTCCGCGAAGGCGGTACCCTCGCTCAGCCCGTGCTTGACGACCAGACGATAGGCAAGTTGCGGCTTACCGTCGGCAAGCGCGCGGCGGGCAAGGATCTGTCGCTCGGTCCACCACGCGGTGGGGCGGACGAGGTCCTTCGGCGGGTTGAGCAGCGCCTCGAGGGCGGAATCATAGAATTCCTTGCGACGGCGCCAGCGCGTTCGCTCATAGAGCAGGCCCGGGTCGTTCTTCAGTTGCGTCGGCACACGGGCGACCGCACCTTCGACGCCAGGTTTGAAATCGGCGAGTTTCATGCGGGCGTCAGCAAGCAGACGATAGTCCTGCGGCACGCGCGGCAGCATGCGCTTTGCCGATTCGACGAGACCGTCCCACAGCAGGCGATCAAGCCGTTTGATATGATCCTCGCCGCGGATGATTCCGGGAAAGCGCGCCAGGATGCTCTTCTCATCGAAGCCGCTGAGTTCGCAATTGACCCACACGCCGCGAATCTGGGCGAGCGCGGCGGCTTGCTGCCCGCCGGCCAGCAGGAGCTCGGCCTGGCGCAGCTTGCCGTAGGGGGTGACCGGGTTGAAACGCTGGAACCAGTCGCGCACGGTTGCGTCGGATGCGCCGACGATCGCTTCCTCGGCGCGCTGGCGCAGCGTCAACTGGCCGGGCCAATCCGGATTCTGCGAGATGAAGTCGGCGATTTCGGCGAAGCTGGCGCGGGTCGAGCCGCGCGACAAAGCTTGCCAGGTCAACACCTTGCGCAGAAGCGGGTCCTTGGCCTGGGCGGCCAGATGGAGCGCGCCCGCGGAATCGACGCCTCGCGCCGCGGCGAAGGCGGCGCGGTAGATCTGACGATCCTCCGGCGAAAGTGCCCACGCGCTTGTCGCTGCAAGGGCGCCAATGAGGACGATCATGACATCACAAAGGACGGACCGACCGAGTCTCAAAAGAACAATACCCCCAACTGCCGGTGCGTCACCGCAGCTATCGACGCATTCTATAGATCGAGAGCGAGCTGATACAAGACGCCAACCAAGTATGCCGAAATAGCGTCAAGGATTGGTAAACGCCGCCATGCACACCCAGTCGCTGCATGGCAGTTCTGGCGTCTAGCGCAAGGTGCATATGCGAGTCGTTCGCATTTGCATTGACGAGGCAGCGGACCCATGGCATACACGGCAACAGATGCGAATCACTCGCATCTGGGATTTCACCACACCGGGTGGGAAAGCTGCCGAGGGTCAGAACAACTGTGCCGTGCCTTGATCGGCGGAATCGCCCGACCCTGACCTGGACCCTTTTAGCCCGTCGGGCTGCCGGGTTTCCGCTCGTGCTCAGCCTTTTGCTCCTGACGGGGTACGGCGCTCATGCGCAAACCTCGGAGAGTCGCGTGCAGAAGGACTCGCCGGAAGCGATGGCGAGCGAGCCGAGTTTTTTCACCGGAATATGGACCCGCAGCAATCTCTTGGGCGACATGGGGGGCTTGCGGACTGCTCTCGGATCTTACGGCATCACGCTCGGCCTGCAGGAAACCAGCGAGGTCTTTGGTAATCTGACGGGCGGCATCCGCCGCGGCGCCGCCTATGACGGTCTCACCCAGATGAGCCTCGTACTCGACATGGCGAAGGGGTTCGACTGGGACGGCGGCACCTTCAATGTCAGTGCCTTGCAGATCCACGGCCGCAATCTCAGCGCCGAGAAGCTTCTCGATCTGCAGACCATCAGCGGCATCGAGGCCAATCGAGCGACCCGGCTGTGGGAGCTTTGGTACCAGCAGGTGTTCCTCGCCGGCAGGGCGGACGTCAAGATCGGCCAGCAGAGCATCGATCAGGAATTCATCTCAAGCCAATATTCCGGACTGTTCATCAATACCATGATGGGTTGGCCAATGGTGCCCTCGGCCGACCTCTTTGCCGGCGGGCCGGCCTATCCCCTGTCGTCGCTCGGCCTGCGGTTGCGCGGGCAGCCGACCGCCGCCTTAACTGTTCTCGCCGGGGTCTTCGACGACAATCCGCCCGGCGGACGCTTCGACAATGATTCGCAGCTGCGCGGCGCCGAGGCCGCTGGCGCAAAGTTCAATCTCGGCACCGGCGCCCTATTCATCGGCGAGTTGCAATACACGGTGAACCAGCCCGCCCTGGGCGATCTCGACACCGGCGACAGCGCACCGGGCCTACCCGGGACATACAAGCTCGGCGCATGGTTCGATACCGCCGCCTTTCCCGATCAGCGCTTCGACGATACCGGCCTGTCGCTTGCCGACCCCAACAGCAGCGGCATCGCCCGCATGCATCGGCATAATTTCAGCATCTACGGCGTCGTCGACCAGATGGTCTGGCGTCCAAGCCCCGAGGCACAGCGAGCACTGGCCGTGTTCGCCCGCCTGATGGGCGCACCCGGCGATCGCAACTTGGTCGATTTCAGCGTCAATGCCGGGGCGAGCCTCAAATCGCCCCTGCCGGGCCGCGACAGCGACACGTTCGGCATCGGTTACGGCTTCGCAAAGGTCAGCGGACGGGCGAGCGACCGGGATCGTGACACGGTCTTCTTCTCACAATCCTTCACGCCGATCCGCTCGGGCGAGCACTTCCTCGAGGTCACCTATCAATATCAGGTCGCACCGTGGTGGCAGTTGCAGCCCGATTTCCAATACATCGTCAACCCGGGCGGCGGCATTGCCAATCCCAACAACCCGAACGCGCGTCTCGGCGACGAGGCGGTGCTCGGCCTCCGCACGATCGTCACCTTTTGAGAGGGGAGTTTCGCACGTGATTCGTTCCGACAGTTTGCGCCTGAAGGGCGGCCTGGCGTGGCTGGCGTTCGCTCTTCTTCTCGCCGGCCCGGCGGCGCTGGCGGAGGAGCAAAAAGGTTTCCTCGCAAACATCCACCGCTTCTCCACGCTGACCTCGACGGTACCGGCGAATGGCGACCAGAATCCCTACGCGATCGTCGTCGCCCCCGCTTCAGCCGGCAAAATTCAAAAGGACGACGTGCTGATCACCAATTTCAACGACAAGAACAATCTTCAGGGGCTCGGCACGACGATCGTCGACTTCAACCCTGCGACCAAGCGGCTGTCGCTCTTCGCCGCCATCCCGCGCCATCTTCCACAATGTCCCGGCGGCATCGGTCTGACGACCGCGATGACGATGTTGAAATCCGGCTGGGTGATCGTCGGCAGCCTGCCGAGCCGGGACGGCACGACGGCGACGAAAGGGCAGGGCTGTCTCGTCGTCCTCGATGCCCAAGGCGAGGTCGCTGGGGTCATTACAAGCGCCAACATCGATGGGCCATGGGGCAACATGGCGGTGATCGAAAGCGATTCGGGCGCCGCCATCTTCGTCAGCAATACGGGAGTCGGCGTCGGGGCGCCGGGTCAGGATGTCGTCAGGCAGGCCAATGTGCTGCGGATCGAGCTGGCTATCCGCGACGGCAAGGCGCCGGTGGTGACCAAGGAGACGGTGATCGGCAGCGGTTTCGGCCAGCAGGCCGACAAGGACGTGTTCATCATCGGTCCGACCGGCCTCGCGCTCGGCCGAAACAATGTGCTCTACGTCTCCGATGCCATAGGCAATCGGATCGCGTCGATCGCCGATGCGACGACGCGGAGCGACAGCGCCGGCACTGGCGAGGAGGTCACCAAGGACGGATTGCTGCGTCGGCCGCTGGCGATGACGACGGCCCCCAACGGCAACCTGCTGGTCACCAACGGGTTGAATGGCCAGGCGGTGGAAATCAACCCGACTACCGGCAAGCAGCTCCACGCCCTGTGGATCGATCCGAACCGGGCGCAGACCCCGCCCGGCAGCGGCGACCTCTTTGGCATCGCGATGACGCCGGCCGGCGACGGCTTCTATTTCGTGAAGGACGAGGTGAATACGCTCGTGGTGGCGCGATGAGCGATATGCCGGAGAACGGAAGGGCGCGACTGCCGTCCCGGCGCGGCTTCCTGGCGGCGGCGGGCGGCCTGGCGGCCGCCGTGGGATCGGGCCTCGCGCAGGCGGCGGATCCCGTCACGGGCGCGAGACAGGCGGATCGCCGTCGCGAGGCGGCCGGCCCGCCGGCCGGGGTAGAGCCGTTCTGGGGCGTACACCAAGGCGGTATCGCGACGCCGCAGCAGAAGCACACCTATTTCGCCGCCTTCGATCTGCGCACTGACAAGCGCGATGACGTCGTCGCCATGCTGCGTGGTTGGACCGCTGCCGCGGCTCGCATGGCCGCCGGCAAGACGGCGGCACCGCTCGCGCCGGACCCAATGGTGGCAGCAGCCGATTCGGGTGATGGGCTCGGCCTCGCCCCGGCGCGGCTGACGCTGACCTTCGGATTCGGCGCCGGGCTTTTCGCCAAGGACGGGCATGATCGCTACGGTCTCGCCGCGCGACGGCCGGAGGCGCTGGTCGACATGCCGCACTTCAACGGCGATCAACTGGTCGAGGCCAGCACGGGCGGCGATCTTTCGATCCAGGCGTGTGCCGACGATCCGCAAGTCGCCTTCCATGCCATCCGCCAGTTGGCGCGGCTGGCCTACGACGCGGCGGAGATCCGCTGGGTTCAGGTTGGCCTCACGCCCAATTCCAAGGCCGGAGACACGCCGCGCAACCTCATGGGCTTCAAGGATGGCACGGAGAATCCGCGGCCGGCGCCGCACGCCGGCACGATGCGCGGCGCGGCGCCGTCGTCAGGGCGTGGCTTCGACCCGATCGTCTGGGTCGGCGATGAGGGGCCGGCTTGGATGCGTGGCGGCAGCTATCTCGTGGTCCGCCGCATCCGCATCGCCCTCGAGCATTGGGATCGGACGGAGGTCGATTTTCAGGAGCAGGTCGTCGGTCGGCACAAATATTCGGGCGCTCCTCTCGGCGGCAAGCACGAGTTCGAACCGCCGAACCTCGATGCGACGGACAAAGACGGAAATCTCGTCATTCCCGAAGACGCGCATGTGCGTCTCGCGAGGGCGGCCTCGAATGACGGCGCTCAGATCCTGCGACGGGCCTATTCCTACAATGACGGCGTCAACTTGACGGCCGAGCGCTGGCCACCCTGGCGACAGGGCATGGAGTACGATGCCGGGCTGTTCTTCGTCGCTTATCAACGTGATCCGCGAACGGGCTTCATCAAGATCTTCGAGAACATGGCGAAGCTCGACGCGCTCAACCAGTTCACGACCCATGTCGGCAGTGGCCTTTTCGCTTGCCCCGGCGGCGTCGCTAAAGGCGAGTTCATCGGCCAGCGCCTATTCGCGACAGGGTAAGGGGGCAGGCTCGGGTCATTGGTCGCGGCGTTCTGTTGCCGGGGGAACCCTGGGCTTGTATGGTCCGCCGACAACGCATGCCTCCCGGAGGTCGGTTCATGTTCCAGGGCTCTTTCGTCGCGACGATTACGCCGTTCCGCGACGGCGCCGTCGACGAGCGCGGCTTTCAGGATTTCATCGCCTGGCAGATTGAGCAGGGCACGCACGGGCTGGTGCCGTGCGGCACGACCGGTGAATCGCCGACACTGAGCCACCGGGAGCACAAGCGAGTCGTCGAGCTCTGCCTCGATGTAGCGAAGGGCAAGGTGCCGGTGATCGCCGGCTCGGGCTCCAACTCGACCGCCGAGGCGATCGAGCTGACCCGTCACGCCAAGGAGGCCGGGGCCGACGCGGCCCTCGTCGTCACGCCCTATTACAACAAGCCGACCCAAGAAGGGCTCTACCAGCACTTCAAGGCGATCCACGACGCGGTCGACCTGCCGATCATCATCTACAACATCCCGCCGCGCAGCGTCGTCGACATGTCGGTGGCGACGATGGCGCGCCTCGCCAAGCTCAAGAACATCGTCGGCGTCAAGGATGCGACGATGGATCTCGCCCGGCCGCTGCGCACCCGGCTCGCCATCGGCCCGGATTTCTGCCAGCTCTCGGGCGAGGACATCACCGTGGTGCCGTATCTCTCGCAGGGCGGCCATGGCTGCATCTCGGTGACCGCCAATATCGCGCCGCGGCTCTGCGCCGACCTCCACGAGGCGTGGCAGCGCGGCGATCTCAAGACGGTGGCGCGGGTCAATGAGCGCCTGGCGCCGCTGCACGACGCGATGTTCTGCGAGGCGAGCCCGGGGCCGGTCAAGTACGCTTCCTCGCTGCTCGGCAAGACGACCGCCGAGACACGGCTGCCGCTCTGCGAGATCGCGGTCGAGAGCAAGGAACGCGTCGCCCAGGCGATGCGCGGCGCCGGCCTGATCAACTGAACGGTATTCTGTGGCGCGACGCGAGACGGACAGATATGCGGCGCAGAATCGCAGGGCGCGGCACAACTACCTGATCCAGGATACGGTCGAGGCCGGCATGGTGCTGACCGGAACCGAGGTGAAGATGCTGCGCCAGGGCCAGGCCAGCATCAACGAAGCCTATGCCGCGGAACAGGGCGGCGCGCTCTATCTGATCAACGCCCATATTCCGGAGTACAAGCCGGCGCGGATCAATCACGAGCCCGGCCGGCCACGCAAACTGCTGCTCCACCGCCGCGAGCTCGACAAGATGCTTGGCGCCATCCGCCGCGAAGGCATGACGGTCGTCCCGCTCGGGATCTACTTCAATGAGCGCGGCATCGCCAAATGCGAGATCGGCCTCGCCAAGGGCAAGAAGAAATCCGACAAGCGCGAAGCCGAGAAGACCAAGGACTGGCAGCGCGACAAGGCGCGGCTGATGCGCGAGAAGGGCTGAGGCGAGTTTACCCAGGCACTCGCGTCAAAGCCGCCCTTCGACTAGTATCGGGCGCAGAAAAAAAGACACCGGGAGGATACGACCATGAAGCCTGGCCTTCACGCGGCGGCAGCGAGCTGCCTGCTGGCGCTGATTTCCGCCGCCGCGCCGGCCGTCGCCCAGAAACAGGGCGGCATCCTCAAGATGTATCACCGCGACAGCCCGGCAAGCGCCTCGATCCACGAGGAGGCGACCTACTCCAACAACGTGCCGTTCATGCCGGTCTTCAACAACCTGGTCTTCTACAAGCAGGACGTGGCGCAGAACAGCCTGCAGTCGATCGTTCCCGAGCTCGCGACGGATTGGGCGTGGAGTCCCGACAACACCAAGCTCACCTTCAATCTGCGCAGCGGCGTCAAGTGGCATGACGGCAAGCCCTTCACCGCCAAGGACGTCGTCTGCACCTTCGACATGCTGATGGAGAAAGCGAGCGCGAAGTTTCGCAAGAACCCGCGCAAGACCTGGTACGAGAACGTCGCCGAGGTCACCGCCGCCGGTGACGCGCAGGTCGTCTTCAGCCTGAAGCGGCCGCAGCCGGCGCTGCTTGCGCTGCTCGCCTCCGGCTATACGCCGATCTATCCCTGCCACGTCTCGCCGGCCGACATGCGGACCAATCCGGTCGGCACCGGACCGTTCAAATTCGTCTCGTTCAAGCAGAACGAATCGATCACGCTGACGCGCAACCCGGACTACTGGAAACCCGGTCTGCCGCATCTCGACGGCATGGAGTTCACCATCGTGCCGAACCGCTCGACCGCGATGCTCGCCTTCATCGCCGGTAAGTTCGACATGACCTTTCCGACCGAGGTGACCAACCCGCTGCTCAAGGACATCAAGACGCAGGCGCCGCAGGCGATCTGCGAGATGCAGCCGACCAACGTCGCCACCAACCTCATCGTCAACCGCGAGAAGCCGCCTTTCGACAATGGCGATGTGCGCCTCGCCATGGCGATGGCGCTCGACCGCAAATCCTTCATCGACATCCTGTTCGAGGGGAAGGCCGATATCGGCGGCACGATGCAGCCGCCGCCGGAAGGGTTCTGGGGCATGCCGCAGGACATGCTGCAGACGATCCCGGGCTACGATCCCGACGTGAAGAAGAATCGTGATTCCGCGCGCAAGCTGATGGAGAAGGCCGGCTACGGGCCCGAGAAGCGGCTCAAGATCAAGGTCTCGACGCGCAACATCGCGGTCTATCGCGACCCGGCGGTCATCCTCATCGACCAGCTCAAGGAGATCTATATCGACGGCGAGCTCGACGTCGTCGAGACCAGCAACTGGTTCGCCAAGGTGGCACGCAAGGACTATGCCGTCGGCCTCAACCTCACCGGCAATGCCGTCGACGATCCCGACCAATCCTTCTACGAGAATTATGCCTGCAACTCGGAGCGCAACTACACCCAGTACTGCAACAAGGATCTCGAGACGCTGTTCGACAAGCAGTCGATGGAGACCGATGTCGAGAAGCGCCGCAAGCTCGTCTGGGACATCGACAAGCGATTGCAGGAGGACGTCGCCCGGCCGATCATCTACCATATCCGCGCCGGCACCTGCTGGCAGCCGCAGGTCAAGGGCGTCACCGTGATGGTCAACAGCTCCTATAATGGCTACCGCTACGAGGATCTGTGGCTCGATAAGTAGTGGCACCGGCCTAGGGCATCTCTCGTGGCAGCCTATGTGACGCGGCGCTTCCTGCTGATGCTGCTGACGCTGTTCGGCATCTCGGTGATCATCTTCGTCCTGCTGCGCCTCGTGCCGGGCAATATCGTCGACATCTTGTTCGACGCCGCCGGCTTCGTGAACCCGGCGGAAAAGGCGCAGATCGAGCGCGATCTCGGCCTCGACCAGCCGATCGCCGTGCAATACGCGCGCTGGATCGGCGGGCTGTTCAGGGGCGATCTCGGCTATTCCTACATCTCGGAGAAGCCGGCGCTTGCGGAGATCCTGCCGCGCATCCCGATCACTGCGCGGCTCGCCGGCCTCGCCCTCGGCTTCTCGATCCTCTTCGGCGTGCCGCTCGGCGTCATCAGCGCGGTCAGGCAGAATACCGCTCTCGACTACCTGCTGCGCATCCTCAGCCTGAGCGGCCTCTCGATGCCCGCCTTCTGGCTCGGCCTCCTCATTCTGATGGGCTTCGTCGCTGCGTTCGGCACCATCCCGATCTACAGCGCCGCGCCGAAATCGTTCTGGGATTCGCTGCTGATGTACAGCGTGCCGGCCGCGGCGGTGGGCTTCCGCAGCTCGGCGCTGATCATGCGGCTGACGCGCTCGTCGATGCTCGAGGTGCTGCGCCAGGATTATATCCGCACCGCGCGCTCGAAAGGCGCCTCCGACGGCACCGTCAACTATCACCACGCGCTCAGGAACGCCATCCTGCCGGTCATCACCGTGATCGGTATCGAGGCGGCCTTCCTGATGGGCGGGCTGATCGTCACCGAGACGGTGTTCAACATTCCCGGCGTCGCGCGCTTCCTGGTCGAGGCGATCCGCGGCCGTGACTACCCGATCGTGCAGAATCTGGTGATGTTCATCGCCATCATCGTGGTGACGGTGAACTTCATCGTCGACCTGCTCTACGCGGCATTCGATCCGCGCATCAAATACGCAGATTAGGTGGCCTTTGCATATCGACGATTACGATGCCGAGCTGACAAGGGCGGGCGCCCATGTCGAAAGCCGCCTGGGCGCCGTGCTGTTTCTCGCCCACCGCCATCCGTTGGGCGCGATCGGCGCGGTCGTCATGGCGGTTTTCGTCCTCGCCGCCGTGTTCGCCGATCTCATTGCCGCCTACGACCCGCTCACCGTGACGGCATCGCTCTCCCTCGCGCCGCCCAGCGCGGCGCATTGGATGGGCGCTGATTCCTTCGGCCGCGACGTCTATAGCCGGATCGTCCATGGCGCCCGCATCTCGCTCGCCGTCGGCATCTTCTCGACGCTGCTCGGCTCAGCCTTCGGAATCGTCATCGGCCTCGCCTCCGGCTTCCTCCTCGGCTGGGTCGATCTCGTCGTCCAGCGCCTCATCGACATCCTGCAGGCGCTGCCGCTGCTCGTCCTGGCGCTGGTGATGGCGGCGGCGCTCGGCCCCTCGCTCGAGAACACCATCATCGCCATCGCCATCCCGCTGATCCCCTATGTCGCGCGGGTCATCCGGGCCAACACGCTGACTTTGCGCGAACTGCCCTTCGTCGAGGCGGCGCGCGCCACCGGGATGAGCGAGCTGCGCATCGCGCTGCGTCACGTCCTGCCCAACACGCTTGCCCCTCTCATCGTGCTCGCCACCGCGCAACTCGGCTCGGCGATCCTCACCGAGGCGTCGCTCTCCTTCCTCGGCCTCGGCATTCCCGAGCCTTATCCCTCCTGGGGCCGCATGCTCTCCGAGTCGGCGGCGGAATACGTGCGCACGGCGCCCTGGCTGGTGGTCTTTCCCGGCCTCGCGATCAGCCTCGTCGTGTTCGGCACCAATCTGCTCGGCGACGCCGTGCGCGACATTCTCGATCCGCGGCAGCGCGACGGATGAGCGCGATCGAGACAACGGAAACGGTCCTCGCCGTCGAGGGGCTGCGCACCGTCTTCTTCACCCGCCAGGGCGTCGTCAAGGCGGTCGACGACGTTTCCTTCGCGCTGTGCCGCGGCGAGACCCTCGCCATCGTCGGCGAGAGCGGCTGCGGCAAGAGCATGACGGCGCTCTCCCTCATGCGCCTTATCCCCGAGCCGCCGGGCAAAATCGTCGGCGGCAGCGTCACGCTCAACGGCCGCGACCTGTTGCGTCTCGACACGGCGGCGATGCGCGATGTACGCGGCAACGAGATCTCGATGATCTTCCAGGAGCCGATGACCTCGCTCAACCCGGTGCTGACCATCGGCGAGCAGATTGGCGAGGCGCTGCGCCTTCATCAAGGCCTCTCGCATGCCGCCGCCTTGGCGCGGGCGATCGAGATGCTGGCCCTGGTCAAGATCCCAGCCGCCAAACAGCGCGCCCGCGAATTTCCCCACCAGCTCTCCGGCGGCATGCGCCAGCGCGCGATGATCGCGATGGCGCTCGCCTGCAAGCCTGCGGTGCTGATCGCCGACGAGCCGACCACCGCGCTCGACGTCACCATCCAGGCGCAGATCCTCGCCCTCATCCTCGAGCTGCAGCAGGCGATGGGCACGGCCGTCATCCTCATCACCCACGATCTCGGCGTGGTGGCGGAGACCGCGCAGCGCGTCATCGTGATGTATGCCGGACGGAAGGTCGAGGAGGCCAGCGTCGAGACGCTCTTCGCGGCGCCGCTGCATCCCTACACGCGGGGACTACTGGCGTCGATTCCGCGCCTCGATGTCGGCGGCGCAACGGACGCACCCGCAGGCGAGACAGTCCGGCGGCTCGTCGAAATTCCCGGCATGGTGCCGTCGCTGATGAATTTGCCCGCCGGCTGCGCCTTCGCGCCGCGCTGCTCCCGTGCCGACGAGCGCTGCCGCGCCGCCTATCCGCCCTATGAGGAAAAACGGCCGGGACATTTTGCCGCCTGCTGGCATGCGGAGGCGCCGGATGGCTGATCCGCCGGTCCTCGAGGTCCGCGATCTGCGCAAGCATTTCCCGGTGCGCAAGGGGCTGCTGCGGCGGACGACCGGCCATGTCCTCGCCGTCGACGGCGTCAGCTTCGCGATCGGCGCTGGCGAGACGCTCGGCCTCGTCGGCGAGAGCGGCTGCGGCAAGTCGACGGTGGCGCGCAGCGTGCTCAGGCTGATCGAGCCGACCTCAGGCACGATATGGCTGAACGGCGCCGACATCACCGGCTTGGGCAAGGCGGCGATGCGGCCCCATCGCCGCGAGATGCAGATCATCTTCCAGGACCCGTTTTCCTCGCTCAACCCGCGCATGTCGGCCGGCGACATCGTCGCCGAGCCGCTGCGCGTGCACGGCATGCTCGAGGGCAGGGCAGGGGCGGAGCGCGTCGCCGCGCTCTTCGAGCAGGTCGGCTTGCGGCCGGGCCAGATGCGCAACTTCCCGCACGAATTCTCCGGCGGACAGCGCCAGCGCATCTGCATCGCCCGCGCCCTCGCCCTCGACCCCAAGCTGATCGTCGCCGACGAGCCGGTCTCGGCGCTCGACGTCTCGATCCAGGCGCAGGTCATCAACCTGATGGTCGATCTGCAGCGTGCGAAGCGGCTCTCCTATCTCTTCGTCGCCCACGACCTCGCCGTCGTCGCCCATATCAGCCACCGCATCGCCGTCATGTATCTCGGCAAGATCGTCGAGCTCGCCGACAAGCGGACCCTCTTCCGCAATCCGCTGCACCCCTATACCGAGGCGCTGCTCTCGGCCGTGCCGGTCGCCAACCCGGCGGTCAAGCGCGCGAAGCGCCTCCTGCCGGGCGACGTGCCGAGCCCGCTCAACCCGCCGCCGGGCTGCGCCTTTCATCCGCGCTGCGCTTATGCGGTGGATCGGTGCCGCATCGAGGCGCCGGCGCTGCGCGAGGTGGCGCCGGGGCATAGTGTGGCATGTCATTTGCGGGGGTAGGGTGGCGCGGTAACGCCGGGCAAAATCAGTTTCTACATCTAGGTGCCGCAAGATTGCCCAACACACTGGAACAACATTTCCCGCATGCCGTTCCGAGAGTATTGGCCGTTCTCGACGCGAACGGCGGACCAGCAAAGGAGCCAATATGCGCTTGTCAAAACAGCCTTTCGCGATGGCGGTTCTCACTGCCGCGTGGCTTCTCGTCGTTCCGGGAGCCCATGCTCAGAATCAATCGGCGCCGAATCAATCAGCCTCGCCGAACATCTCGGACCAGAAGCTCGATGCGGCCGCCGCCGCCATCGACCGCGTGGCCAGCGTCAAGCAGAACTACCAACAGCAGATCGCGGCGGCGCCGTCGTCCGACAAAGATCGCCTTGCCGGCGACGCGAGCAATGCCATGAAGAAGGCAGTCACCGATCAGGGTCTCTCCGTAGAGGAGTACAGCTCGATTCTGCGGGTCGCGCAGAACGACCCTGGCGTTCGCGACAGACTCCTGCAGCGTCTCCATACATCCGCCCAGTAGCGCCTGCACTTTAGTGCAAATCACCCGCCGCTCGGACGTGGCAGCGTCCGGGCGGCCGCCGACAGTCACCCGCCCGAGTCGTTGCCGCGACGGCTCGGAGGAGGACGCGCATGCCTGAACTCAGAATCGGAACGCGATCGTTCGAGGTCAGCGAGTCTCACGTAGTACGCGAGGCCGAGCGAATGTTCAAATTGTCTCCGGACCGCCGGGCTCACCGTCTCGAGAGAGCCAAATCCGAGTTGGCACGAGCGGGGGGCAAGAAGGGCATTGAGAGCCTCAAGCAAGGAGGCGCCGTGAAGAAAGCTACGGCCATCATCCTAAGCCAGGGCATCAAGGAGATTTGACCTGGCAGCTGCGGTTTCTTGACACGTCGCCTGTCATCTGCGCGGCGGAAGCGGACAATCACGCAAATCGCAGCAACGGCACGGCGGCGGTCGAGAGCAGAATCGCACAGAGGCGCAGCCGCGTGAACGGCTCCTTCAGCCAGACGATGGCAATGACAAGGGCAAAGACCGCACTCGTATCGCGCAAGGCGGCGGCGGGCGCGATCGGTGCGCCGCTCCAAACCCACAGGA
>WNFD01004386.1_pt1 | contig 30903 bp, 35 predicted proteins | sample 5400491 | NCBI WGS metagenome assembly WNFD01 (sample SAMN13153343, study PRJNA577476) | soil metagenome | isolation source: 120 cm saprolite under Douglas fir tree site 2 hole 2 replicate 2 | place: USA:California | collected 2015-04-18
CAGCTTCCCCTTGAGCAGATCGAGCGATCGCGACGACCCGATTGGGCCGGCTCCCACCTGTCGCTGGTTGCAGGCCCCATCCGCTGACTCATTCGGCGCTCATTGTGCACGCCGGTCACATCGGATCAGACGCTTCGCCCAAACGCTGTCGATGGAAGCACGGTAATGTTCGCTCCGGTGGCTGTCGCCGATGCCAGAAGTGGCGGGGATGGATGGGAATCGAACCCACCCAGGACGCCTCAGCAGCGCCCCGCAAACGGTTTTGAAGACCGCGGGAGGCACCAGCCTCCAATCATCCCCGGCGGCAGAATCCTATTCCGTCAGCGGGATGCCGATGCCCTCGACCCCGAGCGGCTGTGCGTGGCGGGTCAGCAAGCCCACCAGGAAGCCCAACACCCGATCCACCGACGAATCGCCGGCGATCGTGGCGACCAGCGCGGGCTCGGGCGAGCGAAAGGCGCCCAGCTTCCCTTCTTTCGCGACGCGGGCAAAGCCGCGCGATCCGGAAGGGATGAAGGTCACCCGGACCTTCGCATACCGCTCCCCGGAGTGGACCAGCGTCAGAGGGCTCTTGCGCCGGACCTCCCAGGCCCTGATCTCCTGCCGTTTGATCCGCCGCTCCAGCGTGGCCAGGAAACGCTTCCCACCCGGGTCCTTGCCGGTGTAGATCGCGACCTGCACGGTAGAACAATAGCCAGCTTGGCCCCGGCCGGCGAACTAAACCGCGGCTAAAGCCGCGCTAAATCAGCGCCTCGAGCTTGGCTTTGAGGTCGCCCTTCATGCTGGGTCGGTAGCCGACCGTTCGCTCGGCGGCCTTGCCGTCCTTGAAGATGATCACGGTCGGGATCGACATGATCCCCAGCGAAATGGACGTCGCCGGGTTCTCGTCGATGTCCATTTTCATGACCGTCACCTTGTCGCCCAGCTCGCCATGGAGCTCCTCGACGATCGGCGCGATCATGCGGCACGGGCCGCACCAGGGCGCCCAGAAATCGACCAGCACCGGCCGGTCGGCCTTCAAAACGACAGACTCGAACTCGACGTCGGTGACCGCGTGTATCTCTCCCATCTAGGACGCCTTCTTCTCCGTTTTGGTGTCTGACTTGGACTCTGACTTCGACTGTGACTTCGGCTCGGACTTGGACTCCGATTTGGACTCGGACTTCGACTCCGATTTGGCCTCTGGCTTGCTCTCCGAGCTCCCTTCTGCCTTCGACGCGCCGTCGGTTGACGCTGCGGCCGCCGACCGGTCCGCACCCTTGTAGTCGGTGGTATAGAACCCGCTGCCCTTGAAGCTGATTCCGACCGGGTACAGGATCTTGGTGAGGTTACCGTGGCACTTCGGACACGCCTTCAACGGCTGGTCGGTCATCTTCTGCTGGATCTCGAACTCGTGGCCGCACTTGCTGCAGCGGTATCCGTAAATGGGCATCTTTTGTGTCTTTTTCGGGTTCCTAACTATAGCCGCCGGTTGGGATCGAGACGGAGAAATACCATCCCGGATGGCGGCTTGGGGTAAAAGTAAGTGCTCTTCTGAGGAAGTGTCTTCCCCTCCTGCGCCAGCTTCAAAACCTGCCTGAGGTCGGGCGCGTCCAGGAAGAAGGCGCCCACCCCCGCGCCTTCGTCCACCAGGCGCACCGCCTCGGCCGCGTCGCGGGTGTAGAGCAAGAAATCCTCAGGGTTGCGCTTGCCCAGGATGTTGTCGATCACCTGCCTGTGTAACTCCACCACGGCCACGTCTCCTTCCAACGGCAGCACCTGGAACCGGTGGTCGTGATACGCGCCGGCGGCAACCCGTCCGCGCAGGCCGGCAAGGGTCGCCTGCAGCGACGCCACCTCCTCGCCGCCTGTGACCGCCACGCCCGCCTTCAACACCCGGTGCGTGGGGAGCACCTCCAGTCCGGGGTCGTCGATGTCGGTGAGCAGCGCCAGGGTGAACCTGGAGGCGGCGTCGGGGGCGCCGCCGACCTCCTCCGCGTAAGTGAGCGCCGTCTCGTAACGGTGGTGCCCGTCGGCGATCAGCACCGGCATGCCCTCGAATGACGCATGCACCGCGGCTTGGATGACCGGGTCGGTGATCGTCCACAAGCGGTGCTGGGTCCCTTCCGGGCCCGTAAAGGCGAGCGCCGGCGACCGCTGGCTGACGACATCGGTTACCTGTGGCACCCCGCTGACTCGTCCCTCGTAGACGAACCAGAGTGGCTCGAGGCTGACGTGCGTGGCCCGCATCAGCGCCAGGCGGTCGTCCTTGGGGCCGCGATGAGTGCGCTCATGAGGCAGAACCACGCGATCCTCGTACGGCTGCAGCCGCAGCGCGGCGATCAGGTCTCGCCGTCGGCGTCCGTCGAACTCGACCTCGTGCACGTACATGGACGGCTCGTCCGCCTGGACGATGCCGCTGCGCTCCCACTCTTCGAAGGTCCGGCCCGCAAGCGCGTAATCGGTGCCAGGCCGCGTGACATGGACCACGTTGTAAGGAGAAAGCGCCTCGTATCGAGCCAGGTCGGGCGCGGGAATCACGTCGTAGGGCGGCGCGACCAGCCGGCTCGGATCGCCGGCGTTTGCGAGTCGGTATCGGATTCCGGGCAGCGCTCTGACGTCAGCTATCGGATGCGCCTCCGAGCTCGACGTACCGAAGATCCGACATGCCCGCGACGTCGCGCAACCGCCCCAGCACATCGTCGCTGACCGGATCGTCGACGGCGAGGATCATCATCGCGTTGCCGCGCGGCGCGTCGCGCCCGACCTGCATGCTCGCGATGTTGACGTCGTGCTTGCCCAGGATGGTGCCAAAACTGCCGACGACTCCCGGCCGGTCATCATGCCGGCTGACGAGAAAGCGTCCCTCAGGCACGAGGTCGACGCGAAACGAGTCGATGCGGACCGCGCGCGGCTCCCCCATGAGCACGGTGCCGGCGAGCTCGTGGCCGTGCATACGGAGCGTGACGAGGCTGGCGTAGCTTCCATGCGCTGAGGATCGTCGCTCGATCAGCTTCACGCCCCGGCTCGAGGCGATGAGCCGCGCGTTGACTGCGTTGATGCGGTCCTCCGTGAATGGCTGCAGCACTCCACGAATCGCGGCTGCGACGAGCAGGTTGACGTCGTGCTCGGCGAGCTCGCCCTCGAACTCGAGCTCGATCGCGCCCACGCGGCCGCCAAACAGCTGGCTGTGCAAGGAGGCCAGGCGCTCGGTGAGCAGCGCGAACGGACGCAGGTACCCGAGCTCCTCTGGTGGCAGAGCGGGGGCGTTGACCGCGTACCTGGGCAGGTCACCGGCGAGCACGGCGGCGACTTCTTCCGCCACGTCGAACGCGACCGAAGCCTGGGCTTCGACCGTGGACGCGGCGATGTGAGGGGTCGCGATGAAGTTCGGGAGCCGGAACAGCGGGTTTTCGCCGGCCGGCTCGTGCTCGAAAACGTCCGCCGCCGCCCCGGCCAGCCGGCCGGACTCGAGCGCCTGGCACAAAGCCGCTTCATCGACTATGCCGCCACGCGCGGTGTTGATGAGCCGCGCGGTCGGCTTGAGCAGAGCCAGCTCCGCTTCGCCGATGAGGTGACGGTTGGCGTCGACCAGGGGCACGTGCACGGTGACGAAATCGGATCGCTCGAGGAGCTCATTCAGCGCGACCAACTCCACGTTGAAGAGCTCGGCGCGCTCCACGGAAACCACCGGGTCGTACGCCACGACCTCCATCTCCAGCCCGTGCGCGCGCTTGGCGACCTCCGAGCCGACGTTGCCGAGGCCGATCACGCCAAGCGTCTTGCCACGAATCTCAGCGCCGATGAACTTCGATCGATTCCACTCCCCTCGCTTCACGGAGGCGTCGGCCTGGGGCACCGACCGGGCGAGCGCGAAGAGCAGCGCGATCGTGTGCTCGGCGGCAGCCACGATGTTGCCGCGGGGCGCGTTGACGACCAGGATGCCCTTCCGCGTCGCGGCGTCGACGTCGATGTTGTCGACGCCCACCCCCGCCCGGCCCACCACCCGCAAGCGGCGGCCGGCCGCAAGAATCGGGGCTGTCACCTTCGTCTCGCTCCGGACCACGAGCGCGTCGAAGTCGGGGATGCGCTCGATCAGCTCAGCCTCGGTGAGCTTGCCGGCCACTGTCACGTCGCCCGCACGGCGCAGCCGGTCCAGGCCGTCCTCGGCGAGCGGGTCGGCGACGAGGATCCGGGGCAAGGCCGTCAGGCCACTACGCCGGGACGCCCTGCAGTGAAACCGTGGCCGCGGCCACTCCCCTGCCATCGGCGGGAGCGACGTCCACCTCTTCAAGCGCCTGCTCGATGGCCCACAGCACCTGGATCACATCGCCCTCCGCGACAGCGCCCAGGTGTCCCACCCGAACCATCTTCCCGGTCATCTTTCCCTGGCCGCCCGCTATGACAACGCCGTACCTCTCGTCGAGGAGCTTCCGCAGGGCGGCGACGTCGACCCCTGGCGGCGGCACCGCCGACGTGACGGTGTTCGAGCGACAACCCTCCTGGGCAAATAGCTGGAAGCCGATCGCCCGCAGTCCCGATTGCGTGGCGCGAGCCAGTCGCGCATGCCGCTCATAGACCTGCTCCAGACCTTCTTCCTCGAGCATGCGCAGGCCTTCCTGCAGCGCGAACGCCACGCTCACCGCCGGGGTGAACGGCGTCATTCCCTTCTCGGCCCACGCCTTGGCTTCCTTCCAGTCGAAATAGAACCGCGGCGAGCGAGCCTTCGCCTGCTGCGCCCACGCGCGTTCGCTGACGCTGACGAGCGCGAATCCCGGCGGCGCCATCCAGCCTTTCTGCGACCCGCTGACGGCGACGTCGATCCCCCAGGCATCGGTCTCGATCGCGATCGAGCTGATGGAGCTGACTCCGTCGACGACGACGATACGGCCGGCGTCGCGCGCGACGCGAGCGAGCTCACGCAGCGGGTTGGTCAGCCCGGTCGAGGTTTCGTTGTGAGTGAGCAGGACGACCTTGGCATTCGGATGCCGCTCGACAACGCCGGCCAGGTCGTCCGGGTCGACGGGCTGGCCCCATTCGAACTCGAGCCTGACGACGTCCGCGCCGTAGGCCGTGGCAAGTGCGGCGAAACGCTCGCCGAAGTTGCCGCAGAGGGCGACGATGACCTCATCGCCGGGTGAGACGAGGTTGGCGACCGCCGATTCGAGGCCGCCCGTGCCAGATGAGGTGAGCAGGAGCAGATCGTTCGAGGTCTTGAAGACGCGCTTGGCGCCTGCCGTGATCTCGGCGAGGATCGCGGCGAACTCGGGGCCCCGGTGATCGATCATCGGCCGGTTCATGCTGCGCACGACCCGCTCGGGAAGCGGGGTCGGGCCGGGGATGCGAAGTTGGGTCGAGAAGGTCATGGGCGCGCTCCGTCAGAGGGTTGCGGCGGCCCGCTGATTTTAACCGGTGTAATTAGTGCTGTTCGGTCGTGTACGGGAGAAGCGCGATCGCCCGCGCGCGCTCGAGCGCCGTCGTCAGCGGGCGCTGATGGCGGGCGCATGTGCCCGTCACACGCCGGGGTAGGATCTTCCCGCGGTCGCTGACGAAACGGCGCAGCCGTGAGATCTCCTTGTAATCGATGTACGCGATCTTCTCCACGCAGAAGCTGCACACCTTGCGGTGCTGGCGCTTCGGCCCCCTCGGGCCGCCGCCGCTCGACTCGCGTTGTGGACGGTTGACTGCCATGAATCAGCTGCTCCTTAGAACGGTATTTCGTCCGGGTCGACGTCCCGAGGGGCGTCGTCCGGAGCGGGGATTTCGTCGTGGGTTCCGGCGCCACCACTGCGGGCGGGAACTCCGGTGCTGCTAGCGCCGCCGCCACCGCCCGATCCCCTCGGCTCGAGGAACTGGACGTCGTTGGCGATGATCTCGGTGACGCGCCGCTTCTGCCCGTCCTGGCCCTCCCACGAGCGGGTCTGGATCCGGCCCTCCACGTAGACGAGGGCGCCCTTTCGGGTGTACTGGGCGACCGTCTCGGCCAGGTTCCGCTTGCCGATCGGGTACGCGACGATGTTGTGGTAGTCGGTGAACTCCTTCTTCTCGCCGTCCGGCCCGGTCGACCAGCGATTGGTCGCGATGCTGAAGTTCGTCACCGCGGTGCCGCTGGGCGTGTAACGCATCTCCGGGTCCTTGGTCAGCCGGCCGATGAGCAGCGCTTTGTTGAGATTGGACATCTAAGCCTCCTCCTCCCGATCACCTTGCGACCTGGATGACGCCGCGACCTCAGCCTCGACCGCGATCGGCTCGAGGACGACCTCCGCCGGCGGCGGTGGGACGGGGGTCGGAGCGACTTTCTCCGGCTTGCGCACGATCAGGTGCCGGAGCACCTCTTCGGTGATCTTGAGCGCCGCCTCGAGCTCAGGAATGCGCTGCGGATCGATCCGGAAATCCTGGAGGACGTACGAGCCCTCCTTCTGGTGCTTGACCTCATATGCGAGCTTGCGCTTCCCCCAGAGGTTGGTGCGCTCGATGGCGCCGCCAGACCGCTCGATCAGCGTGTTGACCCGCTTGACCACATCCTGGACCTTGTCGTCATCCAGGTCGGCACGGACGATGTACAGAACCTCGTAATCCCGCAACCGGGACCTCCTTCCTATGGGTTCAGGCCGCGGTCAAAAAGGAGGGCGTAGGCCACCCCGCCGAGGCCAGAAAGGGTAGGCCTCTATTCTATCAAGGCATGGCTTCATCGACGAGAACCAAGTCGCCCCAGAAGGGGAGCAGGTCGAAGTCCGGGCGCCGGCTGCCGCCCAAGGTCAAGTCCGGCCCGGAAATTCCGATGCTGCCGATCGCTGTCGGCGGGATCCTGGTGGCCCTGGCCATCGGCATCCTCATCTACATCTTTGTCAACACGCGCCCGAGCACACCTCCAACCGCCGCCGGGATCCCATGCGATCAGCTCGAGCACACGCAGGTCCACTACCACGCCGCGATTCAGATCATCTACCAGGGCAACGTGCACCCGATACCGGCGAACCTCGGGATCGTCACCGATCCCACCACTGGCAGCGCGACCTGTTTCTACTGGCTCCATGTCCACGCTCAGAACCCAGACGTCATCCACATCGAGTCGCCGGCAGACCAGTCGTTCAGCCTGAGCCAGTTCTTCGCCGTCTGGAGCGCGTGGGGTGGCACGAAGCAACCCCTCGACGCCACGCACGTCTCCACCTTCACGCTGACTCCTGACGAGAAGCTGGTCGTCTACGTCGACGCCAACGACGGCAAGGGCCCGCAGCTGTTCACCGGCGACCCCAACACGATCGTGTTGAAAGCCCATGAGGTGATCAGCCTCGAGATCACGTCCGGGCCTCCCACCCCGCCACCGGGGTTTGACTGGAACTCCGCGACGAACAAGGGGCTCTGAGCCTGCAGCGGTTCTCGGACGATGGCTTCTGGTGGTGGGACGGCACCGGCTGGAAGCCCGCGGTCTCACCGGACAGGCGGTGGCGCTGGAACGGCCAGACATGGGTCCCGGCCGCCGTGCCGTCCTCGCCCGGCTACTCCACCGGCAACCTCGTCGCTCTCATCGCCGGGGCTGCGGTTGTGGTCCTGGTCGTCGTGTCGGCTCTCGCCTTCATCGGTTTCAGCAGGTTTGCCGGAAGTTCGACGGGCGCCGGCTTCTCGCCCGCCGCGCGCGCCCTGCCGTCGAGCTCATCTCACGCCTCGACGGGCGGCATCCCTTGCGACCAGCTCGAGCACACGCACGTGCATTACCACGTCGGGCTCCAGATCCTCAATCAAGGTGAGACCGTGCCCATCTCAACCGGCGTGGGCCGGACGGTGTCGTGCTTCTACTGGCTGCACATGCACACCGGCGAGCCGGGGATCATCCACATCGAGGCGCCCTCCGACACCACCTTCACCCTGGGCGACTTCTTCTCGGTCTGGGGTGCGTGGACCGGGAGGCCGCAGCCGCTCGACGCGACTCACGTCTCGACATTCACGTTGAGCGGAAGTCAAAAGCTACTCGTCTACGTGGATCTGGGCACTGGCGCCGGGCCCGCGGTCTTCACCGGCGACCCGAAATCGATCGTGCTGAAGGAGCACGAGGAGATCACCCTCGAGATCACGCCGCCGGCTGTGAGCCCGCCGCCCGCCTTCCCATGGCCCCCCGGATTCTGACCGTCACTCGACTCTGATCTCGAGGAGCACCCGGGCGGCTCGGTAGTGCTCGAGGGCGTCATAGCCCTTTGCAGCGCGGACGGCACGGTCAGCCAGCCGAAGATGCGCGCGGACCGCCGCATCGGGGTCTCCGCGGCCGATGGAGAAAGGCTTGCCGCGCTCCAGCGCACGCACCCGTTCGAGGCGATGGCCGTCGCGGTGCGACGCGATGACCTTCCGTTCCTCAGCGAGGATTGCATCGGCTTCTTCTTCGCGCCCGATTGCGCGCAGTCCCTGAGCCAGGCACAGGCGCGCATCGGTGCGAAGCGGCCATTCCGGTGCGTTCACGACGTCACCCAGGGCCATGAGCGCGCGTCGCGCCTGTCCGAGCGCGACGAGCACGCGCGCCCTTTCCAGCGCCAGCTCGCGATCGAGGTTGGGCGATTTGCCTTCGAGAAGGTAGTCGACCTCTGTGCCCAGCCGGCCCGCGATGACGCGCAGCACCCTGGTCGACGGCTGGCTGCGGCCCAGCTCGACCTGGTTCAGGAACGCCCGGCTGAAGTCCCCGCCGCTGACCTTGGCCAGGCTCATCCCGCGCTGCTGCCGCAGGCGGCGGATACGCTGGCCGAGGGTTTCCTGCCTGGGCACGGGCGAAGCTTACTGGATGTAAAGTCGGGGTTTACAGCCCCTGAGCCTGTGGTCGAAGCGGCAGCAGCGCGCGGCGCAACCGCCGGTCCTGATAGGCGATGTGATCCGCCAGGCGGAGGAAGGCCTCGCGAAGCGGCCCGTCCTGCGCCTCGCGGCTGCTGAGCTGCCAGCTGACGACCTCCAGCTCCTGCCAGGTCGACCCGGCGCGATCGCTGAACGCCATGTGGACACGGTCACCGACGGCCCATGCCTCGATCGCCGCCGAACAGCGATCCGTCCTGTCGGTGCCATCGCTCCAGTCGCCGACTGCGATCGATAGGACGACGCGGGGTTCAGGCTCGCGATGAAAGTGCTCGAAGATGTCCGCGCGGTAGATCGCGATCGGGTCGTCGTCCTCATACATGACCCCGATTACGCTCTCGAACGGGGCGCCGCAATGGGCGCACGTGCCCGAGCTGAGCTGGTCATCATGCTCGAGTCGCAGCTCGCCCATTTGATCAGATGTAGTCCTTTGGGTCGAGGCTGCGCGTGATCGTGGTGAAGTTCTGGAACCCGTTCGCCGTGACCATCCCGGTGTCCTCGACGCGCACGCCGCCGAGCCCCACCTTGTAGAGCCCGGGCTCCACGGTGACGACATCGCCTTCTCGCAGCGGGTAATCGCTGGTTTCTCGAAGGGACGGCTCCTCGTGCACATCGAGGCCAACGCCGTGGCCGGTGTTGTGGTTCATCTTCGCCACGCCCTCCGCGCCCTCGAAGCCGGCAGACGTCGTCCCGTAGCCGAGGTCGACCAGGACCTGGCACACGGTGGAATGGACCTCCTTACCGGAGACGCCCGCCTTGATCGACTCAACGCCGGCGTCCAGCGCCTGCAGCGCGGCGGCGTGCATGCGCCGAAATTCTTCCGGCACGTCTCCGACGACCACCGTGCGCGTGAGGTCGCCGTGGTAGTGGCTGGCGCGCCCGACGGGGAAGACGTCGATGATCACCGGCGCGCCTGCGCGGAGCGACCCTTCGCCCCTGAAGTGGGGAAGGGCGGATTCCGGCGAGCCCGCGATGATCATGTCGGGGCATGTGAAACCCATCTCGCCCAGGAGCAGCTGGGCGCGGGCGTAGAGCAGCTCGGACGTGAGCGGCCGTCCGTCTGCCCACAGCACGCCACTTCTGATGTCCGCCGCGGCGAGCTGGCGCACGACCTCGACGACCGCCGCCTCGGCGGCACGCTGGCTCGCCTGGATCGCCTCCGCCTCGGCCGGCGACTTGTGGCGCCGCTCGGCGACAAAGAGCTCGCGGTCGACCTCGGCCATGATTCCGTTGGCGCGGAGGTCCTCGAGCTGGACGGCATGCAGGCGAGGGGACACGCGGGCCTCATCGATGCCCCGCTCGTGCAGCATCCTGGCCGCCAACCGCGCCCAGGCCTTATGGGCATAGGCCTCGCGGTCTTCGAGCACGCGGCCGGCTTTGCTCTGGGCGCGGGCACGTTCGATCTCCAGCGGGCTGGCGACCAGGACGTCATCACCTTCGGGGAAGCGGATGTAGAGGCCCGTCTCGACGGCAAAGCCCGTGGCGTAGATGAAGTCGGCGTCCGTATCCCCGTTGGGAATGAGGACGATCGGCCTCGCCCTGGTCTTCGTGCTCCCCGCCTTGACGCGGCTCGGCCGGCTCCGCTTGCGCACGCCCGTTGCGGCCGCTCCATCACCGCCCAAACCGGCGCTGCCCACCGCCTGGGCGACTGCCTGCAACAGCTCCAGCTGCAGCTCGTAGGCCCGCTTCGGTGCGCGGCCCGGCCGCCCTTCGAGGTTCAGCTTCTCCTGGACCTCATAGCCGCTGGTGTAGGCGACCTCGTACCCGAGCTCGCGCAACTGGCGCAGGTCGCGGCGGAGGGTCCGCTCGGAGATCCCGGCGCGTTCAGCGAGCTCGAGCGGGTTCAGGCCGGGTTCGGCGATGACGGCGGCGAGGACGTTGAGCAGGCGGGCGAGCCGGCGGGCGCGATTCACCCCGCCCGGTTCATGAGCGGCTGGTTAGCCGATCTCTTCCCAGGAGGTGGTGTTGCCCTCAAACGGATCGGGCTCGGCCTCTTCCTGGTTCCCCACCTTCTGGTGGAACCTGCGTGAGCGACTTGACCTCGTCGGCCATGACCTTGTCGCGGGCAGTCTCGATCGCTGCCAGCACCTCTTCGACGGACGCAGTCCTCTTGACCATGAGTATCAGATCATACCCAAGCCAACCGTCCCTTAATCGGGCTTTAGACTTAGCCTTCCTGTCTTCGGCGGGCTTTAGATGGGGGTTGGATGGCCGCAGATTACCCGACTGAAAAGATCCGGAACGTGGTCCTGCTCGGCCACTCGCACGACGGCAAGACGACCTTGGCCGAGGCCATGCTCTTCGCCTCGGGATCCATTCCACGACAGGGCTCGACCGACCAGCAGACCGCAACCATGGACTTCGAGCCCGAGGAACAGCGCCGGAAGATCTCGATCAACCTCGGGGTAGGTTTCGCCGAGCACGGTGGCTTCAAGATCAACATCCTCGACGCACCCGGGTTCTTCGACTTCACGGGACAGGTGCTCAGCGGCCTGCGAGCGGCGGAGGGGGCCGTAGTGGTGGTCGGCCCGAGCGGCCAGCTGGCGGTCGGCGCCGAGATCGCATGGGAACTCTGCAACCGAACGAGCAAGCCTCGGCTTGTCGTCGTCAACAAGCTCGACAAGGAGCATTCCGACTTTTACGGCGCTGTCGCCGCGATGCGCGAGCACCTTTCTCCGCGGCCGTTCCCGCTTCATCTTCCGATCGGCGCCGAGCACGATTTTCGGGGCATCGTCGACCTCCTTCACCTCAAAGCTTTCGTGACGTCAGCCGACGGCAAGGGCAGCGAGACCACGATTCCGGAGGAAATGCAGAAGCTCGTGGACGAATACCGCGGCCAGCTGATCGAGGCCGCGGCCGAGAGCGACGACTCGCTGCTCGAGAAGTACCTCGACGTGGGCACGCTGAACGAGGAGGAGATCCAGCGCGGCCTGCGCGAGGGGATCCTCGCGGGCAAGGTCGTTCCGATCGTCTGCTCCTCGGCGACGAAGCTGCTCGGCGTCCGCACCTTGATGTCGACGATCGCTGAGCTGCTGCCGCCGGCCGAGGGCGACCCCGCCAAGCCGGTCAAGGCCTTCGTCTTCAGCACGGGCGGCGACCAGTTCGGCAGGGTGAGCTACTTCAAGGTCGTCGCCGGCTCGATCAAGGCGGACCAGCACCTCACCAACCTCAATCGCGGCGGCGACGAGCGGCTGGCGCAGATCTTCTTCCCGCGCGGCAAGGAGCACGTGGCGGCCCCTGAGATCCGCGCCGGCGATATCGGCGCCGTGACCAAGCTCACGCACACGCTCACGGGAGACACCCTGGGGGCAAAGGACGGAGGTCCGCTGCCGGTGCTGGACCTGCCGCCTCCCGCGTACAGCCTCGCCATCACCCCCAAGGCCCGCGGCGACGAGGAGAAGATCTCGAGCGGCCTGGCGCGGCTCGCCGAGGAGGACCCGACGCTGCACATCGAACGGGTCGAGGAGACCAAGCAGCTCGTCATCGCGGGCCTGGGCGACGTCCACCTCGACGTGATTCTCGAAAAATTGAAGCGCAAGTACGGCGTCGAGGCGACTACGGCCACGCCACGGGTCGCCTACCGCGAGACGGTTTCGGGCCACAGCCGGGCGGAAGGACGGCATGTCAAACAGTCGGGGGGACACGGCCAGTACGGAATCTGCATCATCGAGGTCGCGCCAACGAAGCGCGGCGAGGGCTTCGTCTGGGAGGACAAGATCTTCGGCGGCGCTATCCCGCAGAACTTCCGCGCCTCAGTTCAGAAGGGCATCGTCGACAACATGGCCAAGGGTGTCGTCGCGGGCTACCCGATGGTCGACGTGAGGGTGACGCTCGTCGACGGCAAGTTCCACCAGGTCGACTCCAACGACATGGCCTTCCAGATCGCCGGGTCGCTGGCCATCCGGAAGGCGGCGCTGGATGCGGGACCGGTGCTGCTCGAGCCGATCGTCGAGGCGACGATCAAGGTGCCCGAGAAGAACCTCGGCGACATCATGTCGGACGTCAACGGCCGTCGCGGCAAGATCATGGGCACCGAGCCGGACGACGGCTATCAGCTGGTCCGGGTCACGGTGCCCGAGTCGGAGACTTTGCGCTTCGCGCTCGACCTCCGCTCCATCACGCAGGGGCGGGGCAGCTTCACGAAGAAGTTCTCGCACTACGACGAAATGCCGCCGCACCTGGCGAAGGTGATCATCGAAGAGTTCCAGAAGCAGCACGAAGCAGCAAGTTGATGGCCCTGTGAGCGCGCCGAGCGCCCACGACGTCTGCGTCATCGGCGGGGGCGTGACCGGCGCCGGCATCGCACGGGACCTTTCACTGCGCGGGCTGTCGGTGCTGCTGCTCGAAAAAGGCGATTGGGGCGGCGGGACCACGGGAAGCTCGAGCTGGATGATCCACGGCGGCCCGCGCTACCTCGAGTTCGATTGGGAGACCACACGGCTCTCGACCCAGGACGCAGGGCACATCGTCACCATCGCGCGGAACATGGTCTATCGCCTCGTGTTCCTCGTCCCCGCGCTGCCGCACGACAAGAACAACATCGAGCGCGTCGAGACGTTCATGGAGGTGTACGACCGTTTTCAGCCGCTCAAGAAGGCGCTCCCTCACGTGCGCCTGACGGCCGAGGAAGCCCGGCGAGTGGAACCGGGTTTGTCAGCCGACGTGATCGGCGCGGTGACGGTGGAGGAATGGGGCGTCGATCCGCACCGCCTGGTCTTCGCCAACGTCCAGGATGCGATGGCGCACGGCGCGCGCGCACTCAACCACACACGCGTGGTGGACCTGCTGCGCGACGGCGGGAAGGTGATCGGGGTTCGCTATCGCGGATCCGACGGTGCCACCTCAGAGGCCCGAGCCAAAGTGGTCGTGAACGCGGCCGGGCCCTGGGTGCCGGAGATAAGCCGGATGGCCGGGGCCGATGTACAGCTGCGGCCGGCCAAGGGCATCCACATCGTCTACCCGCACCGCATCTCCAATTTCTCGATCATCGCCGAGTCGGTCGACGGCCGCGACGTGCTGATGGTGTCCCACGCGGGCTTCACGCTGCTGGGCACCACCGACGACGACTTTTACGGCGACCTCGATTCGGTGGACGTGCTCGAGGACGAGGTCGACTACCTCCTGCAGGCGTTCGAGCGGGTCTTCCCAGCGATACGCGCCTACCGGCCGGTGCGGACGACGACCGGCGTGCGTCCGACGCTGTTCAAGTGGAGGCGTTACGAGGACGAGCTGTCGAGGCGCTACGAGGTCATCGACCACTCGCCCGAGGGCGCCGAGGGATTCGTGACGATAGCCGGCGGCAAGCTGTCGATGTATCGCTTGATGGCGGAACAGACCTCGGACCTCGTCTGCCGCAAGCTGGGCCATCAGGCGCCTTGTGTGACTGCCACCCGCCCGCTTCCGGGCAACGAATCAGAGCTCGAGCCCGCGGCCGAGCTCGCGCGCCGGAGCGGGATCAGCGCCCTTGCTGCGATGAAGCTGCAGAGCCGGCAAGGATCGAACGCCGCCGCAGTTGTGAAGGACGCGCGCTCCGGACGCATGGTCTGCCGGTGCGAGCCCATCACCGAAGCGGAGCTCGTCCATGCGGCCCGTCATGAGCAGGTCCGCACCCTCGTCGACGCTTTCCGTCGTGTGGGATTGGCGGCGGGCCCATGCGCCGGAGCGGCGTGTGTGCTGCGAGCGGCGAGCATTGTGGGCGACGAGCTTGGCTGGAGCGCATCGCAACGGTTCGATGCCGCCCGCGAGTTCATCCGCGGCGCGTGGTTGGGGCGCGCGCCGGTGCTCGGCCATTCGGGCTGGGCGGAGGAAGAGCTCGCCCAGGGCGCGTTCCGAGGATTACGAAATGGCGCGAACTGACTCCCTGATCAAGCTCGCGTGGGCGTACGGCCTCCACTTGACACGCAGGCGATTGACCCGACCGCGGCCGCAGCTCGCGATTCTTCTCGAGACGTACGCGCCCGACGGAATCCGCCCGCTGCTGCCGGAAGAGCGTGAGCGGCACCCGCAGCTCGTCGGCTGCATCAACTGCGGAATCTGCGCCTTGGCGGCAGGCCGTGTGGGCAAGGTGCGGCTCCCCGACCTCGCGGCTTCGTACATGCGGCTCTACGCGCGATTGGGCGAGGCGGTCTCCGACGTGGAGGGAGAATCGCCCGATCTCGTGGCTGCCGCGGCGGCCTGCCCGGTGGGAGTGCCGCTCGACGAGGTGGCGGCGATCGTGCGGCGGCTGGCCGCCGGCTGAGGCCGAGGACCAACGCGCCAGGCGCCGACTCCGATGCGGATCACCGGTGGCGGGCCTTCACGGCGATCCGCCATCTCCAGCCATCGCGGCGGGCTCGACCGCATCCTCGGCATCCCCCAAAGGCGCCGAAGGGTCGTCGGCGGCACGCGCTGGGACGTATGTGGTTGCGAGTCATCCACATTTTGTATACAGTCTGTGGAAATAACACTACATCTAGCGCCAATGGTCAAGACCCTCTTGCGCAGACTTCGCCTCTGGCCAGCCATGGAGGCCGCGTTTGCCCGCGTGGCGGACCGGTTCCGGACGTGGCCGTCAGACGACTTCGACTACGTCAGCACGTCGATGTCGGGTTCAGCCCTGGGCGGTCCGCCTGCCATCCGGCCGGCGCCACCCATATCGATCGCCCCAGAGACGTTCGAGATGCGCTTCATGAAACTGCAGACAGAGGGGCGATTCGACGAGATGTGGGAGATGGTCGCCGAGGACGCCCAGCGCGCATGGGGTGGACGTGAAGCTTTCGTCAGGGGAATGCCGCGGCTGGGCGATGACACCGAGCTCCTCGACATGCAGCCCATCAGCGTGAACCTGCTCGAAGGCTGGACGGATCGAATCCATCAGCGCACTTATCACAACGTCGCGCAAATGGTCATGCGATATCGCGTCAAGCAGCACTGGAGGGAATGGACATTCGATCGCCAGGTGCACCTGATTCCTGCCGCGGGAGAATGGCGCACATTGTGCTATCCGGCACGATCTCAAGCCGGCAGCAGCGCGGCGAACCGCTGATATAGTGGGCTGCAGGCCATGCTCGAGCAGACGATCGAGGAGCAGCAACGTCACGTCCGCTGGCATCGCAGGCGGAGGCGCGCAATGACGCCCCGTCGACTGCTGCAGGAGTCCGATGAGCTTCTCTTCTGGGTCGAGGAGTGCCTCGTCAAAGAGATTCGTATCGTGCCTGGTTGGTTGGTGGCGCGATTGATGGTCGTCCTCCGCCACGCGAGCACGGATCTGCCGGGACGCCTCGGTCGCGAGCGCAGGCCCGAGCAGGTGATGGAGATCATCTACGACGCGCAGGCCGCGCTCATGGATCAGGCATGCCGGAGCCGAGGCCCGGCTGAGGTGATCCCACTGTTCGCAAGGGCGCGCGAGCGCCAGCTCGCAGAAGCCGCGACGGTTTAATTAGCGCCGACCGCGGTGCGGGTCGATCTTCACCTTCACTCGCGCTACTCGCACGACAGCCGGACCTCCCTCGACGCACTGATCGAGCGCAGCCGCGAATGCGGGCTCGACCGCATCGCGCTCACGGACCACAACACCGTGGAAGGGGCGCTCGAGCTCGCGCGGCTCGCACCCGACCTCACAATCGTCGGTGAGGAGGCCAAGACGATGGAGGGGGAGGTCATCGGCCTTTTCATCACGCGAAGGATGCCTCCATACCTTCGCCCCGAAGAGGTGATGGACCTGGTGCACGAGATGGGCGGTCTCACGTACGTGCCCCATCCCTTTGATCGCAACCGATCCCACTTCCGCGCCGAGCGCATCGTCGAGCTGGCGGACCGCATCGACATCATCGAGGTCCACAATCCATGGTGCGAGCCCGCCGCCAATGCGGCGGCGGCAAGACTCGCGGCCGAGCTCGACAAGGTCACGGCGACCGGATCCGACGCGCATTCGGCCCACGAGCTGGGACGAACCTGGATGGAGATGGAGGATTACAAGGACGTGACGGACTTCCTCTCGAAGCTCAGGAATGCGCGACACGTGATCACTGCTAAGAGCGGGACGGGACGCCGTGCCTGACGGCCCACAACTTCTCGTCGCGGGCTCGGTGGCGCTGGACACACGAGATGGTCCCTTTGGCAAGGTCGAAGAAATGCTTGGCGGCTCGGCGGTCTACTTTGCGCTGGCGGCCAGCCTGATCATGCCGGTCAAGGTCGCTGCACCGGTCGGCGTCGATGGGGCCAAGAAGGTCGCGCAGGCCTTCAGCGGCCGTGCCATCGACACCGAGATGCTTCAGATCCTGAAGGCTCCGACGTATCGCTGGCGGGCGCACCAGGAGCACGGGCGCAACGTCGATCTAGGCAGCAGCGACACCATCTACGACGCCTGGGCGCCGACTTTGCCCGCGAGCTTCGCCGGCTGGGCGTTTGTCGGCTCCATGCGGCCGGACCGCCAGGCGGAGCTCATGGAAACGCTCGGCGGCGCCCAGCTCCTCGCCGCCGACGCGATGCTGTCTTATGTTCACGCCCGGCCTCCTGATGCGCGGGACGTTTTGCGCAGGGCAAGTTGGTTCTTCTGCAACCAGGAGGAGTTCGCGGCGCTCGGGGGCAAGGACCCGGATGAATTCCGCCGCCAGTGGTGGCTGCAGGGCCTCGTCGTCAAGCAGGGAGCGCAGGGTCTGGCCGCGTACATCGACGACGGGGTCGTGCGCGTTCCTGCGCTTACGGACCGGCCGGTCGTCGACACGACTGGTGCCGGCGATGCACTAGCAGGAGGAATGCTCGCGCGCTGGTTGAGCATGGGCGGACAGCGCGGTGGTCTTCAGGATGCACTGGTGTGGGGCGTCGCCTGCGCGTCGATCACCATCTCATCGGTCGGAGTGAAGGGCATCGCAAAAGCCACGCAGAAGCAATTGAAAGAGCGGGTGGCTGAGGTCGAGGCTTGCCTGCTCCGCGAATCGTGATCATCGCGAGCGACCTGGTCGAACAGAGGGTCGATGCAATTGTCAACGCCGCCAATAACGATCTGCTCCTCGGTGGCGGGGTCGCGGGCGCGATCAATCGTCGCGGCGGTCCTAGCATCCAGCGCGAATGCGATGCACTAGGACCGGTGAAAGTGGGTGACGCCGCAATCACCGGCGGAGGCGACCTGCCGGCGCGTTATGTCATCCACGCGGCGAGCATGCAGCTGGGAGGGCGCACCACTGCAGAGTCGCTCCGCTCGTCGATGGATCGCGTTTTTCGTCTCGCGCAGGAGCACGCAGTGCGCACGATTGCGGTGCCCGCGGTGGGCACAGGCATCGCCGGCTTTCCGATAGACGCGTGCGCCCGCGTCATGTCAGACTGCCTCGACCGCGCAGTCGCGGGTGGATGGCAGCCGGAGGAAATCCGTTTCGTGCTCTTCGGCGAGGGCGCGCGAAACGCTTTCGAAGAGGCGTTTCACGGCGGGGAGAAATAAGGGCCAAAACCCTTGGTTTTTCAGCCCTTTTGTTGCGTGTTGCGCACGATCAGCCTGAATTCGGTTTGAATTGGGGTTGAATCGGGGTAAGACCGACCCCTAGAATGGGCGAGTCCCGCCCCCGAAACGGATTTCTACCGAGGATGGTGAATATTGGAAGGCTACTGTTTGAAGGACAAGCGAAAGGTCGAAATGAAGGACCCTCAGCCGATCACGATGAAGAATGGCAAGCCGGCGACGGTGGGCACGTGCCCGAACTGCGGCACCAAGATCTACAAAATCGGAAAGGCGGTTGCATAAATGGAAGGCTACTGTTTGAAGGACAAGCGCAAGGTCGAGATGAAGGACCCTCAGCCGATCACGATGAAGAACGGCAAGCCGGCAACAGTGGGCACGTGCCCGATCTGCGGCACGAAGATTTACAGAATCGGCAAGTCCACATAATCAAGCTTCGATAGGGACCGCTCCTTCTGGGCGGTCCTTCTTTTTTTGTATCAGGTGGTGATTGGGGGCTCGAGCGCCCCGAGCAGCACCTCGGTTGCAGAGACCGCCTCGTCGACGCCAAGCGCCTTGAAGATCTCGACGTTGGACGGGTTGTTGACGCGAGCCACCGTCTTCTTGACGTTGAAGTGACGCTTCGCGACCTGGAGCGCGACGAGGTTGTCCTCGTCGTCGGCGGTGACCGCAACGATGGCGTCAGCCCGCTCGATCCCCGTTTGCGATAGGAACTTCACCTCGCAGCCGTCGCCGCGCATGACGATGCTGCCCAGCTGCGTCTCCAGCCAGTCGGCTCGACGTGCGTCACGTTCGATGAGAGTTACCTCATGTCCGCGCTCCAACAGGTCTCGTGACATGTAGTAGCCGACGGTGCCGCCTCCGACGACGATCACGTACACGCGGCCCTATTTCTCCAACAGCGTTTTCTCGATGTGCTTGGCGCCCTCGAGCGTGGGGCAGATCGTGTGGAGTCCGATCTTTTCGTAAGCGTCGGCTCGCTCGGGGTCATAGATGCGACACACGACGCGTGGCACCTTGAAGATGTGTTTGGCGATTTGAGACGCCATGATGTTGCGGTTGTCACCTTCGGTGACGGCGACGAAGCCGTCGGCGTCCTCGACGCCGGCACGGCGCAGGACGTCTGCATCGGTGCCGTTGCCGACGACCTGGTTGCCTTTGAAGTCGTTGGTCAGCACGCCTCGTGAGGCCGCGCGGGAGAACTGGTTGGGGTCCCTGTCGATGATGACGACCTCATGGCCGGAGCGGTCCATGTCGGCCGCCACCTGGGAGCCGACACGCCCGCAGCCGACGATCAGGACCTTCAAAGCCCGTTGATTATAGGGACGCCACAGAGGCGTCCCTGAATGGCTCTTGTTAGGATGTGGCCCCGTGCGCTTCCCGTTCACTTTCATGGGTTTGATGGGGCTCGGAATCGGCGCGTGGGTGGCGTTCTACCTGGCCTCCCACCCAGGCCTGGATCCTCTCTCTGAGGGCATCGCCGCGCTGACCGCGGTGATCTCGTTCGGCTTCGGGGCCTACGTTCTCATCAGGCGCGTTCGCCGAGGACCGCAGCACTGATGGCCGACCATTCCCATCCGCCGACTGCCAAGAAGGTGCTGGTGGCGGTCGGGGGCCAGGGCATCGACGCCGAGACGGTCCGGCTCGCGGCCAGGATGACGGATCCCGCGGGAGGGCGGCTCTACGGGGTGCACATCATCGAGGTCAACCGGGCGCTGCCGCTGGGTGCGGTGCTGGAAGAGGTCGTCGAGCGCGGGGAGAAGATCCTGGACGAGGTCGAGCAGCTCGCCTCCGAGTTCGGGCTGCCGGTGGAGACGGAGCTGGTGCAGGCTCGAGACACGGGGCCGGCGCTGGTCGACGAGGCGGTGGAGTGGGGGGCGGACCTGATCGTCATGGGACTGCCGTACAAGCGGCGGTTCGGTGAGTTCAACCTGGGCAAGACGGTGCCTTATGTTTTGAAGAACGCCACCTGCCGGGTGATGCTGTTCCGCGAGCACCGCGAGCACTCCACCTGATGGAGCCCTGAGCCGGCACCCCAAAGCCCCCTTCGCGGGCCCTCCCTTCCCGTTCGGCTCCCTCCCCCAGCCGACCGACCATAGCCCGACCTTACCTGCCTTGCCAGCCCCTGCCAACCGAGCTTGTTAAGGTCACACGAAATGGCGCACGCGCCGCCCAGAGAACGGCCCCACTACCTTCGACGCCTTTGGGCCGAGCTGGGCCGGATGGGCGGCGAGCACGACGCCTTCATCAAGGTCATCATCGTCGAGCGAATCGTCAAATCCATAGTCCTGATCGCGCTCGCCCTCAGCCTGATATTCGCCGGTCGCACCGGCCTCTTGACCGAGTGGGCGGAGTACGCGCAAGACCAGCTCAACCTCAACGCCGGCAACAGCCTCATCCTGCAGCTTCTCTTCAGGTTGCTTGCCTACATCGGCAACTTCCCGCACCTCACGGTGGTCGCCATCGGCGCTATCGCCTATGCGCTCCTCGAAGGCACCGAAGGCGTGGGCCTGGCGATGCGCCGCCGCTGGGCCGAATACCTCACCGTGATCGCGACCGGCTTCCTGATCCCCTACGAGGCTTACGAGGTCATCCGCCACGTCACGCTGTTCAAGGTCGGCGCGCTGTTACTGAATGTGGCCGTGGTGGGCTACCTGGCCTACCGCAAGCGCCTGTTTGTCGGCGTCTGATGCCGGCGTGAGCCACGGGCTGGGAAAGCCCGCGCGATGGATGACGTACCGCGCGAGCGCCGCCAGCGTTTCCAACCCATAGACCGTCGAGGTGCGGAAGCTCACCGAGCTGGCGTCCGCATGATATTTGCCGATCGCCGGCACCTCGCCGATCTTGAAACCGAACGTCGCCGCCTGGATCAACACCTGGGTGTCGAAGACAAAGTCATTGCTGTTCTCGAGGAATGGAATCGCCTCGAGGAAGCGGCGCGAATACGCGCGATACCCGGTGTGGTACTCGGAGAGATGCAAACCGAGAACGCGATTCTCGGCCGCGGTGAGGAATCGGTTGCCCAGCCGCTTCCACCAGGGCATGCCCGCCTTCGCGGGGTCCAGTCCGAGCCACCGAGAACCAAGCACGATGTCAGCCTCGCCGTTCTCGATGACGCGGCACAGGTTGGGGATGATTGCGGGGTCGTACTGCCCGTCCGGGTGCAGCATGACGACCACGTCCGCGCCCATGGCGAGCGCGTGACGGTAGCACGTCTTCTGGTTGCCGCCGTAGCCGAGGTTGCGCTGGTGCCTGATGACGTCGAGTCGCAGCGCGGTAGCCACGCTCACCGTAGCGTCTTTGCTGGCGTCGTCGACGAGGAGGATGCGGTCCGCGTGGCCGGCGGGTATGTCACCGACGACCTCAACCAGCGTCTTGGCAGCCCGATAAGCGGGTAGCACGATGACGCGGTGCGGATGAGGTCCGCTCCATTTCAGCTCGCCCAGTGGGATGGGATCCGGCCGCACCGCCATCCTTTCCACGGTGAGATAAGCGGCGATCGCGATTGCGCCCACCGCCGCCGACCACAGGTCGAGCGCAAGCGTCATGTTGATGGCGGCATAAGCAAACACGAGGACCAACGCGGCCGCGCGCGGCCATCGCAGCTGGCCCGACAACGCGAGGTCCGCGAGGGCGAATCCGGGGATGACGAGGAGCGCCAGGTCGTGGATGTTCTGATGTGGGCTCAAGACGAGTGACGCCGCGATGGCTAGGGCGAAGTCGAGGCGCGGCTTGTCCGGACGCCAACTCAGTGACAACGCGACCAGCGCCAGCAGGAGGATGAGGACGACGAGCGCGACCCCCTTGCCACCGCCAGGCACCGCTTCGAGAACGTTCCGCAGCGAGTAGACGGCCGTGTCGGTGTAGACGATCTGGCCACTGGTCGGCAGCGATCCCCCGATCGCCCACCGGCCAACCGCATTCACGTATGCCAGCACCGGACCGAATCCGAATCCGGCGATGGAGACGACCCCCAATGCGGCGATCACGGCGGCGAAGCCGGCGAGGGCACGCCACGCCCGCCGCGCCACGAACAGCACCGGCACAAGCAGGAGAAGCTGCGGCTTGGCGAGCGCCAGCCCGCTGAAGATGCCCGCCCAGCCGAGCCGGCCGCGCGTCCAGGCCGTGTAGGCCGCCGCGAGCGGGACGAGCACAACGAGGTCCGACTGGCCCTGCAGGACGGTGACGAAAAGCGGAAAGAAGCCGGAAATGAGCGCCGCCGCCACCAAGGCGGCGCGTCCGCGTATCCGCTCGCTACCTCGCACCAGCAGAACGACCAGGGCCGCGACCAGGACCACGTTCACCGCCGCCATCGCGTAGTAGGCCGCGCGGTAGTCGAGGAATGCGAGTGGCGCGATCAGGAGCGTGTAGTACGGAGGATGGAAGTACGGCAGCACTACGAATCGATCCGGGGCCTGGTGCACAACCTGCAGCTCGAACTGCTTCTGGAGCGCCAGGTCGTACACGGCCGACCCGCCCTTGAGAACGTACAGCCGGGCACCGGAGTAGAACGAGAAGAAGTCAGGGCCCTGCAGGTTGCCGCGAACAAAGGTGAACAAGTAACCCGCCCAGAAGAGAAGCGATCCCAGCCCGGCGCCGGCGGCCGCCGCATAGCCCATGCGGCTCCAGCGCAGGGACGGCCGGCGGCTCATCGTCCGGTTTCGAGTCGAAGCGCGAATCGTTCCGGAAGCTTGGCCTTCCTGATCGCCCGCTGTGCTCCCTTGATGTCATAGCGGACGCGACGGAACTCGAAGGTCTCGTTGTCCACGTCCCAAATGCCGTAGCTGGCCAGTGGGCTCCCGTCACGGGGCTGGCCGACGCTGCCTGGATTGACCAGCGCGGGCCCTTTGAGGGGGAACTTGTCGACACGATATTCGTGCGTCACCTGACCGTCGGCGAGCCCAAATATTCCCGGCACGTGGGTGTGGCCGTGGAGGCACACCCCGCCGCTCAACAGCTCGAGGTTGGCGAAGGCGACCGCGGTGTCGAGCACGTACTCATAAATGTGGTCCCGTGGGCTTGCGTGGACGAGCAGCACATCGTGTTCAACGTGGCTCTCGGGCAATCCTCGCAACCAGCCGATTCGCTCTTCGCCGATGGTGTCAACCGTCCACCGCACCACAGCCGCGGCGTCGTCGTTGAACCACTCGAGGATCTCCGGATCGGTGCACGCGCGGTCGTGGTTACCGACCAGGGTGAGCCAACCGCGCTTGGACACCTCGTCGATGCAGCGCTTGGGGTCTCCTCCATATCCCACGACATCGCCCAGGCAGAGCGTCTCGTCGGTGGGCGGGCAGTCGCGCAGCACCGCCTCCAGCGCCTGTGCGTTGGCGTGGATGTCCGAGAAGATCGCGATCTTCAAGCCGGCTTCTCGTACAGCAGCGGATAGATGTGGTCGAAGAGGATCCGCAGGGTGGCAGCGAGCGGAACAGCGACGAACATGCCCAGGATGCCCGCCCAGCTGAAGCCGGCGATGAAGGCCACGATGACCAGCACTGGCGGCAGCCGAACGGCGTCGCCCATGACCTTCGGGTAGACGAAGTTGAGGATGACGTTGGAGATGACGAAGTATGCGACCGCGATTAGAAGCGCTTTGATCGGCGCGGCGGCCAGACCGACCAGGATGGCCGGCACCGCTCCAACGAACGGGCCGACGTATGGGACCAGCGCGGTGATGCCCGCGATGAGGCCGAGCGCGACAGGGTCCGCCAGGCCAAACACCCAGCACGCAAGCCCGCTCAGGATCCCGATCAGGCCCGCGATGATCAGCTGACCGCGCACGTACGCGTACAGCATCTTTCGGATGCGGCGCCAGATCTGGTCGAAGTCGGTGCGGTAGTCATTTGGCACAAACCGGCGCAGCACTCGTTTGATGGCTGCGGCGTCGAGCGCGAGCAGGAAGGCGACGATGAACGTGAGGAGGAGCTGCAGGAGTGTCGTCAGCGCGGTGAGGCCAATGCTCACGGCGTTGCCAAACTGGCCGAGGAGGTATTCCCTCAGGTGGGAGTTGATGGTCTCGGTCGTGCCGCGGAGGTCGATCTTGAAACCGAAGATCTCGATTGGCGAGCCCTGAAGGCTGTTGATGCGATCCTGCGCGGCTGCTGCCAGGCCGGGAGCCTGGACCTGGAGCTGCGCCACCTCACTTACGCCGAGAGGCACCACCAGGAGGACCACGCCGGCGAGCGCGAGGATGATGACGACGAACATCACAGCGATCGCCAGTACGCGTGGCAGGCCGAAGTGCATGAGGCGCACGACGCCGGGCTGGATCATAAACGCGATCGCTGCCCCAAGCACGAACGCGCCGAGAAAGTCTCGCAGCAGGTAAAGGACGACGATGGCGATCGTGAGTGCGGCAAAGCCGAATGCAATCTGCAGGTAGCGGCGCCGGCGCTTAGGGTCGAGTGACCACGCCGAGATGCCGACTACGGTTGGTGGAGTCGGTTCGTCAGGCTCGGTTTCCGGGGCGCTGCCTTTTGCTCGGCTCGTGGCGCGAACGTTACGCAATCAGGGCAGTATGACGAGGAAGTCTGGCATCAGAACCGCTTAACAGACGCGTTAAGTTACCTGGCCCGGGCGGTGCGCTGCGGCCGCCCTGATCTGAGCTTCTTCGTAGGCCGCGCCATGGATCGGATTGACCGTGCTGCGCCCAGCAGCAAGCGCAACCCGACACCCAAGACTCCATACGCGACGTATGGACCAGCGGCGCCAAATGAAGAGAGGATTAGACCACCGACAGCCGCTCCCGCAATGGTCGCCGTCTGCACTAGGCCAAACCTTATGGCCATCACGCTTCCCCGGTTCGATGGGTCAGCGGCTTCGAGCAACGCGGTTTGATTGGCGACTGCATAAATTGGATTACCGATCGAGGCAACCAGTAGGGCTATAGCAATCACCATCAGTGACTGACTCATTGCGATCGAAACGGAGAACACCCCAGTCAAGAAGAGTCCTGCACCGACAGTCCGCATGCTGCCAATAGAGCCGAACCGGCTCACTGCAAGCGAACCAATGAAGATACCTATCGATCCTACAACTTCGAGCATCGAGTAAGTCTGACCACCACTCTGCCCGGCCAGCCCATAGGCAAGCGCAAGCAAGGCTGGATAGCTGATTGTGATAAGAAATGCGGCGAGGGCGCCCATTACGAGATGTGGACGGGCCGCAGCGATAGACCAGGTTCGCCGCAAAGCTCCAGCCAGCGGGGCTGACGTGGCACCTCCACCAAGACTTGGAATGCTCAATGTGATTGCTGCGGCGACAGCGAACGTGGCAGCATCCACGATAAACAAGAGCATTGTCGAGCGCAGCCACGCCAAGATAATCCCGGCTAGAGCGAATCCCACGGCGCCAGCGAGCATTGACGTTGCAGCCACAAGTGCGTTCGCCTTCCCCACTTGCCCCGCGGGTACGAGACCGGGAATGGCAGCTTGCCTGGCTGGTTGCACCACCGCATTGATGCAAGCAAGCAAGAAAAGGATCGGCACGATGAACCAGATCCAGAGGTGAATCAGCGCCGGCGTGCCCACGAGGATCGCGGCACGAAGCAACTCCAAGGTTACTATCAGGGATCGACGCTGGAATCTGTCGGTGATTCCCCCTACGACGCTAGTCATTAGGATCGTGCCGAGTGCCTGAGCAATGAACGCTACCGCAACGTTGCGCGCGTTTCCGGTGACCATGAATATCGACACCAGTGTCGCCACTTGTGTGAGTGGATCGCCAATCGAGGAAACCGCGATAGCGGTAACGAGGCTGCTAAAAGCTGGGTTCGAGCGCAGCACCCGGAGACTAGTTACGCGCCGTGGCACCTCCGGCCGGTTGGTCATGGGTAGCGGCTTGAGGCCATGAATCTCCCGAAGTGCGTCGACAACGTTGGCGTCGTACCAATAATCGGCTCGACGGCTGATGTCTTCTACCCCCTCGATCGGCGTCATCAAAGACTGTCGGTAAAGGCGCGGTCCGGTGATCGTGTCGAACGAATCGGCCACAGCGAGGATTCGCGCCCCGAACGGGATAACGTCGCCTCTGAGTCCAGCTGGATAGCCGGTTCCGTCCCATCGCTCGTGGTGGTGACGAACTAGTGGGGCGACCTCAGCTAGCGCAGAGTGTTGAGCTATCATGTCTGCCCCGATATCGGTGTGGCGCCGCATGATCTCCCATTCGTCCTCTGTCAGCGGCCCTGGCTTGTTTAGGATGTCGTCGCGAACTCCGATCTTGCCCAGGTCGTGAAGCGAACCGGCAGTTCGGATTAGCTCACATTCTCGATCGCCTAGCTCAAGTTGTTCGCCCAGCCGCGCAGCCAACTCCGCCACTCTGATGGAATGCGATTCCGTGTAACGATCGCGAGCGTCAAGTGCCTGCGCCGCGAGGTCGAGGGTCTGATCCTTGAGTTCACCTTGGCGCTGAGCATCAGCCACGTTGCCGCGTACTGCCAAGACGAAGCCAAACAAACCGGGGGCCATGATGTAGCCAACCGGTACAGGAGGCGTCTTTAGAAGTAGATAGATGATGCCGCCTGCAAATGTCAGAGCTAAGGTGGCCACCATGGTCGAAGCCCCTACGTTCTGGGAAACCGTGGTCCAGAACGAGGTTCGCCTCACAAAAGAGAACAGAATGGCGGTCATTAAGTAGTTAAGGCCCACGGCTGCGGTCGCGTAGATGGCCGTTCGGGCCGGCAAGGCCCACCAACTTCCTTCGCCGATCGAGGCCACCGCGACCGAAAGAGACACGTGAACAGTCGCCGGCATCGCGCGGTTGAATAAGAATTGCCACCAATGCATGTTTCGACCGGGCACGCGCCCGTCAAACACCGCCAGCCACGCGACGAATCCGACTCCAGCTCCGGGGGCGACAAGACCAGACGCAAGTAACAGGGGGTCGACCACCGATTGATACCCCGTTTTCCACGGGATCGGCCGAAGCGCGGCTATCTGGGTCCCGACAGCCAGGTACAGGAGGGCTGGGAGCACGGTCCGCAGCTCCGAATCAGGGATCGGGTGGACAACCCACGCGACAGGAATTAGTGCAATGCCGGCAATGACGACCAGCACCAAATACAGTCGCGCCGACCAGGAAAGCGCGCCAAAAGGTGGCAAGACGGTGGAATTCTAGACCGGGGGCATGCGAGCTAGGCCACAGAAGCCCAACTCGGCATCAAGTAGGGGCTTGCCTTTGAGTTAGTAAGCCCCTATTCCGGTTCGATTAGGTAATCCAGAGTCCGACGACCCGTGGCTTGCTCCCGCTTCGCAGAAGTCGCTTGAACATGCGCACCATGACAGATTTCCCCCCTGTCCTAGATTTCCGAGATCCGTAGCAACCAGGTCACGTCGATGAGTCTCGGGATTGGGCCCTTAGGTGGGTATCGTCAATTCCATGTAGTGGCCCTCATGGAGATCCATTAGGACCACTCATGGCAATCCATGAGCAAGAACTAGAGATCAGCCAGCGTGATGAGTCCCAACTTGAGTGCGGTACTTACCGCTTCTCCACGATTAGCCGCGTTCAGCTTCCGGAACAGGTTGTGCAAATGCGTCTCGACTGACGGCACCCTGAGGCCGAGCTGCTGAGCCAGCCGCTTGGTCGGCAATCCCTTGGCCACGCCGCGCAGGATCTGCATCTCACGGGAGGTCAGGGCAATGGAGCTTCCGCCTTGAGACAGGGGGGTCTGCTCGGACACCCGGCGAAGAACCTCGGGAATCATCTTGCGTGGAACCGGGCTCTCGCTTCGGACGGCCGACCACAGTGCGCGCTGCAGCTCAGCCGGCCCGACATCCTTGAGGACGTAACCGGAGCAGCCCGCCCGCATCATTCGTAAGAGATCGTCGCTGGACTCCGATACAGTCCACGCGATGACTTTCGCTTGCGGGTACTGCGCGAGGAGCTCCGAGGTGGTCGCGGCTCCGTCCATTCCTGGCATGTGGACATCCATCAATACCAGGTCGGCCTTGAGCCTGCTCATCGCCTGGAGCGCCTCGAGCCCCGAGGACGCCTCGCCTACCAGGCGCAGACCACTAGCGGTGCCAAGCATCGTTCGAGCGGCAGCGCGCGGCAGCACGCTGTCATCGACTACGAGTACCCGATACTCCTTTCGATCCGGTGCTGCCTTCGGGATGCCCCGCAGCTTAGCAAGAACATCATGACGCGGTCATTCGGCTTTTACGCCTACATGGCTGTACTCGTCTGCGCAGTCGTAATCCTCAACGTCTACGCCTGGCCGTATGACAGGTCACATCCCGACAACGTCATCGAGGTCATCTATCTAGCCGTAGGCGCCACCGTGCTGAATCGGGCAAGTGTCCGTTTGGCTCGCGGCCAACTGTCACTGGCCGGCCTCGTGATTGGCGCAACCGCCATTCTGACAAACCCGCTCGATGCCACAATCGTCGCGCTCGGTATCGCCGTCGGCCAGCCATCTCGTGGCATTCGGCCAATAATCGCTAACGCCGTCTTGTACCCCGCCATCGCCTGCCTCACAGCTACGGTGGCAGCACTGTTGCACTCAGGCGAGGGCCTCACGCTTGCCGCGCGCGCGCTCGTCCTGGTCACATACGTTGCAGCTAACTTGGCTTTGGTAGCTGTGAGTTTTTCCCTAGCGACCGGCGAATCAATTCGCGGCATTATTCGTGCGAATTTCAGCGCTCCGTTCTTGTTGTCATTCGGGTACATGGGCTTGGCGTCACTGGTCGTTAGTTACGTTCTCGACGGAACGACGCTCGGCTATCTCCTCGCGACGATCGTTTTCGTACTCGCCCTCGCGCTTACCGACACGATCGCCGGCAGGCGGGTGCGCAGAGTCCTCGAGTCCGAGCTCTCAGACGCTGATCGCCATCTCTTCCACAGCCGGGCGGTCGAGGGCGTCGTGCACAACCTTAGGAACCACATGGCCAACGCCCTGGGCTACCTCCGCGAGATCGACTCCCGGCGGCTCGATCCCGTCGATCGCGAAAGTCTCGAGACCGCCACCGCTGCAGCCAACGACGCGGTCACGGTTCTTCGCAGTCTCTCGCAAGGCGCGACCCCTCGCGTAACCTTCGCCACCGCACCAGTGGACCTCAACGACCTCGTGACCCGAGCACTCGGGATGGCAAGGCCGCGCGCGCGAACCAAAGAGGTCCAACTCGCCGTGCGGGAAACGCCGGACGTTGTCAACGTGCGAGCCGACCCTCTCCTCCTGCGTGAGGTGATCACCAACCTGCTGAACAACGCCATCGATGCAGTCGGCCAAGGCGGGCGCGTGGAGGCCACCACCGGCAAGCGCGGGAATGGATGGCCTTACTTGAGCATCGCGGACAACGGGCCCGGAGTCTCGGATGAACAACGCCACCATCTATTCGAGCCCCATTTCACGACCAAAGAAGGTGGCACGGGTCTTGGCCTCTTCATGTCATATGGCGTCGTGCGCGAGCATCAGGGCCAACTTTTGTTCGAAGGAAACCGACGCGGGGCGGTCTTCACAGTCGTCCTACCGCCGTTCAATACCTGAACGGCAACTTTGTCAAATCCGCCCAGAGGGCGAACGACCCTAGGCGCAACCGCCGGCGAGGGCAGCCCGAGCCGGGGCCATTTCTCGAACGCCAGTCTGTTGGCTGTACAGGTAGAGTTTTGGCCAGGCCTCGAACCAGATTCCGTGGGAATCGCCAATCACCGGTGTCACCAGGCCGAGCACCGATAGTCCATTCACGACTGATGGTGCTGAGTAGATACGCCTTCCTTGGTTGCGGCCCGTCACAATCCACAATTCAAGGTCGGAGCTGTCCTGTCCGGTCTTGGGTGTCACCATCACAATCGGGCTGCCGTGGAGGTCAACACCCACTACTTCCAAGACCCCGGCACGCGTGAACCACGGCTCGCTGACTCCGGTTTTGAGGTCGAGTCGGAGTATCGAGTAAACCGCGCCGGCGCCGGGATATGAGTTCGTGGGCCGTCCCCAGCCAGCGCCACTCGCCACAGCGTCCCAGTAGCCCTCTTTGGTCACCTGACGTTGAACGCCAGCGGGCCCGATCAGCCATAGGCCCGGGGGACCAACCGCCGCGTAAACACCCTCAGGCGCCAGAGCGAAGATTGATGGCGGCTGCATCGGATGGTCCCCGGCCGGTGGGGCTCCGAGCGAGGTATCGCGCCCGGAGTCGAGGTCGAAGATGTGGACGGCTGTGCCGTCCCAGTAGGCATAAGCCGAGCCGTCGCCAGCCACCGCACGCCAGGATGTCGGCAGCCAACGGGACCGGTTGAAGTCGTACGTGTAGCTATTCACGTAGGAGGAGTCGCTGTGGCCAGGCAGTATCGGGTCGCTCGCCGGGTCTACGCTGAAAGTGCCACCCGGGAAGGTGATGAAGCCAGCCGTGCCTGGTGTAGCACTGGTGGAGATCGGCAATCGGCACCTCAGTTCGCCTCCAGCAACGGCGGATGGCGAACGCATCGCGGATGACTTTGCCTGCGACGCGGCAGGAGAAGCTGACGCCAATGGGTTTGCATCGCCGCAGGAAAGCGCCAGCACCGTGATGGCCGCTACAAAGACCACCAATCTCATGCCGAGTCCAACAGCGCCCTATCGCCAAACGTTACGACCGCTGAGTGGCTGCGGCGCTCATATAGGAACTCGACCGACGCTGGCATCAAGGCCAACTGATTTATGAAGGCAACCGTCGCTAACAGCCGATCAA
>WNFD01001429.1_pt2 | contig 30879 bp, 26 predicted proteins | sample 5400491 | NCBI WGS metagenome assembly WNFD01 (sample SAMN13153343, study PRJNA577476) | soil metagenome | isolation source: 120 cm saprolite under Douglas fir tree site 2 hole 2 replicate 2 | place: USA:California | collected 2015-04-18
CGCGGCGCCGAAGATCCTCTCCCGCGACTACCACGTCGACGCGGTCGACCCCGGGATCAAGCTCTTCGTCCGCGAGAAGATGGCCGAAGGAGCGAAAGCGACGGAGGACAACGTGGTGCTGTTCGTCCACGGCGCGACCTTCCCGTCCACGCCCGACTTCGACCTGCAGTTCAAGGACTACTCGTGGGCCGACTGGATGGTGAACCACGAGTACGTCGTCTACCTGTTCGACAAGCGCAACTACGGCTTCTCCACCCGCGAGAAGGCGATGGACGAGCCGCCGGCGGCGAACAAGCCGGTCTCGCGCTCGTACCTCGTGGTCCGCGACATCGGCGCGGTGGTGGACCACATCCGGGCCAAGAACAAGGTGGCCCGGGTGACGCTCATTGGCTGGTCCTGGGGCGCGATGACGGCGGGCTACTACACGTCCCTGTGGCCGGAGAAGGTGCGCAAGCTGGTGCTCTACGCGCCCCTCTACGAGAACCCGCTGCACACGAACCTGGGCGCCGGAACGGGACTGCAGAACAAGCGCGTGCCGTGGGAGTTCAACTCCTCGAATGGCGCGTACCGCCTGGGCACCGCGGAGGCGAACCAGAAGCGCTGGGACGGCGAGATCCCGGTGCAGGACAAGACCCAGTACCGCGACCAGGACGTGGTGGACGCCTTCGCCAACGCGGCCCTGGCCACCGATCCGACCAGCAACACGCGCAACCCGCCCGCGCTGCGGGCGCCCAACGGCGTGCTGGAGGACTCGTTCTACCAGGCGACCGGCCGCCGCATGTGGAACGCCGCCAACATCACCGTGCCGACGCTGGTCATCGCCGGCGAGGACGACACCTGGAGCTTCCCGCAGGACCGGGAAGGGCTACTGCGCGACCTGACCAACGCGCCGGGCAAGAAGCACGTGACCCTCCCGCGGGCCACGCACTTCGTCCTCTTCGAGAAGCAGCGCTTCCGCTTCTTCGAGGAGATCCTGTCCTTCCTCAAGGGCGGCCAGACCGCCTCCAGGTAGAGCAGGCTAGCCGTACGATTTTTCCTGCTTCTCCTGCTCTTCCTTGCAGCGGATGCACATGGTGGTCACCGGGCGGGCCTCGAGGCGCTTGACCGAGATCTCCTCTTCGCAGATCTCGCAGATCCCGAAGGTCCCGTTCTCGATGCGCGCCATGGCGTCATCGATCTTCTTGAGCAGGAACTTCTCGCGGTCGCGCAGGCGGAACACCATGCTCTGCGTGTACTCGGAAGAAGCGAGGTCGATCTCGTCCGGAAGGTCGTCCGTGTCGAACGCCGCCTCCTCGTTGAGCGTCTTGCGCGCCTGCTGGAGCAGGGCGCGCTTCTGCTCCTCGAGGATCTTCTTGAAGCGCTTCAGGTCCTTCTGATTCACCCTGGTGCCCCCGCGCCGCTGAGCTGCTTCCGAGCTGCTGGCCATCTCTCCCGCCCCTGCCGCCGGGAATCGTCCCGGCCGAAAAAAGAGGCGGAAGTCTATGGACACGATAGAGTCGAGTCAAGCCGCGCATGGCCGATTCCAAGCTCGACCGCGAGTTCCTCCGAACCGTGCTCTCGCTGGCGGCGAAGGCGGAGGTGGACCGGCTGTTGCTGGTCTCCGACGTTCCCCTCTCCGCCGAGCACCTGCGCGGGCGGTCGCTGAAGAAGAAGCTCGTCTACGCGGTCAGCGAGGACCGGCTGGCGCAGGCCCTGCGGCGGCAGGGGTACGTGTGCGTGACCGTGCCACCCTACGACTATTCGCGCGTCGAGAAGGTGAAGGTCGCCCTGGTGGCCGCCATGACCGCCAACGTGCTCGTCGATGGCGAGAACGTGCTGTGCCTGACGGGGCGCAGCGGCGCGCGCATGCCGGACACGCTCATCCGGCTGCAGATCGGGCGCGGGTTCGAGGAGAAGGCGGCCATCGACACCATCGGGCTGGGGGCCGAGTTCAACCCCCAGGTGGTGGAGGCGCTGGTCTCGCTGGCGATGGCCATCGGCCACGAGGGGTTCGAGGGGCACCCCATCGGGACCATCTTCGTGCTGGGGGACTCGACGGTGGTGATGGAGCAGAGCAAGCAGCTCACCATCAACCCGTTCCAGGGGATCTCCGAGGCGGAGCGCAACGTGCTCGACCCGAACATCCGCGAGGCGCTGAAGAACTTCGCGGTGCTGGACGGCGCGTTCGTGATCCGCGAAGACGGCGTGGTGCTCGCCGCGGGCCGGTACCTGCAGGTCGGCTCGGCGTCGGATCGCAAGGGCGTCGAGCTGCCCCTGGGGCTGGGCGCCCGCCACGCCGCAGCTGCGGCGATCACCGTCGAGACGCGAGCCATCTCCGTCAGCGTCTCCCAGTCCTCCGGCACCGTCCGCGTCTTCAAGGACGGCGACCCCGTCCTCGAGCTCCAACAAGTCACCCGCCGCAGCTGATCGTGAGCAAAAAGACGAACGCGGAGGCGCGGAGACGCGGAGGATGTTGTTTCTCTGAAACCCAGAAGCTCCGCGCCTCCGCGCCTCCGCGTTCATCCTGTAGCCCTGTACTTCGGCCGGTCGTGCTAGAGCGGGGGAATGGCGAGGGCGGACAGGTTCCTGAAAGCGTGTCGCGGGGAGCCGGTCGATGCCACGCCGGTGTGGTTCATGCGGCAGGCGGGGAGGTATCTGCCGGAGTACAGGGCGGTGCGGGCGAAGGTGCCGTTCCTGACCCTGTGCAAGACGCCGGAGCTGGCGGCGGAGGTGACGCTGCAGCCGGTGGACATCCTCGGGGTGGACGCCGCCATCCTCTTCAGCGACATCCTGGTGGTGCCCGAGGCGATGGGCATGCACCTCGTGCTCGACGACGGCGGCCCGCAGTTCCCCGAGCCGCTGCGGGCGCCGGCCGATGCGCGCCGGCTGCACGTTCCCGACCCGGAGCGGGAGCTGCGCTACGTGTTGGATGCGGTCCGGCTCGCCCGCAAGCAGCTCGCCGGAAAGGTGCCGCTGATCGGCTTCGGCGGAGCGCCCTGGACGCTCGCCGCCTACATGATCGAGGGCCACACTTCGCGCAGCTTCGAGCGGGCCAAGGCCGCGCTCCTCGGCGACGAGGCCTTCGCGCACGAGCTGCTCTCGCGCATCTCGGAGGCGCTCGCGCTCTACCTGCAGGCCCAGCTCGACGCCGGCGCCGACGCCGTGCAGATCTTCGACTCCTGGGCGGGAGCGCTGGCCCCCGCCGACTACGCCCGCCTGGGCGCGCCGTACATCGCGCGCGTGGTGCAGGGGCTGCGGCGCGAGAGGAAGCAGCCCGTCATCGTCTTCGGGGTGGAGACGGGCGAGCTGCTCGGCCAGCTCGCCGCGACCGGCGCGGACGTGGTGGGCGTGGACTGGCGCGTCCCGCTCGACGAGGCGCGCGAGAGGGTGGGGCCCGCGCCGGCGCTGCAGGGGAACCTCGACCCGGCCTCGCTCTTCCTGCCCGCTCCCGCCCTGGAGAAGCGGGTGCTGCGCGTGCTTGAGGAGGGTCGCCGCGCGGGCGCGGGCCACGTCTTCAACCTCGGGCACGGGATCCTGCCCTCGACGCCGGTGGAGAACGCCAAGCTGGCCGTCGAGCTGGTGCACCGCGGCCTGGACGCCCGCTGAGCGAACGGGCGCGCGCCGTGCCGCACGGCCGTCCTGCCGCACTTACGCGGTCCCCTACCAGCGCGCAGCTTTGAGGCGACCACGACGGTCCAAAGGAGATGCACCCATGACGTTCCAAGCCACGCTGCTCGGCGCTGCGCTCGCGCTGGTTCCCGCATTCGCGCGCGCCGACGACGCCAAGAAGAGCGACACCCAGCAGGCGCCGGGCCAGATGGACCACGGGTCCATGAAGCTCACCGACGACAAGGTCCTGCGCAAGCTGCACCACGTGAACCTGGAGGAAGTGAAGGCGGGCCAGCTGGCGCAGCAGAAGAGCGCGTCCAAGGACGTGAAGGACTACGGCGCGATGCTCGTGCGCGATCACCAGAAGGCCGACCAGGAGGTGAAGGCGGTGGCCAGCAAGCTGACCATCGACCTGGACGCGATGAAGATGGACGCCGATCGTCAGATGAAGACGGACGCCGACCACCAGGCGAGGCGCGAGGCGAAGGAGCACAAGATGGACGAGCTCCAGAAGCTGACCGGCCGCGACTTCGACCGTGCCTTCCTGCAGATGATGGTCAACGGCCACCGCCAGGTGATCGAGATGGTGAAAAGCGCCCGCAACGACGTGAGGCCCGAGGTGAAGGACCTGCTCGACAAGTTGCTGCCCGTCCTGCAGCGCCACGAGGACATGGCGAACGACATCCTCAACAAGATGGGCAACACGGCCAGCACGAAGTAAGCGGCATGCACGTGAGCGCGCGGCGGGCTAGAACGGGGGCGTGATCCCGCTCCGTCCGCCCGCCGCCGCGCCCCGCACCGGCGTCCTGCTGCTCAACCTGGGCGGCCCCGACTCGCTGGATGCGGTCGAGCCGTTCCTGGTGAACCTGTTCAGCGATCCGTTCCTCATCCGCCTGCCCCTGCGCGGATGGCTGCGGCGCAAGTTCGCGCAGTGGGTGGCGCGCAAGCGCGCCCCGCACGTCCGGCAGCTGTATTCCGAGATCGGCGGGCGCAGCCCGATCGAGCCGATCACCCGCCAACAGGGCGAGAGGCTCCAGGCCGAGCTGGGCGCCGGGTATCGCTGCTACGTCGCCTTCGGCGCCTGGACTCCCTACATCCGCGAGGCGGTGGAGCGCGCGCAGGCGGACGGCTGCTCGAGGCTCGTCGGCGTGTCGCTCTTCCCGCAGTGGTGCAGCGCCACCACGGCCTCGGTGCTGCACGACCTGCGCGCGGAGGCCGCGAGGCGCGGGCTGCCGCTGGTCGAGGTGGACCGCTACCCGGAGGACCCGACGTACCTGGACGCGCTGGCGAGCACCGTCCAGGAGGGGCTGCGGCGCTTCGATCCCGGCGAGCGCGCGCAAGTGCACGTCCTGTTCAGCGCCCATGGCGTGCCGGTCAGCATCATCAAGAAGGGCGACCCGTACGAGCGCGAAGTCCGCGCCACCGTGCAGGGCGTGCTGGCCCGGCTCCCGCCCGGGCAGCCCTGGTCCCTGTCCTGGCAGAGCAAGGTCGGACCGGTGAAGTGGCTCGAGCCCGCGACCGCGGAGCACCTGCCAGCGCTGGCGGCCCGCGGGGTCTCGCGGGTGCTGGTGGTGCCCGTCGCGTTCGTCTCGGACCACATCGAGACGCTGCACGAGCAGCGGATCCTGCTGCGCGGCATCGCCGAGCGCGCGGGGATCGCGCGATACGAGGTGGCGAACGCGCTGAACGACTCCCCCGTGTACGCGCGCGCGCTGGCCGGGCTGGTGCGCGCCGCCGAGGCGAGGGCCGGCTGATGGCGCACGCCGTGGTCGTCGTGGGCGCCGGAGCCGCCGGGATGGGGGCCGCGCTGGCGCTGCGGGAGCGGGGCATGGAGCCCCTCCTGCTCGAGGCGGAGGACCGGGCGGGCGGCAAGCTGGGCACCGAATCGCAGCGGGGGTTCCTGCTGGAGCGCGCCGCGCTCGGGCTCCTGGATCGCACCGGCGAGCTGGCCGAGCTGTGCGGGAAGCTCGGCATCGCGCCCCACCCCGCCACCCCCGCGGCCTCGCTGCGCTTCGTGGAGCGGAGCGGGACCGTCCATGCCCTGCCGCTCGGCCCGGGCGAGGCGCTGAGGACGCGGCTGCTCAGCGCCCGCGAGAAGCTTGGCCTGCTGGGCGAGCCGTTCCGGGGGCCTGCGCCGGAAGGCTGCACGGTCGCCGAGTTCTTCGCCCACCGGCTGGGACCGGGCGGCAGGTTCGTGGGCGACGCGATCCAGACGGGCATCCACGCGGGCGACCCCGATCGGCTGGAGCTGCGCACCGCCTTTCCCACCCTGGCCGCGCTGGCGGACGCGGGCCGGGGGAGCCTCGTCCGCGGCGCTTTGGCGGGGCGGAAGAGCATGAAGAAGAAGCCCCGCGCCCGGTTGGCGTCGTTCCGCGGCGGCATGCAGGAGCTGGTGGACGCCCTTTCGCGCAGGACCGTGCCCCAGCTGCGCGCCCGCCTGCGCGCGGTCCGGCGCGCCGGGGCGGGGTACCGGCTCCAGGTGGAGGCCGGCGGGGCGGCGGCGGAGATCGACGCCGAACGGGTGGTCCTCGCGGTACCGGCGCCTCGAGCGGCCGAGGCGCTCGACCCGCTCGATGGCGCGCTGTCGGCCCGCCTCCGCGAGCTGAACGCCGCTCCGATCACGCTCGTGCACCTCGCCGTGCAGCCGCAGGACGTGGCGCCGCTCCACCAGGGGTTCGGCCTGCTGCGGCCCGGCAGGCCGGTGCTGGGCGCCCTGTTCCCGGCCGCGCTGTGGCCCGAGCGGGCGCCCGGCGGCCAGGTCCTCCTCTCGGCGCTGGTCGGCGGCGCCCGGCATCCGAAGACGGGCTCCCTCCCGGACCAGGAGCTGGTGCGGCTGGTGCGCGACGAGCTGCGCCTCCCCAGGCAGCCGGAGCTGCTGCGGGTCGTCCGCTGGACGGACGCGATCCCGCAGTACGAGCCGGGCCACGGCGCCCGCGTGGCCGAGATCGAGCGCCTCGCCGCCGCGCACCCTGGCCTTCTGCTGACCGGCGCCTGGTACCGCGGCATCGGGGTCCTGGACTGCCTGCGGGATGGCCACAAGATCGCAGAACAACTGATGAAATAGCTCGCGAACCGGCCGCTGCCCGCCGCGAGCCTTGGCTTCATGCTAGGACAGCGGTCCCGGCCATGGACCACCCCGCGCCCCCACCGGCGCCCAGCAGTCCCCCTCCGCAGCCCGAGCCCGAGCCGCCGCTGCCGCCGACGCGGTGGCAGCGGTTCAAGCGGGCCCTGCTGGGCGGGCCAAAGGACATCCAGGATCCGCAACTCTTCCAGCACATCTCGCTGGCTGCCTTCCTCGCCTGGGTCGGCTTGGGCGCGGACGGGCTGTCCTCGTCGTCCTACGGCCCCGAGGAAGCCTTCAAGGCGCTCGGGGAGCACCAGTACCTCGCCGTGTTCCTGGCGGCCCTGACCGCGCTGACCGTCCTCATCATCGCCGCCTCGTACAGCAAGATCATCGAGCATTTCCCGTTCGGCGGCGGCGGGTACGTGGTCGCCACCAAGCTCCTGGGGCCGCGCTGGGGCGTGGTCAGCGGATCGGCGCTGCTCATCGACTATGTGCTGACCATCACCACCTCGATCGCGTCGGGCGGCGACGCGATCTTTTCCAGCCTCCCCGACAGCCTCCACTCGCTCAAACTGCCCACCGAGGTCGCGGTCATCGCGGCGCTCACGGTACTGAACCTGCGGGGCGTCAAGGAGTCGGTGACCACGCTGGTACCGATCTTCCTCGCTTTCGTCGCGACGCACATCGTCATCATCGGCGGGAGCGTCTTCTTCCACCTGGGCCGGGCCCACGAGGTGGTGGAGCACGTACGCGCCGGCCTCTCGCACGACCTTTCCACGATGGGCACGTTCGCCGTGCTGGTGCTGTTCATGCGCGCGTACTCGCTGGGCGCGGGCACGTACACCGGGATCGAGGCCGTCTCCAACGGGCTGCAGATCATGCGCGAGCCGCGGGTGGCGACCGCCAAGCGCACGATGCTGTACATGGCCGTCTCGCTCGCCGTGACCGCGGCCGGGATCATCCTGGGCTACTTGCTGATCGACGTCTCCCCGGTGCAGGGGCGGACCATGAACGCCGTGCTGGCCACGAAGCTGGCGGGTTCCTGGCACGTGGACGGGCTGGAGATCGGCAAGTGGTTCGTGGTCATCACGCTGCTCTCCGAGGCCCTGCTGCTGTTCGTCGCGGCGCAGACCGGGTTCATCGACGGCCCGCGCGTGATGGCCAACATGGCGCACGACTCGTGGCTGCCGCACCGCTTCAGCGCGCTCAGCGATCGCTTGACCATGCAGAACGGCGTGCTGCTGATGGGCGTCACCTCGCTGGCGATGCTCATCTACACCCACGGCTCGGTCTCCGCCCTGGTGGTGATGTACGCCATCAACGTCTTCGTGACCTTCTCCCTCAGCCAGGCCGGGATGGTGCGCTACTGGCTGATGGCGGACACGCGCCGCAAGCACCCCGACTGGGCCAGCCACATCTGGATCCACGCCGTCGCCCTGCTCATGTGCGTCATCATCCTGGTGGTGAACGTCCTCGAGAAGTTCGGCGAGGGCGCGTGGCTCACCGTGGTGGTGACCGGGGCCCTGATCGCGATCTGCCTGATCATCAAGCGCCACTATCGGGGCGTCTTCGCGCGGCTCAAGCGGCTGGACACCATCCTCGAGGCGCTTCCCACCAGCGGGCCCCTCAAGGAGCTGCACATCGAGAAGCGCAAGCCCACCGCGGTGCTCCTGGTGGCGAGCTTCTCCGGGCTCGGCATCCATTCGCTGCTCACGGTGGTGAAGCTGTTCCCGCGCTACTTCCACAACGTGGTGTTCATGTCGGTCGCGGTCGTCGACTCGGCCACCTTCCAAGGGGTCGAGGAGGTGGACCGCGTGCGCGAGGAGACGGAGACCGCCCTGCAGAAGTACGTCGACCTGGCGCGCCGGATGGGCATCCCGGCGGACTACCGGATGAGCGTCGGCACCGAGGCGGTGGCGGAGTGCGAGCGGCTCGCCACCGACGTGGCGCGCGAGTACGAGCGCAGCATCTTCTTCGCCGGCAAGCTGATCTTCGAGCGCGAGCGCTGGTGGGACCGCTTCCTGCACAACGAGACCGCGTACGTGATCCAGCGGCGGCTGCAGTTCGCCGGGCTGGCCATGGTCATCCTGCCGGTCCGCGTGCTCGAGTAGCCGCCGCCGTATTCGGCGGCGCTATGCTTTTCATGGCGCGGACGTCACGGCATGCGCTCCGGCGCCTCGGCCGGTTGACCGAGGCGAAAGCGCGCCGGGCGCGGTAGGGTCGCGGGATGCGCTTTCCGCGCGCGGTGGCCCCGCTGCTCGCCTGCGCCGCCGCGCTCGGCGCCGCGCGGTGCATGCCGGGCCCGGAAGCGGCCCGCTGCGAGACGCCCCCCGGCGACGTGGTGGACCCGTGCGCGGGACCAGCGCCCGGCGATGGCGCTCTGCCCGGCACGCCCGATCCCGGCGAGGTCCCGGCGGGGAGCGTGGGCGAAGGCGGCGGCGCGGTGGACCGGCTGTGGTTCGCGACCACGGGAGACACGCGCCCCGGCTTCTGCGATCGGACGGAGGACTACCCCTCGGCGGCGATCGGGCAGATCGCCCGCGCGATGAAGGAGCTCCGGGTGCAACTCGCGCTCGACCTGGGCGATCACATGTACGTCTGCAACCAGTCGTTCGCGGAGGCGCAGGCGCAGATGCGCCTGTACATGGGCGCGGTGGCGCGGGGGCCTCCCACCTGGTGGATGACGATGGGGAACCACGAGTGCGGCAACGACGCGCCGCCCTACTCGTGCTTCGCCGGGCGCGGCGACGCGAACTTCACCGCGTACATGGCCGCGCTGCGGCGGCCCCTGCCGTACTATTTCACCGACGTGCAGACCTCGCTCGGCAAGGCGCGCTTCGTGGTGATCGCCGACGACTCGTGGGACGCCGCGCAGGCGGACTGGCTGGAGAGCACGCTCGCCGCGGCGGACGCGAGCGCCAGGTACACCATCGTGGCCCGCCACCATCCCGTGACCGGCCCTCGGACGGGCAATGCGCGGATCGTGCAGACCATCGCCCGGCACAAGTACTCGCTGATCCTCACCGCCCACTCGCACCTGTACGCGCACGATCCGGCGGCGTTCGGCGGCCGGAGCGCGATCCTCGGGCTGGGAGGCGCTCCCGCGACCACGCCGCCCGGGTTCGGGACGGTGCTGCAGAACCGCGACGGCTCGCTGACCTTCGTGAGGCGTGACGCCAACGGCAACCCCATCGACGTGCCCTGGACGGTCGCGGCTCAGTGAGCCTCTGAGGCGCCGGCAGGCAGCGTGAGCAGCGACTCCTGCCCCTCGCGCCAGAGGAACGCTTCGCCCCCACGGCCACCGCGTTGTGCGGCGACAGACGCAGCTCGGCCAGGGCATGCTTCAAGCCGGTGCCCTTGTTGACGCCGGAGGGGAGCACCATCACCGCGCCCTTGTTGAAGATGACCTGCAGCTCGAGCCCCTGCCGCTTGATCTCCTCCAGCACCGCCGTCTCGTGCGGCACGCGGGTGGCGACGATCACGCGCCCGGTGGTGAGGGGCACGCCCGCCCGTCGCAATGCCGCCGCGAAGCGTTCCGGCGGCGGCTCGGCCAGGGGGCGCTCCTGCTTCCGGTCGGGCAGATAGAGGAGCGCGCCGTTCTCCGCCACCACCGCGTGGAAGAGATCGACACGGGGGAAGACCTGCAGGAGGTCTTTGAGGTCGCGGCCGGTGACCAGGAGCAGCTTGCGCCCGCTCGTCCGCAGCCGCTCCAGCGCCTTCTCGGTTCCGGGCAGCACGCGGCCGTGGTCGGCCAGCGTCTCGTCGTAATCGGTGGCAAGGGCGGCGAATCGCATGGCGTTCAGGGTAAGCCCGGTCGAGGCTGGCGGCTTGCCGCTACCGCGCCGTGTGAAGGCGAAAGCGCACTGGACCACCGGTGACTTCCGCGAGGAGATCGGACTTCTGCTGCGCCGACCAGACTTCCAGCTCCGACCCTTCCTCGGCCCAGACGTCGATGCGCAGCCCGCCGCGGCGGCCCCGGGCGGCCTCCACGCGGCGGACGTGCCGCCGGTGGCCGCGGTCCAGGCCGTCGGCCACCCGCAGGATGGCCGCGAGCCGGCGCACCACGGCGCGTTCCTCGGGAGTGAGCACCTGGAAGATCTCGTGGCGGTCCTTGGGCACCGAGCGACGGTGGTATCGCGCCACGGTGGCGATCAGCTCGCGCTCCCGGTCGGTGAAGCCCGGCAGGTCGGCGTGGTACAGCAGGTAGTAGCCGTGCTTGTGGTGGCGGTTGTACGACACGAACGAGCCCACGTCGTGCAGCATGGCCGCCGCGTGCAGGAGGGCGCGCTCCTCGGCGCCCAGGCGGTGCAGGTTGCGGGTCTGATCGAAGAGCGACAGGCTGAGCTGCGCGACCTGCTCGGCGTGCGGCTCGCGGTACCCGCAGCGGCGGCCGAAGGCGCGCAGCCCTTCGAGCACCACGTGCTCGCCGTGCAGTCCGCTCGGGGGCGGGCGCACCTCGCGCCGGACCAGATCGGCCATCAGCCCGTCGCGCAGGCCCCGCGCGGTGACCTCCATTTCCTCCACGCGCAGCCTGCGCATCACTCCTTCGAGGATGGCCGCGCCCGCGTACAGGACGTCGATGCGCGACTCGTCCACGCCCAGCTTCCGCCGCTGCTTCGCGGTCGTGTCGCGCAGGTGCTCGAGCACGTCTTCCACCTGGGCCCGGGTCACCGGACCGCTTCCTCCCGGCGCGCCGGAGAGCCTGCGCGCCAGGTCGGCCACCGCGCCGGTGGTCCCGGCCGCGCCGATCAACCTGCGGTGGCGGCCGATCAGGAGCGGGTCGATCTCGCCGAGCGCGTCCTGGATGGCCTCCTCCAGCAGGCGCGCCTCGCGCCGGGTCACGGGATCGTTCTTGACGAAGAACTCGGTCAGGCGCACCGAGCCAAGCTGCAGGCTCGCGGCGCTCTCCGGCTCCTCTCCCCTCGCCGAGATCACCTCGGTCGAGCCGCCGCCGATGTCCAGCAGCAGCGCCCGCTCCGAAGGCGGCGCGCCCTGCAGGACGCCGAGGCAGACCAGGCGCGCTTCCTCGGCGCCGGAGATGACTTCCACCGACAGGCCCGAGGCGGCGCGGACCCCCCGCAAGAGCTGCGCGCGGTTGGACGCCTCGCGCACGGCGCTGGTCGCGACGGCGCGGATGCGCTGCGCCCCGGCGCGCTGGGCGAGCTTCGCGAACCGCTGCAGCGCCGTGGCGCACGCGGCGATGGAGTCCGACGACAACCGCCCGGTGCGGAACACCTGCGCTCCGAGCCGGACCGGGGCGCGGTCCTCCGCCCGGACGGTGAAGGAGCCGTCCCGGGCCGCGTCGGCGATCTGCAGCCGCACCGCGTTCGACCCGAGGTCCACCACCGCCAGCGGGGTGGTCCGCGCGCGCCGTCTCATCCCGCCATGCGGAAATCGACGATCGACGGCACGTCGGGCCGCACCTCGACGGGCCTGCCGGAGTGATCGGTGTCCAGGTGCACCACGCGCGCCTCGGGGAAGGCGCGCTTGTAGGCGTTCACGTGCTTGGGCTCGTTGTCGAACGCGCAGGCGAGGCCGGACAGCTCGAGCAGGCGCGCGTGGCAGATCTCCTTCCAGCGATCGTCGTCGTCGTCCGGGCGAGGCTTGAGCCACAGCTGCACGCGCGAGCCGTCGGGGAGCGGAAACCCTGCCCGGCGGAAGCTCTCCAGCGTGCCCGCCTCCATCCCGGCGTGCCGGCCGGTGACGTAGAGCACCTCGCCGCCCGCCCCGAGCACGCGCCGCAGGTACTCGGCGGCGCCCGCGATCGGCTCGTCGTGCTTGCAATACTCGCTGGTGAAGAAGCGCTCCAGCCAGAACCGGCGGAGGTCGCCGTGGAGCCGTTCCGCTTCCTCGCGGGAAAGGCCGCACATCCGCATCGTGTCCCGCAGGTCCCACGAGACGATCGCCTGCGGCGTGCATTCCGCGAGCTGCGCGATGCCGCGCTCGCGCCCGAACTCGCGCACGATGCGCGCCTGGCGCGGCTTGTTGGAGAGCGTGGTGGAATCGAGGTCGAACGCCGCCTCTGGCCGCTCGGGCCGGATCGCGTCCAGGGCCGCCCGCAGGATGCGCGTCTGGTCGGCGGGGACCGCGCGCGCGCCGAACGGGACGTCGATCTTCACCAAGCCTCGATACCAGAGCACCCTGATGTGGGCAAAGCCGTTCCACGGGCGCGGAAACCTGTTGCCCATCTGACGCGACAACGGCGGAGAAACCGCCAGCCGGACAGTTGGCCCGCCCCTCGCAATCGAGCGGGGCCCCGTGAGGGGCAGGGAGACGGGCGATGGGCGGCTCTTTGCGGATCCTGGCGGTGGCGGTGTGCGCGGCGGCGGTCGCCTGCGCGCGCGGTAGCGATCACCCGACGCCTCCGCCGGTGACGGACGGCGGCGGGGACGTCGGCACGGACGGCGGAACGGCGGACGCCGGGAACGACGGCGGTAACGACGGGGGCACGACGGATGGCGGCACTGACGGCGGCGCTGTCGACGGCGGCCCGACGTTCGGCGGCCCGGGACCGTGGCCCCTGCAGAACGTCACCTACGGCCAGGCCGACGGACTGCTCGCGGGCGACCTCGGCGACGGCGTGATCGGCTTCAGCACGGACGAGACCCAGAACCAGTGGGTTGCGACGCGCGGCGCCCTGTACCTGATGCGCCCCGGGGAGAAGACCTTCCGCCGGTACGACGCGAAGGACGGGCTGCACCTGCAGTCGAACCCGGTGCGCTACTGCGACGACAGCTTCATGGGTGGCGACCGTTCCTGCCCCATCTACGGCGCCGCCTCGGATCCGGGGATCAGCGAGATCACCGGAGGCGGGCCGAACGAGGTGTTCGTCGGCTACTTCAGCGAGCACGACTGGAACGATCCGGAGGACGGGACCTGGGGCGACAAGTTCCGTCACATGGGGAAGGTGGACTGGGTCCGCCTCAAGCCGGACGGCACGATCGACGTGGTCCGCTTCGACATGGTGAGCGGGAACACGCCCAACTTCTGGCACGACCGGACCGTCTACCGGCTCGTCTACGACCACTTCATCCACAAGCACGAGCTGTACGTTGGGACCGAGCACGGCATCGACAAGATCTCGCCCGACAAGTGGCGCCCGCCGGACCCGCACTGGCCGTACCTCGGCTACCTGTACTGGATGAGCGACCACCTCCACCCGCGCGTCTGCCTGCACGAGTGGTGCACCGACAACGAGAACCTCGACACTCAGATGATGGGCGAGTGGAAGGGCCTCGCCATCGCGCCGGACGGCGATCTGTGGGTCGGTGGCAAGTGGAGCGCCGGGAAGATCATCTACACACCTCGCGCCGCGGAGCTGAAACCTGACGGCACGCCGAATCCCGAAGGCAAGACGGGATGGTTCCAGCGTACCGGAGAGCAGGCGTACAGCTTCCACTTCGGCGACCGCTGGTGCGGGAGCGCCGGCATGGTGAAGAAGTGGAACGGCTCCGCATGGGAGATGAGCTCGTGTGAGCCGAATAGGGGGAACCCGCCGGTGTTCATGCCGCCGATGGAAGGCGACGAGGTGAGCATCAACGCAGTCACGGTGACGCCGGATGGGAAGTCCTGGTGGTCGAGCCCGCGCTACGGAATCGCCTCCTTCGACGGCAAGAGCTTCACCTACTACTCGGTTTCGCAGACGGGTGCCTCCGGGACCATCGCGGACATGGTCGCGCTCCTGGACGGCCGGCTGGCGATCGGGACGCAGGGCGGCGGAGTCACGCTGTGGAACCCCGCCACCGGCGCGAGCGCGTCGTTGCGCGCGGGCAAGGGGCTCGCCGACAATGCGGTGAACCGGATGGAGCTGGACAAGATGGTGGACCCGCCCGTGCTCCACGTCTCGACGGCCACGGGAGCGAGCGCCATCCGGGTGTTTCCGTGAGGTACGCCGCAGTGCTGCTGGCGGTCGCGGCGGCCTGCGAGGGGGGCGGCAAGGGCGAGGTCTTCGTCGGGCACTACGGCCGGTCAGCCGGCGCCGGCGACTGGACGGACCCGGACCGGCACTCGGGCAAGCTCGATCGCGTGCGCCTGAAGCCGGATGGCTCGGTGCAGGTCGACCGGATGGACCTGGTCTCCAGCGTGAGCGCGCAGTTCTGGGAGAACCGGAGGGTAGACCGGCTGCTCTACGACCACTACGTGCGCGACCTGGTTGCGCTCCCGGACGGCCGGCTCGCGGTGGCGAGCTTCTCCGCGGTGGTGCTCTGGGACCCCGCGGCGAGCCGGCACGCGACGGTGGCTGGCCTCCCCAAGGGCACGGTCCAGCGGCTGGAGCTGGATCAGCGGGTCTCCCCGCCTGCGCTGCACGTGGCGACCGAGCAAGGCGCGGCGGCCCTGCGCGTGCTGCCGCCTTAGCGCGCGCCCACCCTGTCCGCGCTCTGAAAAGCAAAGCGCCGCCCGATGAGCGGCGACTTGCGGTCCGACGAAAATTCCAGCACAAAATATCGGCAGTGCTCCTGGGATGGAACGCGCTGACGTGTGCCGCGCTGGTTGCGGTGGGCGCGCTGGCGCGCATCGAGAAGCGCGGCGAGCTGCGGTGGGCCGGCGACCTGCAGGGCGGCGAGCCCTACGTCTACCGGGACCCGGCGGATCCCTCGAAACTGGACGGGTTCGAGCTGGAGATCGCGGAGGGGCTGGCGAAGCGTCTCGGAGTGCGCCAGCGGTTCGTCCAGAACGACTGGAGCACGCTGATCCCGTCGCTCCTGCGCGGCGACTTCGACGCCGCGATGAACGGGATCGAGGACACGCCCGCGCTCCGCGCGCAGGCGCTGGTGACCCGGCCCTACTTCACCTTCTCCGAGCAGCTCGTCGTGCGGCGCAGGTTCCCGCTGCGCACGCTGGCCGCCCTCCACGGGCACCGGGTCGGCACGCTGTCCGGCTCGCTGGCCCACGCGATCCTGCGGGAGACGCCGGCGATCCACATCGTGCTGTACGGCGGCCAGGAGGAGCCGTACCGCGACCTGGAGCTGGGCCGCACCGACGCGGTCCTGCTCGACTCGGTGATCGCTTCCCGCTACGGGCTCAGCAAGCCCGATCTGGAGCTGGCCGATCCCGACGTCGCCCGCGGCACCTACGTGATCGCCGTCCGGCGGGGCGAGGACGAGCTGCGCGACGCGCTGGACGCCGCGCTCGCAGATCTGATGTCGCGCGGCGAGCTGGAGGCCATCTTCGCCAAGTACCACCTGCCACCGCAGCCGTCCTCGGGCGCGCAGGCGGCGGCGCAGCCGCAGGCGCGGTTCGACTCCGCCCAGGCGCTACTCTTCGGGCGGGGCGCGCTGGTCACCCTGCTCGTCTCGCTGGTCTCGATGGCGCTGGCGGTGCCGCTCGGGCTCTTGCTGGCGCTCGCGCGCATCTACGGCGGTCCCGCGGCGCGCCTCTCGGCGCACTGGTACGTCGAGCTGTTCCGCGGCACGCCCGTGCTGCTGCAGCTCTACCTGCTCTACTACGGCCTCGCCCCGCTGGTGCACCTCGACGCGCTCACCGCGGCCATCCTGGGGCTCGGGATGAACTACGGCGCGTACGAGGCGGAGGTGCACCGGGCCGCGCTCGGGGCCATCCCGGCGGGTCAGGCGGAAGCCGCCGCTGCGCTGGGGCTCACGCGAGGGCAGCAGCTCCGCCTCGTGCTCCTCCCGCAGGCGCTGCGCACCGCGCTGCCGGCGATGACGAACGACCTCATCTCGCTCTTGAAGGACAGCTCGCTGGTCTCGGTCATTACCGTGGTGGAGCTGACCAAGCAGATGACCATCACGGCCGTCGACGTACGCTCGTGGGCGCTCCCCGGGCTGGTCTGCGCGGCGCTGTACTTCGGCATGAGCTACCCGCTCGCGCGCCTGGCGGCGCGGCTCGAGGCCCGGCTCGGCGCGCCGGAAGCCACCGGCGCCCTGCGGGAGGCGGCGGCATGAGCGCCATCCGGGTCGAGGGGCTGCGCAAGGCGCACGGCCCGCGCCAGGTGCTGCGCGGCATCGACGCCGAGGTGAACGAGGGCGAGACGATCGCGCTGGTCGGCCCCTCGGGAGGCGGCAAGAGCACCTTCCTGCGCTGCCTCAACGGGCTGACCTCCTTCGACGCGGGCATGGTCCAGGTCGCGGGGGTGGAGCTGCGGCCGCGGACGGCGCCGGACGCGCCGCAGCTGCGCGCGCTGCGGGCGCGCGTGGCGATGGTGTTCCAGTCGTTGAACCTCTTCCCGCACCTCACCGCACTGGGCAACGTCTCGCTGGCGCCGGTGCACGTGCGCCAGGAAACGCCGGCGGCCGCGCGGTCCCGGGCGGCGGAGCTGCTCGCGCGGGTCGGCCTGGCCGATCGGGGGGACGCGCGACCCGCGGAGCTGTCCGGCGGGCAGCAACAGCGGGTCGCCATCGCCCGCGCGCTGGCCATGGACCCGGAGGTGCTGCTCCTGGACGAGCCGACCAGCGCGCTCGACCCGGAGATGCGCGGGGAGGTCCTGGGGGTCCTCCGCGACCTCGCGCGGACGGGCATGACCATGCTGGTGGTGACGCACGAGATGGCCTTCGCCCGGGCCGCCGCCAGCCGCGTCTGGGTGTTCGACGAGGGCCGGCTGGTGGAGGACGGCCCGCCGGCGCAGGTGTGCGACAGCCCGCGCAGCGAGCGCGCCCGCGCCTTCTTCGCCCACGGATGACCGCCGCCCGCGTTGAAGTACTCTGCGCCTCCCCTTTCCCAGGAGGACGCGATGCCGGTCATCCAGTGCGACATCCGCGAAGGGAGACTCACGCGGGCGGCCGCCAGCGGGCCGCGCGGATCAGCCACACCTTCCAGAGCGCCTCGAGCACGATGGCGCGCGACATCTTGCTCTGGCCGACGCGCCGGTCGGCGAAGACGATCGGCACCTCCACCACGCGGAAGCCGGCGCGCAGGGCGCGGTACGTCAGCTCGATCTGGAAGCCGTAGCCGGCGCTGGTGACGGTGGGCAGATCGATGCGCTCCAGCACCTCGCGGCGGAAGCACTTGAATCCGCCAGTGAGGTCGCGGACGCCTACGCCCAGGATCATGCGCGCATAGAGGCTTCCGCCGCGCGAGAGAAGGCGGCGGCCGAGGCCCCAGTTCCTGGTGCCGCCGCCCGGCGCGTAGCGGCTGCCCAGCACCAGGTCCGCCTGGCGCGAAGCAGCGAGCAGCGCGGGCAGCCGGGCGGGATCGTGGGAGAAATCGGCGTCCATCTCCAGGATCCGGCCGTACCCGGCGCGCAAGGCGACGTCGAAACCGGCCAGGTACGCTCGGCCGAGGCCCTCCTTGCGCGCGCGGTGCAGAACGCGGACGCGCGGCTCGCGCGCGGCCAGCTGGTCGGCCAGGGCCCCGGTGCCGTCCGGTGAGTCGTCGTCGACCACCAGCACGTCCAGCTCCGGGGCCGCGGCGAGGATGGCCGGGACGATCGCGGGCAGGTTCTCGCGCTCGTCGTAGGTGGGGAGGACGACGCAGGCGCGGTCCGCGTTGCTCATGGCGCTTCCCCGAGCAGCGCGGCGACTTCCTCGGCGGCGCGGCGGGCGGCGCCCGGGGCGCCGGCCGGGGCGAGGCCGGCGCGGATGCGGCGCATGCCTTCGAGCTGCGCCTCTCGCGCCTCTCCCGGGCTGAGGAGCGGACCCGCGCTCTCCGCGATGCGCGCGCCGGTGCAGTCGCGCTGCAGGAGCTCGGGAACCAGCCGGCCACCCGCGAGGAGGTTCACCAGCGACACGAACGGGACGCGCACGAGCAGCCGCCCGACGATCCAGCTGAGCCACGAGAGCCGGTACACGACCACCGTGGGCACCTGCGCGAGGGCGGCCTCCAGCGTGGCGGTGCCGGACGCAACCACCGCCGCGTCCGCCGCGCAAAGCACCTCGGGCGCGCGCCCCTCCACGAAGGTGACGGGCAGGTCCGTCCGCAGCCATTCGCGCCGGACGGTGGGCGCCACCGGCGTCACCAGCTGGAGGTCCGGCATGCGCTCCCGCAGCAGCCGCGCCGCGCCGAGCAGCGCGGGCCAGAGGCGGCGGATCTCCTGACGGCGGGAGCCGGGCAGCAGGGCGAGGACCGGCCTGCGGGGGTCGAGGCCCAGGGCGCGGCGGAGGTCGAGGCGCGAGGCCGACGGGGAGGTCGCGGTCGAGGAGGAGGTCGAGGTCGGGGTGGAGGTCGAGATCGGGGTCGGGGTCGAGGTCGGGGTCGGCACCGTGCGGGAGGTGTTCGCCGGCAGGGCCCGCCGGAGCCCATCCGCCAGCGGGTTGCCCACGTACACGGCCTTCACGCCGTGGCGCGCGTAGAACTCCGCCTCGAAGGGCAGGATGACGAGCATCCGCGCCACGTCGCGCGCGATCTGCCGCACGCGGTACGTGCGCCAGGCCCACACCGAAGGGCCGATGAAGTACGCCACCCGGATGCCGAGACGCCGCAGCTTCCGCGCCAGCCGCAGGTTGAAGTCGGGGCTGTCGATCAGCAGGGCCACGCGCGGCCGCCGCTCCTCCGCCGCGCGGCGCAGCGTGCGCAGCGCGCGGAGGATGCGAGGAATCGCGGGCAGCACCTCTGCGATGCCCATCACGGACAGGTCCTCCGCGCGGACCAGCGTCTCGCACCCTTCCGCGCGCAACAGCGCCCCACCTCCGCCGAACGCCCGCAGCCCGGGCCGCAAGGCGCGCAGCTCGCGCAGCACGGCGGCGCCATGCAGATCGGCGCTGGCCTCGACCGCGACGACCAGCAGATCGTCGCTCATCCCCGGCGAGCCCGCCCCGGGCCCGGCCCCTCCGCGCGCATCTACACCCCCTCCACGGCGATGCCGGCGCGATCCGCCGCCGAGGCGAGCGCCTGCCGGTCCAGCACCACCGCCTTGCGCGCCTCGAGGGCGAGCGCCGCGCAGCGCGCCGCCTGCATCGCCGCGACCGTCTCCGGCCCGACGGCCGGGACGTCGAAACGCGCGTCCTGCTGTGGCTTGAACGCCTTCACCACCACGGCGCCCTCGGCCAGCGCGCCGCCGCGCGCGATGCAGGCATCGGTGCCTTCGACCGCCTCGACCGCCAGCACCACCCCGCGCTTCACCACCACCGTCTGGCCGACGTCGAGCGCGCCGAGGGAGCGGGCGACCGCGAAGCCCACGTCGGCATCGGCGCGCTGCTCGTCGGTCAGGCGCCTTTGCCCCAGCGGTCCGGCCGGCGCCAGCAGGTCGGGAACGAGCGGCAATGGCGACACCACGCGCACGCCTTCGCGCTCGAGCGCGTCCGCGATGGCCCGCAGGGCCGCGTCGTCGCCGAAGCTGCGCAGCCCGGCGAGCACCTTGACCCCCAGCCAGTCCGGGCGGAGGTCGAACAGCCGCACCTTGCGCAGCCCGCCGCAGAAGACCGCCTCGCGGCAGCCGCCCTCGCGGAGCGCCTCGGCGATGCGGCCGAGCTGTCCCAGCTTGACCCAGGCGAACCGCGCGACGTTCCGCTCCAGCTCGGGGTCGGTCTCGCCCTCGTGCCCCACAGCGACGACGCTTCGGCCCGCGGCGGCGGCGGCCTGGGCGAAGAGGACCGGGAACCGGCCCGAGCCGGCGACCAGCCCGATGGGATCCATCAGCGCGCGATGCCTCGCTGCGAGCCTTCCAGGAAGGCGACGAAGTGGTCGATCTCGGCGTGGCCGCCGTACTCCGCCTTCACGTGGGCCACCGCCTCGCGCAGGCCCATCTTGCTGCGGAAGACGATCTTGTACGCGCCCTTCACCCGCGCGATGGCGTGCTCGTCGAAGTGCGCGCGCGTGAGGCCGACGGTGTTGAGGCCGACCACCTCGGCGCGGTCGCCCTGCACCGTGACGTACGGCGGCACGTCCTGCGTGACCATCGCGCCGCCCGAGACGAAGGCGAGCCTCCCGATGCGCGTGAACTGGTGCACGGCGGACAGGCCCCCGAAGATGACGTGGTCCTCGACCACGACGTGCCCGGCGAGCGCGGTGCTGTTGGCGAGGATGCAGCCGTCGCCGAGCTGCACGTCGTGGGCGACGTGGCTGTTGGCCATCAGCAGGCAGCGGTTCCCCAGCCGCGTGACGCCCTCGCCCGCCGCGGTGCCGATGTGGACGGTGGAGAACTCGCGGATCTGGTTGCCATCGCCGATCACCAGGCTGGTCGGCTCGCCCGCGTACTTGAGGTCCTGCGGGATCGCGCCGACCGAGGCGAACTGGAAGACCACATTGTCCGCGCCGATGGTGGTGTCGCCCTCGATGACGGCGTGGGGCCCCACCCGGGTGCGGGGGCCGATCTTCACCTTGGGCCCGATCACCGCGTACGGAGCGACCTGGACGGTGGAATCCAGCTCGGCGTGCCGGTCGACGACCGCGGTGGGGTGGATCACTTCTGCTCCTTGCGGTCGGCGATGGTGGCCATGATCTCCGCCTCGCTCGCCAGCTGCCCGTCCACCTTGGCCTGGCCCGACAGCCGCCAGAAGGACCCCTTCTGCCGGTCGATGGCCACGTGCAGGTCCAGACGGTCGCCCGGCGAGACCACCCGGCGGAACTTCACGTCGTCGAAGGCCAGGAGCAGGATCACCTTCTGCGAAGGGTCGAACGGCGCGCTCGCGTGCGCCAGCAGCGCGCCGGCCTGCGCCAGGGCCTCCAGCTGCAGCACGCCCGGCATCACCGGGTTCCCGGGGAAATGTCCCTGGAAGAACTCCTCGTTGAAGGTGACGTTCTTGTAGGCATGGATGCGCTCGCCCTTCACCATCTGGACGACCCGATCGACGAGCAGGAACGGGTACCGGTGCGGCAGCGCCGCCAGGATCTTCGCGATGTCGAGCGCGGGGCCTTCCACGCGAACCTCCCGAAAGTGCGGGAACGTACCCCACGGCGGATCCGGCGGCAACGGAACCGCCTATTTCGCTCGCGCGGATCGCTCCAACTCGGCGATGCGGGCTTCCAGCTTGCGCACCTGCTTGACCAGGTCCGGCACCCGCGGCAGCGCGGCCATCGTCCGCAGCCACTCGCGGTGAGGCATCGCCGGGTAGCCGGTGTAGGTCGCGCCTTCCGGCACGTCGTTGGGGACGCCCGCCTGCGCGCCGATGCGGGCGCCGTCGCCGATCTTCACGTGCCCGACGATGCCGACCTGGCCGGCCAGCACCACGCCCGCGCCGATCTCGGTCGAGCCGGAGATGCCCACCTGCGCGACGATCAGCGAGAGCGGACCGATGCGCACGTTGTGTCCGATCTGCACCAGGTTGTCGACCTTGGTGCCGCGCCCCACGACCGTCTCGCCCAGCGTGGCGCGGTCCACGCAGGTGCACGCGCCCAGCTCCACGTCGTCCTCGATCCGCGCGATGCCCGCCTGCGGGACCTTGCGGTGGAAGGGCCCCTCGCCGTTGCCTTCGAGGTCGAAGGCGAAACCGAATCCGTCCGAGCCGACCACCGCGTTCGGCTGCAGCACCACCCGGTCGCCCAGCACGCAGCGCTCGCGGACCACCGCGCCGGTCCACAGCACGCAATCGGCCCCGACGCGCGCCTCGTCCAGCACGGCGGAGCCCGGGTGCAGCACCGAGCGTGGCCCGATCCGCGCGCCACGGCCGACCACGCAAGCCGCGCCCACCGACGCGGTGGGATCGACCTCGGCGCCCGCTCCGAGGTACGCGCTGGCGTGCGCTCCGGCGGGCGGCCGTTCCTCGGGATGGAAGAACGCGCTCGCCTTGGCGAACGCGACGTAGGGCTGCGGGGCCACCAGCCGCGCGGCGCCCTGGGGCACGAGCTTCGCCTCGGCCTCGCCGACGATCACCGCCGCCGCCCGCGTGCGCGAAAGCTCCGCCCGGTAGCGCGCGTTGGCGAAGAACGCGACCTCCTCGGGGCCCGCGGCGTCGAGGGCCGCCACGCCCCGCACCCGCCGCGAGCCGTCGCCGCGCACCACGGCGCCGATGCGGCGCGCCAGCTCCTCGAGCGAGAGCAGCGCCCCCGCGCCCACCTACTTCTTCCCGGGCGGCGGCGGCGGCGGCGACTTCGGCGCGGGCTGCGCCGTCTTCGGCCCGGCCTTGCCCGCCGGCTTCTCCCCCGCGCCGAAGCGGTCGTTGTACCGGCGCACCACCTCGTTGGTGATGTCCGCCGCGGCCGGCGCGTAGAGGAGGCCTCCCTTGTCCAGCACGAAGCTGATTGACTCGCGCTCGGCGATCTCGGCCACCACCTGCTGGAGCCGCTGCAGGATGCCCCCCATGGCCTGCTGCTCCTGCCGGTTCATGTCCTCCTGCAGGTCGCTGGCCGACTTGCGCGCGTCGAGCAACGCCTTCTGGAACTCCTCCTGCTTCTTGCGCTTGGCGTCGTCGGAGAGCACCGGCGCCTGCTTCTCGTACTCCTGCTGCATCTTTTCCAGGTCGGCGCTCTTCTTGTCGAGCTGCGCGCGCCGCTGGTCGAACTCGGTCTTGAGCCGGCCCCGGGCAGCCTTGCCCTCCTCGGTCTCCTGGATGGCGCGTTGCACGTCGACGTACGCGAGCTTCAGCGACTGGGCGCGCGCGGCGGCGGAAAGGGCGGTGGTTGCGATCAGGCAGGCGATTGCAAGACGGCGCATCTCGGATCTCCAGTGGGACGAAAAGCGGGCAAAGCTAAAGGGACGTGGCGAGGCGCGTCAAGTACCACTCGCGCCCGGTGATCGATCATTTCAGAAGAAGTTGCCGATGGTGAACTCGAACAGGTACGGATCGTCGATCGGGCGCCGGGTGAGCGGGAACCCGACCTCGAAGCGGAGCGGGCCCAGCGGCGAGAACCAGCGCACGCCGAATCCGGTGCTGTGGAAGAGCCCCAGGGGCAAGGTGCCCTTGCCGTTGGCGTCGGGCCGCTGGTTGCTATGGAAGAAGTTCTCGTTCTCAGCGAACACGTTGCCCATGTCGTAGAAGAGGACTCCGCGGATCCCCGCCGACTCGACGATCGGGAACTCGATCTCCCAGTTGGTGAGGAGCTCCTTGTTCCCGCCCACCGCGTAATCCAGGACGCCGGCATCGGGGTCCTTCGAGGCCAGGATCTTCTTGGTGGGCGAGATGCTGCGCAGCGTGTAGCCGCGGATGGAGTTGATGCCGCCGGCGAAGAACTTCTCGCTGATGGAGATGGGCCGGCTCAGCGGGTCGGTGCTGCGGATGTAGCCGATCGAGAGGTTGACCTTGGCCACCAGTCCCCAGAACAGCGGCCGGTAGCGGCGCTCGATCAGGCGGTACCGCTGGAAGAGGTTCTGGCTGGCGATCAGCGAGGTGGCGAACTCGGCGGAGGCGGACTCGAGGTGCCCGTTGGTGGGGAACAGCCGGTTGTCGCGCTTGTCGTAGTTGAAGGAGAAGCGGAGGCTGGAAGTGCGCCCGGCGCTGAACTGATTGCGCAGCTGCAGCGCGGTGCCGCCGGTCGGGATCACGTCCACGCCTTCCAGCGTGTACGTGCCGAAGAAGCGGAAGTCCTCGAAGATCTCGTAGCCGGCGGTGAGCGCGGCGCCGATCGCCTGGCGATCGAAGCCGGTGAAGAGGAGCTCGCTGCGATACAGGTCGATCGACGCCGTCCAGGCCGTGTCGAGGAAGTACGGGTCCAGATAGCTGAGCTGGAAGAGCTGCCGCAGGCTGGAGATCTGGAAAGACAGGCTGGGCCGAACCCGAGCTGGAAGGTGCCGGTCAGCTTCTCCTTCACCGTCACCTCCAGCACCATCTTGTCGTCCGCGGATCCGCGGCGGGTGTTGATCTCGACCGAGTCGAAATAGCCGAGCGCCGTGATGCGCGCCTTGGAGAGGCGGATGCCGGTGCCGCTGTAGAGGTCGCCCTCGCGTATGCGCATCTCGCGGCGGATCACCTTGTCGCGCGTCTTGTTGTTGCCGACCACCTCGATCTTCTCGATGTTGACCAGGTTGCCCTTCTGGAAGGCGAAGTTGATGTCGACGGTCTTGTTCTCGGCGTGGACGTCCGTGTCGGGGGTGACGTTGGCGTAGGCGTACCCCTTGTCCTTGTAGACGTCCGCCAAAACCTGAAGATCGCGCTGGAGGATGGTCTTGGAGAAGCGCGCCCCGGGACGGGTCTCCACCAGCGCGAGCAGCTTCTCCTTCGGCTCGAGCAGGTCCCCGGACGCGTCGATCTTGCTGATGTCGTACGGATCGCCTTCCTCGATGGGGATGGTGATGAAGATGAAGCGGCGGTCCGGAGACAGCTCGATCGCCGCCTTGCCGAACTTCACGTAGAGGTAGCCGCGGTCGTAGTACAGCCCCTGCAGCACATACTCGTCCCGGGCGAAGGCGTCCTCGCGGTACGTGCCCGCGCTGGAGAGGAAGCTCCAGAAGGTGCCCTCCTGCGTGATCATCGCGCCCTTCAGCTCGTCGGTTCGGATGGCGCTGTTGCCGACGAACCGGATCTCCTTCACCGTCACCTTGGCGTGCTCGTTGATGACGAAGACGACGTCGACCTCGTTGTTGGGCAACGGATCCAGGCGCCAGGTGAGCTCGGCGAGGAAGTAGCCCTTCTCGACGTATTTCTCCTGCATCTTCTTCGCCGTCTTCCGCACCGCCTCGGCGTCGAGGATCTGGAACTGCTTGATCTCGAAGGTTTCCTTCAGATCGTCGCGCGAGAGCTCCTCGTTGCCCTCCAGCTTGATGTCTCGGACGGCGGGCTTCTCGCTGACCAGCACGGTGAGCTGGTACCCGACGCCGGGCGGCGGGACGGCCGAGACGTCCAGCTTGACGTCGTTGAAGTAGCCCATCCTCCAGACGGCGAGCAGCGCCTCCTTCAGCTTGCGCCTGTCGAAGGTGTCGCCCGGCTTGAGGGGCAGCGCGGCGCGGATGGCGTCGGCCTCCACCCGGCGGTTGCCCTGGATGTTGATCTTCGTGATGACGCCGGTCTCCGGGACCGGCGCGGCGGCCTCGGCGGCGGTCATCCCGGTGGGGATGCTGGGCGCCTGGCCCGTGGGCATCGCCGGCTGCGGCTGCCCGGGCTGGGCCGGCTGCGCCGGCGGCGGCGGCGGCGACGGCGGTCTGGGCGCTGGTTCGCGCTGCCTGCCGGGTGGACCCGCGCGCTGGGCCGCCGCAGGCCGAAGCGGCGCGATCAGGAGACCCAGGGTCGCGAGCAGGAATGCCAGGCGCATGTAGAGGCGCGGACCCTAGTACAAGTCGAGGGAGCGAACAATGGAATTTGCCAGCCGCCGCCGATAGGGCGGCGCTGCGCTGATCGGCGGCCGGTGCTTCGGAACCGGACAGCGCCGTCCCACGCACGGACATGCCGCGATCGTCCGCCGCAGCATTCGGCGGCGGGGCCGCCCTCTCGCGCCGCCGTGGGCGGCACGGAGTTTGCGGGGCGGGACTGCATGGAGACGCTCCTCGCCGACCTCCGCCTCGGGCTGCGCACGCTCCTCAAGGCGCCCGCCTTCACCGCCGTCTCGCTGCTCGCGCTCGCCCTGGGCATCGGCGCCAACACGGTCATGTTCAGCGTGGCGAACACGGTGCTGCTGCGGCCGCTCGCGTACCGGGACGCTCGGGAGCTGATGCGCGTGCAGACCGTCCAGCAGGACACCCGGACACGCATCGGCAACTCGCCGCCCGACTTCTACCGGCTCCGCGAGTCGAACCAGAGCTTCTCCGCGGTCGCGGCGCTCTACCGCAATCCGGTGAACCTCACCGGCGGGCAGGAGCCGCAACGCGTGCGCGCCATCGTCGCTTCCGCGGAGCTCCTCCCCGTCCTGGGAGTGGCGCCGGCGCTCGGCCGCGGGTTCTCCCGCGACGACGAGCGCTGGGGCTCCCACCGCGTCGCGATCCTGGGTGACGGGCTGTGGCACTCGCGCTTCGGCGGCGATCCCGCAATCGTCGGACGCTCCATCACCCTGGACGGGCAGCCCTACACCGTCGCCGGGGTGCTGTCGCCCGGCTTCTCCTGGCTGGGCAACGAGGCGCAGCTCCTCCTTCCCCTGTCGTTCGAGCCGGGCGACAACCTCAACTCGCACAACAACTACTTCATGGCGGTGATCGGCCGGCTCAGGCGCGGCGTCACCGAGGAACGCGCCCGCGCCGAGCTGGCCGGCATCGCGCGGCAGATCGGGAGCGAGTTCCCGGAGTCCCGCAGCCTGAGCATGGACCTGGAACCCTTGGAAGACTCGATGGTCGGCGGCGTGCGGGCTGCCGTCCGGGTGCTGCTCGGCGCGGTCGCATTCGTGCTGCTGATCGCCTGCGCCAACCTGGCGAATCTTTTGTTGGTGCGCACGGCCGCGCGGCGGCGCGAAATCGCCATCCGCGCGGCGCTGGGGGCGAGCCGGGCTCGCCTCCTCCGCCAGCTGCTCACCGAGAGCGTACTGCTCGCCGCGCTGGGCGGCGCCGCGGGGCTGGTGCTCGCCTTCTGGGCCGCGGACGCACTGAACCTGCTCGGCCAGGAGGTGCTTCCGCGCATGCGGGAAGTGAGAGTGGACGGCGGCGTGCTGGCGTTCACGTTGCTCGTGTCGCTCCTCACCGGGGTGCTGTTCGGCCTGGCCCCCGCCCTGCACGGTTCGTCGATCGACCTGCGCGAATCGCTGAGCGAGACCTCGCCCGGCGGCGCGGGCGGCCGCCGGCGGCTGACCTCCGCGCTGGTGGTGGCCGAGGTGGCGCTCGCGGTGGTGCTGCTCACCGGCGCCGGGCTGCTGATGAAGAGCACCTACCGGCTCTTGCGCGTGGACGCCGGGTTCGATCCGCAGGGCGTGCTCACGGCCGAGATCTCCTTGCCCGCCCAGAAGTACGTGGACCCGCAGCTCGCCCGGGCCTTCTCGCCGGCCGCCTACGCGCGAGCCGCGGCCTTCTACGACGAGGTGATCGCGGGGCTCCGGGCGCTGCCCGGGGTGCGCGCGGCGGGCGCCGTCTCCAGCCTGCCGCTCGCGGGGGACAACTGGGGCAAGCGCGTCGTGCTCTGGGACCGGCCGCTGCCCGGCGACGCCAACGACCTCCCGCAGATCCAGTACCGGCTGGTGGCGGGAGACTACTTCCGCGCGCTCGGCATCCGGGTGCGAGGGCGCGCCTTCACCGAGGCGGACGGCGTGCGCGCACCGCCGGTGGCGATCGTCAACCAGGAGCTGGCTCGCCGCTACTTCAAGGGCGAGGACCCGATCGGGAAGGTGCTCTCGGTCAACGTCCCGCGGGAGCTGGTTCCCCTGGAGACCGTGCCGGTCGACTACCGGCCGCAGCGGCACACGGTGGTGGGGGTCGCCGACGACGTCCGCTACGCCGGGCTCGACCGCGCCCCGGGGCCGCTGGTGTACGCGCCGTTCGCGCAGGGGTCCGAGGGATTCCTCAGCATGTTCGTCACCGTGCGCACCGAGGGGGATCCGCTCTCGCTGGTGGCGGCGCTGCGCGAGCAGGTGCGGCGCACCGACCCCGACCAGGCGGTCGCGAGTGTCTCGACCTTCGAGGCGCGCTTGTCGCGCGCAGTCGCGCAGCCTCGACTCCAGACCGGCCTCCTCGGCCTCTTCGCGGCGCTGGCCGTGCTGCTCGCGGCGATCGGCATCTACGGGGTCATGGCCGTGGCCGCGGCGCAGCGGACGAAGGAGATCGGCATCCGCATGGCCCTGGGCGCGGTGCGGCGCGACGTGCTCGCGCTGGTCGTGCGGCAGGGCTTCGCGCTCGCCGCGGCCGGGCTGGTGATCGGAGTGGCCGGCGCGCTGGCGCTCACCCGCGTGCTGCGCTCGCTCCTCTTTTCGGTGAGCGCCACCGACCCGGCGGTCTTCGGCGCCATCGTGGCGCTCCTGGCGGTGATTGCGCTCGTGGCCTGCTACCTCCCGGCGCGCCGCGCGGCGCGCGTCGATCCGATGGTGGCGCTCCGGCACGAGTGATGTGCGCGATCGATCGTCAACTTTTCGATCGAGTTGCGTTTTTTTTGCACGCCTCGATCTGCGATGCTACGCGGTTCGCAAATGCCCGCGCTCGCTCTCACGCGTCCGCCCGCCGCGGAATCGAGGCCCGCGACGCCCTTTCTCAAGTGGGCCGGCGGCAAGGCGGCGCTCCTCCCCGAGCTGCTCAAGCACGTCCCGGCGCGGCTGCGCAGGTACCACGAGCCGTTCGTCGGCGGGGGCGCGCTCTTCTTCGCCGCGGCCCCGCGACGCGCGATCTTGAGCGACCTCAACGGCGAGCTGATCCACTGCTGGCAGCAGGTCCGCGACGACGCCGCCGGCGTGTTGGAGGCGCTCTCGGAGCACGTCTACAGGCGCGATCACTTCGAGCGCGTCCGCGCGCTCGATCCGCTGCGCCTCCCGCCCGCCGGCCGGGCCGCGCGCTTCATCTACCTCAACAAGACCTGCTTCAACGGGCTGTGGCGGGTGAACCGCGCCGGCCGGTTCAACGTGCCGTTCGGCCGTTATCGAAACCCGTCCTTCCACGATCCGGCGCTGCTCCTGCGCGCGAGCCGCGCGCTGCGCGGGGTGGAGGTCCTGCACGCCCCGTTCGAGATCGCCCTGCAGCGCACGCTGCCCGGCGACTTCGTCTACCTCGACCCTCCCTACGACCCGGTCTCCGAAACGGCGAGCTTCACCAGCTACACGCGGGATGCCTTCCGATGGGAGGACCAGGAGCGCCTCGCCGCCGCCTGCGCGGCGCTCGACCGCCGCGGAGTGCGGTTCCTGCTCTCCAACTCCGCGACCCCGCGCATCCGGCGGCTCTACCGCTCGTTCGAGCAGCGCCTGGTGAGCGCGCCCCGCCACATCAGCTGCAAAGGCGAAGGCCGCGGGCACGTGGACGAGCTGCTAGTCTTGAACGCATGACCCTCGTTCTCGCGCTTCTCCTCGCGGCAGCCCCCTCCACCATCTACGTCCGCGCCAGCCGCCTGTTCGACGGCACGGGGGACGCGGCGAAGCGCGACGTGGTGCTGGAGATCGAGGGCGAGCGCATCAAGTCGGTGGGCGCGCAGCCGCCGCCGGGAGCGGAGATCGTCGATCTCTCCTCCGCCACCGTGCTGCCCGGGCTCATCGACGTGCACGTGCACCTCACCTCGCGCGCGGACCACTTCGAGGACATCTGGCACTTCAAGACCTCCCTGCCGCAGGCGTCGATGGTGGCGGTGGTTCACGCGCGCCGCACGCTGGAGGCCGGGTTCACCACCGTGCGCGACGTCGGCTCGCCGCCGTTCGCGGCCGCCGACCTGCGCGACCTGGTGAACGAGGGGTACTTCCCCGGGCCGCGCATCGTCGCCTCGGGGCCCTGCATCAGCATCACCGGCGGGCATTGCGACCTGAACAACTACCCGCCCGAAGTGCGGGTCAGCATCTTCCCCGCCGAGCGGGACTTCGCGCAGGCGGACGGGCTCGACCAGGTCCGCCACGTGGTGCGCGCCCAGATCCAGCACGGGGTGGACGTGATCAAGGTGGCCGCGAGCGGCGGCGTGTTCTCCCGCGGCGACACGCCCGGCGTGCCCCAGTTCACCGTGGAGGAGCTGCGCGTCGCCGCGTTCGAGGCGCACAAGGCGGGCCGGCGCATCGCCGCCCACGCGCACGGGACGCAGAGCATCAAGGACGCGCTCCACGCCGGCATCGACTCCATCGAGCACGGGACGCTGATCGACGACGAGGGCATCCGGCTGCTGAAAGAGCGCGGCGCGTGGCTGGTCGGCGACCTCTACAACGACGACGTGATCCTCGGGAAGGCGGAGGAGCTGCGCATCCCCAGGGAGTACGTCGAGAAGGAGCGCGCCATCGGGCAGGTCCAGCGGCAGAACTGGAGCAAGGCGGTGCGCGCCGGCGTCAAGGCGGCGTTCGGCACCGACGCCGGCATCTTCCCGCACGGCGACAACGCGAAGCAGCTCGCCGTGTACGTCCGCTACGGGATGACCCCGGCCCAGGCCATCCGCAGCGCCACCTCGGTGGCCGCGGACCTGCTGGGCCGCGCGCAGGACGTCGGCACGCTGCAGCCGGGCCGCTATGCCGATCTGATCGCGGTGCGCGGCGACCCGCTGGCCGACGTCCGCGTCCTCGAATCCGTCCCCTTCGTCATGAAGGGCGGGAAGATCGTCAAGGACGAGCTGCGTGCACCGGGCACAGCTCGGAAATGAGGCCCGGCCCCGCGTTGCTCCAACTCGTCCCGAGCATGATGTGGCTGGCTCCGCAAGCCCGGACGAGTCCGTCCCCCGGGTGTTGCCGGGCTCACCGCAGGGCCGATACCGACGCACTTTCGCAATCGAGCATTCGCGCTCGGGGCGCATAGGCTGGATCCGTGGGCGGGTCGCAGTCGGGACGCCGAGCTCTGAGGCTCACCGGGACGATCGCGATCACCGCCTCTGGAAAGGCGTCGAGCGGTCCTGTATTCGGACGACGGACGCGCCGCTACCTCGGCGGCTGGTACGTCGTTCCGTCTC
>WNFD01001140.1_pt1 | contig 30878 bp, 27 predicted proteins | sample 5400491 | NCBI WGS metagenome assembly WNFD01 (sample SAMN13153343, study PRJNA577476) | soil metagenome | isolation source: 120 cm saprolite under Douglas fir tree site 2 hole 2 replicate 2 | place: USA:California | collected 2015-04-18
GCCTACCCAGGCCGCGGCGCTCGAGCCGAGCCCGCGCGCCAGAGGAATCCGGTTGACGCAGCGTATGGTCGCGCCATGAAATCGGCGACCGGCGGCCTCGTAGATCATGCGCGCGCCGCGGGACACGACATTGTCGGCGCCGGTGTCGAGCCCCCCCGCCCCCTCGCCCTCGACCGAGACGGCGACGCGATCGGCCTCCTCGTAGAGGATCTCGTTGTAGAGGCCGAGCGCCAGACCCAGCACGTCGAAGCCGGGGCCCAGATTGGCGGATGTCGCCGGCACGCGCACTTCGATCATGACCACAGGATACCCGCACCTCTGGTCATCGACCTAGGGACCCGTGGAACGTCGCAGGCCGCTCAAAAAGGTCCAGATGCGAGGCGGCGCCCGAAGGCTGCAGGCGAGGCGTAGTTCTGACTCAGCCCTCGCCTCGTGGCTGCGCCCCTCAGCTCGAACGGCCACGTACGTTGAGCCTGCAGTCGAGGGCGCCGTCTCATGATCGGGCAGAGGTGGATAACACCGCTCAGCGGTAGAGTCTCTTCGCGCAAGCGCTCATCGCCGCAGATGGGCCTTTTTCAGCGGCCTGCGCTAGAGACGGCGGAGGAGCCACTCCGGGGTCAGCGAGATGGCCCATGAATTCAGGATTATGTAGTAGTTGGTGGCGACGAGAACGCCGACCACCACGAGCAGAGCTCCCGCCGTCCGCTCCACGATCGGGATGAGGGGCCGATACCTCTTGAAGAATCGCAGGAAGCCGCCCAGGGCCAGGGAGAAGATCAGAAAAGGCACGCCCAGCCCGGCCGAATAGGCGAGGAGCAGCCACACACCCTGGTTCACCGTCTTCTCCGTGCTCGCCAGCGTCAGGATGGAGCCCAGTATGGGCCCCACGCAAGGAGTCCAGCCAATGGCGAAGGTCATGCCCACCGCGAGCGAGCCCAGGAATCCCGCCGGCTTGGTGCGGACCTGAAGCTGGCGCGTCCGGTCGAGCACTCCCCACTTCAGCAGTCCCGCGATGTAGAGACCGAAGAGCGCGATGAGCACGCCGCCCGCGATCCGGATCCAGTCGCGGTAGTCGAGGAGGAATTGCCCCGCCGCGCTGAAGGAAGCGCCCAGGCTCACGAAGATGATGGTGAAGCCTGCGATGAAGGCCAGCGAGTGCAGCAATACTCGGACGCGCTCGGCGATCTGAAGCTCCGCGCTCAGCCTGTCCACCGACATGCCGGTGACGAAGGAGACATAGGAGGGAAAGAGCGGGAGCACGCAGGGGGAGAGGAAGGACACCAGCCCCGCCGAGAACGCGACGCCGAAGGTGAGGGGCTCAGCCACGAGGCTTGTCCGGCCCGAGCAGGGAATCGAAGAACGGCGCGGCCGTCTTGCTGTCCCATTCGCGAGGACCCAGGGCGAAGGCGAAGAGGTTGCCGCTCCGGTCGATGATGAAGGTGGCGGGCACCGCGCGGGCTCCGTAGAGCTGGGCGACCTCCATCTTCGGGTCGAGCCCGATGGGATAGCTGAATCGCGCCTGGTCGACGAACGGCTTGACCACTCTCGCCCCCTGGGCGTCCATGCTGAGGGCGATGACGATCAGCCCATTCGCCTTGTAGCGGCGCCACAGGCGCTCCATGGCGGGCATCTCTTCCTTGCACGGTCCACACCAGGTCGCCCAGAGATTCAGGAAGACGACCTTGCCCCGGAGCTCGGACAATCGCAGGGTCCCCCCGTCCAGGGAAGAGACCTTGAAGTCCTTGGCCAATCGCTGGCGGCTCGGCTTGATGAGATCGAGGGCGCGGGCGGGGTCCTCCCTCGCCCCGGCGGGGAGCACCGTCAGCAAGGTGAGGAGCAGAGTCGGCAGCACGCGTGGCCTCATGGTCTTGCGAGTATACATGGCCGAGGCACCGGGAATCATCGCGCGCGCTTCTATGGTAGCTTACAGAGATTCCATGCCTGTCACCGTCATCGCCGATGATCTCACCGGTGCTTGCGACGCGGGCGCGCTGTTCGCCGGTCGCTCCCCCGTCCCCGTCTTCGTCGGCGGGCTCGCGCCCTCGGCGGATTGGCCGGCGGCCGCCGTGGACACCGAGAGTCGCGGCCTGGAGGCGGCGGAGGCCGCCGCGCGCATGCGCCGGACCGTGGCGGGGCTCTCCGGGCGGCGAGACGGAACCGTCTTCAAGAAGATCGACTCGACCTTTCGTGGCCCCATCGCCGCCGAGCTCGCGGCCTTGCTCGAGGCGATGGGGGCCTCGACGGTGCTCGTGTGCCCGGCTTTCCCGGCCCAAGGCCGCACGGTGCTCAATGGCATGCTCCTCATCGACGGCGTGCCCGCCCACGAGACTCCTGTCGGCCTCGATCCCGCCTACCCCGGTCCCCTCTCCGATCTCCTCGACATCCTGAGCCGCGAGGGCACGCCCGGCATCCCCGTCACCCTCCTTCCTTTAAGAGAGGTCCGCGGTGGACCCGAGGAGCTCCGGCGGGGGCTTCAGGGACGACGCGGGATCCTCGTCGCTGACGCCGAGACCGACGCCGACCTCGAGGCCCTCGCCCGTGCGGGTCTCGCGCAAGGCCTGCTGCTCGCCGGCTCGGCGGGGCTCGCGGGTGCGGTCTCCAGCGCGCTCAGCCTGACCTCTCAGCCTGTCTCGTGCCCCGCTCCGGGGGCGTGGCTCATCGTCGCGGGAAGCCGGCATCCGTCGACGCGCGCTCAGATCGGGGCGCTCGAGGCCGCCGGAGTCGCGGGCGCTCGGGTATCCCCGACGGGCGAGGTCGCTCTGGACTCGGTCATCGCCGCGCTCAGAAGCGGCGAGCCCGCCTTCATGGCCAGCCCGGACGGATCGGTGGGAGCCGACAAGAAGATGGCGGCGACTCTCGCGGCCTTGTCGCTGAGGGCCCTGGTCGCCTCCCCCTCCATCGTGGCTATCGCCGGCGGCGAGACGGCGCATGCGTTCATGCACGCGTGTGGGGCTATGCGGCTCGAGCTCGATGGCGCGCCCGCGCCCGGGCTCGCTCTTGGCCGGCTCGTCGCCACCGACGGCTCGACGCTTTCCGTCCTGACCAAGGCGGGTGGATTCGGCTCCCCCGAGCTGCTCTTGACCCTCGCGCGGGGAGCTGCCTGATGCCCAGCCGCTCACCGCTCATCGGCATCACCATGGGCGATCCCGCCGGGGTGGGCCCCGAGATCACGGCCAAGGCCCTGGCCACCTCCTCGGTGACGACGTCGTGCCGCCCCGTCGTCATCGGCGATCGCTCGGTGATGGAGGCCACGCTGTCGCTGCTCCGCTCGCCGCTCCGTCTCCACGTCGTGGCAAAGCCGGGGGAGGCCCGCTTCGAGCCCGGCACGCTCGAATGTCTCGACCTTGGCAACGTGGACGCGGCGAGCCTGCCCCGGGGCCAGGTCAGCGCGGAAGCGGGGCGGGCCGCCTATGCCTACATCGAGGCCGCCGTCCGACTCTGTCAGGCGGGAGAGATCGACGGCATGGTGACGGCGCCCGTGAACAAGGAAGGGCTGGCCGCGGCCGGCGTGCAGCACTCGGGCCACACGGAGATCCTGGCGCGCCTCTCCGACACCAAGGACTTCGCCATGCTCCTCATGGGCCGGGAGCTCAAGGTCATCCACGTGACGACCCACGTGGCCCTCCGCCGCGTGCCCGAGCTCTGCACCCGGGAGCGCGTCCTCAAGGTCATTCGCCTCGCCCAGCAGACCATGAACGGGCTCGGGGTGCCTCGCCCGCGGATCGCGGTGTGCGGGCTGAACCCGCACGCGGGTGAGGACGGGCTCTTCGGCGACGAGGAGAAGCGCGAGATCATTCCCGCCGCCGACGCGGCGCGCCGCGAGGGCCTCGACGTCCGCGGTCCCCTGCCCGCGGACACGCTCTTCTCCCGCGCGCGCGGCGGCGAGTTCGACATCGTGGTCGCCATGTACCACGACCAGGGGCACGTGCCCGTCAAGACCCTCGGCTTCACCTACGACGAGGCCAAGGGCCAGTGGACGGGTCTCTCCGGCGTCAACGTCACCGTGGGGCTGCCCTTCCTGCGCGTCTCCGTCGACCACGGGACCGCCTTCGACCGGGCGTGGAAGGGCATCGCGAATCCCGAGAGCATGCTCGAGGCCATCGACGTCGCCGTCCGCATGCTCGCGGCCAAGAGCGCCTGATGTTCGAGCTGAGACGCTGGCCGCTCTTCGAGCTGAGCGACGGCCTCTGGTCGTCGCGAGGCGAGAGCTGGGCCAATCCCGCAGGCATGGCAGTTCGAGCTGAGCAGCAACGCTGCGAGGCGAGGCTGAGTCGAGAGAGCGACAAGGCGAGGGCTGAGTGATGTTCGAGCCGAGACGCTGCCGAGGAGCCGCAGGCGACGATCGGCGGCGACGGCATTGGCCCTGAAGTCGTCCAGGAAGGCGCGCGCGTGCTCAAGGCCGTGGAAGGTGACGGCCTGCACTTCTCGTTCGAGGTGGCCGAGGTGGGCGCCGCGCTCTACCGGAGGACAGGCGAGGATCTGCCGCGCGAGACCATCGAGCTGTGCCGACAGACCGACGCCATCCTCTTCGGCGCCGCCGGGCTGCCCGACGTCCGCCACGCCGACGGCACCGAGCTGGTGCCCCAGATCACGCTCCGGATGGTCCTCGATCTCTACGCGGGCGTGCGGCCGATCAAGCTCTTCCCGGGGGTGCCCAGCCCGCTCGCGCTGCCGGAGGGCGCGACGATCGACTACGTCATCTTCCGGGAGAACACGGAGGGCCTCTTCGCCTCCCTCGGGGGCGGCTCCAAGGTAGGGGAAGACCTGGCCGTGGACACCCTCGTCATCACGCGCAAGGGCACGGAGCGCATCGTGCGACGCGCCTTCGAGGCCTGCCAGGGGCGCGCGGAGCGCAGCGGCAGATCCCTGGGCAAGGTCACGTGCGTGGACAAGGCCAATGTCTTCCGCTCCTATGCCTTCTTCCGTCAGGTCTTCCAGGAGACGGCGCGCGCCTTTCCCGGGGTGCGCACCGACTTCGCGTACATCGACGCCATGACCATGTACGCCATCCAGGCCCCTTGGCAGTACGACGTGATCGTGCTCGAGAACATGTTCGGCGACATTCTGTCGGACCTTGGCGCGGCCACCATCGGCGGTCTCGGCATGGCCCCCTCCGGCGACGTGGGCGACCGCTGGGCGCTCTTTCAGCCCTCGCACGGAACGGCCCCGGACATCGCGGGCAAGGGCATCGCGAACCCGACGGCAACCATTCTCTCGGCGGCCATGATGTGCCGCTGGCTGGGCCGCCAGCACAGGGATCCGCTGGCCGCCGCCGCCGCCGACCGCATCGAGGCGGCCGTGGGCAAGGCGCTCCAGGATCCGACAGGGCGCACGCCAGACATCGGCGGCGCCGCCACCACGCGTGCCGCGAGCGACGCGGTGATCAAGGCCTGCTAGGCGGAGGACATCGAATGGACGAGCAGACGCTTCGTGACCTGATCGAGGACGTGCGCGCGGGGCGCTGGAGCCGGCGGCGCTTCGTGCAGGCCATGGTCGCGCTCGGACTCACCGCGCCCATGGCCGCTCAGATGCTCGCCCACGCCGGCGTGGCCGAGGCCCAGCCCAAGAATCCCGTCTTCACGCCCACGCGCCGCGGGGGCGGCGGGCCCCTCAAGGTGCTCTGGTGGCAGGCGCCGACGCTTCTCAATCCCCACTTCGCCACGGGCACCAAGGACCAGGACGCCTCGCGGATCTTCTACGAGCCGCTCTGCTCCTTCGACCCCGACGGCAACCTGGTGCCCATCCTCGCCCAGGAGGTGCCGAGCCTCCAGAACGCCGGCGTCTCCAAGGACGGGCTACATGTCACCTGGAAGCTCAAGCAGGGTGTCACCTGGCACGACGGCAGGCCCTTCACGGCCGACGACGTGATCTTCACCTGGGAGTACGCGGCTGACACGGCCACCGCGGCCACCACGGTCGGCTCCTACGAGGACATCGAGCGGGTGGAGAAGCTCGGCAGTCACGCGGTCAAGGTGGTCTTCAAGAAGCCGACCCCGTACTGGTCCGACGCCTTCTGCAGCCTCCGCGGCATGATCCTGCCCAAGCATCTCTTCGAGGCCTACCGGGGCGCGAAGTCGCGCGAGGCTCCGTCCAATCTCAGGCCGGTGGGCACGGGGCCCTACCGGTTCGTGGACTTCAAGCCTGGCGACATGGTGCGCGGGGAGATCAATGCCGCCTACCACGTGCCGAGCCGTCCCTACTTCGACACGGTGGAGATGAAGGGAAGCGGCGACGCGGTGTCGGCCGCCCGGGCCGTACTCCAGACGGGGGAGTACGACTACGGCTGGAACATGCAGGTGGAGGACGACATCCTCCAGCGCCTCGAGCAGAACGGCAAGGGGCGCGTGGAGATCTTCACCACGGGGGGCATCGAGCACATCCAGTGTAATCAGACCGACCCGTGGAAGGAGATGGACGGGGAGCGCTCGAGCCTCAAGACCACTCACCCCTTTCTCACCGATCTCGCCGTCCGGCGCGCCCTCAACCTCCTCGTGGATCGCGCCGCCGTGCAGGAGCAGATCTATGGCCGGCAGGGCCGGACGACGGCAAACTTTCTCAATGCGCCCCCGCGTGTCTATTCGAAGAACACGCGCTGGGAGTTCAACATCGACCGGGCCAATGCGCTCCTCGAGACCGCCGGCTGGACGCGCGGGGGTGATGGCATCCGCGAGAAGGGCGGTCGCAAGCTCCGCTTGCTTTACCAGACCTCCGTCAACGCTCCGCGACAGAAGACCCAGGCGATCGTCAAGCAGGCCGCGGCCAAGGTCGGCATCGAGATCGAGCTGAAGTCCGTGGTGGCGTCCGTGTTCTTTTCCTCCGATGCCGCGAATCCGGACACCTACCCGCACTTCTATGCGGATCTTCAGATGTACAACATCGGCCTGCAGGGGACCGATGCCCGGACCCTGATGAACCTGTACGTCTCCTGGGAGGCGGCGACGAAGGAAAACAAGTGGCAGGGCCGCAACGTCACCCGCTGGCGCAACGAGGAGTACGACCGGCTCTACCGGGCGGCCGACACCGAGCTCGACCCGGTCAAGCGGGCCGCGCTGTTCATCCGGATGAACGATCTGGTGATCCAGAACGTCGTGGTGATACCGGTCCTCTGGCGCAACGGCGTCTCGGCCGCCGCGGCCAGGCTCCAGGGCATGGAGCTGTCCGGCTGGGACTCTCAGCTGTGGCGCCTCTCGCACTGGTACCGCCAGACGTAGAATCTTGACACCGACGTGACGGGATACTATAAAGGCGACACCATCCGGTCACTGTCGACCCATCCGAGCGCTGCATCACGCCGCGGGGCCCTCGCCGCGGATCTCACGGAGGCTGTCCCACGGAGGTATTCCGATGGATGAGCGTGAACTGCGGGAGCTGATCACCCATGTCAAGGCCGGCCGACTGAGCCGGCGCGCCTTCGTCCAGATGATGGCCGCGGTGGGACTCACCGCTCCCTTCGCGGCGCAGATGCTGACATCCGGCGGAGTGGCGCGGGCGGCCGAGCCGAAGCTCGTGTACAAGCCGACCAAGCGCGGGGGAGGCGGCGTCCTCAAGACGCTGTGGTGGCAGGGCTCGACCCTGCTCAACCCCTACTTCGCCGTGGGCACCAAGGACCAGGACGGCTCCCGCATCTTCTACGAGCCCCTGGCCTCGTGGGATCCGGATGGCAACCTGGCTCCGATCCTCGCCACCGAGGTGCCGAGCCTGCAGAACGGCGGGCTGTCGAAAGACGGCAAGACCGTCACCTGGAAGCTCAAGAAAGGCGTGCAGTGGCACGACGGCAAGCCCTTCACGGCCGACGATGTCGTCTTCAACTGGGAATACGCGGCTGATCCCGCCACCGCCGCGTACTGCATCGCCACCTACAAGGACATCAAGGCCGAGAAGGTCGACAGCCACACCGTGCGCGTGACCTTCCCCAAGCCGACGCCCTTCTGGGCCGATGCCTTCGTGGGCGTCCGCGGCATGATCATCCCCAAGCACGTCTTCGAGCCTTTCAAGGGCGGGAAGTCGCGGGAGGCGCCGGCCAATCTCAAGCCGGTGGGCACGGGCCCCTATCGCTACGTCGACTTCAAGCCGGGCGACATGGTCAAGGGCGAGCTGAACCCCACCTACCATCTGCCCAACCGGCCCTACTTCGACACCATCGAGATGAAAGGCGGCGGCGACGCCGTCTCCGCGGCGCGCGCGGTGCTGCAGACGGGCGAGTACGACTATGCCTGGAACCTGCAGGTGGAGGACGAGATCCTCAAGCGCCTGGAGCAGGGCGGGCGGGGCAAGGTCGACATCGTGGCGGGCGGCGACATCGAGCACATCCAGTGCAACTTCACCGATCCGTGGAAAGAGGTGGAGGGTGAGCGCTCCAGCCCCAAGAGCAAGCATCCCTTCCTGTCCGACCCGGCGGTGCGCCAGGCTCTGGGATTGCTCGTGGACCGCAGCTCCGTCCAGGAGCAGATCTACGGCCGCACCGGCATCGCCACCGCGAACTTCCTGAATGCGCCCGAGCGCTTCCGCTCCAAGACCACGAAGTGGGAGTTCAACGTCGACAAGGCCAACCAGATCCTCGACGCCGCGGGCTGGAAGCGCGGAAGCGACGGCATCCGGGAGAAGGGCGGCCTGAAGCTCAAGATGGTGTACCAGACGTCGACGAACGCCTCGCGACAAAAGACCCAGGCCATCGTCAAGCAGTCGGCGGCCAAGGCGGGGATCGAGATGGAGATCAAGTCCGTGGTCGCCTCCGTGTACTTCTCCTCCGATGCCGCCAACCTCGACACCTATCCGCACTTCTCGACCGACATCCAGATGTACACCACCACCATGACGCAGCCGGATCCGGAGCTGTTCATGATCCAGTTCACCTCGTGGGAGGCGGCGTCCAAGGACAACAAGTGGCAGGGGCGCAACATCACCCGCTGGAAGAACGAGGAGTACGACAAGCTGTACCGGGCGAGCGAGGGCGAGCTGGACGTGGCCAAGCGGGCCGCCCTCTACGTGAAGATGAACGAGATGGTGATCCAGAACGGCGTGGTCATTCCGGTCGTGTGGCGCCCCCGCGTGCGCGCGATCTCCAGCAAGCTCCGGCTGGAGCAGAGCGGCTGGGACTCAGACTTCTGGAACCTGCCCCACTGGCACCGCGAGGCCTAGTCGCGCGCGGGAGACCGGGCCCCCCGGCCCGGTCTCCAACCACCGCCCGCCCGGCCGATGTCCAAGTACCTCTTCCGACGGCTTCTCATCTCGGTCCCGACCCTCCTCGGCATCAGCCTGGTCCTGTTCACCATCTTGGCCTTGGCGCCGGGGGATCCGTTCGAGGAGCTGGCCACCAATCCCAACGTTCCCCCCGAGGTCCGCGCGAACCTCCGCACCCAGTTCGGCCTCGACGACCCCATCGCCGTGCGCTATGTCCGCTGGGTCGCGTCCATGCTCAAGGGCGACTGGGGCTTCTCCTTCGTGAGCCGGATCAATGTCTCCTCGCTCATCTGGCAGCGCCTGCCCACCACGCTCTTCGTGCTCGGCACCGCCCAGCTCCTGGGGCTCCTCGTCGCCCTGCCCATCGGCATCTACTCGGCCGTGCGCCCCTACTCGTTCTTCGATCAGATCGCCACCACCTTCGCCTTCATCGGCTTCTCCCTGCCCACGTTCTTCACGGGCCTGCTCTTCATCCTCTTCTTCAGCATCTACCTCGACTGGCTGCCCTTCATCTATCGCGCGGACATCGGCGCCACGGGCTGGCGCTGGGCCTGGGAGATGGCGCGCCAGGCGATCATGCCCATCACCGTCCTCGGCCTCTTCCAGGGCGCGGCCATGACGCGCTTCATGCGCTCGGCCGTGCTCGAGGTGATCCGGCTCGACTACGTCAACACCGCGCGCTCCAAGGGGCTCTCCGAGCGCGTGACCATCGTCAAGCACGTGGTGCGGAACGCCCTCATCCCCGTGGTCACCCTGGTCGCCCTCCAGATCCCGGGCGTCTTCACGGGCGCCGTCATCACCGAGCAGATCTTTCGCGTGCCCGGCATCGGCTCGCTGCTCATCGACGCCATCCGCTCCAACGACACGCCGGTGATCATGGCCATCACCTTCGTGTTCTCGGCCCTTGTCGTGCTCTTCAACCTCATCGCGGACCTCGTCTACGGCTGGCTCGATCCGCGGATCTCCTTCCGGTAGCGGCTCCATGGCGAACGGGACAGCCTCGGAAGCGGTCCTCGCGGGCACAGACCTGGTCGCGCGGCGTCCCGCCGAATCCCTCACGGCGGAGGCCTGGCGGCGCTTCCGCCGGCACCGTCTGGCGACCCTCGGGGCCACGATGCTCGGCGTCATGGTGCTCGCCGTGCTCTTCGGGCCCCTCGTCTACCGGGTGCCCATCAACGAGATCGACTTCAAGGCCAAGCTCAAGACCCCCTCGTGGGCGCACCCCATGGGCACGGACGACCTCGGGCAGGACGTTCTGGCGCGAATGCTCTACGGCGGACGGATCTCGCTCGCCGTCGGCGTGGCCGCCATGTTGATCGCCATCACCGTCGGCACCGCGGTAGGGGCCCTCTCGGGCCAGGCGGGCGGCGTGGTGGACCATGCGCTCATGCGCGTCACGGATCTTTTCCTCGCCCTGCCCCAGCTCCCGCTCCTCCTGCTCATCATCTACCTCTTCCGCGACGCCCTGAAGAAGGTCCTCGGTCCCGAGGCAGGCGTGTTCGTCATGATCGTGGTCGTCATCGGAGGACTGCGCTGGATGCCCGTGGCGCGCCTCGTGCGCGCGCAGTTCCTTTCCCTTCGCGAGAAGGAGTTCGTGGAGGCGGCCCGGAGCCTGGGCGCCCCGCCCCTCCGCCAGGTCATCCGCCATATCCTGCCCAACGCCCTCGGCCCCGTCATCGTGGCGGGCTCGCTCGACGTGGCGGCGGCCATCCTGGCGGAGTCCACCCTGTCGTTCCTGGGCCTGGGCTTTCCCCCTGACATTCCGACCTGGGGGCGCATCCTCTTCGACGCCAAGGACAATCTCGATTTCGCGCCGCACTGGGCGATCTTCCCAGGGACGGCGATCTTCCTTGCCGTGCTCAGCATCAACTATCTGGGTGACGGCCTGCGCGACGCCCTCGATCCCCGCAAGGTCCTCTAGCCCTCATCGACGAGGAGTCACTCGTGTCCGACCGCGATCTCTGCTTCACGCCCGCCACCCTGCTTCAGCGCCTCTACCGCGCGGGCAAGACCTCGCCGCTCGAAGTGGTGCAGGCCGTCCTCGCGCGGGTGGATACCGTGAATCCCCGGGTCAACGCCATCGTGACGCTCACGCGGGAGTCCGCCCTCAAGGAGGCCAAGGCCGCCACGGCCGCCCTCAAGAAGAAGGGCCGGACGCTCGGGCCGCTCCACGGCGTGCCCGTGACCATCAAGGACCTGACGCAGACCAAGGGGGTGCGCACGACCTGGGGCTCCAAGATCTTCGAGCACCACGTGCCCGCGGAGGACTCGCTCATCGTCGAGCGCCTCAAGGCGGCGGGAGCGATCATGATCGGCAAGACCAACACGCCAGAGTTCGGCGCGGGCGCCAACACCTTCAACGCGGTCTTCGGCCCCACGCGGAACCCGTGGAATCCCGCCCTGACCTGCGGTGGCTCGAGCGGGGGCGCCGCGGTGGCGCTGGCCACGGGCATGGGGCCGATTGCCCAGGGCTCGGACACGGGCGGCTCCCTGCGAACCCCGGCGGCCTTCTGCGGCGTGGTCGGCTTCAGGACGACCCCAGGGCTGGTGCCGTACTATCCGAAGCTCATCGGCTGGGACTCCATCGGCGTCACCGGCCCCATGGCCCGGACGGTCGGGGACACTGCGCTCATGCTCTCCGTGGTGGCGGGTCCCGACGACCGCGCTCCCCTCTCTTACGACGTGGACACGGCCGCCTTCACGCGCGCCGTGAGATCGCCGTCGATCAAGGGCTGGCGCGTGGCATGGACGCCCGATCTCAACGGCCTCATCCCCGTGGATGCTGAAGTCGCGCGGGTGGCCGAGACGGCGACGCGCGTGTTCCGCTCTCTCGGCGCCAAGGTCGAATCTGCCTGCTGCGACTTCAGCGAGGTCAACGACATCGTGCTGGGCACGCGCGGGCTGTCCATGGTCGCCAACTACGCCGACAGGCTCGCCCAGTGGAAGGAGCAGATGCAGAAGGGACTGGTCTGGAACATCGAGCAGGGTCTCAAGCTCTCGCCGGAGGAGATCGGGCGGGCCGACGCCCTGCGCACCGCACTCTGGCAGCGCGTGCGGGCCTTCATGGAGACGCGGGAGCTGCTCATCCTGCCCACGGTGGCCGTGTCGCCCTTCCCCGTCGAGGTGCCCTACCCGACGCACATCAACGGCAAGCCGCTCGACAACTACACGCAGTGGTTCTTTCTCACCTACGGCATCACGGTGACGGGCCTCCCCGTCATCTCGGTGCCCTGTGGCTTCACGGCGAGCGGGCTCCCGGTGGGGCTGCAGATCGTGGGACGCCGCCGGCAGGAAGCGATGGTGCTGCGCGCGGCGGCGGCCTTCGAAGCCGCGGCGCCCTGGGGGGACAGGATCCCGCCCGTCGTCACGCGATGACCGCGCGAGGGCTTCGCGCGGCGATCAGCGCCGGGCCGGCGTCTTGTTCAGCTTCGGGATGACGTGCTTGCCAAACATCTCGATGGAGTCCATCACCGTCTCGTGCGGCACGCTCTCCGTCGCCATCAGGAACTGCAGCTCGTCCACACCGGCCGCCTCGTGGATGGCGATGCTGCGCAGGCAGCTCTCGGGATCGCCGGCCACGAGGACGCCGCGGTCCGTCAGCGTGTCAGCGTCGATCTGATTCCATAGTGCCGCCGCAATCTGGCCCGAGCCGCCCGAGAGATCGACCGTGGGAGCGCCCTCCGCTCCCTCACCCTTGATGTAGCGCGCGAAGTTGGCCCGGAGGTGATCGGGCACGCCGCCCCACGACTCCACGAGCTGCTCGTAGAGGTGCGTCTGGTCCTTCAGATACGGCCGGTCGGGTCCGAAGAACGTGCGCAGCGACTTGGCGGCCAGCTCGCGCGCGGCCTTGCCGTCCGACCCGCACACGGCCATGGTGGCGCTGAGCCACTGGTCGTTGATGAACTTGCCCACGGGGCTGGCCTGGCGGACGCGCTCCTTGTACGCCTTGATGTGCGGGGCCAGGAACGAGGGTGAGGCCACGCTGAGCGCCATCACGCCGATGCCCAGCTCGGCGGCCAGCTGATAGGTGGCCGGCTGCAGCGCGGCGACCCAGATCGCGGGGTGCGGCTTCTGGTAGGGCTTGGGCCGCACCTCACGGGGCGGCACATTCCAGAACTGGCCTTCCCACGAGAACAGGCCGTCCTCCCAGATCTTCGGGATCATGCGCAGCGACTCTTCCCACATCGCGCGCGTGTTGCGCGGATCGAGGCCCATGCCCGTCTGCTCGTACGGCGCCGAGCGGCCCGTGCCGAACTCCACGCGCCCGCCGGACATGTGATCCACCATCGCCACGCGCTCGGCCACGCGCACTGGGTGGTGATACGGCAGGATCACGACGCCGAACCCGAGCCGGATGCGCTTGGTCAGGCGACTCAGCGCGCCGAAGAGCACCTCCGGGCAGGGCGACATCGAGAAGCTGGTCAGGAAGTGGTGCTCGACGAACCAGAGGGTGTCGAAGCCCACCTGGTCGGCGAGCACGCACTGCTGGATCGTCTCCTCGATCACCGCGTGGTCATCGACCGTGGGCCGCTGCATCTCGTAGGCGAGGCTCAATCGCATGCGCTCTTCCTCTCTGGGCGTCGGTGACCGAGTCGCGATGATGGCATGGCGAGTCTTCGAGGGCAAGGATATGAACCCTTTCGATGTCGACCGTCCTTCCCCGGCACCAGAGCGTAGATGACATAGCAGCTGTGACAGGGGTCAGGTCTCACATTGCGACATCGTGGTCAAAGCGACACCGCAAGCGTCGCCGGCTCGGGGCGCCCCGACCTCTTGCGCTTCCTCCCCGGAGGCGTCATGGTGTCGTTCGTGGCGCCTCTCCTCACCTGGGTCTCCCTCGCTGCGTGCTTCGTGATCGGCCTCGCGGCCGTCATCCGGATGGCCGGTCCGGTCGCCGGCATCGAGCACCCGACCGGCGTCATCCGCCTCCCGGGAGAGGTGACGGCGACCATCGTCGCTCTCTTCGCGCTCGCCGCCGTCGTCTTCGTCGCGCACATGCTGCGGCTCGGGTGGTCCAGACGGCACGCGGAAGACGCTGAGCCCGAGGCGGCCTTCGAGCCACCGCGCATTCCGGCGTGGGTGCGCGCGGTCAGACAGTTCATCGCTTTCCTGTACTTCGTGGCGCTCGCCTATGTACTGTCGCGAAGCGGGATCTCGCTGGACCGCATCATGGCGCTCGCGTCGGGCGCGGGGGCGGCGGGCGGCTCCGTGGCCCCCGGTCCGGCCGCCGAGAGCGCTCCCCCGATCGTCACCTGGAGCTTCGGCATTCTCGCGCTCGGGGCGGGTCTCGGGGCGCTCGGCCTGGCCCTGTGGGTCGCGCTCGGCGCTCGCCTGGCCCGGCGGCGCGCGGACGGCGAAGGCGAGACCATGCCGTCACCCCTCGGCACCGCTGTGGAAGACAGCGCGGAGGATCTGCGCTCTGACCCGGACGCACGCCGCGCCATCGTCCGCTGCTACGCCAGGTTCGAGCGCGCGGCCGCCCACTCGGGAGTGGAGCGCAAACCGTGGTCGACGCCGATGGAGTTCATGCGCGAGGCGCTCCGCCGCCTGCCCGTCCCGCGCACGGCGGTGCCAACGCTCACGGGGCTGTTCGAGCTGGCCAGATTCAGCCGGCACCCCCTCGGGCCGACCGAGCGGGATCAGGCCCTCGAGGCCCTGGACGAGATCAGGACGGCGATGAGGGTGACCGACGGCGATGCCGGCGCGAGCTGAGCGGTCGCCGCGCCGCCGCGCCGGCCGCGCGATCCTCGCCGCCGTCGTCGTCCTCGCGGCCACGCCTGCCTACCTCGCGCTTTCGCCGCCGTGGCAGCCCGTCGCCGTCCGTCTGTCGTGCGCGGCGATCGTGGCCGCGGGGTGCGTCCGCGTGCTGCGTCTCGCGCGGGGTGCCATGGAGGCCGAGCCCCTCTCTCCTCTCGACAGGCCACCCTCGCCCGCCGCGATTCCCGACCTGGATGCGCGCTTCCTCTCGCTCCGCGACGACGTGACCCACGGCATGCGGAGCCGGCGGTATTTCGACAGGGTCCTCTGGCCGCGGCTCTCCGGGCTCGCGGGCACGGATCTTCCGCGGCCCCCCGAAGGGCGCGGCCTCCGCCGGCGCGGACCCTCGATGAGCGCGCTCGCCCGCCTCGTCACCGAGATCGAGAGGGGCGCGTGAAGCTCGACGCCGTGGCCGACCGCTGCCAGGAGGTCACCGCCGCGCTCGGCCAGGTGATCGTCGGCAAGACGAACGTGCTCCAGCAAGTCCTGGCCGGTATCCTCGCCAACGGCCACATCCTCATCGAGGACTACCCCGGCCTCGCCAAGACGCTCATCGCCCGGCTCGTCGCCCAGACGCTCGATCTCGGCTTCAAGCGCATCCAGTTCACGCCCGACCTCCTGCCCAGCGACATCACGGGCAGCTACCTCTTCGATCAGCGCGAGGCGCGGTTCGAGTTTCGTCGAGGTCCGATCTTCACCAACCTGCTCCTCGCCGACGAGATCAACCGGGCCACGCCCAAGACGCAGAGCGCGCTGCTGGAGGCGATGCAGGAGTCGCAGGTCACCGTCGAAGGCGAGCGCTTCCCCCTCGAGCCGCCATTCCTCGTGATCGCCACCCAGAACCCGATCGAGCTGGAAGGCACGTATGCGCTGCCCGAAGCCCAGCTCGACCGCTTCCTGATGCGCCTGGCCGTGGGCTATCCGGATCCCGAGGAGGAGGTGGAGATCCTCGCCCGGCGCCGGCGCCGGCGGGAAGACCCCGTGAGCGTCGCCCCGGTGATCTCGCGCGCGGACCTGCTCGCCATGCAGGAGAGCGTGGAGGATGTTCATGTGGCGGGCGTGACCGAGCGTTACATCGTCGACCTGGTGCAGGCCACGCGCACCGACCATCGCGTGGCGCTCGGCGCTTCGCCGCGGGGGACGCTCGCACTCCTCAAGCTCGCCCGGGCGCTCGCGGCCTTGCAGCGCCGCGACTTCGTGCTCCCGGACGACGTGAAGGCCATGGCCGTGCCCGCGCTGGCGCACCGGCTCGTGCTCAAGCCCGAGCTGTGGGCCGCGCGGGTCTCGGCGGCGCAGGTGGTCCAGGGCCTGCTGACACAGGTGCCCGCGCCCGGCCCGGACGTCCGATGACGGGCCGGGTGACGCCGCTCGGCTTCTCCGTCCTCGCGGTGGCCGGTTGCGCACTCTCACTCGCCGTGCTCTCCGCGCGCCCGGAGCTGTTCGTGGCCGCGCTCCCCCTGCTGCTCGCGCTCGTCTCGCTCGCTCTCCGCGCCCCCGCCCTCGATCATCGGATCGCCCACGAGGTCTCGCGCGCGCGTGTCCTGGAGGGCGAAAGCGTCACGGTAACGGTCACGATCCAGGCGCGCGCGCCCATCGCACTCCTCGAGCTCCTCGGCCCGCTTCCCACCGGCAGCGTCGTCGTGTCCGGGCGTCAGCGCGCGGCGATGACCCTCGGCGCCGGCCAGACGGGACGGTGGAGCTACGAGGTCCGCTTCGGGAGCCGCGGCGTGCACGACATGGGAACGATCGCGGTGCGGGTGCGGGATCGCTTCGGCATTCGCACCTGGGAGCAGCGTCATGTCGATCCGAAGCCCGTGCGCGTCTATCCGCGCATCGTGCCGCTCCGGAGTCTTCCCCGTCCCGCCCACGCGCGGGCGTCGGTCGGCGACTACGTCTCGGCCGCCCTCGGCGAGGGCATCGAACCCGGCGACATCCGCCAGTTCGCTCCCGGCGACCGGATCAGGCAGGTGAACTGGCGCGCCTCGCTGCGGCTGGGGAAGCTCTACGTCACCCAGCGTCAACGTGAGCGGAATGCCGACGTCGTCCTCATGCTCGACACGCTGGCCGAGGTGGGCCGGCCGCCCGACACCACGCTCGACTGGAGCGTTCGGGCCGGGGCCTCGCTGGCGACCGCGTATCTGGCGCGAAAGGATCGCGTCGGCCTCATCAACTACGGCGGGCTGATCCACTGGGTCAAGCCGGGGTCCGGGCGGGCGCAGTACGAGCGACTCGCCGATGCCCTGGCCTGGGCCGACGTCGTCTTCACCTACGTCGCGAAGGATCTCTCCGTCGTGCCGCCGCGGGTGCTGCCGCCGCGGGCCGTCGTCATCGCGATCACGCCGCTGCTCGACCCGCGCTTCACCCGGGCCGCCCTCGACCTGGCGGCCCGAGGCTTCGATCTCGTCGTGCTCGTCGTCTCCCCCGTCGAGGTCACGCGCAGGGCACTCGCGCCGTCCCCGACCATCGACCTCGCCTGCCGGCTCTGGACGCTCGACCGCCGCGCGCGGCTCGCCGAGCTCCACCGGCAGGGCGTTGCCGTACTCGAGTGGTCTCCACCGGAGCCGCTCGAGCTGGCGCTGGCCGGGGCCCGACGCCGGCGCCCCCGCCTCGTGGCCGCGGGATGATCCGTCTCCTCGCCGCCACCCTCGCCATCGTCCTGGCGGCCGCGCCGGTCCTGATCATGCCGATGCCGGCCGTGGCCGTGATCGCGGTGGTCGGACTGCTCCTGGCAACGGTGGGAGTCGCCGCGTTCTGGCGGTGGCCGGTCACGGCCGCGGCCTGCGTCTTCCTGGCCGACTACGCGGCGGCGCTCTGGGTGGCGGCCGGGCCCGTGAACGTGGCCGGCGCCGCGGGATTCGGCCTCGCGCTCCTGTTCATGCTCGAGTCGGTGGACCTGGCCCGCCGCGTTCGCCGGGCGGCCGTCGACGGCGTGGTCATCCGCTCGCATCTCGGCCGCTGGAGCGGCTTCGGCGCCGCGACGCTCGCGTCGGCCGCCCTCGCGGTGGCGCTGGCGAGCGCCCTCGCGACGCCCATGCCACCCGCTATCGCCCCGCTCCTCGCCGCCGGCGGCGCGCTCGGTGTCATGACGACCATCGCCGTCGTCTTCATGCGCGCCGCCTCGAGCCGTCGCTCGGCGGTTCGATGACCTCGGCAAGCCGATGGAGCGCTACGGGCGGGCAGCCCGGACCTCGCGGAGACTCGCGCGAGGCCACCTCGTCCTCCTTCCAGAGCGACCCATCGGCGCTCTACGTCCGCTCATCGGCCTCGAGGAACTCCCGCACCCAGGCGGTCATGGGCTCCGTGTCGTACAGGGTCGTCAGGAGGACCACATTGCGGGAGCGGTCCCCCTGGAAGAAGCGCTCGTACAGCACTTGCCGGGAGGCAAACGCGCTGCAGCAGGTATCCCACGCGAGGCGAAAGAGCCGCACGCGCTCGGCAGCTGATGCGGTGTCGGTGGCGAGGTAGTGGGCGATCTCGGGCGCCAGTGACCCCGTGAGGTCCGCCTCCGTGGGCAGTGCCATGAGGCTACTGGAGCCCAGGAGGTGCAGGATCTCCGCCATCCTGGGGTACATGCGGATGAACAGCTGGCGGGCCACCATCAGAGGCATCTCCGCCGGGCTCATGATGCCCCACCGGTTCGTCGCGGCATCGGCCTCGGCGGCGCGCAGACACGCCTTGGTCACCTCCAGGTTCTCGATGAGCTCAGCCAGCATCTCGCGGGTCTGAGGCAATTCACGCGACCCCAGGGTGTGCACCATGAGGGAGGCCAGCCCCAGGACGAACTCGCACTTGACCACATTCTTGGTCACCACCTGGTGACCCGAGTGCAGATACTGGCCGGTGTTGGTGGCCATGTCATTGCACAGTTTGGCGTCCCCGAGCAGGAAGACGCGCTCCCAGGGCACCACGACGTGGTCGAAGAACGCGAGGGCGTCCATCTCCTCGAAGCGCGAGCCCAGGGGATGGTCGAAGCGGGAGCGCTCCAGGTCGAAGCTCTCTCGGCACAGGAATTTCAGGCCCGGCGTGTGGCAGGGAATGGCGAACGCGAAGGAGGTGCGTTGAGGGGCGCCGCCGGGGAGCCGGTGGGAGCGGGCGGGATAGACGGCGATCTCATCGGCGAGGGGCAGCGTGGCAAGGGCCCGGACGCCGTTGACCACGATCCCCGCATCGGTCTCCTTCACCACCGACAGGGCGATGTCCGTCGTGTCATCGAGGCCGCTGCCCAGCGGGGAGCGGCTGCGTTGCAGATTGACGAGCGTGTGGGTCAGGACCAAATCGTGCTCGCGGACGTAGTCGTAGTAGCGCTGGATGTTCTCCTTGAAGGCGGGGCGGTTCTGGGCGAAATAGTCTCCTGCCGCGGCCATCGCCATGACGCTGGCATTGAGAAAATCCGGTGTGCGCCCCATCATCCCGCAGGTCGCCCGCGCCCAGTGCCGCATCATGGTGTGGCGCCGCTCCAGGTCGCGGTGGCTCCGCGGGGTGATGAACGACAGCCCAACGGGGTCGCCGGTGGTCGGCGACGCATAGGTCATCTCGTCCCGGAGCGCCGGGTCGTGCTGCATGTCGTAGAGCGTGGCGAGGGTCCGCACGCCGTGGCGGAGGCCGGGGTGGCTCGTCACGTCCTTGACCCGCTCGCCCTGCACGTGGACCTCGGGCGGGTGTTCTCGCAGCCCGGCGATGTAGGCGGCTCCCGTCCTGGCTGGCATGCGCGCTCTCCTTCTCGGCTCACCACCTCGGCGCCATTCGGCGCCGAACCGTGCCTATCCCCGCAGGTGCTTGTTGAAGGACTCCAGGGTCCGCTGCCCGACCCTGCCCATCTCGCGCCGATCCTGCCAGAGGGCGTGGGAAAGGTCAAAGCGGAGCCGCGAGTAAACCAGTCGCAGAAATTCTCGTGCGCCCTCAGAGCGCGACGTCGCCCAGAAAGATGCGCCTGACCTCCGCGGACTGGAGGAGCTCCGCCGAGGGGCCGCTCAGGATGGTCCGGCCGGATTCCAGGATGTAGCCCCGGTCGGCGAGCCGCAGCGCCAGCTCCACGTTCTGCTCGATGAAGACGATGGTGATGCCCTGCTCGTCCCGGATGCGCCGCATGAGCCCGGCGATCTCCTGCACCACCAAGGGGGCCAGGCCCAGGAAGGGCTCGTCGATCATCAGGAGGCGCGGCCGGGCCATGAGCCCGCGCGCGATGGCGACCATCTGCTGCTCGCCGCCCGACAGCGTGTGCGCGAGCTGCCCCTGCCGGTTGGCGATGACGGGAAACAAGCGCTGGACGCGCGTCAGTGTCTCCTTGAGGTGCGGGCGCGCGGCGGGGTTGTGGGCGCCCAGCACCACGTTGTCGAGCACGGTGAGAAAGGGGAACAGACGCCGGCGCTCCAGCACGTGGGCCAGGCCCTCGCCCGCGGTGCGGTGGGCGGGCAGGCCGTCGATGCGGGTGCCCCCGAAGGTGATGCGCCCGGCGCGGGGCGTGATCAGCCCGGAGATGGTGTTCATCAGGGTGGACTTGCCCGCGCCGTTCGGCCCGAGCACGGTCACGATCTCGCCATCGCCCACGTGCATGGCCGCCTGCCACAGCACCTGGAAGTCGCCGTAGGCGACGTCGAGGCCCTCTACCGTTAACAGCGGCGGCAGCAGGGAGGCCGTCGCCGTCACTGGACGTACGCCTGGCCGAGGTAGGCCTCGACCACCCGCCGGTCCCGCGTCACCACGTCGGGGGCGCCGTCGGCGATCTTCTCGCCGAGGTAGAGGGCCACGATGCGCTGGGCCACCGCGGTGATGACCCGCATGTTGTGCTCGACCACGAGGAGGGTGAGGCCGCCCCGATGCAGGTCCCGGACGAGCTGCACCAGTCCGGGAATGCTGCGCTGGTCGACGCCTCCCGTCACCTCGTCGAGGAGGAGCACGCGAGGCTCGGTGGCGAGCGCGCGCGCCAGCTCGAGGCGCTTGCGCTGGCCGGTGGAGAGCGTGCGCGCGTACGCGTCGCCCGTCTCGGCGAGCCCGACCCGGTCGAGCAGCTCACGGGCGCGCGCCCGCGCGTGCCGCACATCCCGCGTGCGGGTGAGCGCGCCCACCATCACGTTGTCGACGACGGTGAGTCCTGCGAACGGCCGCAGCTTCTGGAACGTGCGCGCGACGCCCAGGCGGCACACGTGGTCGGGGGACAGGCCCGTGAGGCCACTTCCGTCCAGCCGTACCACGCCCGCATCGGGGTGGTAGAAGCCGCTGATGACCTCGAAGAGCGTCGACTTGCCGGACCCGTTCGGGCCGATGATGCCGACCAGCTCGCCCGCGGACACGTCGAAAGAGATGTCACGGTTCGCGGTGATGCCACCGAAGCGCTTGGTGACGCCCGAGACGGAGAGAAGGCTCACGATCCCGATCCCGCGACAGGGCGCCGTCGCAGGCGCTCGCCGATCAAGGGCACCAGCCCCTGGGGCGCGAACCGCACCATCACGATGAGGGCGGTGCCGTAGATGATCAGGTAGATCCCGACGAGGCCGGCGCCGATGCCCCCGAAGCGCGCCCGCAGGTACGTCTCCAGCGTCGTGATGAGGGCGGCGCCGAGGAAGGGCCCGAGCGGCGTGCCGATGCCGCCGAGGATCGCGGCCAGGGCGAAGCGGACGGAGAGGTCGACGGAGAAGACATAGAACGGGTCCACGAAGCCGACGTACTGGGCCCAGAGGGCGCCTGACATCGCGGTGAGCGCGGCGCTGGCCGCGATGGCCCCCACCTTCAGCCGAAGCGCCGGCACCCCGAGCGACAGGGCCGCGTCCTCGTCCTCGCGCACGGCCGCGAGCTGGTAGCCGCGGCGCGAGCGCTCGAGGTAGAGCTCGACCAGGTACAGGAAGATGGCGAGGACAAGGACGATGGCGACCCAGACCCGCTTGTCCGTGATCCCGAGCGTCCAGAATCCGGGCCGGAAGGGGACGGGGATCCCCTCGGAGCCCGCGGTGAAGCCGCGCCACCGGCTGGCCACGATCAGCAGCACCTGCGAGAAGGCGATGGTGGCGAGCACGAAGTAGGGGCCACGCAGCCGATTGCTGAGGAAGCCGAGGACGAACCCGAAGGCGGTGGCGAGGACGGCGCCGACGAGCAGCCCGATCCACGGCGACAGCCCCCACCGCGTCCCGAGCAGGGCCGCGGAGTAGGCGCCCAGCCCGAAGAACGCGGCGTGGCCGAGGGATATCTGGCCGGCGTAGCCGCCCGCCACGTTCCAGGCCGCCGCCGTCGCGCCCCACAGCAAGATGAGGATCAGGCCGTCGAGGAGGAAGGCGTCGCGCACAACGACGGGGCCGAGGGCGGCGAGCGCGAAGAAGACGACGGCCGGCCATGTGCCCTTCACGTGCCGATCGCCTCGGCGCCGCGCTGGCCGAAGAGCCCCGCGGGGCGGACCACGAGAATCCCGATGAACAGGAGCAGGTACAGCACTTCCTTCCACGCCGTGCCGATCACGTACGAGCCGATGACCTCGACGGCGGCGACGATCAGGCTGGCAAGCAGCGCGCCCGCCATGTCGCCGAGCCCCCCCAGGACGACGGCGACGTAGGCGATCAGCACGAACTGGAGCCCGACCGTGGGATAGACGGGGTAGATCGGCGCGAGGAGCACGCCGGCCACCCCCACGCAGGTGACGCCCACCGCCCAGGTGAGCGCGAAGACGCGGCCCGTGTCTATTCCCATGAGCGACGCGACGGCCCTGTCCTGCGCGGTCGCCCGCATGACCTTACCCGTGTACGACCAGCGCATGAAGACGAAGAGGGCGGCCGTGCAGAGCACGGCGACGGCGAACGCGACGAGCTGGGCGAGGTTGAGCACCGCGTTCCCGAGGCGCACGACGACCGTGTAGTAGCTGGTGCGCACGAACTGCGAGTCGGCGCTCCACAGGACCAGGGCCACGTTCTGGAGCGCGATCGACAGCCCGACCGTGGTGAAGATCTGGACGTTGTGCGACGCGTGGATGACCGGCCGCACCACCATGCGGTAGCTCAGCCATCCAAAGCCGAAGATGAGAGGGAGCGACAGCACGAGCGTCACGTAGGGGTCGAGATGGAGCAGCGCGAAGGCCCAGAAGGCGAGGTACATGCCCAGCATGAGGAACTCGCCGTGGGCGAAGTTGACGACACGCATCACGCCGAAGATGAGGGTGAGCCCCACCGCGATGAGCGCATAGATCCCACCCAGGAGGATGGTGGAGACGAGGAGCTGGGGGACTACGTGCATGGCCGGACGGCGCCCGCCTCAACCGACGTGCGGCACCCCCGGGGACGGTCCCCGGGGGCGCCGGCTGGATCGGCGAGGCGGAGCGGACCGTTACTTCCGCTGGTCCCACGCGCCGAGCGGGATCCACTTGGCGCGATTGGTCGTGAACTCCTCCGGCCACACGGTGACGAGGGAACCATTCTGCCACTGCAGCATGTAGTGCTGCACGCGCGCGTTGGTGTTCTGGCCGGTCTCGTCGAACTTCACGCCCCAGCCGTTGACCGCGGAGCCGACCGGGAGATCCATGGCCAGGACGGCGGCGCGGAACTTGTCGAGGTCGTCGGTCTTGGCCGCATCGAGCACGAGCTTCAGGATCCAGAGACCGCCGCCCGCGAGCTGATGCCCGCCCGCAATGTCCGCGCCGGTCCGGGCCTTCACGGCCTCCCGGAACGCGCGCTCGATCCGCTGCCCCTCGGGCCGCAACTTGTCGATGATCAGGCCCGGGCCGGGCTCGAGCAGCGCGAAGGGGCCGTTGGCGTCGTTGCCGAACGCCTTGCCGAAGTCGGGCGAGCCGTACCCTGTCGCGCCGGCGTGCACGAGCGCCTTGAAGTCGAGATTCTGCTCGCGCGCCTGCCGCCAGAAGAGGATGGCGTCCTGGTTGCGCGCCACGTGGTGCAGGATGTCGGCGTGGGCGTTCTTGAGCTTGAGGATGACCGGCGTCAGGTCGTTGGTGGTGAACGTGTAGTACTCCGCCGACACCTCCTGCATGCCGAATTCCTGCTTGGCGCGCTGGCGCGCGGTCTCCGTCACGCTCTGGCCGTACGAGGAGTCCTCGGAGAGGAACGCGACGCGCAGCTCGTTCGGCTTCTTGCCGAGGCGGTGGGCCACATGCTTGGCGATGAACTCGACGTTGTACCAGCCGAACCCCGTGCCGTCAATCTCGGTCCGGAAGACGTTCTTGAGCCCGCGCCGGGTGAGCCGCGGATCGACGCAGGAGGTCTCCCAGTAGATGGCGTTCTGCCGCGACGCCGCTTCGCTGGCCGCCCCGCAGAGGGTGGAGGAGAACGTGCCGGCGACGATCTTCACACCTTCCCGCGTGACGAGTCGCGTGGCTTCGGAGGCGGCGGCGGTGGGATCGACGGCGTCCCCCGTCACGAAAACCAGCTTCTTGCCCATCACGCCGCCGAAGCGCTCGTTGATGAGGTCGCGCATGATCTCGAACCCCTCGAGGTGGCGCTTTCCCTCGGCGGCGAGGTTGCCGGTCAGGGGCTCCAGCACCCCGATCTTGTACTCTCCGCTGAGCTGCTGCCCCTGGACGGCGCCGACTCCCAGCGCCACCGCGGCAAAGCCAAGCATCACCACCGCCCACTTCACGTGTCGCATGCCGACTCTCCTCTCGTTGATGGCGAATGCTTCGACCGGAACGGATCCTGCGCGGCAACCCGTCCGACGGGGGCTGAGGGAGATAGTAACCGGAGTGTCCAACCATCCTCCAGCCTCTTGTTGAGGTTGGTCTGCTCCCCAATTGACGTAGACCCCGATGGGGCTAATCCTGCACGCGCAGGAAGGAGCAGGGTCAGTCGAACAGCGACAGATCGATCGCGTCTCCCATCGTGCGGTAGCCCAGGTCGCTCGGGTGGAGGTGGTCGCCGCAATCGTAGATCGGCAGCATGCGGGTCGGATGGTCGGGGTCGCGCAACGCCCGGTCGAAATCGACGATCGCGTCGAAGGCGTCGGTCTGGCGCAGCCACTCGTTGACCGCCTGGCGTACCGCCTCGCGTTTCGGGTTCCAGGCGCCGGGGAGGAAGGTCTCATTCTCGAATGGGGTCAGCGTGCCGCCCACGACCCTGATCCCGCAGGCCTGGCCGCGCACGGCGAATTGCTTCAGCCCCGCGATCATCTGCGAGGCGGTGACCTCCTCTTCGGGCTTGCCGTTGCGGTTCCGCAGATCGTTGGTGCCCAGCATCATGACGGTATGGGTGACGCCGGGCTGCGCCAGCACGTCGCGGTCGAAGCGGCGCAGGCCGCTATCGCCCCGGATATCGTGCAGGATGCGGTTTCCGCCGAGCCCCTGGTTCATCACCGCCATCGGCCGCCCTTTGTGCCGCGCCATGATCCGGCGCGCGAGCTGTGAGGGCCAGCTGTGATGGCCGTCATGGGTCGAGATATTGGCGTCGGTCAGCGAGTCGCCGACCGCGACGATCGCGCCCGTCTCCCGCGGGGCGACGACGTCGATGCCACAGACGAAGTACCAGTCGTCGGTGAGGCGGCCGACCGGCATGAGCTCTTCCGCAGCGAAATCTCCCGGCGGCGATACGTAGTTGGTCTGCCGCGCGTAGCGCCCCGTGATCCCGAAGCTCGTCGGCAGATCGGCCGGCAGGTGCACGCTGACGGCAAGGTCCGACAACGGCGCGAACTCCAGCTCGACCGGATCGCTGACGACCAACGCGCCGACGGCAATCGTTGCGCTGGCTTCGCCGCCGAAGGTGAGCCGGCGGTTAGAACCGGGCACGAGCGTCGGCCCGGCACTGCGCCGGCCGACGCAAGCCGCGCCAATCGACAACGGGCGAGTGCCATAGGCATTCGAGACGCGCACGCGAAGCCTGCTGCCACCGATGCTGACCCGCGGGATCATCCGCAGCGTATGGTTGCTGAAGGCGGCGCCTTCGGCGGGCGCAGGGGCCGCCGTCCAGGTGCCGACCCAGCGCGTGTTGTCCCTCATGGCCTTCGACGCCTCCTTGCTACAATTCCAGGCAGGTCAACCTGAGACACTACCGCACCTTGACGGGCAGGCGCGCGAGTCCTCCTTCAGCTCGCTGATCCTTCCCGGCACGGCTTCCTCCACACGATCATCTCACTGCCGCTAGTCGTGAGCGTCGTGCCGAGCTTATCGCACCGGCGCATGATTCTCTCGACCGCCTCCTTGTCCTGGCGCGGATCGCAGACATAGGTCTCGTTGCGTTCGTTGTGGCGCACCATCGAGAACGCGACCTCCACGAGCGCCGAGTCGTCGAAGGTGAGGCAGGCCAGCATGCCGACCCAGTCACCGTGGGCCCGGCCGCCATGTCCGGTGTGGAACGAGAAGCTGCCGAGGCCGTAGAAAATCGGCTTGCCCTGGTACATCTCGACCGCGCATGCGTAGTGCGGTCCGTGGCCCATGACCACGTCGGCGCCGGCGGCGATCGCCGCGTGGGCGATCTCGACCTGGTAGTCGAGCACATCCTCGAACAGTCCCCAGTGATGGGAGGCGACCACGATGTCGGCGCGGGTGCGCAGCGCGCGCAGATCGCCCGTGAACTCGGCGAGCGACTTGGCGTCCGCCCAGGTGAGGATCGCGGGGGGAACACCCGGGCGGTTCGCGGGCGGAACACCGGGGCGCCGCGTCTGGAGCATCGCCTCGTACGCGGTGTGTCCCGTGAGGACGGCGACACCGGGGGAATGGTCGGTGGCCTCGTGGCCGGTGGGCCAGTAGACGGAGGTTCGTTGCACGAAGCCGAAACGCAGGCCCTCGTGGGTGACGATGGCGGGGGCGCGCGCGCTTAACCGATTCAGTCCCGCTCCGGTGTACGGAATGCCGATGCCGTCGAGTTCCCTGAGCGACGACCGAATCGCCTCCTCGCCGTAGTTCACGTTGTTGGCGTTGCCGACCGCGTGATACCCGCCGATGACGAGGGCCTGGGCGGAGGCGACAGGGGCATAAAAACCTTCGCGTTCCACCGGGTGGCCGGCGGCCGGCTCGTAGAAGCAGCACTCCAGGTTGCCGAACAGCACGTCGGCCTGCCGCAGCGTGTCCTTGACGCGCGCGAACGGCACCTGGGGATCGGTCACATTCATGAGGTTGATGTCACCGGTCAGCATCAATGCTCGTTTCATGGTTACCACTCTCGGGTCGTCGGTTGCGTCACTGCCGCCGCCCACGTATCATCCCTGCGCGATCATGCGTGAGAATACCCTGAAGCAAAGGCTCTGCGCTGGGAAAGCGGCCTTCGGCGCCATGTGCACCTCTTCGCCGACGGTCGTGGAAATGTTGGGCTGCCTCGGGTTCGATTGGATTCTCCTGGACAATGAACACGCTCCACTACGAATGAACACGCTCCACTACGGTGGACACCGCCGAGGTCTGCATCGTGGCCGTCGAAATGACTACGGCCTTCACGGCACCGCCGAGGACTACGCCAAAGACGCCAACCGCCAGACCCTGGTGTGTCCGATGTTGGAGGAGGTAGAGGCCATCGAGAACCTGCCGCAGCTGGTCACCGTGCCGGGAGTGGATGTCGCGTACCTGCAGACCATGCGCCAGGCCGCCGCCAACGCGGGGAAGTGACGGAGGGAGCCGGCAATGGGAATCAAGGGCATCGACCACTGGGTCATTGTCGCGGGCGATCTCCAGCGCACGCTGGACTTCTACCAGGGGCTCGGTTTCACGATCGCCTGGGAAAAACGGCCAGGCCGTCCGGACATGGCGACGATCCGGATCAACGACGCACAGAAGATCAACGTCCACGGGCCTGACGCGCCTGCGCGCCCGGGCTACCTGGGAGCGCGGCAGCCGACGGTGGGGGGCGCCGATTTCTGTCTCGAATGGGATGGGATCGTCGACGACGTCCTCGCTCTGCTGAAGCGCAACGGCGTGGCGCCAGAGGCTGGACCCGGACCACGCACGTGCGCGCGCGGTCCGTCGACCAGCGTTTACTTCCGCGATCCCGACAACAATCTCGTCGAGTTCACCGTGTACGACCGGCGAACCTAGTCGATCGCCGTCCAGCTCACCGCAGGCTTCGCCGGGAGGAAGGCTGCCATGACGGATGCGGAGCGGCTGACGGTGGAGGGGATCGAGCTCGAAGTGCTGCGTCGTGGCAAGGGGCGTCCGATCCTGATATTGCACGGCTTCGATACGATCGATTCCGAGGCGCCCTTTCTCGATCTTCTCGGTCGCTATGGCGAGCTCATCGTCCCGTCGCATCCCGGGTTCGGCCAGTCCCCGCGACCCAAGGATTTCGATACGGTCTATGACCTGGTGCATCTCTATCTCGCCACTCTCGACGCGCTGCCGAGCGACAAGGTGACGCTGCTCGGGTTCTCCTTCGGCGGCTGGCTCGCCGCGGAGGTCGGCGCGGCATGCAGCCATCGGCTGGACAAGCTCGTCCTCGTCGATCCGATCGGCATCAAGGTGAGCGATCGTGAGACGCCGGACATCCTCGATGTCTTCAACAGATCGCCCGACGAGGTCCGCCGGCGCAGCTGGCACGATCCGGACCGGTTCGCGCCCGACTACAACGCGATGTCGGACGACGCGCTGGTTGTCCACGCCCGCAATCGCGAGGCTCTATGCCTCTATGCCTGGCACCCGTACATGCACAATCCGCAGCTGCCGCGCTGGCTCGACAGGATCGCGGTGCCGACCCTCCTCGTGTGGGGGGCGAGCGATCGAGTGGTCACACCCGACTACGGCCGCGCCTACAGCAGACTGATCCCTAATTCCCGGTTTGCGCTGATCGGGCGCGCCGGGCATCATCCCGAGATCGAGCAGCCCGAGGCTTTTGTCGAGCGGGTCGCCGAGTTCCTCAATCCGTAGGCACCAGGAGGGGCGCGATGCAGGCTTGGTATCATTGCGAGAACGTCTACCCCTTCGTTCCGCAGGAAGTTCTCGACCGCGCCGATTCCGTGCGCGCCAGCCTGCCGAACAAATATTGCGATCCTGACATCGCCGCGAACCTGTTCGAAGAATGCCTCGACGAGCACCTCTTGTGCGACGAGCTCGGGGTCAACGTTGTCTCGATCGAACACCACTCCGGGATCAACAGCCTCTACGGGGCGAGCCCGATGATCCTCGGCATTCTCGCGCGGCAGACAAAGAGGGTCCGCATCCTCAGTCTCGGCACCTTGATCTCGATCCGCCCCGATCCGGTGCGGATCGCCGAGGAATATGCAACGGCAGACGTCATCTCCCGCGGCCGGCTCGAGATCGGCTTTGTCAAATCGGGCGACAGCGAAATGGTGTCTGGGAACGCCAACCCGGTCGGCTTTGTCGACCGTTTCTGGGAGGCGATCGATCTGATCCTGAAGAGCCTGACCTCCCATGACGGGCCGGTCAGTTGGGAGGGCAAGCACTTCACCCACCGCCATATCAACATCTGGCCGCCGCCCTACCAGCGGCCGCATCCGCCGCTATGGGCGGCAACCGGCGACCCGGAGACATCGGCGGAGCTGGGCCGGCGGGGCATCATCAACGCCCTCGTTCTGCGAGGCCCGGAGGCCAGCAAGCGCGCCTTTGACGCCTACCGCAACGCGCGGCGCGAGGCTGGGCTGCCGGCGCCCGGCACCGACCGTTTTGCCTATGCTGCTCTCGCCTATGTCGGCGATACCGACGAGGAGGGTGTCAGAATCGGCAGCAAGCTGTTGTGGTTCTTGAACACCAGCCTCAAGCAGGCGCCGCAATACTCGCGGCTGCTCCCGGGGCGGACGCCGCCGGAAATCGCGTCGCAAAACTATCGCACCCAGCCTCGGCCCGGGGCGCCGGTCGTGCGGCGCCCCGCCGACAGCCTGATCGGGATCACCGCCGAGCAAGCGATCGCCCGCGGCATCCTCTGCGCCGGCAACCCGGATACGGTCTACAGACAGATCATGGACATTCACAAGACAGTGGGCGGGTTCGGCCATTTCATTTTCATCGGGCGCTCGGGCTTCCTCGACCATCACGAAGCCGAGAAAGGCATCCGGCTGCTCGCCAAGGAGGTGCTACCTCGCCTGCCCGCAGCGACCACGACGGCGGCGGCCGAGCCGGCTCACGCGGCCGAATAGGAGGGAGAGAGCCCCGTCGCCAAACCCCCACAGGGAGGGACGAACATCATGCTCGAGCGTCTGGAGCAGCAGCGGCGGCTGACGTCGAATCAGTGGAAGCTGATCTTCACCGGGAATCTCGCTGATCTCCTGGATTTCTTCGATTTCTTCCTGATCGGCTACGTGCTGGCATTCATCACCAAAGAATGGCAGCTGACCTATTGGCGGGGCGCGGTGATCCTGCTGTCGTCCGGTATCGGCGCGGTGCCGGGCGCCTTCTTCTGGGGCTGGGTGGCCGATAAGATCGGCCGCCGCAAGGTGTTCGTCCTGACCGCGCTCAACGTGGCGCTGGCCACCGGAATCATGGCGTTCACCCCCGGCCCCAACGGGTGGATCAGCGGCTGGCTGTTTCTCGCGGTGTTCCGCTTCTTTGTCGGCGTCGGTAATGCCGGGCTTTACGCAGTTGACATGCCGCTGGTGCAGGAATTCATGCCGACCAAGAAGCGCGGCTGGGTCGGCGCGCTGATCACCACATTGCTGCCGGCGGGCAGCATGCTCGGCGGCGTCGCCGGGTGGCTCCTGGCCCCGATCATCGGCTGGCGCGGCATGTTCCTCTTAGGCCTCGTGCCGATCGTGCTGGTGCTGATGGTGCGCTACTGGGTGCCGGAATCGCCGCGCTGGCTGTTGCGGATGGGACGGCACGAGGAGGCGCGCAAATCTCTCGCCTGGGCGCTGATGGTCGATCCGAAGGAGATCGACCTGCCGACGACCGGTCCCGAGGTCGACAAGGGGTCGTGGTGGGAATTGTTCAAATATCCCCGCAGCGTCATTGCCGGCTGCCTGGTCGGGCTGACCCAGACCGGCGGCGTCGGGCTCGGGCTGTGGGGTGCGACCCTGTTCGTGCTGGTGCTCAAGGTCTCGCCGGCCGATGCCGCCTTCCTGATGATCTTCGTCAACATGGCGGCGAT
>WNFD01003838.1_pt1 | contig 30874 bp, 29 predicted proteins | sample 5400491 | NCBI WGS metagenome assembly WNFD01 (sample SAMN13153343, study PRJNA577476) | soil metagenome | isolation source: 120 cm saprolite under Douglas fir tree site 2 hole 2 replicate 2 | place: USA:California | collected 2015-04-18
CCATGAGAACCAGCCACGGATGAACACGGATTAGCACAGATAAGAGCGAGCCACAAAAAGGCACAAGGCGCACCCATGATTTGGTAGTGCCTCTTGTGTTTTTTGTGTCTTCGGCTCGTCGCTTTGGAGTGCGCCGGCAGAGCGAAGCGTCGACGGCGCTTTTTAAATTGATTAATCCATCAACTGATCCAAAGCGGCGTCGCGCTGGCGCTTGCCGCCGCACTCCAAATTGCTTATGCTGACGCGCTTCTATCTTGAAAATACTTGGACTAATCAAATGACAGTCAAATCAGATCGCTGGATTCGGCAGATGGCCGAAGCGGCGCAGCTCATTCATCCTTTCGAAGACCGCCTGGTGCGCGAGGTCGATGGCCGCCGCATCATTTCCGCCGGCGCGTCGAGTTACGGTTACGACATGCGTCTGGCTGACGACGGCTTTCGCGTGTTCTCGCCGATTCACGGACGCGAGATCGATCCGAAACACTTCGACGAGAGTTCGCTGGTCGAACCCCCCTTGCAAACAGCGGAGGACGGCTCGAAATATTATTTGCTGCCGCCGCATTCCTACGCTCTCGGGGTGACGATTGAGACTTTTCGCATGCCGCGCAACGTCACCGGAATCTGCATGGGCAAGAGCACCTACGCGCGGGCCGGGCTAATCGTCAACACGACGCCACTCGAGGCGGGCTGGATCGGCCGCCTGGTCATTGAACTCGGCAATCTCGCGGACCTTCCCCTGCGGGTCTATGTCAACGAAGGCATCGGCCAGGTCGTCTTTCTGGAATCAGACGAAGACTGCGATGTGAGCTATGAAGATCGCGGTGGCAAGTATCAAGGGCAAACCGGGCTGACCTATTCGCGGCTTTGAGGTGGTCAGCAAAAGAGTTGAGCTTGCCACGTCGCCAGCGGAATGATGGCCACCGATTTCTCTTTAGTTCTGCATCGCGCGGCGCAGCGCGGCGGGGATACTACCTCGCTCGCTCCAGGTCCGGAACCGGCTATTAAACTTAATCGCGCAGTGCAGCGCGTCATTGCCCAGATCGATCGCCAGGATCGCTTCTTCGATCGTGCACTGGTGCGCCATACAGCCACGCACAATCAATACGCCGCCGTCATTTTCAATCGGCATCTCCGTCTGCAACCTCGCGAAGAAAGAATTGTAATTCGTGCCGAGCAGATTCCGGAGGCGCGTCTTAAGAGCGGGCTCCTTGCGAAAGAGTTCGCTCGGATACTTACCCGCGTACCGCGACAGATCCTGATTGCCGGCGCCTGATCCTTCGGAAACGATGTCAATGGTGACAGTGAAGCTGCCGCGCCATGGATCAGCCATGCTGCTTTCACTAACACTAATGCGATAGTCGCCGGTATCCGGCAGGATGCCGTCAAAGATCACACCGCCGGGTTGTCCGTCACCCTGGCCTGAAGGGAACGTCACCATTCCGCGGGTGGCGCCCCGTCCTTTGATTTCGACGCGCATATGCTGGCCGGCTTTTGCGCGCAAGACAAAGTTCGCTTCATCGCGAATGCCACGCAAATAACCACGCGCCGTGGCTCGGGTCGCGCCGCGAGCAAAATAGACGCGCGTCTGCGCCAAGGTGGCCGAACTCATTAAGGCAATGATTGCGGTTGCTGCAAGGCAGAATGACAATCGAGATTTGTAATTCATCGGCGTCTCCTTTCGGTCTGGCGACTAACTTTCGGAATGACTGCAATCAGGTTGCGTGATTCGCTTTGTAGCGCGCGTAATACTTATCAATATAATGATTCATCCCGATCTCAACCCAGCCCAGGCCATAGCGCTGCGCTTCGTCCTTCGCCTGTTCGGCGGTCCAGCCGTCATGGGAAATGCGATAGCACGCGACGATTGTCCCGGTGCGATCTTTGCCATGGTGGCAGTGAATGAAGATGGGTTGATTCTCGGGATCGTTGATGATGCCGAGCACGCGCCCAACTTCTTCGTCCTTCGGCTTTGAGAATCCCGGGAGCGAGATACTGTAGTAATGAAGCCCGAGTGAGTGCGCCTCTTCGCCTTCTGCGCGCGTGTGCGCATCCTCGCCGCGCAAGTTCACGATTGTCTTCACGCCGAGGTCTTTCAGCTTTCGCAAACCGCCATCCTTCGGCTGTCCTCCGCGATAGAGTTGCGGATTGACCTGATGAAGGTTTGGTAGCTCGGCATAGCGCGGCTCGACCTGCGCCAGCGCCAACGTTGCCAGCAGAACACCGGCAGCGAGCGCGACGAAACTTCTTCTGATCGAGACCATCAACTGGGTTACTTGTGACTGATGACCACCCGCTCAATCGATGGCGGCAGTTCGTGCAGCTCGCTGCGCGCAAAGCCGGCGTTGCGAAACATTGTATCGAGTTCCGCGAACGTGTAGGCGTCACCCGCCGGAGTCGAGCCCAGCATCATCATGCTGAAAGCCGCGGCTTGCGGCGGCGACACTCGGTCTTCGTTGGGAACAAATTCGAGCACAACAGCGCGGCCCCCATCGGCCAATGCCGCGCGAACCTTACGCAGCAGAGTTTCGCAGGTCGGCACGTCAAAGTGATGCAGGAAGTTTGTCAGCAGGATGATGTCGTAGCCCGTCCCGTAGTCAACCTCGAACGCGCTGCCCGGTCTGGTTTTGAAGCGATCTGAGACGCCCGCGGTTTGTGCGTTTTCCTTCGCGACTTCGAGCACGTTCGGCCAATCAACCGCAGTAATTTCGGCCCGTGGATTTCGCTTTGCGAACGCAAGCCCATACAACCCATGACCGGCGGCGATGTCCAGAATTCTTAGCTTCTGATTCCCCGCGGGATCGGCTATTGGCGCCAGCAGTTGCGCGGGCATTGCCATCATGGGCACCATTGCGCGGGCGAACTTCACCCAGACAGGATGCTCAGGCTCAAGCGTACCCTCGTCTGAAACTGTGCCGCCTTTTTTCACCGCGGCCGTGAGGTGCTTGAAGTGATCGGTAATCATCGGCGAGAGTATAAAGTCAATCACCGAGCCCATGTAGGCCGGCGATCGCTGGTCAAGAAAGCACGCGGAGTCAGCGGTCAGTCCATACCTGCCACTCTGCTTCGTCAGAAAGCCCATGATGACCAGATAGTCGCAAAGGATTCGCGTGCCTCGTTCCGATGCGTCGCACGCTTCGGCAATTTCTTTCGCGGAGGTCTTGCCGTCGGCGACGGCACTGAACAGACCGAGTTCGATTCCCGACTTGATCGCTTCCGTGCGCTGGTAAGCATTAAGAGTATCGAAAAACAGTGCCGGGGTTGGTTGACCGGTCGTCTTGTGTTCTGGAGTCATTGGTCTCTTCCTTTCACTTTCAAAGAATTGGCGCCGCGAGTTGATAGCAAACCGCAGATACCGTTATTGTTATTCCGTACTGTGTGGCAAAAATCCTAACCGAAGCGATTGCCAAAAGTCTAACCCACAGCAGGGTGTCACCGAGCCGAGAAGTTAGTTCAGATTCAATGTTGCGGGTTGTGACAGGCCCTCGATGGTGAGCACAAGGCCGGGAGGCGAAGCGACGGGCTGTTTCTTTGGCGAGAGAAAAATGACAAAGCCCTGGCGGCGGCGCTCGGCGTTCGTGAGCGGCGCTTTCAGATCCAGTTCGAAGGCGCGAAACTCTTTTTCAAATGTCTTGCGCGCGTCCGGGTTGTAGAGAGCTATTCCGTTTGCTTTCAAAATGCGCGCGATGGCTTGTTTGAAAGAAATAGGTTTCCAGTCCGTGCCAACGCTATCGTGCAAGTGAAAGCGAACTTTCTTGAGTTCGATCGGCGTACCACTGTTGTGAACGATCTCCACCCGCACTGGCAGCAATCCGGCTATGTGCAAGTTTGATTCAAAGAGTTCCTGACTCTCTTCGTCGGTAAGCAAAGGCGCGGCGCGAAACGAAACTGTTCCCAGATTGGCGGTTGCGGCATTGTCGGGAAGGCGAGCGAGCTCTGATGCCGGCTTAACTTTATAGAGCGAGCCACTACACCCCAGGGTGAGTAGCAGGGGAGCAGCGAGAGCTGCTCGGGTTACTTGTCGCATAACCGATCGCGCTCGAATTCGTCTCGACCTGGTTGTTTTGTCTGAGTTCATTCGGGCGAATCTTGCATGGGCTCGCGGCTTCTGTCAAACAGCAGGCATTCGAGATGTCGGACCCGTACATCGTGGAGCAATGCTGGAGTCAAGGCCGGCTGGCGAGCAAACCATCGACGGTTTTAACGAAGCACTTGAGATTATCGACCAGCGCAACGCCATTGTCTGCGGATTCGATAGCTCCATGGAGCCTGGCATCGAGGGCCACAATTTCGGCAATGGCTTTAGAAAAGGCAGGCGTGCTCTCGTCGAGATCCGTTATCGCGATCTTCAATTGTTGCTTAGCCAACGCGCTTCGAACTTCTGGCGGGACGGCTCCGTTGGGATCGGCCGGGCGGTTTGTTTTCAAGTTATCCAGCTGACGCAGGACGTCACCGATTAATCTAACTAACTCGACCCTGGTCATAACGCCTCGTCTGGCGGGACGCTTATCGAAAACTCAAAAGCGGCGAACAATTTCTCACGTCGCCGCTTTCTCGTGTGCGATGTTCCAAGAACGTCGGGTCATCCAGCCACGTCTCGCACTCGCGCGTTTGGCGCCAGCACGCCTCCCCGGTTTCATTAAAGGGTGAGAACCAACTCGGCGCAATCTACTCCACCCGCGTGGGTTCTGTCAACAGCAAAGATCCGTGCTAAGTCGGTTGCGAAAAGAGCACCGACGGAGGACAGGACAATCTCCGAGAAGGATTTCCTTGAGGTTTCGAGGCGGCTGATTGTCTGCAATCAGTTGCTGGCTGCGGGGACTCCCTCCGTGACAACATTTACCGGGGACACGATGTGGTGCAACTGGCTGGCATCGATCATGTTCAGCCCTTTCTCGCGGACGCTCTGGAACCCGGGCAGAATTTCGTTCACGGGTGCTTGCATGACTCCGCGGCTGCGCTTGTATCCGGTAAAGTCGAGGTAGAGGTGTTTGCGCATAAAACGATCGGGGACTCCGGCGAACCGATAGAGCGGATACTTGATGCCGTCGCCGAACAGCTTGCGGCCGAGCATGTAGTAGTAGAAAGGAACGCCCAGCGAAAACTTCATTGTGGACGCAGTGCCTTTCCAGAAGTGCAAGTTGTATTTCCAGCAGGTGTAGAAGAACTCCCATTGCAGGTCGGTCATCTCAATCAGCTTGGCGCTCTCCTTCTGCTCCATGCGCGTGTCTTCGAGCGGCACGAAGAAAGTCGGAACGAAAGTTCCCTTTGCATCGCGCAGCTCGTAAAGCAAATTGAGTGATTCTTTAGTGTCGGCGTCCGTCTCTCCGGGCAATCCAATGATGAACGTGCAGAACGGGAACCAGTTGTGCTTGTTGAGAATCTCCATGCCCTTGAGCACGACATCGCGCCACTGCTTAGCCTTGTAAGGATAAGCCTTGCCCTTCATGAAGATCTCAAAGAGCCGCGGACTGCCGGTTTCCAATCCAATGATTGGATCCGTCATGCGATGGTCGGGATCGGTAGATTCCCTGTGTTGGACATGCGAATAGGGAACGATCAGCGGCGTCAGACGCTCAACGACGGTCGGATCCTTAACTACTGGGGCCATCGTAATATGAGACATTTGCAAAGTCTCGACCCCGGGGATGCTCTTCACGCCCTTGAGCATTGTTTCCAGCGCCGGCAGATTCGTTTCGAAGTTCGGCAGTTGCTCGTAGAGGAACATGTCCTCAGTTGCGAGCATGATTTCCGTGGCGCCTTCACCCGTATTGACGCGGGTGCTATCCATGATGTGCGGGAGCGGAAATGATCGGCCAACCTTCGTCGCCGGACCGCAGAACTGGCAGCCACGACCACAGCCGCGCGTAATTTCGACCACGCCGAACGTAGAACGATGACGAACGACTGGGATCTCTTCGACCGTCGGTTGCATTTTCTTCGGCACCTTGATGATCCGCTCGAGCGTCGGATCGCCGGCCATCATTCGTTTAAAGAGATCACTAAACACGCGTTCGATCTCGCCGTCGATCAAATAGTCGACCCTGAATTCGTCCAGACGATTGGCGCGTTCCAATTGCCATGCTCCCGGACCACCGATGACGATCTTTGGTCGGAACTTATCAATGACCGGGTGTTTGACGATCTTGAGAAACTCGGCCGCGTTGACTGGGATCAGGTTCTTGCCGGCGATCTTGGAATAGACATCAGTAGCGTATGAAATGCCCAGCGGGTTGTGCGCATGAATCGCGACGACCTTTGTCTCGGGTCCGACAAACTTTTCCAGATTCTCCAGGTAACAGACAACGACATCGGCTTCCGAGTATTCGCGGAGCAGCAATGTCTCGACCATTCGCAGGCCATTGGGCACGTACTTGGCGCGCCCGTCGGGCCAGGATTCGTTGACCAGCATTTCCGGATCACGCCACCGGTGGGCGTGTTTTGCAGGAAGTGTCGCCGAAAGCATCTGCTGCCAAATGCTGTGCCGCCATTCGCTCGCCTCGCTTGCAGATGCAGTCAAAACGATCTTCGGTGAACCCACGGAGACCTCCACTAAATCGTTGATTGGTAATGTGCTCGGGACGTATTCAGGCGCTCCCGGGACTAATGGCAGCGGATTCTAGCATCTGTTACGCGTCGTGCCAAGTATAATAGTCAACCCGGCAAATTCTGGTTGGATAGCCCAAACTAAGGTGTACCCCATGGCCTTCATGTGGTATAGTCCGCCCGAGCCGGAAGAGTTTGCTTGATTGGTGATATTCTGCAGCTTCATCCTTTCCGTTCTTTGCTTATTTTGACCACCATCTTCCAGAGGCATTTTTCACTTGTTCGTCTGACAGCTCGAGGGATCGGTCGATGAGAATCTTACTTTACAATCCTGATAACGGTGTGACCCGCAATTTCATGCCGCATCTTTGGATGTTTCTGCTCAAGGCGCTTACACCTCCCGGTCATGAAGTTTTGCTGATCGATGGCAACGCGAAGCCTCTGAACGATGAGGACCTGGTCCGGTTCCTCCACGAGGAGAACATTGGCCTGGTCGGCATCGGCGCGATGACGCGCATGGTGCAAAAGGCCTATCGAGTGGCCGACGCCGTTCGGGCCGCGGGAGTCCCCGTGGTGATGGGGGGCCCGCATGTGACCGAATGCCCCGATGAAGCTCTCGGTCGAGATGGCGGCCCGCGACATGCCGACGCCGTCGCGCTGGGGGAAGCCGACGACACGTGGCCGCTGATCGTTGAAGACGCCGCGCGCGGACAGCTCAAAGAGACCTATGCGCCAGTTGATGAAGCCGGCAAAGAGCACAAGCCACCATTGCAACCTTATCCGGTAATTCCCTGGGACACGATTGATCTCGAGCAGTTTAATTTCGTTCCTAAGATTGTTCGCCGCTTCACCGAACGATACGGCTCAGGCATAAGTTATTTTAATACGATTCCGATGGAGTCGGGTCGCGGTTGTCCCTATGGTTGCGAATTCTGCACCGTAACCGGATTCTTTGGCGATCAGATTCGCTTCCGCACAAACGAAAGTGTCGTTGCCGAACTGCTTCTGCTCAAGCGTCGCGCGGAGAAGGATCGCGGCAAGATTACGATCTTCTTTATCGATGACAACTTTGCGATCAATATCAAACGCACCAAGTCTCTGCTGCGCGACATCATCGCGGCCGAGGCTCAGTTGCCCTGGATCGCGCAAATCAGCGCCAACTTATTGCGCGATGAAGAGCTGGTCGATCTGATGGCCGGGTCGGGCTGCAAGTGGGTATTCATCGGCATGGAGTCAATCGATCCGCTCAATCTCGCCGATGTGAACAAGAGCTTCAACAAGCCCGGTGAATATGCGGCGGTGCTCAACCGGCTGGCGCAGCGCAACATCTATGCGATCACCGCATTCATCTTTGGTTTGGACAACGATACGCCCGGCGTGGCTGAGCGCACGCTGGAACAGATAGCAACCTGGCCCCCGGGAATGCCGGTGTTTAGCCCGCTGGTTCCGTTACCCGGAACGCCGACCTACAAAAAGCTCGGCGCTGAGGGACGGCTGACGCGGCCCAAACATTGGATGAACTTTGTTCATAACCAAATGGCCCACACGCCGCTTAAGATGACGATCCCAGAGGCACAAATAGAACTCGACAAGGCGTGGATGACTTCCTACAGTCCAAAGAATAACCAGAGAGCGATTGACTGGTTCGGTGGTCGTGATATTAACGACCAGATCATGCACTTTGTGATGCGCATGTTTTTCCGTGGCATCTATTTCCCGCAACGGAACGCGCGCGTTTGGACCAAACTCGTGGCCCAGAATCACCGGCCGCTGCTTAAGCTTTTCCGCGAAGGCCTGGGCAAGTACCGGGAAGGACGCAAGAACCCGTCGGTGGCGACGGTCGCCAGCAGTCCGACGAATTAGAATTCCAAGATCGGCATAGCTACTTCTTTCGCAGCACGACGGCGCGCGCGATGCCCTGGAGGTCGGGCCGCATTTCGGTCAACTCCCAAACCTCCCGGTTGATCAACTGCTCGACCAACGCCTTCTGACCAAAGCCAATCTCAAAAACAAAATGGCCGCCCGGCTGTAGGAACGGCGGCGCTTCACGCAATAGCCGTCTCACAATGTCCAGACCGTCCGGACCTCCGGCGAGCGCCGTGCGCGGCTCGTAGCCAACTTCGCGCTGCAGAGTTTCCATTTCGTCGTCGCGAATATATGGCGGGTTGGAAGCAATCAACGAGAACGCCCGGTCGGTGTTGACCTTCGCGAAGCAGTCGGACTCGATCACAGTCAACCGATCAGTTACGCCATGACGATCGGCGTTTCGTTGCGCGATTTGCAGGGCGTTGGGCGAGATCTCCGTCGCGATCGCATGTGCGTCGCGTAGCTCGTGCAGCAGCGAGATCACGATGCAACCTGAGCCCGCACCAATATCGGCGATGAACGGATCGGGATTGCCGTTCAAGAGTTCCAGCGCGATCTCTACCACCAGCTCAGTTTCCGGTCGCGGGATCAGCACGTCTGGAGTCACCTCGAAATCAAGCTTGAAAAACTGCTGATGCCCGGTGAGGTACTGCAAAGGCTCGCCGGCCGCGCGCCGCTCGATCAGCTTGCGAAAGGCCTCGACGGCTGCGGCCTTCAATGGTTCATCCGCGCGCGTGACGATGAAAGTTCGATCACGGCCGATGGCGTGCGCCAGGAGCGAGCCTGATTCACGCCGCGCCTCGGCGATGCCGGCTGCGCGGAGCACCTGCGCACCTTCCAGGATGGCGTTACTAATCGAGATGTTCATGTCTTCTTGCCAGTCTATTTCATTTATATTACGCTTCGCCGCAAAATCCGAAGAAGCGGGTCGCGCGAGTTGCCAGCTTGCGCCACACAAGGGATAATTCGCGCCATGGCGAGTCGTTCACCGGAAGAAGCGCGTGATTGAAACTTTACTTCGGATAGCACGAAGCGAGTCTCGTTTCTTCCCGTACGGACGGCGGAACCTCCGAGCTTAACGGTTCGGAGGTTTCGCAGTTCGAAGGGCCGAGGTCTAACAACTTTTTTAAACAGGAGGGCACTCCTTAAAACATGGGAGCACTGGCAAAAAGCGTCGTTCTGTTTGCTTTGAATTGGCTGGATGCGCAACTCACGCTCTTCTGGGTTCACTCGCGCCTGGCGACGGAAGGCAATGGCCTGATGAGCGAGTTGCTCAAGGCCGGCGACGCACCTTTCTTGCTGGTAAAGGTGGCCATCGGAGCTTTCGCCGCTTACACGCTTTATCGATGTTCGCATCTCCCGCTCGCACGCCGTGGCATGCAATTGGTATTGACGGTCTACGTCGCGCTGATGATGGTCCATGCGGCGACCGGCATCAATGCTCTTGGCTGGTCCAGACCCGAAGCAATGATTGGCTACGTCACCAACTTGCCCTACGCCCTGCTTACGCTATTCTCCTGAAATTACGGCTTGTTCGGTGAAGACCGCCCGTTCCTAACCTCAAATCTCTTCAGATCTCTCCGCCCTTTCCCGGAACCATTGACGTCCTTCGCGCGTTTTGCAAATGCCGGTCAAACAACCGTAAACTTATGGCGGCGCATCTCAATTGCCGCGCATGAATCGAAGGAGAACGAAAGCATTATGTACAAAATATCCGCACGCCAAATCCTGGTGATTGCTCTGACGTCGGCGCTGTTTGCCGCCGGGGGCGTCATGGCGTTTCAGCAAATCGCAAATCATTTTCAGCCGCTCAGTTCGGCTTTCTCAGTGCCGTCGCCGTCGAATATCACCGAGCCGTCGTTGGCTTCGGACGAACAAAACAATATTGAGGTTTACAAGACGATTGCGCCCGGCGTCGTTTACATTCAATCAACGACCACCGTGCGCGACTTCTTTGGTCTGTTTTCTCAGCCAGTCGAAGGCGCCGGCTCCGGTTCGATCATCGACGATCAGGGTGACATCCTCACCAATTATCACGTCATCGCCAACGCGGAAAAGTTGACGGTCAGTTTTGGCGGCGGCAAGAACTATCCGGCCAAAGTGGTTGGTCGCGATCCGGACACCGACCTGGCCGTGATTCGATTGCTTGAGTCGCCAAAGGAACAGATGACAGTCGTACCGTTGGGCGATTCGGACAAACTCATCGTCGGCCAGAAGGTCCTGGCGATCGGAAATCCTTTCGGACTTGATCGCACGCTGACCACCGGAGTCATCAGCGGCCTGCAGCGACCCATTCGCGCGCAGAATGGCCGGCAGATTGAAGGCGCAATTCAAACCGACGCCTCGATCAATCCGGGAAATTCCGGCGGGCCTTTGCTGGATTCGCATGGCCGCATGATTGGCATCAACTCGCAGATCGAATCGCCGTCCGGCGCGTCCGCCGGAGTCGGCTTTGCCATTCCCATCAACATCGCCAAGCGCATCGTGCCCCAGCTCGTGCGCAATGGTTACGTGCAGCGGCCGAAGCTGGGCATTGAGCCGCGCAATGTCGAAGCGCTCTCGGGCCAGGTGCGATTGCCAGTCTCGTACGGCGTGTTGATTATGGCCGTGCAACCGGGGGGAGCAGCGGCCAACGCGGGCCTGCGCGGTTTGGTTCAGACTGAAAATGGCGATGTCGAGCTTGGCGACATCATCGTTGCGATTGACGGCCAGAAGATCAGCAACAACGACGAACTCTTCGTCGTCCTGGACAAACATCAAGTCGGCGAAACTGTTAACGTCGAGGTCATACGTAACGGACGGCACACAACCGTGCCGGTGAAACTGATGGAGGCTCCGCAACGACGTCAGGGTATCCGTGAATAGCTCTTGCTTTCGGGGCTGGAAAAGACAAAGCGCGCGTCGCGAAATGCGGCGCGCGTTTTTTGTTGTCATACCCTGCGCGGCACGAGAGGTCTCTATCAGGCAGGAAACTTTGGATCAGAGGAGCAACTGCTCGGCGATAGATAACCAACTTGCTGACGGTGATAACTCATAATCTTACGCGGACTTCTAAATAGAGTGGCGTGATAGACAGAATTTGTTGCTGGAAACAGAAAGCGAATTCATGGTAGATGAATCAAAAATGACTCTGCGAGCCGAGAGGCCGATCGAAATGCAACTGCCGAATCCAATAGACAAAGCGAAAGCTGAATCGCTTCTTCGGCAGATGCTGGGCGCGGACAAATCATTTCGGGACGGTCAGTGGGAAGCCATCGAAGCTGTTGCCGTACGCAACCAGCGTCTGCTGGTCGTTCAGCGCACTGGCTGGGGCAAAAGCATCGTTTACTTTATCACGACAAAGATCCTGCGTGACCGTGGCTCGGGTCCGGCGCTGCTGATAAGTCCACTGCTGGCGCTGATGCGAAACCAGATTGAAGCTGCTCGCAACATAGGATTGCGGCCGATTACGATCCATAGTGAAAACCGGGACGAGTGGGAGCAGGCGCACGCGGCGGTTTCCAAGGACGAGTGCGACATCCTGCTGATTTCGCCTGAACGGTTGGCGAATGCTGAGTTTCGTCGTCAGGTGCTGCCGCGATTTCAGAAGAGCATCGGTCTTTTCATCGTTGACGAGGCGCATTGCATATCGGACTGGGGACATGATTTTAGGCCAGACTATCGGCGCATTGTTCGGGTACTACAACTGCTGCCACGAAACATCCCAGTCGTCTGCACGACGGCGACAGCGAACGACAGGGTAGTGCAGGATGTCGTCGCGCAGATTCCAAACCTTCAAGTGCAGCGCGGGCCGCTCACTCGTGCTTCGTTGAAGCTCTTTAGCATCAAGCTGAGCGATCAGAGCGAGCGCTTGGCTTGGTTGGCCCACTTCGTTCCCAGACTTCCTGGCAGCGGCATCATCTATTGTTTGACAATTCCGGATACGCGTCGGGTCGCAGCTTGGCTTCAGGCGAAAGGAATTGCGGCACGCGAATATCACTCTGACGTCGAAAACGCAGACAAGCTGGACTCAGAGCGAATGCTACTGGCAAACGAGTGCAAAGCGCTGGTAGCCACCGTCGCGTTGGGGATGGGGTTCGACAAACCAGATCTGGGGTTCGTCGTTCACTTCCAAAGGCCTGGTTCGGTAATCGCCTATTACCAGCAGGTCGGCCGCGCCGGACGCGCGGTGGACGAGGCATACGGGATTCTTTTGAGCGGGCGCGAGGACGACGAGATTCAGGACTACTTCATCCGCTCCGCGTTCCCGTCCGCTGAGGTGATGATGCGGGTGTTGCGAGAACTCGAGCTGGGCAGTGGAGCGAGTATCAACGATTTGATGGGGCGCCAGAATTACCGGAGAGGCATGCTTGAGAAAGCGCTGAAGCTGTTGGAGGTGGATGGAGCCGTGGTGCGCGATGGGACAATCTTCGTTCGCACCGCCAACACTTGGATGCCTGATTTGTTGCGTTCCGAGCGAGTGACGCAAAGCCGGCGAGCAGAGTTGGAACAGATCAAGCGCTATGTGGACCACGACGGCTGTTTGATGCAGTTCCTGGCTCACGCGCTCGATGATCCGTCGCCGGGTCGCTGCGGCAAATGCATGAATTGCTCACGTAGCGCCAAACGGCAGCCTGTGCCGGATGAACTAATCCGGGACGCAGTTGAGTTTCTCCGAGGCGACAACATAAACACAGATCCGCGAAAACAATGGCCACGCGCAGTATTGTCCGAACTGCAACAAGCAACCTCCGCAGCAGTAGGTTATTCGAAGGAAGGAAAGCTAAAGACTACGATTCCTGAAGGTTTGCGACCTGAAGAAGGCCGTGCTTTGTGCATCTACGGCGACGCAGGCTGGGGCCGTATTGTGGCGCACTGCAAATACGATGCGGGTCATTTCAACGACCAGTTGGTAGCGGCCTCCGCAACGTTGATTCGGGATCGTTGGCAGCCCGATCCGTTCCCGCAATGGCTCACGTACGTTCCTTCAAAACGAAAGCCACTGCTGGTCTCGGATTTCGCTCGGCGGCTCGCCGCGCTGCTGGGTATTCCCTTCCTGCCAGTAATCGATAAGGCTCGTGAGACGGAACCGCAGAAGCGCATGGAGAACAGCGCCCAGCAAGTGCGCAATCTGCTGGGAGCCTTTTTGGTCGGGCGTGGTATTCTGGCTGCACCGGTAATTCTGGTGGACGACGTGATTGATTCGGGCTGGACGATGACTGTGATCGCAGCTTTGTTGCGCATAAATAAGAGCGGACCGGTATTCCCCTTCGCTTTGGCGAAAGCGACAGCAGGTGACTCGTGATGTACGCGCGCGAACTGATGAGCGATGACGGTGCGGTTGTTGCCATGCTGTGTTCGCACCTTGGGTTGAACGGTGGCGACGAGCCTACGCTTGCGCCCCTTACTCTGCGGGAATGGAATGCGCTGGCCCGGAAGATTCACGATTCTGAGATCAAGCATCCGCGTTCATTGCTCGAGTTATCCGCCGAAGATTTGGCAAAGCGTTTGGCACTGCTGCCGGCTGAAGCAGAGCGGATTTCTCAATTGCTGGCTCGCGGGGGAAGCTTGGCGCTCGAGTTGGAGCACCTGGCAGCCAGCGGCATTTGGTGCGTGACCCGCGTGGATGACTCGTACCCTGCCCGGCTGCGAGACACGCTAAAACATCAAGCCCCACCCGTACTGTTTGGTGCGGGAGAATTCGAGATCTTGCGAAAACCAGCGATCGCGATTGTAGGTTCACGCAACCTCGACGAGAGTGGAGAGAGCTTTGCCCAAAGTTTGGGCGCGTTGTGCGCGCGACAGTCAGTTGCCGTCGTATCGGGTGGCGCGCGCGGCACCGATCGGGTCGCGATGCAGGCAGCGTTAGAGTCTGGTGGTCATGCGGTCGGCATTCTCGCAGACAGCCTCGTCAGGACGATTCGTCAGCCCGATGTACGTGAGTTCGTAATGGATGGTCGGTTGGTGTTGCTGACGCCTTACCGGCCCGACAATGGCTTTTCAGTCGGCGCGGCGATGGGCCGCAACAAAATCATCTACGGCGCTTCGGATTATGCGGTGGTGGTATCCAGCGATTATCAAAAAGGCGGGACGTGGGCCGGCGCAGTTGAGACGCTGACCGCAGGCTGGTGTCCGGTCTTCGTCCGCTCAAGCGCGCATGTTGCTCCAGGCAATAGAGAGCTGATTAACAAAGGTGCGTTCCCACTTGCTGATGGTGAGATAGAAGGCATAGCGAATATTGTCGAATGGATGAAGGAGCATGCCCGCTCGCGGCCGCAGCAGGGTGAGTTGCTGCCGGCATAGACGTGACCACTACACGACGCAATCAACCAATAAGAGAGTTGGGTAACGATTTCTCTGTGCGAACTCGGTGGTTCTCTCCGGCGCCGGCGGTAAATCTTTTTGGCGAGTTATTCACCACAGAGGCACAGAGGTCACCCACAGAGAAGCTACTCTGCTTGACGCATTTTTCAGCAACTTGCCAACTAAGATAATGCGACGTCAGCCCGGCGGCCAAGCCATCTCGCGGCCACCGAGTACATGAACGTGCAGATGGAAAACTGACTGGCCAGCTCCGCTCCCATTGTTGATAACCGCGCGATAGCCGCCGTTTTCATTGAGTCCGTGTTCGTTCGCCACGCGCGCCGAGACGCGCAGTAAGTGTCCCAACAGCGACTCGTATGATTCCAGGTGTTCGCGGGGGATGACCAGAACGTGCGTCGGTGCTTGCGGGTTGATATCGCGAATTACGACACAACGATTGTCCTGATAGACAACGTCGGCCGCAACAGTCCCGGCCAGAATTTTACAAAAGAGGCAATCCGTCTCACTCATGGCTGCATAATATCACACAGTTTGAATTCGCTTTTCAATTCACGCAGCCGCGGCATCGTCTTCGCGCGATGGCAACGGCGCGGTGACCGACTCGCGCACGCGTTCGATGTCTGCGCCCACCGCTTTGAGCTTCGTTTCAATCTTTTCATAGCCGCGATCGATGTGATAGACGCGATCGATGGTCGTCTCGCCTTCGGCCACCAGGCCGGCCAGCACCAACGACGCGGAGGCGCGCAAATCGGAAGCCTGCACGCGCGCGCCCGTCAGTCTGGTCGGGCCATCGACGGTCGCCTGATCGTGCCCAATCTGAATGCGCGCGCCCATGCGCTGCAACTCGGAAGCATGCATGAAACGATTCTCGAAAACTGTTTCTGTAATCACTGAGCGACCTGCGGCCTGCGTCATCAGGGTCATGTATTGCGCCTGCATGTCAGTCGGAAAATGCGGATACGGTTCAGTGATTAAGTCATTCGCTTTCAGTCCCTGCGCGCTGCAACGAACGTTCAAAGTGCTTTGGTTGACTTCTTCGATCTCGACGCCGACTTCGCGTAATTTGGCGACTATGCGCACGCAATGCTCGGGCTGACAGTCCCTGATCTCCAGTTCGCCTCTCGTGATCGCAGCCGCGGCGATGAAGGTTCCGGTTTCGATCCGATCGGGAATGATCGTGTGCTCGGCTCCGCCGAGCGCTTCCACCCCTTCGATCTCAATCGTTGTCGTGCCCGCGCCCCGCACGCGCGCGCCCATCTTGTTCAGCAGTTCCGCGAGATCGCCAACCTCCGGCTCGCGCGCCGCGTTGTGAATCGTCGTGGTGCCGCGAGCCAGGGTGGCGGCCATCATCAGGTTTTCAGTCCCAGTCACGGAAACCTTTTCGAAGTTGATCTCTGTGCCGATCAGGCGGCCGCCTTTCGGGGCGCGCGCGACTACATCGCCGGATTCCAACATGACTTCGGCGCCAAATTTTTCAAAACCCGCGAGATGTAAATCGATCGGCCGCGCGCCGATGGCGCAGCCGCCCGGCAAAGACACCTTCGCTTTGCCGAACCGCGCCAGCAAGGGTCCGAGCGCCAGCACCGACGCGCGCATTGTCTTTACCAATTCGTACGGCGCTTCGAACAGCTCGACGTGCGCGGCGGAAATTTTGTGAGTGCGAAGCTCAGGAGTCAGCACATGCGCGCCGATGTCTTCCAGCAAGCGCCGTTGGGTGATGATATCGCGCACGTAGGGGAGATTGTGCAGCGTGACCGTCTCAGGCGTCAGGATCGCCGCCGCCATGCACGGCAGGGCAGAGTTCTTGGCTCCGCTAATTGAGACGAGGCCTTTGATTGGATTTCCGCCGCGAATGCGAAATTTCTCCACTCAGGCAGATTAAAGGAAAACCCAGCGGCAGGAAAGGACAAACAATCGTTTACGGTTAGCTTTCGTGACCGTTGACCATCGGCTGGTAACAGAGAGCCACTCCCACGAGGAAAGAGACTGCCCCGAGAAGGGCCGGCGCCAAGTGAACCAAATTAAGGTAACCGACCGCGGGGTGAACTCCGATGGCCGAAGCGAACCCGACGGCGCCCGAAAAAAATAAGACTTGCCAGAGACTCTTTGAAGGTTTGGCACACCAAACACAGAAGAGAACAACGATTCCGGTCGTGCAGATCGCGCCACCGAATCCCGCGCGGTCGTGCGCGATCAGAGGAATTAGTCTTGGATTAATAGCGCGGATGTCGACAGCGGGCAGGCCGATAAACTGCAAGTCCTGCGAGACAAAAACTTTTGTCATGCCGACCATCATCACGGTGAAACCGCCCGCGATCATCCCGGTGGCCGTGGCGAGTAAGAGCGCGCGGCCAATACCAAACGGCGAGAACCATGGGACCCTCGTCGAGGATTTTGTTAAGGAAGAGAAACGTGCCGGGGTCTCGAGCAGGGAAAAGGATTTCACCAGGCCGCCAATGAAGAAGGGGATGAGCAGTAAGGTTGCCATTCCATGCCAGCTATCCAGATAGCCATAACCAAGATAGCCAAGAAAACTCCCAAAGCCGGCGACTCCGCTAATCACGAAGAGCCACCACGCCCAGGCTTCACCCTTGCGCAAAGGAAACTCCGCCAGCCAGACGTAAAGCGAACCGATGGCGATCAGCGCGCCGCCGAAGGAAACCCGATCATGAAACATGAAATAGACAACGCGGCAGCTCTGGATCCCGCAAAGCTGTTCGGCGGTCATGCCGAGAAACTGTACGTCGTGCGGAAGAAAGTGGCGCGTGGCTGAGAGGAAGAGTGCAAACCCACCAGCCAGCACCAAACAGAGGCCCGCAAAGACGAGCAGTGGGCGGCCGTCTCCGATCAGCGCTTCGATAAGTCCGCGGTTGTCTCGATCAGCTGAAGCCATTCGAAGGTCTCCGACTCATCCTGCTCGTCGAAGTATCTCGTTAGTTAACAGATCCGGCGCGCTGTCGCTGCGGACATCGACCCGCAGCCCACTGATTCCGTAACTCACGCGGCGATTGTTGTAAAGGCCCTCTGCCGTTGGCCGATCAGGAGCCAGCGGCCGATTAGTTCCGCTCGACTGGATTCGTTTCCAGCAGAGCTCGAACGGCGCGTCCAGCCAGACGCTCAGGCAATCATGCTTTTCGGCGAGCGCGCGGTTAGCTTCGATCATCCAGGCGCCGCCGCCCAGCGCGATCACGCGCGCCGCATTCTCTTCCAGAACAACTCTTAACGCCTGCGTCTCGATCTCGCGAAATGAAGGCTCACTGTCCTGGACGATGATCTCAGCGGGTGTGTGACCTTCGCGATCGGTGATGAATGAATCCAGATCGACCATGGCGCATCCCAGCCGTTGTGCGAGCGCTCGGGCCACGGTGGTTTTTCCGCAGCCCATGAAACCAACAACGATGATGCGACGATCAGTCATCGCTCAACCACCGAGTCCAGCAACTCAAAAAATTCCGGAAACGAAACGGCGACGCATTCGGCGTCTTTGATTTCAGTCTCGCCCTGGGCAATCAGCGCGGCCAGTGAAAACGCCATCGCGATGCGATGATCGCCGTGCGGATCGATCAAAGCCCCGCGCAATCGCGCGGATCCGGAAACGCGCAGGCCGTCCTTGAACTCTTCCACTTCGGCGCCCATCGCGCGCAGGTTCTGGACCGTCGCCGCGATGCGATCGGATTCCTTAGCGCGCAATTCAGCGGCGTCGCGAATTTCCAATTGCGGAATTAGCGATCCTCTGAGAGTTATCGTCGATTCAGACGAAGGCCGCGTTTTGAAGCCCTCAACGCGCAAAACTCCCGCAGGTTCGTTGGGCTCATCCCACACTTCGCCGGGGCTAACGTTGAGACCAAGAGATTGGAGTTGTTTCAAAAAGAGCACGCGCGTCGGATTTAGACCTACGCCGGCAATCTTCAGCAACGAGTCTGGAAGCAATGCCGCCGCTGCGACAAAGTATGCAGCCGATGAGATATCCCCGGGAATTGAAACATCTCGCGCGCTCAAACGCGCCGGGCCACCGATCGCGACAGCCCGCGAGCCCTCAACGTCTCTGGTCTCAAGCGGAACGCCGAACCAGCGCAGCATTCGCTCAGTGTGATCGCGAGTTACTTCATGCTCGACAATTTCCGTTCGCCCTTCAGCGTTCAGTCCAGCAAGCAGGAGGCACGATTTGACCTGCGCGCTGGCGACGGGCAGATCGTAATTGATTGCTTTCAGAGGCCTACGGCCTGCGATTATCAGTGGCGCGCGGCCGTCGTTGGACGAAATGCCCGCACCCATCATCCGCAGCGGCTCGATAATTCGGGCCATGGGACGCGAGCGCAGAGACGCATCGCCAGTCAAAGTTGATTTGAAATTCTGTCCGGCGAGAATCCCGGCCAACAGCCGCATCGTCGTGCCGCTGTTGCTGCAATCAAGCGGCTCGGCGGGCACGCGTAGTCCTTCCGCGCCGGCGCCGTGAACTCGCAAGTCACCGCGGTCGCGTTCAATCGAGACGCCCAGCCTCGTCAGGCAAGAAAGCGTGGCCTCGCAATCAGCGCTGTTTGAAAAATTTCTGAGGCGCGAAGTGCCGTCTGCCAGCGCCGCGATCATCGCCGCGCGATGCGAGATTGACTTATCGCCCGGCATTGTCAGCCGGCCGCGAATCAGTTTTGCAGGGTGAATGATCACCGGTGAATCTTAACCTGATGGCGGAGTTAGGCAAACTTAAGTAAGTCCCGCGCCCGGGCAGTGTGTCCTGATTTGACGGCGTATAGAGTACCAACTTTAGTTGGGCCTTTCTCGCCTTACAAAGACCCGGCTAAAGTCGGTACTCTGAACACCGCTTACAAAGTAGTCCCTACCCACCGATGGCCAAGTTCTTGACATGCGACCAGCGAGCATGTTACACGTCCGTCTTCCGTTAGCTATATTTAGCAGCAGCCCTGAGCGCAATTCCCCGGCAAGAGAGGCCGTGCCCTTTGTGACCGAACAAACGACTCGACTCGTTTTGCCCAGCCACATTGAGGCGGTCGCTGCTGCCGCCGCCGCGGCAACGGGCTTTGTCCAGAGTTGCGGCTTGGGGGAAGAAATCGCGTTTGGAATTGACATGGCTGTGCGCGAAGCCGTCACGAACGCGATCGTGCACGGCAACCAGGAGGACGAAGCCAAAGAAGTCGAAGTGACTTTCAATTGCCTGGAACACGCGCTGGAAATCGAAGTAAAAGATCAGGGCGAAGGATTTGATCCGGCGACAGTACCCGATCCAACGGATCCGGCAAACATCATGAAGACTTCGGGCCGCGGTATTTTCCTGATGCGCACTTTCATGGATGAGGTTGATTGGTTAGCCCGGCCCGAGGGCGGCACTAAGGTGCGATTAGTGAAGAAATTCTAATTCCCCAGGAGGAGAACTCTGGATCATGGCAGAACTTAACATCCGTGAGCGACAAGCCGGCGACGTAACTGTGCTGGATATGGACGGCCGCATCACGATTGGCGAAGGCAGCGTGGCTTTGCGCAGCGCCATCCGTCGCTTGCTGGAAGAAGGAAAGAAAAACATTCTGCTGAATCTGGCAGGCGTGGGCTATATCGATTCGAGCGGCATCGGCGAGCTGGTGTCCAGCTATACCGCAATTAATAAAGAAGGCGGGCAACTTAAGCTGCTCAGCCTGACCGAAAAATTGCGAGACTTGCTTACGATCACGAAGTTGCTGACAGTTTTTGATGCTTACGAGACCGAGGCCGAGGCGCTCAGTAACTTCAAATGATTTGCTGACCCGAGCGCGACTGCGGGTCGCGTGTCGAGGTTTTTGACTGTGGACCAGGGAGGTTTCAGCGATGGCTCAATTGGATATCAAACAACGCCAGGCAGGTGATGTGGCGATTCTTGATTTGAGTGGTGAAGTGCGCATGGGCGACAGCGCGGCCGCTCTGCGCGGCGCGATTCGCAGTTTGGTTGCCGGCGGCAATAAGAAGATTCTGTTGAATCTGGGCGCGGTCAAATACATCGATTCGAGCGGCATCGGCGAATTGATTGCCAACTATACGACCGTGGGCCGGGGTGGCGGCCAACTGAAACTTCTGAATCTCACCGACAAGGTGCAGGACCTTTTGGTAATCACCAAACTCCTCACCGTGTTCGACGTCTACGAAAACGAGCCCGATGCGTTGAGCAGTTATAGTTAGACCTCGACGACGATTTCCGACCCTAACGGCCCAGTCGATTAGCTGGGCCGTTTTTCGTGCATTGAAAGAGTTTGTCGAACATTATTTGGGCTTAGGGCTTATGCTAAACTTGCACTTCCGATAAGAAGATGACAGGCGCGAAATTCGATCAAGCCGCGTGTGAAGCGCTGGCACAACAGGTTCGCGAAATCGAGTCGAACACCGACGCTGAGATCGTGATCGTCGTGCGCGCTCGCTCAGGCCCTTATCGCCATGCCGATTATCTGTTCGGTGCGTTGTTGGCATTTGCCGGCCTGCTCTTCGTTCTGCTTTCTCCCTTTGATTTCCACACCTACTGGGTGCCAATCGATGTCGCGCTGTTCTTCGTGCTCGGTGCGTTCGGGTCTTCGCGAAGCAATCTGATCAGACGCTTGCTGACTACAAAGAAGTTTCGCGCGCGCGCGGCGCGGACCGGCGCGGCGGCAATGTTTTATGAAGCGGGGATTGCGAACACTCACGCAGAGAACGGTTTGCTGATTTATCTTTCGCTGCTCGAGCAACGCCTGGAAGTCATCGCTGACCGCGGAATCCTGACTTCGGTGCCCGCGCTCGAATGGAACCACGCGCTGTTTGAGCTGAATCAGGCGGGACGTCGTGCCGAACCCGGTAGCTTGACGAAGGCTTTGCAGGATCTCGGAGCGCTGCTGGCCAAACACAAGCCGGCGACCGGCGAAAATCCGAACGAGCTTCCCGACATGCCACGCTTTGAGTTGAAATGAAGCATTGCGGATTGCCGATTGCCAAATGCCAATTGACGGCGCGCTTCGTCGCGGCGGGGGTGGTCCTTCTCGGCGTCGCGCTGTTTGCTACCGAAGCCCTCGCGCGCGTGGGCGGGGGCGGGTCGTACGGCGGTGGAGGTGGCAGCGGTGGAGGTGGCGGCGGCGGCGCTGGGGCGATTGTCTATCTGCTCGTACGATTTCTGCTTTGGTTGACGATCGAGCACCCGGTCATCGGCATTCCGGTCGATATCATCGTCATCGCCCTGGTGATCTTTTGGTTTCTGAAGCCGTCGAAGAAGTCCGTGTCGGTGACGTCATCGCCGATCATGGCCGCGGCCGCCGGCGCGGGCGGTGTGCAACAGCTGGATGTCGAGCGCGCGTTCAATCAATTGCGCCGCTTCGATCCAAAGTTCTCTGAGATAATTTTCACGGACTTCTGCTACGCGCTGTACGGGCGGGCGCATGACGCGCGCGGTCACGGGGCAACGGCGCTCGACCTCTTGTCGCCCTATTTGAGCGCAGCAGCGCGCACTTCGCTTTTGCAACTGAATCCGCCAAACCTAAAAGCGGTGCAGGGAATTATCGTCGGCGCGATCCAGGTAATCGACGTGCGCGGACTCGACACTCCGACGATCGGGATCAGCATCGGTTTTGAAGCGAATTACACGGAGTTTACTCCGCGCGAGGGCGACCCGCGCGGCGAGATGAGCTACTACGTGCGCGAGCGCTGGGAGTTGGAACGCAAGCGCGATGTGCTTTCGCCGGGGCCGGAGCAAGCGACGGCGCTGCACTGTCCGCGTTGCGGCGCGCCTTTGCAGAAAGACACCGTGGGCGCGTGCGCATTTTGCGGAACGAAGATCGATAGTGGTGAATTTCAGTGGTATGTTCGCAGCATCACGACCTTGAGCCGTGAAGCGAAAGGTCCGCTGCTGACTTCAGATGTGCCGGAAGTTGGGACTGATTATCCGACGGTCACGCAGCCGAACTTTCCGGCAGTGCGCGCGGCGTTCGAACAAAACAATCCGGCATTTTCGTGGGCCGATTTTCAGGCGCGGGCCCGTTTGATCTTTACCGAGCTGCAGGAAGCATGGTCGACGCTCAACTGGGAACGCGCCCGCCCGCACGAGACGGACAACATTTTCCAGATGCATCGTTACTGGATCGACGCGTACCAGCGACAGGGATTGCGGAACGCGCTCGACCAGTGCCAGATCACCGCGATGCAGCCCGTGAAAATCAAGATGGACGCTTTTTACAATGCGATTACCCTGCGCATTTTTGGGCAGGGTTTCGATTACACGATTGACACGGCGGGCCGCGTCGTGGCCGGGTCGAAAAGCAATTTGCGGCGCTGGAGCGAATACTGGACGTTCATTCGCAACAGCAAGGCCAAGCCCGGGCCGGCGCGCGCGGATTTGAACTGCCCGAACTGCGGCGCGCCTTTGAAAGTAAACGCGACGGGCATCTGCGAATTCTGCGGCGGCAAGATCACCTCGGGCGAATTCGATTGGGTGCTTTCAAAGATCGAGCAGGACGAAAGCTACCGTGGCTGAATGGTTGGTCACTTTGCGTTCAGAGTTCAACCTTTAGGTTGCTGAACAGGCGCAAGCTGAAGCTTGAACTCTAAACTAACGCCTTGACATCTATTTGGGCCCGCCCGACATCGAATCCGCTCAAATGCTGTGGTAAATTCAAGTCTGCTTTCCGGGAAACAAACAGGAGCTAACGTGAAACGAATTCTGGTTACTCTCGCGCTCATCCTTTCATTTATTGCGCCGCTGGCCGGGCAAGGAACGCCGGCCGCGATCAATCCGCGCCGGCATATCCAATCATCGGGCCCGGCCGTGGCGAAGTCTGTGGCGGCAATGCCCGCCGCGGACATTCCCAGCCGTGTGCTGCCCAACGGCCTTGAAGTCATCGTGCTGGAAGATCACTCGGTGCCGCTGGTCACGATCGAACTCGCGGTGCGCAACGGCTCCTACACTGAACCGCCTGAGTTAAACGGCTTGTCGCATCTTTACGAGCACATGTTCTTCAAAGCCAACCGGGCAATGGCGAGTCAGGAAGCTTACATGCGGACGATTGGCCAGCTCGGCATCGCCTATAACGGAGAAACGCGCGAGGAGGTTGTCGAATATTACTTCACGACGACCAGCCCGAACCTGCGAGCGGCGATGAACTTCATGCGCGACTCTACGCGTTACCCGCTGTTCGACGAAAAGGAATTTGAGCGTGAGCGCCAGGTTGTGATCGGCGAGATCGATCGCAACGAGTCAGAGCCGTTTTTTTATCTGAGTCGCGAGATGAGCGACCGGATGTTTTTCAAATACCCGAGCCGCAAGAACGCGCTCGGCAATCGGCAAACCGTCTCTGGCGCCACCACCGCGATGATGCGTCTGATCCAGGGCCGTTATTACGTCCCGAACAATTCAGCGCTGGTGGTGACGGGTGACGTGCGGCCGGAAGATATTTACAAGATGGCGCAGGAGTTTTTTGGCGATTGGGCGCGCCGCGAAAAGGATCCCTTCGTCGAATTCCCGCTCGTCGAGCATCCGCCGATCCCCAAGAGCGAGGGCGTCGTGATTCAACAGCCGGTCGCCAACGTCATCGTTGAGATTGGCTGGCCAGGTCCCTCGATCGGAAAAGACGACGCCGCAACTTACGCGGCTGATACTTTCTCGTTCATCATGCAGCAACCTGACTCGCGCTTTCAGCGCGATCTGGTTGACAGCGGACTGGTCAACGGCGTCGGCATTAATTACTACACGCAGCGCAACGTCGGACCAATCAGCATCGTCCTGCAAACGACGCCTGATAAAACCCAGGCCGCCATCAAAGCGGTCTACAACGAGGTCGCTCATTTCAACGACAAGGATTACTACACCGACGAACAGCTCGAAAGCGCGAAGGCTTTGCTGGAAGCCGACGATTTGTACTCGCGCGAGAAACTCGACGAATACGCCAAGACGCTCGGCTTCTGGTGGGCAACGTCGGGCATCGCGTACTTCCGCGGCTATTTGACGAATTTGCGGCGCACTTCGCGCGCGGACATCAGCCGTTACATCACAACTTACATTCAAGGCAAGCCGCACATCGGGATCGCCTTGATTTCTGAGCCGGCGCAGAAGCAAGTTCAGTTAAAGGCGGAGGACCTGATCGGACAATGATAAAAACAGCAGGCAGTAGGCAGACAGCAGTAGGCACGAGTCGGAGGGAGCGTTCCGTTTTTGATCGCCTGCGGTCGATCTCGTCATTAGCGCTGGTGACCGTGCTGGCACTAGCCGCCCTGGTTCCAGGCCGGGCGGCGTTAGTTTTTGCCCAGAGGCCACAGGCCGCTTCGGCAGCTCAGCAGGCGACATTGCCGGCCCAGGTTGACTATGGCCGCCTGGCGGCTGCGGCAGCTGCCCAGGTTACGGAATTCGATGTCAACGGCCTGAAAGTTCTGGTGAAGCGACGCGAAGGCAGCTTGACCGCGTCGGCCGGTCTTTTCATCCGCGGCGGATCGACCAACATAACCGCCGACAACGCGGGGATCGAGGGATTCATGCTCGCTGCGGCGACGGAAGCCAGCGCCAACTTTCCGCGCGAACGCATGCGGAAGGAAACCGCGCGCCTGGGAACCGTGATCGGCGGCAGCGCGAACTATGATTATTCCGTGCTGTCTCTTACCAGTACGCGCGCGAACTTTGATCGCTCGTGGGAGATTTTCACCGATGTGGCTCTGCATCCTTCGTTCACTAAGGAAGACGTTGGGCTGCTCCAGGCACGACTGGTCGCCAGTTTGCGCGGGGAAACTGACGACCCGGATAATTACCTCCAGCGTTTGCAGGAGCGGGTGGCCTATGCCGGTCATCCCTACTTGAACCGCCCCGATGGTACCGCGGACACGATCAGCGCGCTGACGGCCGAAGACCTGCGCGCTTATCACCAGAAGATCATGCAGACTTCGCGGCTGCTGCTGGTGATCGTAGGCGATCTTGATGCGGCGCAACTAAAGACGCGACTGGCCGCAAGCTTCGGCAAGCTTCCGCGGGGCGATTACAAGATCGCAGCCCCGCCGCAGTTGTCGTTTACCTCGTCAACCATCGATGTGACTCCGCGTGATCTGAAGACGAACTACGTGCAGGGTCTTTTCACCGCACCGCCCATAACCTCACCGGATATTTATCCGATGCGGATTGCGGCTTCGATTTTGCGCGACCGCGTTTTTGAAGAGGTGCGCGTAAAGCGCAACCTCTCATACGCGCCCAGCGCTTTTCTCAGCAGTGCAGCGGCAAACACCGGCGGCATTTACGTGACGGCCGTTGACGCGAATCAGGCCGTGCGCGTCATGCTCAACGAAATCGCGCGGCTGCAAAACGAACCACTCGATCAGGATGATATCAAGGCATCCGTCGCACAGTTTCTCACCACGTATTATCTCGGTCAGGAGACGAATGCGGCCCAGGCAGCAGAGCTGGCCCAGTACGAACTACTCGGCGGCGGCTGGCGCAGCGCGCTGCAGTTTCTGGACAAGCTGCACGCCGTCACCCCTGCTGAGGTGCAGCGCGTCTCGCAAAAGTACATGCACAACCTGCGCTTCGTCGTGCTCGGAAATCCGGCGCAGATCGATAAGAGCGTGTTCACGGGACCGCCAGGGAATTGATTTTGGAGTGCGTCGCCGACGGCGACGCTTTGGATTCTCACACACTATTAGGAAATCCAACGCGGCGTTATGGGTTCGGTGATTAAGTGAAAAAATACCCCTATCAGAATCAGTGACGGGTGCAGTTCGCTCATTAACTGACAATAGAGTTTGGCATAATGTGAGAGATTCCTACGAGCTTCGCGCATAACTTGATTGTTTCCCACGCCATATTTTTTCTCTGAGCTCTCTTCTGATGGTCAAAAAACAAGACTGAGAAGGCCGGCGCCTGTGCTACTTGACCAGATCCATGGATTTACGCTCGCCGGGCCCGAGCGTGACGCGCATGGCATTTGGAGACAACTTCTTGATGGATTCAGCGTCGTGTGGCGGCAAGGGCTCAGCCAGGCCCCACAAGACCAGGAAATATTCACCCGGGGCGCCACTTACGACAAAGGTTCCCTGCTCATTTGTCGATCCGTTGGGCCTTGCAAAAGCAGGACCCGTAGATGGGTCGACCGGAATCAGCATGATAGAGACACGGCTCAATGGTTTTCCTCCTGAGGCCGACAATACGCGACCCGTCAGAATCGAGGCTGGTGCGATCACAACCCGCACGTCCTTGATTTCTGTTCCCATCGTGGTCTTCAGATTCTCGCGCAACAAGTCGACGCCATTGACTTCGATTGATTTAGCGTAGAAGACATTCTGCGGATGCACCATCACGGAAAATGGGAATTCGCCTTCGGGCACGCCAGTCACGGTGAAGGCGCCGTTCTCTTCAACCCGGGTAATCGCTGACCCGATGCCTATCGAAATGTCCGGCGCAGGCGCATTCCCCTGTTCGATAGTGACGTGCCCGGAAACGCGACCACCCAATGAAACTTCGACCGCTAAGTTCTCCACATCCGCCCCGCCAACTGTTAGATCCTGTCTCTTGTTAACAAAGCGCTCGAGCTTCGCGCCCACAAGCGCCGTCGGGCGCACATCGATCGTATACACCCCGTCAGGCACATTGTTGAGGAACCAACGGCCTTGCGCGTCGGACGTGGAAAAGTAATTGGCCATTGCTTTGTCGATGCCTGGTGGATCCCCATCTTTCTTGCTTAGACGCACCGTCGCACCTGCTATCGGATGCCCGTCGCCTTCACCCCTCACCGTTCCGGCCACGCTGTGCAGGCTGCGCTGCGCCAGGGTAATGTTGATGTCGCTCACTTCACGGTCGGGAGACACGGTGACCGGAGGCGACAAGCGAGGGTCGATGGTAGACGGAAAGTAAGTATTGCCAAGCACTCCCTGCATGCTCCGCGGTCCCTCAGGACCAGGGTCTTTGCCTCCGGGAGCGGCGCTAACGATGTATTCACCTGCCGGCAATCCTCTGAACTGATATGCGCCATTCTCATCGGCAATGAGGGAGTAGCCGAAACCACGTTCTCCTGTTTTCAACAGGTGAACGTTGGCCTTGGCGACCGCGGCTCCATTCGCACTCACGATTCGACCCGAGATGCTGGCGAAGTGAGGATTCTTTACGCGCAGATTGATTTCGACCGGGCTCTCGCCGTTAACCGTTATTTTGGGATAGTCAGTCTTGTATTGCTCCAGTCTGGCAGCGTCAGCGACCGGATCGCCGGTTTGCAGCGGGAACGGAGCGCCTTCCGCACTGGACACATGCGCATCAACGGGTTGAGCTACGACGTAATATTCGCCCGCGTCAAGGTGAAGGAAGACGAACTCGCCATTCGCGTCAGTCATCGTCGCCGGGATGCGGTGCGGACCGCGGCGATTGGCTAGCAGATCGGTCGCAACTAATTCAACTCGCTCTCTTGTCGCCGGCTGGCCCGTGTCCTCGTAGAGGGCACGCCCCTTGACGATTGACACGCGCGAACTATTCTGACCAGACTGATCGGAACGGGGCTTGGCGGCGGCTTCTGACTGCGCGTTTGCATTAGCTCCCGCCAACATGAAGGCCAGGGCAGCGACTGCTGGTCTCGATATTTGCATAGTTGCTCTCGCCAAGGTGGATGACGCTCCGGACAACAAGCGTTCATCAAACTTTAGTTTGCTTCGTTCCAATCGGCAAACTAAGAAGGGTTGATGAACTCGAGACACCTTCTTGCGTTGCTTGAATCTCAAGCGTTCTCGGCGGCGTCTGTGGGTTCGGTGATTAAGTGAAACTGCCCTGCCTAGAATCAACAACTTACGGACTGAGTTCGATCATTAATTGCAAAAACATTCGGGCATAACATGCGCAGTTCCTACAGTTTTCGTGCACAACTTGAATGGTTCCGCATGCCTGGCTTTGACGCCGGTAATTTCGTGTTGCTCTGAAAGAATTGTGAATGTAGTTCCTCACCAAACCATTGCTCATGGCATTCTCATTGACATCCGATGCAATTCGGCCCCTAGACAGTCTGGGTAGTCCATGTTATGCTGGCCCTAGATAATCTAGGAGGTACGCGCTGTGGGTAAATCAAAAGCGGGCTTACTGCAGGGGACGCTGGACATGTTGATTCTGAAAGCCCTTTCGCTTGGCGCTCTGCATGGTTACGGAATCGGTCAACGGATTGCACAAATCTCAGACGACGCGCTCAAGATTGAGGAGGGTTCGCTGTATCCGGGACTTTACCGGCTTGAGCGGCGCGGATGGATCGAATCGGAATGGGACGTCTCTGAGAACAATCAACGCGCGAAGTTCTACAAGCTGACCCGCACGGGTCGGAAACAACTAATACTCGAAGAGCAGAATTGGGAGCGACTAGCGGGCGCGACCATGAAGGCCCTGCGCGCGAGCTAAAGAGGATCGAAGACTATGTCCAGGATCAAAGCCACAATCCGATTTCTTCATGCCTGGCGACATCCCGATCAGATCGCGCGCGAAGTTGAGGCGGAATTGCGGTTCCATATTCAAATGCGGACAGCCGCCAACATCGAGAGTGGAATGAGGCCAAACGAAGCACAACTTGCCGCCCGGCAAAGCTTCGGAGACTTCCACCGATTCAAAACCGAGTGTTGTGAAATCAGCCGGAACCTTTCTTTCGATCCGATGCCCGTAAAAATGGGATTGCACATCGCCCTCGCCGCTTTCGCGGCCGCAGTGGCACTGTGGGCGGTCAACGTCCCGCACCACAGCTTCGTCGGCGTCTTCCGGCAGTTAGTTGCGATCACTATTTTGACGTGCTTGTTTATCTTCGTTCGACGGGCAAGGTCGAGGCGGCGACTCGCGACCGACCATATGAGTGACATTTCTATAGCGGAGCGTGAGAGGCCTCGGAAGAATGAATTCTTCATCAGCGATGCACGCGAGGAGCGCCACGTAAACATCGCTGCGCAGGATGAACAGGGACGCACACCAGTTGAACGAATGTTCAAGTCTGAATGAGAGCGGTAGCAACCTGATTAATGTACTGGCAAGCTCGGCTATCGCGTTGAAACCCGGTCGCTACTGCTCCCGGTACTGACTTCGTCGTGATCACTAATCCATTCGTGATGGAGGGCCGACTATGTGTGCTCGCATTGGAACTAAAATCATAAACGCTCTTTTGGTGCTGCTATTGAATGCGAGTTTGGGTAGTGTCTTGAGCGTCCAAACAGTTGACGACCGGCCGTTAAGTCCGCGCCTGGCGGCGCTTCAGGATCGGCTCAAATCTGGTGACCGGGACGCGCTTAGTAATTTTTGGAAAGAGATCAGCGAACGCGGTGCGCCAATTGTTGAGGAGGTACCAGGCAACGACCGAGACGTGCTGGTGACGATCGTCTGGCAAGCCAGGGAGGAGACCAGGAACGTTTTCGTTTTTCGCGTCGGCGACGTTAATAAGCCAATGGTGCGGCTGCTCGACACTGACTTGTGGTACAAAACATTCCAGCTTCAGAAGGGCGCGCGCTTCATCTATCAACTCGGCACGAACCTCCCCGACCCAAAAGAGTGGCGCGGTATCACCCGCTTCGCGCGTGACCTCCGGAACGACCCGTTCAACCCGCTCCAGTTTGCCGAGCGCTCTAATGAGTTCAACCCGTATGAAGTGACTTTCTATTCGGCGATCGAACTGCCTTCGGCCGAGCCGCAGGTGTGGAACGTCGTCCAGCCTAAAGTTCCTACTGGACGAGTGCAGCGCGACAGATTCACCAGCAAAGTCCTCGGCAACGAACGTCCAATTTGGATTTACACTCCGCAAGGCTACGCTGCTGATAAGAAGCCTTACGGTTTGCTGGTACTTTCTGACGGTGGTCTTTACGTCAACGCGGCGCACGTCGCTACTACTCTCGATAACTTGATCGCAGCGGGTGTGATACCGCCGCTCGTCGCCGTGATGTTGGATAATCCTAATCGCGGGCGCGAGTTGTCCTGCAGTTCAGCATACGCTGACTTTTCGACTGAGGAGATTGTTCCCTGGGCGCGCGCTAACTACCACGCGACCGACCGCCCGGAGCAAACGATCATCGGCGGCGCGAGCTCGGGCGGGTTGGAAGCCGCCTTTGTAGGGCTCAAGCACGCGGAGGTTTTCGGCAACGTGCTTTCCCAATCGGGTTCTTTTCCGTAGAAGCGAGACGGCGAAAAAGAATGGGAATGGCTGAACCGTCAGTTCGCCGCAAGTCCGCGTCTGCCTTTGCGCTTCTCGTT